>ERZ1026854.1197-NODE-1197-length-16925-cov-6.809959_pt1 | contig 16925 bp, 14 predicted proteins | sample MGYA00380157_ERZ1026854 | MGnify/ENA primary metagenome ERZ1026854 (study PRJEB33269, sample SAMEA4719793) | human gut metagenome | biome: human-associated habitat; feature: organic feature; material: feces | place: Cameroon | collected 2013-10 ...
CTGGAAGCGCTGGGCAAGGCACCGCTCATCACGGCGGGCCTGCATCTGGGCGAGGGCACCGGCGCGGTGGCCAGCATCCCGCTGTGGGATATGGCGCTGGCCGTATACGGCGGGTGCTATTCGTTTGCGGAGGGCGGCATTGCGCCGTATACGCCCCAATGCTGACGCTGGTTCTGGGCGGCGCAGCCAGCGGCAAGAGCGAATACGCCGAGAGCCTTGTGCTGAAAACCACCGGCCCGCGCTACTACCTTGCCACCATGCAGGTGTGGGATGCCGAGTGCGCCGCCCGTGTGGAAAAGCACCGCAAAATGCGCGCCGCAAAGCAGTTTGAAACGGTGGAGTGCCCGCTGCATCTGGACGATGTGCGCCTGCCTGCCCGGGGCACCGCCCTGCTGGAAGACCTTGGAAACCTTGCCGCCAACGAGCTGTACGACCCGGCGGGAGCAGGGGAGAACGCGGCCAAAGCCATCCTGCACGGGCTGGAAAGCCTTGCCGCCCAGTGTGAAAACCTGATCGTTGTCTCCAACGAGGTGTTCAGCGGCGGGGCCGACTACGCCGGTGACACGGGCCGCTATCTGCTGGCACTGGCGCAGGTGAACAATGCCTTTGCCGCCCGGGCCGACAATGTGGTGCGGGTGGTGTGCGGCATCCCGGTCTATCATAAAGGAGTGGAAACATGATCGTTTTGCAGACCATTGCGGTGGCCTTTGCCATGTTCTCGGCCATCCCGGTGCCGCAGTTCGAGTGGAACGAAAAGAACATGCGCTATGCCATGTGCGCCTTCCCGCTCATTGGTGCGGTGATTGGTGCGGCGTGGTGTGTGTGCGGCACGCTGCCGCTGCCGGGCCTTGCCAAGGCGGCAGGCTTTGCGCTGATCCCGGTATGGATCACCGGCGGCATCCATCTGGATGGCTATGCCGACACCTGCGATGCCCTTTCCAGCTACGGCGACCGCACAAAGAAGCTGGAAATATTAAAAGACCCCCACTGTGGTGCCTTTGCGGTCATCCGGCTGTGCAGCTATTTTCTGGCCTATTTTGCCCTGTGCACCTGTGTGAGTTTTACACCCCGCGTGGGTGCGCTGTGGGCGCTGGCGCTGGTGCTGGAGCGCGCGCTTTCGGGCCTTGCGGTGGCGGCGTTCCCCATGGCAAAAAACACCGGTCTTGCACACACCTTTGCCACTGCAGCAGACAAAACTGCGGTGCGCCGGGTGCTGGCGGCGCTGGCCGCAGTGCTGTGCATGGGCATGGCGGCGCTGGGCGGCTGGGCGCTGGTGCTGGCGGCGCTGGCAGTGCTCTGGCGCTACCATGCCGTGAGCCGAAAGCAGTTCGGCGGCATCACCGGCGACCTTGCCGGATGGTTTTTGCAGAAGGCCGAGCTCTGGATGCTGGCGGCGCTGTGTGCCTGCCAGTGGGGAGGGCTGCTATGATCTTTATCACCGGGCCGCTCTACAGCGGCAAGCGCACCTTTGCGCAAACACTTCCCGGCAAGCGTCTTTCGGACGTGCAGGCATTGGCTGCAGATGCCGCCGACCTGCCTGCCTTGGCAGACAAGCTTGCCCATGAATACGAGATCCTCATCGCCACCGAGGTAGGCGGCGGTGTTGTGCCGATGGATGCCAGACAGCGCGCAGATCGCGAAGCGGCTGGCCGGCTTGCCTGCCTGCTGGCCGCACGGGCCGAGTGCGTGGTGCAGATGTTCTGCGGCATCCCCACGGTTTTGAAAGGAGAACTTCCCACATGCTGATCTATCTTCTGCGTCATGGCCAGACCGAGTATAACGCCCAGAAGCGCTATCAGGGCCAGCGCGATATCCCGCTCTCACCCGAAGGAGCTGCCCAGCTGCGCCGGGCCGATTTTGACCCTGCGGTGGTGTATGTATCCACTTTGCAGCGCACCAGCCAGACGGCGCGCATCCTGTTCCCGGAGGCAAAGCTCGTGCCGGTGGACGGCCTGAAAGAGATGTGCTTTGGCAGCTTTGAGGGCCGCAATTTCATCGAGATGGAAAAGGACCCCGAGTATCAGGCATGGGTGCAGGCCAACTGCGAAAGCCCCTGCCCGGACGGAGAGCGCAAGACGGATTTTTCAGACCGCATCTGCCGCACCTTTGCCCAGCTGGTGGATAAAGCCCTTGCCGCAGGCGAAGAGCGGCTTGTTATTCTGGCCCACGGCGGCACCCAGATGGCTGCCATGGAGCGGTACGCCATCCCCCACAAGGATTATTATGCGTGGTGCGGACCCAATGCGGGCGGCTTTGTGCTGGACGCAAAGGACTGGCAGACAGAGCACGTTTTGCATCTCGTCAAAACGGTGCAGTATACAAAGGGGGCCGAGTGATGGTCCTGTGGGCTGTGTTGGGCGGCTTTGTGCTGGACTGCATTTTTGCGGATCCCGAATGGCTGCCGCACCCGGTGGTGTTCATGGGCAGGTGCATCTCCCGGCTGGAAAAATTCCTGCGCGCCCGCCTGCCCAAGACCCCGCAGGGCGAGCTGCTGGGCGGTGCTGTGACGGCGTTCTGTCTGCCGGTGGGCACCTTTCTGGTCACGAGCCTTGTGTGTCTGGCGGCGGCAAAGCTCAGCCCGTGGCTGGGCCTTGCGGTGCAGATGTTCTGGTGCGGGCAGGCGCTGGCGGCAAAGGGCCTTGCGCAGGAGAGCAGGAATGTGTACGCTCAGCTGATCAAAAACGACCTGCCCGCAGCCCGCAAAGCCGTGAGCCGCATCGTGGGCCGCGATACTCAGGACCTTACCGCGGAGGGGGTGACCAAAGCCGCTGTGGAAACGGTGGCCGAAAACGCCAGCGACGGTGTGATCGCACCGCTGCTGTATATGCTCATCGGCGGGGCACCGCTGGCGCTGACCTACAAGGCCATCAACACCATGGACAGCATGCTGGGCTACAAAAACGAGAAGTATCTTTACTTTGGCCGGATGCCTGCCAAGCTGGACGATGCGGCCAACTACATCCCCAGCCGCCTTGCCGCCCTTTTGTGGGTGGCGGCTGCGGCCTTTACCGGAAACGATGCCAAGGGTGCATGGCGCATCTGGCGGCGGGACCGGCACTGCCACGCCAGCCCCAACAGCGCCCAGACCGAAAGCGCCTGCGCCGGTGCACTGGGGGTGCAGCTGGCCGGCCCGGCTTACTATTTTGGCGAATATTACCCCAAGCCCACCATCGGCGATGCCCTGCGCCCCATTGAGCCGCAGGACATTCTGCGCGCCAACCGCATGATGTATGTGGCAAGCGGCTTTGCGCTGGCATGGGGTGCAGCAATACGGGGGTTCCTTGCATGAAACAATTGACCCATGGCGGCGACTGGGCGGGCTACCGCGCCGAGTTTGGCCGAGACCCGCTGGATTTTTCGGCCAATGTCAGCCCGCTGGGCCTGCCGGAAGGGGTGGCAAAGGCCGTTACGGCAGCGCTTGCCACGGCCGACCGCTACCCGGACCCGCTGTGCCGTGCCCTGCGGGCAAAGCTGGCTGTGGCTGAGGGCGTGCCCGCCGAATGGCTGCTCTGCGGCAACGGCGCGGCAGACCTGATCTTCCGGCTGGCGCTGGCCGAAAAGCCCCGCACCGCCCTTGTGACGGCACCCACCTTTGCCGAGTACGCCACGGCACTGGAAACTGTGGACTGCAGGGTGGAGCGGCATTTCCTGCGGGAGGAAAACGATTTTGCAGTGACGGACGCCATCCTCGATGCGGTGCACCCGGGCATCGACACGGTGTTCCTCTGTCAGCCGAACAACCCCACCGGCCAGCTGGCAGAGCCTGCCCTTGTGGAAGCGCTGCTGCACAAATGCGAAGCCGTGGGTGCCCGGCTGGTGGTGGACGAGTGTTTTTTGGATTTTCTGCCGGAGGGCGAAAGTCTTTCGGCAAAGCACCTGCTGAACACCAGCAAGAGCCTTGTTATCCTCAAGGCGTTCACAAAGCTTTACGGCATGGCGGGCGTGCGTCTGGGCTACTGCCTGTGCTCTGATACAGAGCTGCTTGCCCGGATGCAGGCAGCGGGCCAGCCGTGGGCGGTTTCCAGTCTGGCACAGGCGGCGGGCATCGCCGCGCTGGACGAGACGGAATATGTGGCACAGGTGCGTGCGCTGATCGGACAGCAGCGGCCCTTGCTGGTGCAGGGCCTGCGGGCGCTGGGCCTGCGGGTAATCGAGGGCAGGGCCAACTATCTGCTGTTCCGTGCGCCGGAAGCGCTGGGCGAAGCGCTGCGCCGCAAGGGCGCGGTACTGCGCAGCTGCGGCAATTATCCGGGCCTTGATGCCAGCTGGTACCGCACCGCTGTGCGCACAGAAAACGAGAACCGGCAGCTGCTTGCACTGCTGGCCGAAACACTGCCGGAGGTGGCACAATGAGCAAGGCAAAATGCATTATGGTGCAGGGCACCATGAGCGGTGCGGGCAAAAGCCTGCTGTGCGCGGCGCTGTGCCGCATCTTTGCGCAGGATGGCTACCGCGTGGCCCCTTTCAAAAGCCAGAACATGGCCCTGAACAGCTTCGTCACCCGCAATGGCAGCGAGATGGGCCGTGCACAGGTGGTGCAGGCACAGGCCGCAGGCGTGGAGCCGGATGTGCGCATGAACCCTATCCTGCTCAAGCCCAGCAGCGATGTGGGCAGTCAGGTGATCGTGAACGGCAAGGCCCGGGGGCAGATGCCTGCCGCTGATTATTTCAGGATGAAGCGCACCCTCATCCCGGATATTTTGGAAGCCTACAACAGCCTTGCCGAAGAAAACGACATCATCGTGATCGAAGGCGCGGGCAGCCCGGCGGAGATCAACCTGAAAGCGGATGATATCGTGAACATGGGCCTTGCAAAGCTGGTGGATGCACCGGTGCTGCTGGCGGGCGACATCGACCGGGGCGGCGTGTTTGCCCAGCTGTACGGCACAGTGGAGCTACTGGAAGCCGACGAGCGCGCCCGCATCAAGGGCCTGATCATCAACAAGTTCCGGGGCGATGTGGAGATCCTGCGTCCGGGCCTTGCCATGCTGGAAGAAAAAACGCACCTGCCCGTGCTGGGCGTAGTGCCGTACCTGCGGGTGGAGATCGAGGACGAGGATTCCCTCTCCGACCGGCTGGATGCAAAAGCTGCGGTCAAGCCGCTGGATATCGCCATCCTGCGCCTGCCGCACGTCTCCAATTTTACGGATTTTATCCCGCTGGAGCAGCATCCGCTGCTGGGCGTGCGCTATGTACAGAACACCCGCCAGTTGGGTGCACCGGATCTGATCATTTTGCCCGGCACCAAAAACACCATGGACGACCTGCGCTGGCTGCGGGAAAGCGGGCTGGAAGCGGCGGTACAAAAAGCTGCTGCAGGCGGCACACCAGTGTTGGGCGTATGCGGCGGCTACCAGATGCTGGGCGAACAGCTTTCCGACCCGGCAGGCGAAGAAAGCGGCACGCCCGGTGCTCTGCGCGGGCTGGGCCTGCTGCCCACTACGACCGTGTTCAACGCCGAAAAGCACCTGACCCAGACCGAAGCCTGTGTGACCACAGAACCCTTTGCAGGCGCAAAGCTGACGGGGTACGAGATCCATGCAGGCCGCACCGAGGTGCGGGGCAGAGCCTTTTGCACCCTTGCGGACGGAACGCCGGAGGGCTGTGTGCAGGGCAATGTGTTCGGCACCTACCTGCACGGCCTGTTCGACACCGGCGAACTGACCGAAAAACTGACCGCATTTTTGTGCAGACGGAAGGGCATCGACCCGGCCGGGGCCGAGCTTATCCCCATGGAGCAGTACCGTCAGCAGCAGTTTGATCTGCTTGCCGATGGTGTGCGCGCGGCACTGGATATGCCCGCCATCTATGCCGCTATGGGAATGCAGAAAGGAGACAATGCATGACACCGCAGCATCATCTGCCCGCTGATATCGAGCGCACCAGCATGTCCATCATCACAAAAGAGCTGGAAGAACTGGGCCTGACCCCGCCGCCGGAGACTGCTGCAGTGGTCAAGCGGGTCATCCATACCACTGCCGATTTCGACTACGCAAAGAATCTGCGCTTCACCCCCGGCGCGGTGGAAGCCGCAGTCAAGGCCCTGCACGCGGGTGCTTTCATCGTTACCGACACCAACATGGCGCTGGCAGGCATCACAAAGCCGGGCCTGAAAAAACTGAATGGTGAAGCCATCTGCTACATGGCAGACCCCGCTGTGGCCGAAGCCGCAAAGCAGGCGGGCACCACCCGTGCCGCTGCCGCCATGCACCGTGCCGCACAGGAGCACCCGGGGGCCATTCTGGCCATTGGCAATGCGCCCACGGCCCTTTTGACCATTGCAGAGGAAATGGAAGCCGGTCTGCGGCCTGCACTGGTCATTGGCGTGCCGGTGGGGTTTGTGAATGTGGTGGAGAGCAAGGAAGTGCTGTTTGCCGCCTGCGAGCGATACGGCGTGCCCGCCATCGCCGCCATGGGCCGCAAGGGCGGCAGCAATGTGGCAGCAGCCATCTGCAACGCCCTCATTTACTCTGCCACCGAAATGCTGGACCCTGCAGCGAGAGGGTGGAACGGATAAGGTTCCCCGGACAGGGCGGCAATGCCGAAGATACACCGGGCAAAAATTTTTGTCGGACAAAGGCTCTCCCTACTTGACAAACAGGAAGAGCCTTTTTATAATGTTTTTTGTCGGTTAGTGATTTCTAATGCAGCCGATTTTCTTTTGAAAAGAAAGTTAGTACGCACTAACAAACTGGCTGTAAAAAAGAAAGGAGTGTTTTCATGAAACCGAAGAAACTGATCTCGCTGCTGCTGAGTGCAGCAATGGCCTTCAGCCTGCTGACAGCAACTGCTTTTGCAGCCGCTCCCGATGAGACGGAGAACGGCTTGCTGGATGGTCTGTTCTATACTTACCTGTACGCTGCTCTGGACTGGAACGAGTACTGGGCAAACGAGGGCGTGTACGCCGCTGGCAACACCACCTCGTCCGCTCAGCTGGACAGTCACGACGAGCACGATATGGGTGGCTTTGACGCTGTGTCCCGCGCTACCACCAACCATGGCCTGCACCGCGGCAGTTTCCAGCAGACCGCTGTGATTTACGCCGCCGATGGCAGTACCTACACCGTTTCTCACTGGTCTGCTGACGGCAAGATCTTCTACACCCCCGATGGCACCGCTTACGGCTGGAGCAAGGGCACTGTTACCAAGCCGGATGGCTCCACCACCAAGATGGATCACTACGAGATCCACGGCACCAAGTATGTGCCCGTGCGCGTTGCAAACTCTGACCTGAACGATTTCTGCTCCAAGTACGCGGTTGTGAAGAATGGCGGCCAGCTGATCGGCGGTTACGCTGAGGGACAGCTCCCTGTTTACGAGCTGGTTGCTGCTGTGGATGCCAACACCAACGGCCTGAAGTACGCTTCCAAGTCCGGCGATGGCTACACCTTCTCTGCAGCCCATCAGGGCTCCGGCTCCGGCATTGCAGGCGAGGGCCAGAAGAGCGCAAGCGGCCTGGTGGTCAATCTGGCAAGCGGCAGTGATGTGGGCAGCTTTGGCGAGTTCATCCGTGTGAACATCACCGGCAACTACGGCGAGCTGGGTTCCCGTATGCAGTCCGCCACCTGGACCTACTACGGCGATGACAGCACCTACACCAACGCAAAGGCTGCCTACGGCACAAAGTTTGCTGCCGACAACTGGATGCACAAGGTCAACGGCATCCAGCTGGGCCTGACCGATTCTGTCCGCTTCCAGCTGCCGGAGGGCACCGACGGCACCGGCTACTGGGCCATCACCATCCATGCTCTGGGCTATGCGGACACTGTGATCAAGTTCCAGACCACTGGCGCAAATCTGGCCAAGCACGAGCTGGCCAGCGATGCTGACCGTGCTGCTCTGCAGAACGTTGTCAATCAGGCACAGGCCCTGAACAAGGCAAAGTACACCGCTGCAAGCTGGGCAAACCTGGAGACCGAGCTGGACGAGAGCGTTGAGCTGCTGGCAAAGAGCACCCTGTACAAGGCTGCTGTGCTGGAGCAGGTCGGCCACCTGACCGAGGCCATTCAGGCTCTGAAGTGAGCTGTGCGCCCGTAAAATAGCAAATGGAAACAACAAGGTCGCTCTCTTACGGAGTGACCTTGTTTTCCGTGTCTGAGAGGGGAATTCCATGAGGGAAACAACGATCGGGAAGCAGCTGGCACCTCTGATACAGCTCCTTCCCGCCGCAGCGGTGGCGGCGGCAGTGCTGGTCACACTGCCGCACACCGGCCCGGTGCTGGCTGCTGTGCCGGAAAAGCTGGAACAGCCTGCCGTAACGGCACCGGCCAGCGAAGCTGCAGAGGAGCCGGAAGAAGAACTGACCGCAAAGCTGCCCTATGCCGACGGCGTTTACACCGGCTCCTCCCGCGGGTACGGCGGCAAGGTAAAAGTGCAGGTGACCATGGAGGATGGCCGCATCACAGATCTGCAGATCACCGATGCACGCCATGAGACGAAGTCCTTCCTCAAGCGTGCCCGGCGGCTGCTGGGCATGGTGCTGAGTGCTCAGACCTGGGAGGTGGATGCCGTTTCAGAAGCTACCTATACCTCCCGCGGCATTCTGGGCGCGGTAAAGAACGCTCTGACCGGCGAGGTGGTCAATAACCCGCTGCCGCCCCAGCCCAAGCCTGCCGAACCGCTGGTGGAAGAGGAATTCACTGCACCTTCCGCCTATCTGGATGGAGTTTACACCGCAGCGGCGCAGGGCTTTGGCGGCCCGGTGGAGGTACAGATCACGATCTCCGGCGGTGTGATCACCGATATCTCGGTGGGCAGCCATGACGGTGAGACCACGTCCTACTTCTCCAAGGCCCGCCGGGTGATCCCCACCATTCTGGAGACCGGCACGCCGGAGGGCGTGGACGCAGTGTCCGGCGCTACCTATTCCTCCACCGGCATCCTGAACGCGGTCAAGCTGGCCCTTGCCAAGGCTGCGAACGAGCCGGGATCTTCTGAAGAAGTACCTGCCGAAGCACCCGCAGAGTCGGCACCAGAAGAAACCGAGATTGCCGCACCTACCGTTGAGGTGGTGCAGCCGGAACAGCAGCTGTCCGTCTGGGATCAGCTGCAGGGCCTGTGGGGATCCCTGATCCCGGCACAGACTCCGGTATCGGAAGCAGCTTCCACCCCGGAATTTTTTGCGGAGCCTGCAAGCCCAGCTTCCCAGCCGGAGGCGGCCAGTGAAGCTGCCGACAGTGCGGCAGCCCAGCCGGAACAGCCCAGCGGAACGGAGGAACAGCCAGAATGAAAGATCGTGATTTTATCCTGCGCGCAGTGAACCTTGTGCTGATTTTAGGGGTGCTGTGGCAGTACCAGAATACCGCCCTGCTGCGGGCCGACGCTGTGGCCCAGCGCCAGAAGGAGATCAAAGAAGTGGAAGCGTGGAACGCTTCGGTCCTGCAGGCACAGCAGGAGGCCGAGGAAGAAAAGCCCACCGGCCCGAAGGATGGCACCTACGAGGGCAGTGCCTACGGCTTTGGCGACCTGATCACGGTTTCCGTCACGCTCAAGGACGGCAAAATGACCGATATCTCGGTGCTGCGTGCCGACGGCGAGGACAAGCCTTACTATAAGCAGGCGGTCAGCGTGCTGAACGAAATGCTGAATGCCCAGTCTACCGAGGTGGACACCGTTTCCGGTGCCACCCTGACGGCAGACGGCCTTATTGATGCAGTGGCAGATGCCATGGGAAAGGCGGCGCAGTGATGGAAAAGACCCAAACCAAACCGCAGACCGCGGCACAAAAGCGCCAGCAGGAGCTGCAGCACCGCGCTTTGCTGCGTGCAGTTCTTCAGGCCATCTTCTTTGTCTCCATGCCCGGTGCCTTTGTGGCGGGCTTCAACGGGGTAAAGCAGCTGTTTTTGCGCATCGGCACCGGCAGCGTGCTGCAGCTGGACAGCTTTACTCTTTCACTGCTGGGGCTGTGCGGCTTTACCATTCTGTTTGGCCGCTTCTTCTGCGGCTATGTGTGCGCCTTTGGAGGCTTAGGCGATTTCGTCTATTGGCTGTCCGGCTTTGTGCAGAAAAGGGCGCTGCACCGCAAAAAGCAGTTTGGCCTGCCGCAAAAGGCGGTGCTGTTGGGCCAGAAGGTGAAGTATCTGGTGCTGCTGTTCATCGTGGCAATGTGCGCAGCAAACCAGTACGGCAGGCTGCAGGGCACCGACCCGTGGGAGGTGTTCTCCTGCCTGACGGCCCTGCGCACTCCACCGGAAGGCTTTGGCATCGGGATTGCACTGTTCGTGCTGATTTTGATCGGCATGGCCATCCAGCCGCGGTTCTTCTGCCAGTTTTTGTGCCCGATGGGTGCAGTGTTTGCCCTGCTGCCGGTGCTGCCCGCTGCGCAGCTGCACCGCAACGGCGAAAACTGCATTCCCGGCTGCAATGCCTGTGCAAACCGCTGCCCGGTGGATTTGAAGCTGGACGATGACAGCCTGCGCAGCGGCGAGTGCATCAGCTGCGAAGCCTGTGTGGGCACCTGCCCGCGCAGTAATATCTCCCGGTGGGATACCGCCCTTGGCGGGCGCTTCTGGGTGGGTGCTGCAGCAAAGGCTGTGGTGTTCTTCATCATGGGTGTGTGCCTTGGCTTCTGCCGGTTCTTCTGACCCAGCACCAAACGATTTATCGTAAGTCGAAAAATTAGCGCAACATCAAAAACCCGGAGCCCTTTTTGAGCCGTTTTGGCCGAGAAAGGGTTCCGGGTTTTGTTTATGATTTTTTCAGAGAGCTACTTTGCAACAGCCCCATTTTCACGGAAAAGGTCCGAACCGGGAACGGCATCCACACTGCCGTGCATCAGGCTGCGGGGAACGCCTTGTTCCACACTTCGATCACCTTGAACTTCGGGGTCCAGCCTTCGGGCTCAAAGCGGTCGCCCTTGGCATCCAGAATGCCCTGCTCGGTGCACCACTGTGCGGCCTTGGCCATATCGGGGTCGGCCACATCCGCAAAGGCGGGTGTGCCTGCGGGTTCGGGCCGGCCTGCGGTGTTCCACACCAGCAGAGCCAGCTGGCCGCGGTTTGCCGGGATGGCTGCGCCCTCGGGCAGGAGGTCGTTCAGGATCACGCGGGTGGCGATCTCGTAGCCGCCCCAGATGGCTGCACCGCCAATGGCCACGGCGGCAATGGCACTGCCTGTGGTATCCATGGGTGCGGGTTCTACGCCGAAGTCTTCATCAAGAGGTTCGTCCGGTCCGGCCGCCGCATCGCCCTTCCAACTAGCCGTCAGTATCACCGAACCATTGGGCATTTTAAAGGTAAAGGTCGTGCTGGTGCTTTTGTTTGTCTCTGTCCAGCCGCCCACCGGCTCTTCGGGTGCAGTGCCGGTGGAGTTCCACTCCTCAAACTCCATCCAGTAGCCGTCTTTCAGGGTGGTGGCCACTGTCACCGTCTCGCCTTCCTTGACCCAAAGGCTGCTGCGCGCTTTGCCGTTGATGGTCACACTGCCCAGATTGTCGTTGATGGATACCTTGTACAGCTGGTCCCGCTGTGCTTCCAGCGTCACATTGCCGTAAGGCATCGTAAAGGTGAACTCCGGGCTGGTCTGCCAATCATTGGGCAGGCCTGTGGGCTCTTTGCTGGTGAAGTTCCACTTCTGGAAGGGGTTTTCCTCCGTGCTTTCGGCCCGGACGGTGACCAGCTGGCCCGGCTTCACGATCTTTTGGGATGTGCCGGTGTCGCCGGTTTCGTCCACGATGGTGCCGCCGGTCACGGTGAGGTCGAACAGGGACGTAGTGTGTGCTTGCAGCTCTACATCACTTTCGGGCATGGTGAAGCTGAAGCTCTGCTTGTGCTCCCAGCCTTCCTCCGGGTCTACAAGAGCCGTGCCGCCGGCAGGCTGCCACTGATCAAATTCGCGGTGGTCGTTGATGAAGCCATCCACAAGCTTTACGGTAACGCGGACGCCTGCCGGTGCCTGCTTGACCTGCTTACCATTCACAAAGAACTTAGCCGTTCCTATGGTCTCATAGATCTGATACGTTTTTCGATATTTTGCGCTCAGGCTCACGTCGCCTGCGGGCATTTTAAAGGTAAAGGTTTTGCTGGTGCTATTGTTTTCCGTTGTCCAGCCGTTATCTGGCTCTGCGGGTGCAGTGCCGGTATACGTCCACTGCTCGAACTGCTTCTCAATATCCGTGCTCTCGGTAAACGCAACGGTGACCAGCTGGCCCGGCTTCACGATCTTTTGGGATATGCCGTTGTCGCTGGTTCCGCCCTCAATGGTGCCGCCGGCCACGGTGAGGTCGAACAGGGACGTAGTGTGTGCTTGCAGCTCTACATCACTTTCGGGCATGGTGAAGCTGAAGCTCGGCTTGTGCTCCCAGCCTTCCTCCGGGTCTACAAGAGTCGTGTAGCTCCGCCAATGATCAAACTGGCAATGGTCATTGATCACGCCATCGGAAACTTTCACGGTAATTCTGGTGCCCGGCAGTGCCCGGCTGATCGGCTTATCCTCCGCTCCTTCTGCAAAGAACTCAGCCCTTCCTACAGTTTCACAAAGCTGATACGTTTTTCGATAATCTGCGGTCAGGGTCACGTTGCCTGCGGGCATGGTGAAGGTAAAGGTTTTGCTGGTCTGCCAGTTATCAGACGGGTTCAACGGGGTGGCACTGTCACCGGAAAGCTGCCAGCTGCTGAACAGGTGGAGTTCGTCAGACCCCGTCTCTGTCACGGTGATCTTATCGCCTGCCAGCGCACGGTTGCCTGCCACGCCATTTACAAGGATGGTGCCTTTTCCGTCGGCCACCGTCAGAGTGTAGACATCTTTGTACGCTGCGGTCAGGGTCACGTTGCCTGCGGGCATCTTAAAGGTAAAGGTTTTGCTGGTGCTATTGTTTGCCGCTGTCCAGCCGCCCTTCGGCTCTTCGGGTGCAGTGCCGGTATACGTCCACTGCTTGAACTGTTTGGCAATATCGCCGCTGTCGTCAAACACAACGGTCACTTCATCGCCCGGCAGGTAGGAGCCGGTGGTCATGCCGGCTTTGCCCCCAATGGTGCCGCCGGTCACCTTTACCTCGTACTTGGTAATGGTGTGATAGCTGGCCCCCAGCGTTACATTGCTTGCAGGCATTTTAAAGGTGAATTCTTTGCTTGTCTGCCAATCATTGGGCAGGCCTGTGGGCTCCGTGCCGCTGAACGTCCACTTCTCGAACTTCGTTGTTTCGGTGTCCGTCGGGGCCGTAACGGTCACCATTTCATCGGCATAGAAGCGGGTATCGCTGGTGCCGTTTGTCTTGGCGGTGACACCTTCCGGCTCGGTATGGAGGGTGTAAAGGGTGTCGGGTTCGATGCACAGATACGGCGTTGTGCTGCTGATGGCGCTGCGGGTATGGAGCTTTCTACCATTCCGTTCGGTCTGGTAGAAATAGCCCTTGCCCGCTGGCGGCGTATAGGTGATGTTCAGCGCCGTCCGGCCGCTGGTTTCATTATTGATGATCTCTACCTTATTGGTATTTTTAATGGTAGAATTGCCGGTAATGATCGGCTCGGAAGCCCGGCTTCCTGTCACGGTAATGCCGCCGCTCCGTTCTACATTCAGCCCGCTGAAAATCGCCGGGCCGCTGTTGTTGGTAATGGTAACGGCTCCGGTGGTGTCAATGCTTGCACCACCCTGCACAAGGGCGGAACCATCGCTCTTATTGCCGGTAACGATCACATTGCCGGTGCTGTTTTTCACGGTGAGTTTATTACTGGTCACCTGACCATTACTATTTTTCAGCTCCATTTTGCCGGTGCTGGTCAGGGTAATATCTCCGCTGACAGCAGGTGCACTGGCATTGCCTCCGCTTACCTTCACACTGCCGCTGTTGTATACGGTCAGCTTCCCGTCCACAGCAAGGCCGCTGCCGGTGTTGGTAATGCTCACGGCACCCCTGCTGGTGATATCAGCGTCATTGTTAAGGGTGGCATTGCCGTTTCCGGTCACCGTAACATTGTCGGTGCCGCTGGCGTTCTTCACGGTCAGCTTGCCGCCCACGGCAATGCCTTGGCTGTTGCTGATGTTCACTGCACCGCTGCTGGTAATGTTGGCATTCTTTTTGACGGCATTGTATTTGGATGTATCGCCAACAACCGTCACACCGGTGCTGCTGTTGACGATCAGATCGCCCTCAACCGCAATGCCGCTTTCATTTTGAATGCTTACGTTTCTGCCCGCCGTAATGGTGGCCTTGCCCTTGATAGCAGCAGCATTGTCGCCCTTCACAGTGACGGCACCATCGGTGGTCACAGTCAGCCCTCTGCCCACTGCCGAGCCGCCTAGGCTGTTGGTGATCGACACATCACCGCTGCTTTTAATGAATGCCCAGCCGCCGAGCGTGGGGTTTACGCCCACGCTGATCACTTCAACGCTTGCGCTCTTCTCTACGGTAAAAATCGTCCCGGTTATGGTCGGTTCGTTTAGGCGGCCTACCGCTGCGCCGCCCTTCAAATCCTTCGACAGCTGATTTTCGATTTTCACGGGGCCATTGCTGGAGATCGTTGCGATGCCAGTAATGGCTGCCTGTCCATTTGTGGCAGTGCCTGTTATATCAACGCTGGCGCTTTCCTTTATTTCCAGACTTCCGCACACCGCACAGCCGTTCTTGTTTTCAATTTTCACGGGGCCATTGCTGGTAATGGTCGTGCCATACGGCAAATATCTTCCAAAGCTTGTCCTGTCGCAGTTCGCCATGATCGTCACACTGCCGTGGCCCGCCGAGTTGTCCACTTCCAGCCTGCCATCTACTGCCCCCTCGCTGCTGTTCTGGAGGTTCACATCGCCAGTGCAGTCCACGATCTTCAACGACCCAAGGAACCCAATGCTGGAACCTGTTGCCGGTGTGACCGTTACATTTTTCATGCCGGTAATGGTCAGACCAGTATTCTTGGGATCGCTTATGTCGGTCACCCAGTTCGTTCCTGCCGTGCACAGCTCAAAATTGTAGGGATCGCTTCCGTTTCCGGAAAGGGTCACGCCCTCCAGTTCACCCGTATGTTCTGTGCTTCCCATCGTGATTATTATAAGATTTCTAACGAACGTAATTTTATAGCCGGGCATCAGGGTTTTGATGTTGAGTGCATCCAACAGCGTCTTTTTTCCGCCGTCTTTTTGGTAATAGATCACTGCCGCGCTTGCTCTTTCCGGCCCTGCCGCCAGTGCCGGTGCGCACACGCTCAGCACCATGCACAGCGCCACAAGGGCCGAGAGCAGCCTTTGGGTCAAGGTCGTCTGCTTCATATGGAGTTCCTCCTTTTTTGCTTACGGGGGGGGGTATGCGTCCGCCTTAAAAATACCATATTTCACCTTCTTTTTCAATAAAACCTGCGTGAAACGCCCCAAAACCTGCGTGAAAAACGTTTTGCACCGCTGCGCGCGCCTTTGCCCCCTCTTGCAATTTTGGCGAAAAGGGTGTAGAATACAGTCACAATCAAATACAGGGGAGCTTGTGAAGCAGGCTGAGAGGAAGTACCCAAACTTCGACCCTTTTACCTGATGCGGATAATGCCGCCGTAGGAAGTCAGAATGGATGATTTTTTGCAGGAGGCACCGCGGAAGGTGTCTCCTGTTTTTTTGTTGTGTACCGATTACCATTAAGGAGGATGCCTTGCACTTTTCTGCGGAAGTGCCGCAGCGGGCTGAGGGGGAGCGCCCTGAGCTTTGTGACCGTCAGCGATGGGAAGCCGTGTTCCGGCGTGAGAGGAGACCAGCAAGTCTCGACCGCTTCTTATAGTTCCTGCGCCGGGTCTGGCACCGGGTGCGGGCTGTTTGCGGAGGCGCTGTATGGTTTTTGCTGCTTCCGCAGGTTTGGAAAGGAGCCTTGCCTTATGAAAAAACTCTCTGTGAAAAAGCTGGCGCTGGCCGGTATGCTGTGCGCTCTGTGCGTGGTGGGCAGCGTATTCAGCTTCCCCATGTTCGGCAGCAAATGTGCACCCATCCAGCACATGGTCAATGTGACCTGCGCGGTGCTGCTTGGCCCGTGGTGGGGCGTGGGTGTGGCCTTTGTGGCCTCGCTGCTGCGCAACCTGCTGGGTCTGGGCAGCCTGATGGCCTTCCCCGGCAGCATGTTCGGCGCACTGCTGTGCGGCCTTGTGTACCATAAGACCAAAAACATCCTTGCCACCATGGTGGGCGAGGTGTTCGGCACCAGCATTCTGGGCGGCCTGTGCGCTTACCCGGTGGCCATCTTCTTGATGGGCAAGAGCGCCGGCGACATCGCATTCTATGCCTACATCGTGCCGTTCCTCATCTCCACTGCGGTGGGTTCCATCATTGCGGGCGTGCTGGTGTACAGCCTGCAGCGCTCCGGCGCTCTGCGCAGCATGCAGCAGAGCCTTTCCTGACGGAGGTGCGCCCGAATGTTCAAAACAGAATTCGAGAATGTCCGCCGCACCTGCCCGCTCATCCATAACATTACCAACTACGTCACCGTGAACGACTGCGCCAACATGGTGCTGGCCTGCGGTGCTTCGCCCATTATGGCCGACGATGCCGCCGAGGTGGAGGATATCACCACCATCTGCGGCGGGCTGAACATCAACATCGGCACCCTGAACAGCCGCACCATCACCAGCATGCTGCTGGCGGGCAAAAAGGCAAACCAGCTGGGCCACCCTGTGGTGCTGGACCCGGTGGGCGCAGGTGCATCCCATCTGCGCACCGACACGGCTTTCCGTCTGCTCAAGGACGTAAAGTTCACCGTGATCCGCGGCAACATCTCGGAGATCAAAACGCTGGCCTCCGGCGCGGGAACCACCAAGGGCGTGGATGCCGATGTGGCCGATAAGGTCACTGAGGCCAATCTGGACAGTGCCGTGGCCTTTGCCAAGGCCTTTGCAGCCCAGACGGGTGCCGTTGTTGCCATTACCGGTGCCATCGACATCGTGGCGGATGCGCAAAAAGCCTACTGCATCCGCAACGGCAATGCCATGATGAGCAGCATCACCGGCACGGGCTGTCAGCTTTCGGCC
>ERZ1026854.1200-NODE-1200-length-16897-cov-5.800618_pt1 | contig 16897 bp, 17 predicted proteins | sample MGYA00380157_ERZ1026854 | MGnify/ENA primary metagenome ERZ1026854 (study PRJEB33269, sample SAMEA4719793) | human gut metagenome | biome: human-associated habitat; feature: organic feature; material: feces | place: Cameroon | collected 2013-10 ...
AGATTGAAGATGAATATCACCGCGTGATAAGGAACCTTTCAAAGGGTTACCGTCAGCGTGTGGGCATTGCGGGTGCGCTTGTCGGCAGTCCCGAGGTCATCATTTTTGACGAGCCGACAAACGGCCTCGACCCCAAACAGATAATCGACATCCGTAATCTTATAAAAGAGCTCGGCAAAAGCCACACCGTCATTTTAAGCACGCATATTCTTTCCGAGGTGAAAGCCATCTGCGACAGAATTATCATCATAAACGACGGAAAAATCGTCGCGGACGAAAAGACGGAAAACATCGAGCAGGCACTGCGCGGCAACAGAAAGCTCTCCGTATGCATTTCGGGGCCGACTTCCTCCGTTCTCTCGTCGATAAAGAAAATCAACGGCGTGACATACGCCGCCTGCTCCGTTTCCTATGGCGACGGGTCATCGCTCTTTGTGATTGAAAGTCAGAACAACGTCGATATCCGCAAGCCCCTTTTCTACATGTTGGCGCAGAACGGCTGGCCGATAATGTCAATGGAATATATGGGCGCAAATATTGAAGACATATTCATCTCCGTTGTTGATGAATCCGAAAAAGAAGAAGGAGGCAAAAGAAAATGACAGCCATATATAAACGCGAAATGCAATCATACTTTACCTCCCCCGTGGGATATATATTCGTCGCGGTATTTCTTGCCGTCTCTGCGTTCATCTTCATGGACTGCACCCTTCAGGCGGGCGAGAACAGCAACGTCGCCGCTTACTTTATGTATATTCTTTACATTTTCATCGTCATCATACCGCTGATAACAATGAAGCTGCTCAGCGAAGAAAGAAAAATGCGCACCGACCAGCTCATTCTGACAAGCCCCGTTTCGCTTTTCGGAATGGTATTTGCAAAGTTTCTTGCCGCGTTCACTCTCTTCGGCGGGACATTCGTTATCTCTTCGATAATTTATTATATCCCCCTCGCCCTTTACGGCACGCCCAACCTCGCAAGCTATATATGCAGCGTCATTTCGATTATTCTTTCCGGTGCGGCGTTCATTGCAATCGGCGTTTTCATCTCGTCACTTACGGAAAACCAGTTTATTGCGGCTCTCGGAACAATCGCCGCGATAATCCTTCTCATAAACATAAGCCTGCTCAACAACTATATAAACGTGGAATTTCTGCGCGTTATCCTCTCGGCAATATCATTTTCCGCCCGCACGGAGAAATTTGCCTCCGGCATACTCGATTATGCCTCGATAGTCTATTTCTCCTCGGTAACGGCATTGTTCCTCTTCCTCACGGTCAGAGCTTTTGAAAAGCGCCGCTGGTCGTGACTATATGCAAAGGAGGAATAAATAAATGAAAAATTCAATTCTCAAAAGCAAGAAATTCAAATACGGCGGGAGCGCCGTCGCGCTGACGGTTATCGTCATTGCCCTTGTGCTCATCCTCAACGTTGTTGTGACATCGCTTGCTTCAACAAACTCATGGTATACCGACCTTACCGGCGCAAGCATTTATTCGATCTCCGATGACTTTGAGCAGGAGCTCGATAAAATTCTCAACCCCGAAGGCGGAGAAAAGAAGTATATAAACATAGTCATAATGATGGACGAGGACAGGTTCTCCGTAAACTCCGCTTATACAAACTATGTTTATCACACAATAAAGCAGATTGAAAAGAGATTTGACAATGTCCGCCTTGTTTCAAAGGACATCATCAAAAATCCGGAGGAAAAGACCCGCTATCAGCTAAACGAAGCTGACGCAATCTATACGACAGACGTTGCGATTGAGCTTGCGGACGCAAACGGCAACCCCATAATAGAGAGGGCGCCCAAGCGTTATTCGCTTGAAAACTTCTTCACCTGGATGAACACCACAAACGAATCGACAGGTCAGACGACGAAAAGTATCTATGCTTATAATGCCGAGGTTGCATTCATTTCCGCAATATCCCGCCTTGTAAACTTCGCAGACCGTCCCACGGCATATTACCTTCAGGGTCATGGCGAGCCGACGCTCGACCAGGCTGCCGACTGGGTCGACCTTCTCGATAAAATCGGCTATAATGTAAAGGCGATAAACCTTTCATATGAGGACTTCCCCTATGAAAGCGGCGCAAAACACAATTCGGACGTGCTCATAATCAACGCGCCGATATATGACCTTCTCGCGCCCACAAGCGAAAATCCCGATATGGTTTCCGAGTCGAAGAAGATAAGAGAATTTTTGCAGACGAATTACGGAAATCTTATAGTTATGGAGAATTCGTCAACTCCGAAGCTCCATGCCCTTGAAGAGCTCCTCTCCGAATGGAACCTCGGCTACGGCTCGTCCGTTACGGATAACGCCCATTCCGTTTCCGGCTCAAACGGGGTCAAAATCTTCGCGGACTATTCCGAGCTTGACGCAAAGAACATCATGGCGCGCGGACTTCTGAGCCGTATTATAGATACGGACACAAGCGAAAGCTATCCCGACGCTATATTCAACAGCGCAAAATCCGTTATCGTCAAAAATGACGAAAACGGCGACGGCATGAGCGATACCCGCACAAACAATACGGACGGTCAGCTCGTCGCGCTCGAAAGCGGCGACCACGGAACATATGAGCTTCTCCCCTCTTACAAAACAGCCGAGTGCAACGGCGAGAAGGGTTCTGTCGCGCTTGCGGCATTTTCCAGAGTCGTATGGGATAAAAATGATACAAACGGCACATACAGCTGTGTATTCTGCTTCGGTTCAAGCACATTTGTCGACCCGCAGATACCGATAAACAACAGCATTATGAACATGGTCTTCTCATATATCAATCGCAACGAAAGCGTCAGCTATGAGAACATCAGCATGAAAAAATTCGATTCAAACGGTCTTTCGGTATCGACGTCTGCCGCAACAACATGGACGGTTGTCTGTGTTGCCGTTCTGCCCGTGCTGATAATTGCCTTCGGCACATTCGTATGGATAAGGAGACGCCATTCATGAAAAACTTTTTCGCAAAGGTCAAAGCGTTCTTTGTTAAGAAAGAAAACGGCGACCGTTCCCTTCTGACAAAACAGGCGATTGCAATAATCGCTTGTCTTGTCGCAATCGCAATAATTCTTCCAGTATATTTTATATGGATAAAACCGTCGGAGACGGTGAAGGTTCGCCCCGACGTCATCTATGACGGCGAATATTTTGAAGAATCCACCTCCATCCTTTATCTTTTCCCGCTCAGAACGAGAAACGATGTTGAGGCGCTGCATGTAAAGACGGCTTCCGAGGAATATACAATCCGTTCCTATGTTCAGGAGGGATATTCAAAGTATTCATATGCCGGCTCAAATCTTTATTTTTCAAATGACGACCTTAAATTCATTGCGGCAGGAGAGGGCGAAGGCAAAAGCGCAACCCTCGTGGACGACAAGATCGAACAGTCGGCTCTTTCAAGCTACGGGATCGATTTTTCATCTGCAAATGTTATAAGCATAAGCGTTGACGGAAAGTCATACACGCTCGGCGTCGGATCGTCAAAATCGCTTGACACGGGCAACAGATTTTATGTCGCGATAGCCGAAAACGCAAATGACGGCAAATACGCCGTATATTCCGTAAACGCGCTTTCGTCATCCAACCAGTTCAGGCTTGTCGGCAACGACAAATACACCCTCGATCAATCGGCGGTTGCCGCGGCAATCGTTCAGACGACCGTCGTTTCCGCAACGCCCGTGACAAAGGGACTTTCAACAGGATTCAGAGTCACGGACACGGCAAGCGAAAGCGACCTTGCAAAATACGGTCTTGACGCTGCCTCCTCTCCCGCAGAAATCACGGTTGAATTGTCCGACGGCGGAGAATATACGTTCTATGTCGGCAAAGAGCTTCCCTCAAAGGCGGGCTATTATGCAACCGTCAAGGATCGCCGCAACGGTGACAATTATATAATTTATATAATCGGCAGTTCCTCCGCTTATTATCTCGGAGGCAGCGCTTCCCTGCTTTCGACGCTTGTCACAACGCCGATCGGCGACGGCGCCGATTCACTCGGCAGATTTGAGCTTTACAGAAAAGGCGCGGGCGGCGAGCGAGCGCTGACTGTCAAGGTCGGTCTTGCAGATGAGTCGAGCAACATAGCCGGAACAAACACCTTCAGACTTATTTATCCCACAGGCTATACGCTTGCGGAAACAAATTATACAAATTCCGTGACCTATAATCTTGCATATATCTATGCGAAGAAGGTCATCGACTTCGGAGACAGAATCCATTCCGAGGAAGTATATTCGAAATACGGTCTCGACCTTGACTCTGACCGTCTCAAAGACGGCACGGACAACTGCTATGCAAAGCTGGTGTTCGCCGCGGACGAGGAGGCAGAGGATGACGCGCTTTCCGTCATTTATTTCAGCGAAAAGATGACAGGCGAGGACGGATCGACCTTCTATTATGTCTATTCCTCCGAGTTTGACGTTGTCTATACAGTCTCTGCCGACACATTTGAATTCATCGAATGGTCGCTTGCGAAGTTCTCCCAGGGCACCCTTTATTATAACTATATCAACTGCACGGATTATTTTGAAATAATCAGCAAGCGCGCGGGAATTTCCGTCCGTTACACGATGACAGGCAACGAAAACAATTACAAAGCAGTTGCAACGGAGGCGGGCGAAGGCGGCAAACTCCTTACAAAGGTCGATGAAGAAGGAAACATTGTCGACGCGATATTCAACCTCAAATATAAAACAACAACCGTCGGTCTTTATACCATCAAGGACAAATACGGAGATTTTGAAAACTTCCGTTCCCTCTTCTATGTGCTCATCACAAGAAGACTTGCCCTCGAAGGAAGCACTGAGGGCCTTGACATTTCCGATGAGCCTTTCGCCCGGATAAACATCGCGGACACACCGAACGATCAGCCCATAACGTACAGCCGTTATGACGAGAAGGGCAACCGCGTGTATTACACAGACGAAAACGGCACACGTCGACCTGCGCAGGTTCGTTATCTCGGCGGAAACATCGTCTGCTCAAACGTAAAAACAACGCTTGAAAGCGGAAGAGTTCTCGAATATGCCACGGCGTATTATGACGAGGAAAAGGGTCGCTTCTTCCTCAAGGAAGTCAGCACTGTGGACGGCAACTTAAAGCCGAAATACACCTATAACGACGAAAACGAGCTCATCGTTTCCCAGTACCTCCCCGCAACAACAACAGGAGAATATACCCAGACCTTCTACACCTATAAGTTCTATGACATTTATAACACAGTGACCGGCGCAGACGGAAAAGAAGTAAAACAGATAAATGAAACCTTCAAGCTCTCCGTTCCCTCCTCTCACACCGTGACATACAGAATTGAGGCGGACGGTTCGCGCACAGTCGTAAGCGAAACTGCCGAAGAAGCTTCAACAGGCGTGCTTATCAGAACTCAGATTCTTGAAAAGCTCTTCTCCGATTCCGGAAAGCTCCTCTCCGGCGTCGAAATAAACCGTGACGCCGTCAACTGAACAAAATCAAAAATCCCCGTCACTGCGGGGATTTTTCTTTCCTTCTTTCTTCGACCTGCTTTTCTTTGAAAAGAAAAGAATACAAAAGGAACTTCATTTGTTGGTTTTGTGCGTTCCTTTTCAGCCTCGCCGTTCGGGGAGATTTGCAAGCGTGCTTTGCATGCTTGCAAATCTCCTTATTGTCTGCGCTTTTGAGCAACAAAAAACAGAAGCGGTTTTCCGCTTCTGTGCCCGTGCCCCGAAAGGGTCTTTTTATATTGCTTTGATAAGATATTTAACTCCGAGCCACCGCCCGAATTTATATCCGACAGCCGGAAAATCACCGCAGACGGAATATCCGTGCTTTTCGTGAAAAGTAAGGCTGGGCGAATTTTCTTCCGTGATGATAGATATGACATTTTTTATTCCCGCCGCGCGTCCGAGCGATTCAATCTGCGAGAGAAGAAGTCCGCCTGTGCCTTTTCCCGTTGACGAAGGAGAGAGGTATATCGAAAGATCGGCTGTAAAGCGGTATGCCGTGCGGTCGGAAAAGGCAGAAAGATAGGCGTAGCCGAGGATTTTTCCGTCCTCCTCCGCAATGAGGAACGGATATTCCGCCGAGATGTTCTCCGCTCTCCCGGCAAATGCGGCGAGAGAAAGCGGCTCCTCCTCAAACGAATAAGTCGTGTTTTCTATGTAGTAATTATATATTTCAAGGCAGGCGGGGAGGTCTCCTGCGCGCAAGGCTCTGATATTTATCATTTTTGCGTCCTCTTTTTGTTTTTTCATAAGTATATCACCCACAGGTAGCTTTTTCAAGTGTTTTTTACCGTTGCAAAAGGCGGCGGAGTATGATATAATAAGTCTGTGAAACAATCGGAGGCGTATGATGAAAAGACTACTCATAATCGACGGCAGCAACCTCCTTTTTCAGATGTTTTTCGGTATGCCCGCAAGGATAACGGGCAGTGACGGAAAAGGCGTCTGGGGAACCCTCGGCTTTACGGGCGCCGTCATCAGGATGATAAAAATGACCGCGCCGACGCATATTATCGCTATTTTTGACGGTGAGCACGAGAACGCCCGAACCGAAACAGACGCAGATTACAAGGCAAACCGTCCCGATTTTTCGTCTGTGCCGGAGGAAGAAAACCCGTTTTCGCAGCTACCGGATATTTATTCCGCGCTGGACTTTATGGGTATCCGTCGCTACGAGACAGAGGACTGCGAGACAGACGACATCATCGCCTCTTACGCAAAAGTCTGCGCCGGCGAATATGACATCATTATATCCTCGCACGACAGCGACTTTTTTCAGCTGATAGGGGAGAATGTGCGCGTTTTGCGGTATCGCGGGGACAAAAGCGTCATCTGCGACATTGATTACGTTTTGTCAAAAACGGGCGTGATGCCCGCCGGATATGCGGATTTCAAATGCCTGACAGGAGACGGCTCGGACAATATCAAAGGAATTTCCGGAGTCGGACCAAAAACGGCGGCAAAGCTGATAAATACATACAAAACCCTTGACGGACTTTTGGAGAACATCGAAAATATTGAAAAAGAATCGCTTCAGAAAACCATATCCGAGGGGAAAGACAGGCTTTTGAAAAACCGTAGACTCATAAGGCTTTCAGGAGACTGCAGAATCCCGATAAATCCGGAGGAGGCGACCTTTTCGGGACGTAGCTTCCGCACGGGAGAGGTGCTATCCGCAATAGGACTGAAATAACGGACAGGAGGAAAACAAAATTGTTTGAATCGGCGATAGGCGAGATAAAAAAGTATAACAGAATAATTATTCACAGGCACACAAACCCCGACGGCGACGCAATCGGAAGTCAGGTCGGGATGAAGGAGCTTCTGAAGAAAAATTTTCCGGAAAAAGAGGTTTATGCCGTCGGCGACCCTGCGGGCAGATACGCTTTTATAAAAGGCTCGACGCCGGACGTAATCCCCGATGAATATTATGACGGCGCGCTTGCGATCGTGCTTGACACCTCCGCAAAGTCGCTTATCAGCGACGGACGGTATGCGACGGCAGAGAGAATTCTCCGTATGGATCATCACATTTTCTGCGAGGAAATTGCGGATGTTGATATAGACGAGCCGAGCTTTGAAAGCTGCTGCGGACTTGTAACCGCCTTTGCAAAGGAATGTAAACTGGAGTTGACATCGGTCGCCGCAAATGCGCTGTATTCGGGAATGGTGACTGATTCCGGTCGCTTCCGCCATGACAGCACAAACGCCAGAACCTTCACCCTTGCCTCTTTCCTTATGGAGACGGGATATATAGATACGGCGTATCTTTTCAGAAATCTTTATGCCGATGACCTTTCGGCGGCAAAGCTGCGTGCGTCGTTCGTGCTGAAAATAAAGCAGACGGAAAAGGGCACGGCATATATTTATACCACAAAAGACGAGCTGGCAAGCACGGGAGCGGACATTTTCACCGTCTCGCGCGGAATGGTCGGCACGATGGCAGACCTGAAGGGCGTTGACGTCTGGGCGAACTTTACGGAGACCGACAGCGGCGTTCTCTGCGAGCTGCGCTCATCGAAATACAACATAAATCCCGTTGCCGTTGCGCACGGCGGCGGCGGACACGCAAAGGCAAGCGGCGCAACCCTGCGCGACAAAGCAGAGGCAATGCAGGTGCTTGCCGAGCTTGACAAACTTACGGAGGAAAACGTATGACAGTCGAAAAAACGAAAGAAATGCAAGCGGTGCTTGACAAAATCAAGGAATATCAAAGGATAATAATCTGCCGTCATATCCGTCCCGACGGGGACGCTGTCGGCTCGACTGTCGGACTGAAAACGATTCTCTCGCTGTCATTTCCCGAAAAGGAAATATATCTTATCAACGAGGATTATTCGGATTATGTGTCATTTCTCGGCGGGGAGGATGATGATATTGATCCTTCGCTTTATGCGGACGCACTCTGCATAGTGCTTGATACCGGCTCGGCAGACAGAGTTTCAAACAAGAACTATACTCTCTGCCGCGAGGTGATTAAAATAGATCATCATATAGTCGCGGAGCCGTACGGCGATATTTGCTGGATAGAGGAGGAACGCTCGTCAACATGCGAGATGATTGCGGGATTTTATCTTGCTTTTGCCGACGAGCTGAAAATAAATCTCGCCGCTGCCACCGCAATTTATACGGGAATGGTTACCGATTCCGGTCGCTTCCGCTTCCGCTCCGTGACGGGCGAAACGCTCCGCCGCGCCGGCGCGCTTCTTGATATGGGCATAGATACGGACACCCTCTATGCGCGGCTCTATCTTGAAAATTTCGATTATATCGCGTTCAAGGCGTATATTTATAAGAGAATAAAAATGACGGAAAACGGCGTTGCGTATATAATTGTCGACAAAAAAATGCAGGAAAAATTCTCGCTTTCAAAGGAGGACGCAAGCAACGTTGTGTCGTTTCTGGACTCAATCCGCGGAAGTATTATCTGGCTTGCGTTCATTGAAAATGACGACGATTCAATCCGCGTTCGCCTGCGCTCACGCTTTGTGACGGTAAACGAGCTTGCTTCAAAATATCACGGCGGCGGTCACGACTGCGCGAGCGGCGCAACCGTATATAGCAAAAAGGAGATGAAATCGCTCATTTCCGACGCGGATATGCTGATTAAAGATTACAAATCAACACATGAGGGCTGGATATGAAAATACTTCTTACAAATGATGACGGTATCGGCGCAAAGGGAATAAACGTGCTCGCAAATTGGGCAAAGAGGCTCGGCGAGGTGACGGTAATCGCGCCGAAGAGCGAACAGAGCGGCAAAAGTCACGGAATAAATATTCATTCGGAAATAGAGATAAAAGAGGTCGATTTTCCGGGCGCGGCGAGGGCGTTTGCCGTCGATTCAACCCCTGCGGACTGCGTAAGGTTTGCTTTGCTCGGGCTCGGAGAGAAGTTTGATCTTGTCCTCTCCGGAATCAACTGCGGGCTGAATATCGGCACGGACATTGTCTATTCCGGAACCGTCGGCGCGATATTCGAGGCGGCGGCGGAAGGCGTGCCGGCTGTCGCCGTGTCTACCCAGCCGGATTATCTGGACGGCGTGGAAAGTCACCTCGACAGAGTTTGTGACTTTTTCGTAAAACACAATCTGCTTTCGTATTCCTCGCTTTACAATGTCAATATTCCGAAGGACGGAAAAGAAATTCTCTTTACGCGACAGGGCGGAAGGTATTATAACGATAAATTTGAAAAAACAGGAGAAGAAACCTACCGTCAGCGCGGATATTCCGTGCATCAGGATAAAAAAGACTTTTTTATAGATACCGACGCTACACTGAACGGTTATATTTCCGTAACGCCTATAACGCTTGACAGAACCGATTATAACGTTCTCTCCGAAATATCAAAGCTGAAAATATGATACATAAAAATCCCGCCGTGGCGGGATTTTTGTATTGACATTGTTTTTTATGTGTGATAAAATATTGGGAGAAAAATATTGGGATATAGCCAAGTCGGTAAGGCACAAGACTTTGACTCTTGCATTTCGCTGGTTCGAGTCCAGCTATCCCAGCCATGATGACAAGTCAATTTAGATCCGGACGAGGAAAAACGAGGAAACGGGAGATTTCGAGAGATTTCTCCCGTTTTTTCGACCCTGAGTTTTTTCGGAGTTTCATAGATCCCTTTTGCCCTTTTCGATGCTGTGTCCGGACTTGGACTCACGAAAAGGGCTATTTTGCGTCTTCCCGAAAGCAATCGGTTCTGTGGCTGGATTCGGACTTGCGAAAGCGGAGCCGGACAGTGCTAAAAAACCGCCGCTTCACAAATTGTTTACAAACACATTTGATCCCTACTCAAATTGTCCGGATTTGAACTCACGAGATACGGTAACCGGCAATCCGACATATTGCCTCTCCTTCAACGGATAAAGACAAACAAGATCCCCCTCCCCTATTGTCTGGATTCGAACCCACGAAAGTGATAAATTTGATTGTTATCAGTTTGTTTTCTGGACTTTCCGCCATTGGTGTGGTATGGTGTGTGGTTACAGGAGGATTTAACACAATACATAAACCAAATTATATTCATTACAGGGACAAAAACAAAAAAGCAATATGAGTCCTTTCCGATCGCGCAGACCCTCCGGAAAAAATTTTTTGCAAATCTCTTGACAAGTCCTGCTGTAACTGATATAATTACAGCACAGGCGTAACAAAATTAGTTACAGCACATTTTCTCGAAAGAAGGAAGCGCTTTTATGAACAGTTCATTCAGTATTGCAGTCCATGCACTGGTCTATCTCAATCACATGGAACGGGTGCTCAGCAGTGAGGAGCTTGCACGGAATGTCTGCACAAATCCCGTACTGATCCGCAAGGTAATGTCCAAGCTGAAAAAAGCCGGCATAGTGGATACAAAAGGAGGCAACAGCGGCGGCTATGTTTTCACCGCAGATGCCGAAGCACTCACACTGGAGCGGATTGCAGAGGCAATCGACGCGCATTTTGTCGGTTCTCCGTGGAGGAGCGGCGATGTGGATAAGGAATGTCTGATTTCCTCCGGCATGGGCGAGCTCATGCAGAATATATATGCCCGGCTTGACGAGCGTTGTCGTGAGAGCCTGCGCGGAATAACCGTTGCCGATATCGACAGGAAAATACTGAAAGGCGGAAAGGAGCCGAAAAACAATGAAAAAGAATAAGGGAAAAACGCTTTGTATCATTATTTACGTACTGACAGTAATTGTCGGGGCGGCGGGAGGTTATCTTCTCTATCGGTTTGCCGGGTGCGGCGCCGGAAGTTGCAGCGTAACCTCAAATCCTTATCTCGGCGCCGCACTCGGAGCAATCTTTGGCTTTCTGCTCGGTACACTTCTCTGCCCACAGAGAAAAGCAGAAGAATAAAAGCGGCTCCGACAGCCAAATAAACACTTGTAACAAAATAATTGAAAAGGAGAATTTATATGAAATGGACTACACAGCTTTTCTCTCTCCTTTTGGCTGTTTTCTTCCTCTTCGCCGTACTGCTGACAGGCTGTGCAAGCGGCGGAACGGGAGTAATACCTGATAGTACGAAAGGAAAGACGGGAAAAATGAGTAATTCGGAAAATCACAGGAATGTAATCTATCTCGCAGGCGGTTGCTTCTGGGGGCTGGAGCACCTGATGCAGTCGATCCCCGGTGTCATTGACGCACAAAGCGGTTATGCAAACGGCACCTGCGAGGCGGATGCCGACTATAAAACGGTCTGCAAGGGCAATACCGGCTTCCGCGAAACGGTACGGGTGGAATACGATCCCGAAAAAGTAAGCCTTGACGCACTCCTGCTCGCTTACTTTTATGTTATCGACCCAACGGTAAAGAACCGTCAGGGAAACGATATCGGCAGTCAGTATCAGACGGGAATCTATTATGCGGACGAGCAATCAGGGGAGACGGCACAAAGGATATACGACCTTGAAAAAAGCCGGCGCACGGAATTTCATGTGGAGCTCGGGCCGCTTGTAAACTTCTATCCGGCAGAGGAATATCACCAGGATTATCTGCAAAAGAACCCGAACGGCTACTGCCATATCCCACGCGCGGAGATCGAGCTGTTTTCAAAGCTTAAAATCGACCCGGGCGATTACAGAAAGCCCGCCGCCGAGGCTATACGCGACAGACTTACGGCGGAGCAGTACCGCATCACGCAGGAAAACGGCACAGAGCGCCCGTTCAAAAACGAGTTCTGGAATAAGTTCGAGAAAGGCATCTATGTTGACATAGTTACCGGCGAGCCTCTGTTTTCCTCAACCGACAAATTTGAAAGCGGGTGCGGTTGGCCTGCGTTTTCAAAGCCCATAGAGGCGCCCGCCGTAATTGAGCGGCAGGACAACAGCCACGGAATGCGCCGCACCGAAGTACGCAGTCGCGCCGGAGATTCACACCTCGGTCATGTATTCGAGGGCGACCCCGATTCGCCGAACGGCGTGCGCTACTGCATCAACAGTGCCGCACTGCGCTTTATCCCATATGAAAAAATGGAAGCTGAGGGCTACGGTTATCTGCTCTCCGTCTTTGATTGACAGCAAATGAGTAGTATATGGAATTTGTCATTACGTTTCTCGAGGGATTAATATCCTTCATCTCCCCCTGCATGCTTCCGCTTCTGCCGATGTATGTTTCGTATTTTGCCGGCGGAGCCGACAAAAAACACAAGGTGTTTTTCAGGGCACTCAGTTTTGTGCTCGGCTTCACCGTCGTATTCAGCCTGCTGGGACTGTTCGCCGGCACGCTCGGAGCATTTCTGAAAGACCATAAAACCATTGTGAATATCGTCGGCGGAATTCTGATAATCATTTTCGGGCTGTCCTATCTTGAGGTCATCAAGCTGCCCTTCTTCAAGGGTATGCAGAGCGGGCGGACAGCAAATACCATCGTATCGGCATTTCTCTTCGGCGTGATATATTCCGTCAGCCTTACGCCCTGCATAGGAGCGTTTCTCGGCTCTGCGCTCGCGCTTGCGGGTGCGTCCGGAACGGCTGTCAAGGGAGTGCTGCTGCTCGTGACCTATTCAATGGGACTCGGAGTGCCGTTCGTCTTGTCGGCGGTGCTTATCGAAAAGCTGAACACGGCGTTCGCGTTTATAAAGAAGCACTATCGCGTAATCAACATAGTCTGCGGCAGCTTTCTGATACTCATAGGAGTTCTGATGGCATGCGGACTTATGGACAGAATAGTGGCGATATTTTCATAATTGAAAAAGGAGGAAACAATGAAAACAAAATATATAATACTTGCGGTTGTAATCGTTGTGCTGTTTGTCGGAGCGATAGCGGTATACAGACAGCTTTCAAAGAAATATACACCGCCGATGGACCTGCCGCCGCCGACAACAGCCGGAAAAATGCCCGACGCAACCACTCCTTCCGACGGCATCACGGTCGAACCGAGACCGTCCTCGCAGACAAACCCTTCAACCGAGGGCACGACATCCGGCAAAAAGCCCGACGTTACGGAGGATATAAAGAAAAACACCGCGCCCGATTTTACCGTGCTCGATAAGGACGGAAACACCGTCCGTCTTTCCGATAAATTCGGTAAGCCTGTCGTCATAAACTTCTGGGCAACTTGGTGTCCGCCCTGCAAACAGGAGCTTCCCGATTTCGATAAGCTCAGCAAGGAATACGGCGACAGGGTGGTGTTCATGATGGTCAATCTAACAGACGGATACCGCGATACTGTTGATGGTACAAAGCGATTTGTTTCAGGCAAGGGCTACACATTCCCCGTATATTTTGATACAAAGGACAATGCCGCAAGCGCATACAATGTTTCGTCTATCCCGCAGACTACATTTATCGACGCAAAAGGAAATATATATACTACGCGCATAGGAGCAATGAACGAGGCGACGCTCAGGATATATCTGAACGCATTGCTCGGGAATTAAAACCGCACTTCGCGATATTTTCGGGAAGCCCGAAATATCGCAAGGTCATTCCGTTTTCCGGCATCGAAACTATTGACAGTAAGCGAGTTTTTCCGATATAGTATTTATGGGAACATATCCTGATAATATAAAAGAGAGGAACGAAAAAATGGACACAAAAAACAAATATTCCGGCACGCAGACCGAGAAGAATCTGATGGCGGCTTTCTCCGGAGAATCGCAGGCGAGAAACAAGTATACCTATTTCGCATCAGTTGCAAAAAAACAGGGTTTCGAACAAATTGCGGCTCTCTTTCTCAAAACAGCAGACAATGAAAAGGAGCATGCAAAGCTTTGGCTCAAGGAGCTTTGCGGTATAGGCGATACCGCGGAAAACCTTGCTGACGCCGCAGACGGTGAAAACTATGAATGGACGGATATGTATGAAGGCTTTGCCAAAACCGCCGAGGAGGAGGGCTTTGCCGGACTTGCGGCAAAATTCCGCCTCGTAGCCGCAATTGAAAAGCACCACGAAGAGCGTTATCGCGCACTGCTTCGCAATGTGGAAGCCGCCGAGGTTTTCGCCAAAAGCGAAGTAAAAGTATGGGAATGCCGCAACTGCGGACATATAGCAGTCGGAGTAAGTGCCCCGGAGGTATGCCCGACATGTAACCATCCGCAGAGCTATTTTGAGCTTCACGCGGAAAATTATTGAGCACACAAAAATTCTTTTTCTTGCATCACTATCTGAGAAAAACGATACAGATACCTCACGCAGATGAATTATAAAAACACAATGAGGTTGCCAAGATGAGAAAACATTTCAGCCATTGCCTGCTCTGTGGGCGTGTAATTCCCGAAGGAAACGTGTATTGCGAGCTCTGCCGCAGAAATGCGGAAAGCAATCCGCTTGATCCCGACAGGGAGCTTGTAAAAAACGGTAAAAGAGGGCCTTCGCCGCACCGACGGATACTGCCCCTGCCGCAGAGAAAAAAAAGAAGAATACAGATGCATCTGCGAAGAGTTCAGAAAGCAGATGGCAGATCCGTCCTTTGAAGGCTACTGCCATTGCATGTTATTTTACAAATCAAACGAAGGAGATAAAGAAAATGCTTAATATCACAAAAGCTTCATTCGACAAAGAGGTCATGTCCTCCGATATACCCGTTGTGCTCGACTTCTGGGCTGAATGGTGCGGTCCCTGCCGCATGCTTTCTCCGGTGCTTGAGGATCTTGCCGCGGAATACGGCGACAGGGTACTCTTCTGCAAGATCAATGTGGACGACGAGCCGGAGCTTGCCGCCCGGTTCGGAATTGCAAGCATACCGACACTTCTCTTTTTCAAAAACAGCGCAATAAGTAAAAAATCCGTCGGATACCGTGACAAGGGCGAGCTTGAAAAAATATTACGGGAGCTTTTATGATATCACCGTCAAAATCGGCTTGCGACCTTCCGTTCTTACAGTTTTGTGACAAAATTCAAGCGTTTTTTCGGTGAACAGTATGCTCCGTTCTGCTATACTTATGTTGCGGAAAGCGAAACCGCAAATTAAAACAAAGGAGCATTTGTTATGAAAAACAGAAAAACAATTTTTACGATTATCTTCGCACTTGTGCTTGCACTCAGCATAGCTACAGTATCTGCGGCGGCGATTTCGACGAATGAGACGAAGCCGGGCAAACCGGCAACGAAACCCAACGCTTCCGTCTGTGAGGCTTCCGGCGACTGCGGCGTACAGCCACTTAAGAGTTTTGTTGAAAGTCTGCGTTCATTGACCCCGGAGGAAAAAGCGGCTCTGCTTGCAGACCTCGCCGAGATCGAAAGGTATGAGAATCAGATCAACGAAATCTACTCCCGCATGACCGACGAAAACGCAGAGCAGCTCTACGCAGAAATTGACGCCGTTGACGAAAAGCTCACGGCGGTTCTCGAAAGAAACTCAGAGCTTTGGGAACGCGTCAACGACGAGTATGATGAAAAAATCGCGGCAAACGAGCCGGATATGACCTTTGAACTGAACGAAGCGGATTTTGATAACGTCTGCCCGGCTGAGGCATCCTACGAGGACTCCATCAAGAGCATGAGCTCACTGACCGAAAAGGAAAAAGAGGCTCTGCTTGCAGACCTTGCCGAGATTGAATCGCTGGAAGCGCAGATTGACGGGCTTTACTATCGCATGACGGATGAGAACGCAGATCGGCTTTATGGCGAGATTGACGCTCTCTACGAAAAGCTCGACTCGGTTCTTGACCGTAATGCGGCGCTTTGGGACCGCGTCGATGCCGAGTATGATGAAAAGATCGCGGCAAACGAACCGGATATGACCTTTGAGTGTGACGAATACGACCTTGCGATCTGCGGAAAAAGCAGATAAACCACACGCACAGAGCCGTGCCCGGGCGGCACGGCTCTGTATCTGTATTGGGAGGTGCTATGAAACAACTGATCTACATCGCAGAGGATGAAAAAAACATAAGGGAAACGCTTCAGCGATTTCTTGAAAATGACGGATATGAGGTGTGCGCGTTTGAAACAGGCGACGCACTTTTAGGTGTGTTTTATAAAAAACGCGCCGATCTTGTTATTTTGGATATTATGATGCCCGGGACCGACGGACTTACCTGCTGCCGTCTCATCCGTGAAAAGGATAGCGTTCCCATCATTCTTCTGACGGCAAAGGATACCGAATACGACTATGTCAACGGTATTCTGCAAGGCGGTGACGACTATCTGACCAAGCCGTTTCGCCCGACGGTTCTCCTGATGCGTGTTAAATCTCTTCTTCGCCGCGTGGAGATGGAAAGAGGCGGAGATCCGACGGACAGAGATATTGCCGTTGGAGATCTGCGCTTTTCGGGTGATGAGAAGCAGCTTTTCTGCAGAGAAAAACCTCTTGCACTTTCCCCGAATGAGCTGAAGATGCTCCTCTTTCTGATGCGTGGCGAGGGCAAAGCCTTTTCGCGCGACGAGCTGCTCAACCACATCTGGGGATACAATGACGAGGTGGAAACCAGAGTGACCGATGAAACACTGCGCCGCATACGCAGCAAGCT
>ERZ1026854.1201-NODE-1201-length-16895-cov-5.239311_pt1 | contig 16895 bp, 12 predicted proteins | sample MGYA00380157_ERZ1026854 | MGnify/ENA primary metagenome ERZ1026854 (study PRJEB33269, sample SAMEA4719793) | human gut metagenome | biome: human-associated habitat; feature: organic feature; material: feces | place: Cameroon | collected 2013-10 ...
CAAATCGACTTTTATGCCGAAATATTCGTTAGAAAAGAATAATACGAACTCTAACTTATCGTCAGGGTTCGTATTATTCCATAATGGCGGAGCATTAGTAAAGAAATACTATGAATTTTAAGATATCAATTGAGTTTAGGCGTCAATTAGGCGCCTAAACTCAATCTCAAACAACACAAAAAACCAATAGATGATAAAATACTAAAAATTACGACCAACAAGCATTGTTTCTCTTTCCTCTTCTTGTACTACATTACACACATAGACGGGAAAATATATAGTGTCAAACTTGTTACGTATTTATACTAGCAAAAACATAAGCATTATTCAACCAAGTCCTTTAAGAAATCGACAACATATCTACGTTTCAATATATCGTGATATTTTTGATTCCTATACATTCTCAAACAGCCATAACAAGAGGAATCGCCTTGTTCATCACCACACGTACAATTCTTCGCCCTATAATATGCTGCTTTTATAAGTTTTTCCATCATATCCTGAGTGTTAAGTCGTCTGACATGTCCCGCTCCGCCCGGAGTCGTATCATATAATACAAAGCAAAAACTGCCGTCGTTTTGATACTGCAAGCATCCGGATATTTCATTTTCATCTATGTCAAGAATTGCGCAGGCAGATAGTATCATTGCTTGCAATACAGAATAAGCCTTTTCCATTTTTGAAATGGGCTTATATATTTTTATAAGAGTAACGTCCGTTTCAAACGTATATCCGAGAGAAAACTTATCCAAATTTTTATGGTTGCATTTTTTACCACTCGGCGCAGTATGCTCTTTTTGTGTGGTTTTTAGATAAGGATTTTTGCTTTCATGAGCATCCATCGCAAAACCGCACTCCTGGCAGACAAAAAAGTCATCAACGGTCAACATTGCCATACGCCCGTTGCTTATTGCTGTAACACCGACATTTTTTCCATTGACACTATACTTCGATTCGGGCATATCATCTTTGTAGTTAACAAAGGACGCTTCGGATTTGAATGTTCTTTCCGGTTTTACCAGTGTTGGCTTAGCAATATTTTTGTCGGCAATAAAGCCAAATTCCGGAATTAAGAAAGTTTTAACCTCCGTTTCGCTAAACTCGCAACCACATTGCTTGCAGGATTTCAGATGTTCTTTGCTATCTTCAGTGTGCAGTTCTATGTTTAGAGTTTGACATTTCGAACACTTTACATAATCATACATTCTCCAATGTTCGTGCGGCATTCTTCTTATATATCTACTCGTAATCAGTTTGCCATTTGCAACGACTTGGCATCCCGGAGCATACTCTGAAATTGCCATAGATAAATCTCTTGACAAGTCAAGGCCTCCATTGCCTCCCTTTGTTTCTAATAACAATTCTACTGTATCGACAGGAAAACCATATTTGGGAAGAATTCCATTCTTTGACAAGAATGAAATGACGCTTTCATCCCTATAATTTTTCAATCTCCATGTAATATAATCAACGTTTTCGTTTGCATTAAAAGCACGCATTTTTTCTTTTTCCAATGCGCTTATTTCGGTATTATACAAATCAAATACTCGTTTGAAATTCGGATACTTCTCATCCGGCTCATCAAACAGCCATTTTGTCCAGGCAAAACTTTCAACACCAAACAAAATAGAGATTTGTTGAGGCAAGCATTCCAACAAATAGTCTTTCAAATCGGATGGATGGGTATCAAGATATTTTTTAAATTCGTTATAACCGCAATATCCAAATTGGTCTGGTTCCATCATGCTTTCCGCCGTATCAAAGAATTCAGGATACTTACGCCAGAAAAACGCAAGTGCTGACGAGTATAGATGTCTTATACCGATCTTTTCGTTTTCGACCTTAAATGCCGGTGGTACAATCACACCTTTTATCATCGAAATTGGCTCTTTGAAGAAGTTGAAATCGTGATTAGACTTATTGCAAAACGTAAGAGCAAATGCAGCCGATTTTGTGCTTCTACCAGCACGGCCTGCTCTTTGGGTATAGTTTGCAGGTGTCGGTGGCATATTGCGCATAAAGACGGTTTCCAACGCACCAACGTCAACGCCCATTTCAAACGTTGTCGAACAACTTAATACATCGATTTTTTGTTCCTTGAACAGATTTTGATATTTATAGGCTTCTTCTCTATTCAACTGTGCGGTATGTTCAACAACCCTGAGCGGTTGTACATGCAAATCGTTATAGAGTCTATAATAGTGGTCGCCATTTAATAATTCATCTATATCTACTTCCTCCAACTCGCCATCGCACATATAGTTCGGGCAGATGTTATCAATATTGATTGTTGTCAATCTCTTACAATGATTGCATATATACCATTTTTGAGTATTGCCAAAAGTTAGTTTCGAAGAATCTACCCTATAGCCACTGACACCCGATTTTGACGTTACATTAACCATTAAATTCTTTTCAAAGAAGTGTTTCCAAATTCCTTCAAGCAGTTTTTCCGCATCTTCTCTTGAGATTTGTATTCCTTTCTTATTTAGAACTTTTATTAAATAATCAAGCCTTTTATTAGTCTTTTTATCGTCGCGAGGAATAAACGATTTTACATACTTTGATATGTCACCGTGAGATAAGTATGTTGCTTCAACACCATTGTGTGTGAAGAACTCTCTATCAGCAGGCGTCATATTTTTGTTATAACTTATCGCAGCCTCGGACAGCATGCCCATTAAAAAGCATCTGCACAATTCTTTTACTTCTTCTTTGGACAGATTATATTTTGAATTAGCAGAAAACGGCACGGCATCGTTGATTTGCACATCTAACAACCCAAGTCCTATCAAAGAATGTCGTTGTCTATTATCGACAAGTTCTTTCAAAACGGCTTTCCATGCTTCCAATACATAATCCACCGTTGTTTCCATAAATGGATGAACGCCGTTTACTTCCATAGCACCCGCCAATTCTTTTACCAGTGTAGGAAGCGGAGTATATCCAGGCTTTTCTTTTATTAAATCACGAATCATTTTCCCATACAGCATATCGTCGTACGTTTCGGAAAAGTACGTAGAAAAATACGCCGCCGCTTGTCTGCTGTCTGAGAATGCTATAAACTGTTTAGCTTTGGGAATATCAACAATCACTTCTTCATCGTCAAAACAATCAAAACCGTCGTCATTTTGCGGAATGCTTATTTTCCTTTCGTGCGATGGCAACTCTTCAAAAAGTGCCGTTCCTATAACGCTTGTTGACGCCTCTTGTCCTGTGAAAAATGAACGAAGTATGCCCAACCTATTAACTCCTCCGCATTTTACACATTTTGTGACCTTGCCTGTTTGCTGGCTAGTTTGTACTTTTGTTAGTTTTATATAATCGGCATCACCATGCTCGCATTTGTGTTTTTTTACAGCGTTTACAGGTCTAATAAAACCGCAATATGGGCAAAGTTCAAACTGCTCGACTTTCAATTGGTTATCTTCATCTGCATCATCCTCATCTTTATCCGAACTGCTATCGCCAATTAAAAATGCTTCTTTGATGATTCCGTTTGCATAGTTATTCTTTTGCACCAAATGACTTTCCTCAATTGTCCCCAACAAATACAGTGCATGACATTGAGAACAAGTAACAGCCTCAAATACTTTGTATTCCTTGCCATCGAAATAATCAGTGCTTTTTCTCGTTAAGAAAACGTTTTTATGCGGTGGCAAAGTAATATAAACGCCTTCGGTTGCCTTAATAAACATGTGATATCGAGAATCGAACAATTTGGTTCTATTCATATTTGCCGAAGATGCAACCGTGACAAAATCAGATAACTCTTCAGGAGTCCAGTCCATGTGCACGCACACATCTTTTACGCTTCTTGGAATACACAAATAGTTCTTTATCCTCCAATATGTTTCGTCTTTTAAAAGCAAACCAAACAAGAACTCACCCAAGTCTGTCTTGTTTGATGAATAACCAAAGTTATCTTTTATTTTTTGCAAAATTATTGTGTCATCATATTCCAAGGATATTTGTTCAGACACAAACGAATAAAAATCTATGCCTAAATCAATCGACTTGTTTTCTTGTAACAAATCGATTCTCGTTGCTCTAATTACATCTTCTATTCCAAAATGCGCATTACACAAATTGTGCGCAAACTCAACAACTTCGTTGTTTGTGTTTTCATCACCTAGCGTTGCACTTGTCAAAATATACTGTATATGGCTTGCGTCAATACTTGCCATAACGCGTCGCAACAAAAGAGACACTTCAATTCCCGTTGAGCCCGTGTATGTGTGCGCTTCATCCAAAACGATGTACTTCCAGTGTTTTGCGTATTCTCCGTTAAAGAACACATTATCTTCCGGGCGCAACATTAAATATTCGAGCATCGCATAGTTTGTTATCAAAATATGCGGAGGCGTTTTTTTCATCCTTTCGCGAGAAAGCAATTCGTTTTTCAACGGCGTTTTATCTTCACCGTTAAGTTTTTTGTACTGCAAAATTGCCTTATCTTCTTTATACTCTGTTTGCCCCGTATAAGCACCAAACGTTATATCCGGATAATCTTTCAAAGATATGCGCAATCTATCGATTTGATCGTTTGCAAGCGCATTCATAGGGTAAATAATCAACGCTCTAACACCTGGTGTTAACTTTCCCCCGTTTGCATCTTTCTCTTGCATCAATGAATTGAGAATCGGCAGCAAAAAACTCTCAGTTTTACCTGAACCGGTACCGGTTGAAACAACCAAACTGTGCCCTTCCATTGCACGTTTCAACGCCATTTCTTGGTGAACGTAAAGAGTCTTCTCATATATGTCGTTGATCTTTTCAAAGCCTTTATTCAAAGTACCATTTGCAACCAATCCCTTAACGGTATGACCTTTCTTAAAAGAGTCAACAACATCAAGATATGGGCCTTTTGCAAAAGGCTCACTTTGATTCAACTGTTGCTTAAACAGCGCTTTATATTCGGGATCGCTTATATCAAATACCGTTTGTAAATATCTTTGATATTTTCGAGCAATATTTTTTGATGCTTGAATAACATTAAAACTCATGTGTGTTCCCCTTTTTATTTGATTTCTGTTTTCAGTGAGTATTTGTCATCCGCCAAAACGGTTATACTTTTTATGCGCTCTATTCCAGAATAACTAAGATCATCTTTCAAGAGCCATCCTTTTCGTTTGTCGTATAATAGTTCGCAATATTCATCTCCGTCATCTCTTAAAACGATGATACAGTTAACATCGGATTTATTGTAGAATATGACCAACACATTAAACTCTTTTTTGAATTTTCCTGAATACATATCATATCCACAAACGCCTTTGTAGCAGATGCAACTATCCATCGATTCTTGATCAAAAACATCTATGCTCCATAATCCAACGATTTCCTTTCCGTCTACCATGCCGTCATCTACTCCGTCTATACGTTCAAGATTTTTGATATAGTATTTTTCAGTGAAAAAAAGCGGTTGATATTTTTTTTCGTTGTCTCGGGCAGATCTAATACATATTTTGACATCGGTCAACTCTGTCAAATTAACTAATTTGAGAATAAATTTTCCGATCTTGAACGAAAACGAATCAAAACCGCTATCATCGTTTTCTATTTCATATACCTCAACGATATAATCGCCTTCCTCCAACGGCATTTCAATTTCGAATTTTCCATCAACAAGAGGAATATCTTGTTCAATAATGTTATTATCCTTAGATATCGAAACACTATATTCAGAGTCTCCAAGAATTTCAAAACTTCCGTACAATAAACTCTGATCAAAATCACCGCTCAACGAATGTGACAATATCAAACTTCTGCATATTACGTTAAACAGAGTATATGTTTTACCGTCAAATTGCGCCTCTATTTCACATTTTGCAATATCATGTGTCAACCAAGATTTTAAATTGCTAATGCGATATGAATAGCAAACGTCTGTTTCTTCATATCTTCCATACACATCAGACTCCCCGTCGTCCGAAATCTGAGCATTGGTTCTTACAAATATCTTATTGCTCTTATCAGTAAATGCAAACGGTCCATTCACATAAATATGCGATGGGAAATCTTTTCGATTTATATCCGATGGTTGCTTAATTGACCAATTGTCATCCAATTTAAATTTCCATCTAAATAATGGCAAATCAAATGACAATTGCACCGCGCCACTGTCCAGCAAATAGTTCAGACTAAGTTTCCAGTCCTTAATTTTCTTGCAATGGTCATCGTTCTCGGGGTCAAAATTCATCGTCAATCTATTGATTGTTGCTGTTTGTTCCCAATTGTCATTATCGATCTCAATATTCAGTTTTTTATCAAACTCAATCGAACCGCAATCAACAAAAACATATGGCGCAGAATTGAATTTATAATCAAATCCTTTTATGAAACAAAAATCAAAAACGCTTCTGTTGGCACTTCCGGGAACGCTGATTTGGACAGAATAGCACCCCTCATGTTGCAAGAAGTCGTTTAAATCGACTATATAGCCGTAAGAGTCATTTGTGCTTTCGTCTTTAAACTCATAATAACGCACGTCAACCATTCGATGCATCGTATCTTTTCCGTTATGCGAAACGATAACGCCAATCCCTCCTACTTTTGTTTTTTCGGCTTTAAAAAGGATTTTAGGTGCAGCAGAAAAAACCGCATAACTCTTATTGTTCGATATTGCGACAACACCTTTGACCGACTTGTTCCCAATCAATCCTTCTCTGAGTTTATCTCCAACTTGCACCGCTTTATTGTCGATGGACAATATATTTCCGTTTTCACAATAATAGTGGCTTACAAACATATCACCGTCTTTAATTGACGTTGTTTCTTCTCCATAAAGCAATTGCGGTATATTAGCGCTATTTGAGAAGCAAAACAAGTTTCCTTCTGGTAAAGTTCCGTTTGAATAATCTACAAATTTGCCGTCATCTTTGAAAATGCGATAATTGCTTCCCTTTATTAAAAACGTCGCATACTTCTTATTCGTAGAGCAAAGAACCATTTTGATATCTTTAAACACTAAGCCTGACGGAACAACAAAGGATTTTTCTTCCGTATAATAGCAGGCTTTACCCTCAAACAAATCAGGCTCTACCATTTGCAAATTGTTATTACCAAAATCAATTAACCAAAACGGACAATCCGAACCGTCACATTGCGGCAATATCTCTCTCGGAAGTCGAATTGAAAACTGTTTGTCTTGATATTTTACGCTTAACTGCGGCTTTGAAATAAGCGTCGCACCTTTGCTTGATTTTGAACGCAAGCTTATTCTCAACTCTTTATTGAATGCTCCATTTGGGTTTGCTATCCAATTCTGAAGTAAATCGTTTATCCTATTACCTGTTTTGGGGATAACTGCTTTATTCCAAAAACAATCATCCATCATTTTTAATATCCTTCTTATGCGCAAACGACAACTTTTTTCATTTAATTCAATTGCCTTTGAAGTGTGCTTCATTATGTCGCTAATTGACCTAACGTTATTGCTTTTTAGCTCATCTAAAAGCAACTTAAAATTGCCTTTGCCAAAATCGCCATAGATGTTTTCAATGTCTCTATGTAAATCTAGACGCCAAAAGTCAAACAAATAATCAAAAAATTGAGTCGCGCATTTGTCAGTTACAAAACAATGCATGCTAATATTGTCAACTTTTTGTTTTAGAGTATCGTCATACGTTTTGCCTGTTTTTAACATGATAAGTCTAAAGCAATCGTTTATTTCGGTTTGCTTATTAGGACTTAGTTTAACGCCATACTCGTCAAAGATATGCGGCCAAAAAATCCCCCTATAATAATACTTCATCGCATATCTAACGATTCCAAATGCAAATACCTTTTCACGTTCCGGTGAAAAAGAAGAAGATCTATCGCTTTCAAGATGCATAAACTCATTACGCATATATTCGTTTAGTAAAATTTCTTCTTCCTGAGATATTGAGATATCTCCTATTAAAATTTTCTTGTCATACTCTTTTTCTATTCGAATAAACAGTTTTTCCGATTCAGAAAGACATTCTCCGTTGATATGTGCCAAAAAGTATTTTGTGTTTTTCTTTATATTTTTGCCTTTTTTACAAAGTTTGTTAAAAGTTTGATTTGCTTCTTTTTCAGACAAATCAAGGTTATTCTTTTCAACAACATACAAGCAAAACTTTTTCCAAACGTTAACAATCAACGAAAGCACTTGCAAATTAAAAAACGAATCTTTTAGTTTTGAAAACAAAAATAAGTCTTTCGAAAACTTGCATGGCTCGGAGTACATCCTGCGAGATTTTGAAACTACAACGCGATTTAAACTTTGCAATCTTTGATTTTCAATACCATCAATCACTTGTTTGCCATGTTGCTCTTTATATGACAAATAAAAAACAACTTTCAAAACCTCTCGCCAATTAGCAACTCTAAAAACGTTATCCCCTATTTGCAAGACTTGTGGCTCAAATACAAAATTTCGATATTTATCAAGATTTTGAAAATCTATTATCGTCAAATACTCTGACGCACTTTTTCTTTCACTCATAATAATCCTCTTCCGTACACCCAATGGCTTGTCACACTGTGAACTGTACTTCTCCCTTTCTGGGCATAAAGAACATATCCATTTCGTAAAGTTTGCGTTGTTTTCCGAATTTGCCGTATTTGCCGTTGATAAAGTCCATAAAGAACATATCGAGACGACTTCCCGGGTTAAAACCATATCCGCAAAGAGACATGAATTGGAGGATTTCAGTTTTGCTCAAATTAAGCAAAACCGAGAATCTAAACACGTCAATTTTTGACAATGTTTGATTATATCTCACTTTTTGTCTTTTGCGACAGTCATATTCTTTAAGTGCTTTTTTGTAATTCACATTTTTTTGAGAGCAATAATCATCGATGAAATCGTATGGATATTTATATGGATTCGGGTTCGGCCAAAGATCCGGGAAAAACATATCTTCGGGATTTATATCGGCAACAAATTTGATGATATTCAAAAAAGAGTGTTTGTCCGCATAAGCTTCCTTCAGTTTTGAATTTTGAGGCGCAACCTTATCAACAAGGTCAAACGAATCATAATATACTCCTTGAACATTTCCAGCACGCTCTAAAAGCATTCTACGCTCATCCTCGTAAAGTTGCTCTTTTAGCGGCTTTGGATTCAAATACGCAATCACTGTCGCATTGATTATATCTTCTTCGGTTTCGACTTCCTTGTCGGAAATCTCGGAAAGTACATCCAACACCGCTTCATACGCTTCTTTATCCGAATAACCGTTTGCGCCTGTGCCGATAATCGGCAAGCCTATTGTTTTATATCCATGATTGATTGCATAATCCACGACTGACTTATATGCCTTGCGCAATTGAGTGCAATTTGCATCATCGTTTTTCTTAAACGGCGTTACGATATGCAACACGTGGGCGGACTGCAAATCGCCACCTACCGTTTCGATTATTTTGCCAAACGGCATATCTTTTTGAGCATCTATCAAGGTTTTTACATCTTTTCGGTTGATGCCTTTGATGATGTTTTTGCATAGTCTTCCGTACACTGCGCCGTTAGTTCCAAGGCTGTTCAAAACCGCGTCGCCTTTGTATTCTAGCGCATCACCATATGTAACTGAAAATGACATATTTCCTCCGTATCTTTTGTGCAGATTGATGATCCATCAATCCAACACACATCCATCCTTCTTTTTATCTTCTAATGATAGTGCTTCAAACTCCGGTGTAAATTCAAATCCACACACTGCGAAAAACACTCTCAAATCGCTCAACGATATTTCATCGTTTTTGAACAACTCAAATGCTTTATCAGATATGTCTTGCTTGGTCATACCGCTTGCTTCAAGTTTTTTTACTTCGGCTTTTGCTTCATCAAACGAGATAATATCGCCCGCTCTATACTTTTTTACGGTTTCGCAATAGGTTCTCCCCTCTTGCAATCCGTCATTCAAAAAGCCTCTTGCAATGTCTACAGGAATATCCATCATACTTGCAAACGTTTCTGCCGCCTCGGGAAGCGACGCCTTGTCAAAGAAATCATAATTAATCTCAAGTCCGTTTCTCTTTTTATCTTCTTCGGACATTGCTTCGAATTCTTCCGTAAACTCATATCCCATAAGTTCCGTAAGCGTTCTCAAATCGCTTAAAGACATTTTACCGTCCGCATACATAAGATAAAGTGTTTTAACAATATCTTCCTCGGAATATCCGTTGTTTTTCAGTTGTTCAAGTGCTTGTTTTGCTTCTTCAATCGTCATAATATCCTCGCCCAACGCACAAATATGAAATTATTATAACACAAGTATGCGTTTCATTCAATATGGTTAGAAACTTTATTTTTTATTCTGCTCGTTATCATCTGGGAATCGTTCTTTCATCATACGAGTATATTCATATTTTGCACGCCCAGTACTTTGTCCAATAAGTTCCATCCAGTCTTCGCGAGAAAAAGTATCTCTGAGAAGGTGTCCTTTCTCCGACCATTTATCATACAACTCATAGTCACCTTCACAAAAGGCTTTGCTCCATTCTTTTTGACATTTTAGATATGCTTCGCATTTGCTCTTTGCAACTATTTCTTCTGTGAAAAAGGGTGTTGAAATCCACTCTATGTATTGATTCATGTACTTATCGATACGCTCGGCAATATCGTTTGGAACACAGCATTCTTCACGTTTTTCCTCGTCAGGTTTTTCTGCAAACCAATCGTAAAACTCGTATTCTATTTCATGGCAAATCAATAACAAATCATCCCACGAAATCATATTCTCGTGATAACTATTCTTTGCTATTTCAAGAATGGTCCTATCATCGAATTCTTTTCTCATTTGCTTAACAATCCAAATTGCTATTCGTCTTTTCATAGTAATACCCTTCGACTATTTTTGATAGTCGCCCTTTTTCTATATGCAATATTAAATAAACTGTATACCATTTTTATCACATTGATGTCACAAATCAGCACACCACGTCTTCCCACCGGTTGTTGCGCTACATGGGATTTGACAATTCAAGACTATGCTCTAAAGGTGTTGACCATATCTTGATGTAGTATTCCGCACCATCTTTGTCATATTGTTTTGCCCATTCAAGTTGCTCGCGAGTGCACTTGGAAAACCAAGTGCCCTCTGCGATGCGTTCAAAACCATCCATAGTCATATCCTGCCCAAATTCACGCTTGTTCCATTGGAAATTTTGCGTTCATCATACGGCGATATTCGTATCTTGCACGTCCATCTTTCGTACAATCTATCAGTCTTTCCCAATCGGACTTTGAGAACTGTTCTCGAAGCATTTTTACTTCTTGCAAACACTTGGCGAAGGCATCTTTATCATTGTCAAAAAATAACTCGTTTGCCTTCTTATATGCTGTTGCATATAGATTGAACGTATCGGATGCGTCATTGCTTTGCATATCAGCATCAGCAGTTATCCACTCTATTCCGTTTGCGAAATCCCAAATGCTTGCCCACGAGTCGTTTCTTGATGGCGCGACATTCTTTGTCAATTTTGTGTCAGCAGTCGATAAACTTTTCTCTCCGCTTGCCGAGTCGTTTTCATCGGTTTCTTGTTCCCAGCCTTTAGTCTTTTTATCTTCTTCGGACATTGCTTCAAATTCGTCCGTAAACTCGTAACCCATCGTACCAATAAGTGCTCTTAATGTTTCAACGTCAAATTCTCCTTTCGTAAACATAAGATACAAAACTTTGAGAATATCGTCTTCGGTTTCACCTTGTGCCTTCAAGTCTTCGATTGCTGCTTTTGCTTCTTCGTATGTCATTTTTTATTCCTCCTCGTTATTCGTTGCGTTATCTTCTTCAACTTGTCCATTCAGTGCTTCTACGGGCGTTGCTTTTGATTCAAATTCGGCAAACATTGCCTTCATCGTAGCATTGCCGCTCGTAAGTTTCTTTATCGTCAACGTATCAAGTTTGCGTTCCGCCGCCGTCAAATGCTTTTCGGATTTGAGCAAATTGTCTTTAACTTTCATCAAATGCTGTATCGTAGCGTCGATTTCGTCTATAGCGTTTGAGAATCTATCAGACGCGTCTTTATAGTTCTTGCCGAATTTGTCCTTGAAATCTTTGAGTTCGCTTTCAAAGTTCGTGACATCGATATTCTGGCTTTTGACTATTTCGGCTTCCTGCTTGTATTTGAGCGAATTGAGCGCAGCGTTGCGAAGAATGGATATGATTTGAATGAAGAATTGCGGTCTTATGACGTACATCTTGTCATATTTGTATGAAACGTCCACAATGCCGGTGTTGTACAATTCGCTGTCTTGTTCGAGCATAGAAACGAGGATTGCATATTCGCACTTTTTCTCGCGTCTATCCTTGTCGAGTTCGGCAAAGAAATGCTCGTTTTTGTGCTTCGTAGCGGTAGTTTCCATCTCGTTTTTCATCTCAAACATAATGGACAAGATTTCCGTGCCGTCATCTGCCGTTTCACGATAGATATAGTCGCCTTTACTGCCGGTTTTTGCATCGTTGTCTTTGCCGAATTCGGCGTGCGGGAATGCAACCATACGCATTTCGTTAAACTTGTTTTCGCAATGTTGCTCGAGGTTTTCGCCAACCATTTTGGTGGATAGTTTCGTCCTATAGTCTTTGAGATATGCGATTGCTTCGTCTTTCATCTCCAACTCTTTCTCGTATTGAGAAACAAGCAAACGTTTTGCCTCGTTATATTGGTTTTCACTTGTTTGGATGGTTGATTTGAGTTCGTATATCTCTTTTTCTTTTTCGGCGACCGCCTTTTCGATTTTATATGTAAGGTTTTCGCTTTCGTGCTCAAGTTTTGATTTGAGTTCCGCGATATAAGTATCCTTTTGTGCAACTATGCTTGCATTTTCCGACGCCGCTTTCATTGCAGCAAGTTCAGCGTCCTTTTTCATATCGCGCATAATTCGGTCTGTTTCTTTTTTGACAGAAGCGTCAAACTCTTTGGTGCGCACTTGCTCAAGCAAAGTTGCGTATTCGCTTTCATCTACCGTAAAAATTGTTCCACATTTGGGGCATTTGATTTCTGTACTCATAATTAGTTCTCCTTTATTTCGTATTCTTGTGTAAATATTTGTTCTATTGTTCCCGTTGTCTCTTTCAACGTTGCTTGATATGCAACTGCCGATTCCAAATTTTTGAAGAAAGCGTAAGAGGCATTGTCTGCTGTGAGTTTGTCAAGCACTATGTTTATGCTAAATCCACTCGTTGAATCCGTACAATCCTTTATGCATTGAATTACTTCGAGGTAGTCAAACTCATCTTCATCGGTGCATTGCTTTGCATCTGCAATCGCACATTCGGCAAGCAGTCTTTCGGACGTGGAGAAGAACCAACTCATCGTTTGATGTTTTTCTTCTTTCTTGAAGCAAGCAACGAATTTCGTATCATTTACTATTTCTTCTCCGTATTTTACCGAACACAACTTATCGTACTCGTAACGATTTACGATAGCAGTCGGAACGCAACCTTTTTTTGCCTTTGGCAAACTCTTTATCGTCCATTCAGCCAAAAACGTTGGAATTTCTTTGTAATACGCTTCCGCAATGGCGCAGGATATTGCAGCGGTCGTATCGCAATCTCCACCGATTGAAATCGTCGTTCTCAAACAATCTTCAAACGAGTTTGAGATAAGGAAGCAATAAATTGCTTGCGGAACGGTATTTTGACAAATCTCCTCGCCGTGATAATACGTTTTTCTCAATTCTTCGTAATCAAAATCGAGATTGTAGTATTGCTCAACGTAATTGCGGATGAAATCCTTGTCTTTGCCGATTCTTGCATAGTACACGCACATTGCGGTTACCTCCGCACCTTTAAGTCCTTCGGGATGATCGTGCGTAACTTCCGTCACTGCTTTTGAAAGCGCCTTGACTTCTTCCTCGTCACGCCCGTACCATCCACACGCAGAAACTCTCATTGCCGAGCCGTTTCCACAACTGTGGTACGACTTTCTCGTGTCGCTATACAGCGCCCAGTTGAAAAATCTTCCGCCGTAACCTGCATTTGGATATGCGCGCGCCCATTTTCTTATGGTATCGATAACCTCGTCACGATTGTTTGCTATGTGGCGTTGCAGTATATCGCACACCGCAAGCGTCATAATAGTATCGTCCGTTGCTTCAAAATCGTTTTGGGTGATTTTAAAGTCTTTTGTCTTAATGTTGTTGAATTCGTATTTGGAACCCACTGAGTCCCCGATAATTGCACCTAGCATGGCAATTTCTCCTTTTTTGTTTTTTACAAGTACATTTTACTTCTTATTTTCGTGAGTTTTTACCCCTCTAGGGGTGTAAAATGCGTCTTTCTCTCACTTTTTCAAAAGAATGTCAATATCTTTGTTGAAGATTTGAATATGGTCTGTTCCGGGATTGATAATTACGCCGTCCAAATCGTAAATTTTTGGCAAGGCCAACACGTCAGGCAAATCGTAAATCATCGTGGTTTGCTTTTCTCCTATAGTGTGGCTAGACAAATACACTTTCAAAAAAGCGCCGTCACCATTAAACACTCTTCCGAGTTTCGACGACATATTGAAGTCATCCATCGACAGTTTTGCATAATCCACCTCTTTGCTTTCCTTCGGCGTAAGTGTAACTGTATAAACAACCGCTGCATACGCATTTTCGATGCCTTCGATGCGCTCGTATTTGCCACTTGCCGAGAATTGTTTCAATTTCGCAATCAATTCGGGATTGTCAAACTTTTCATCTGATGCAAGGCTCGTGGTCATTTCTCGTGCGCGTTGTTTTGGCAACACAACCAAACCATTTTCCATATCGCGTGGGAATTTTTCTTTGGTGGTATTGATGATTTTCTCTATCGTGCAATCAAAAAACGAAAAATCGTCAACCGCCAACACTTCATCTCCTTCTTTATATATATCTTTCTCTTCTTCACGAATTGTGGCGAAAAAGTAGTTGTCTTTGAATTTCACAAGCGCAACCGTCAATGGCTCGGGTTTTTGACCGTATTTGTGATACTTTAAGTAACTCGCTACGCTTGCCTCGTCACAAATCCCGCCGTTTTGCCCCTCGTAATCAAAATCCATATACTCGTCTGCTCCCGCAAACGCAAACGGCATCTCCACAAATTCTCCGTTTGGGAAAACGATGTGCGGACAAATTCCGTCGCAAGAGTCCTCTCTATGGACGAAGTACGCAGTCACGTTGTTTTCATTGAAACGCTCTTGCTTGCCTTGCTCTTTAAGGATTGCATTTGCTCTTTCAATTTGCTTTCTCTTAAAATCCAGAAGCAACCATTCACAGTCAAAAACTTCTTTATCGTGTTCAAGCAAAATCACCTTATCCAAAAAATCATTCGGACAAGTTGCCCCGTAAAATCTTTTGATTTGCGGGCACTTGCTACACGTATCAAGATTGTGTTTCTCGTTCAAAAGCAAATCCCAATCCATTGCAAGTTTAACGATAAAACCTTTCTCCTCGTTTACGTACACCATAGGCGCGGCTATGCTCATAACATTGCCACATCTAGGGCAGGTAAAGTCAAAGAACGTTCTATCAAGTATCTTGTCCTTCAGTTCTTCGTCTTTAGAGAAAACCACGCAAAATTTTTGAGTGTGCAATAATGCGTGACAGTTGTTACATTCAAAATCAATTCTTCTTGTCAAATTAGCCATATTTTTACCCTTTGCAAACTGTCTCGTTTGCGTTGATAAGTTTTTTTATTTTTCATTTCTTTTGCCAAAGTTGTTAGGCAAATACTCTTTTTTCTCCCAGTCATAGAAGGGCATATTCTCCACGTCTTTGATGCTGTTTAGTTCGACATGGTTTGGATATCTCTCCCAAGGAGAATATGCGCCCCAATGTCCACTGACCGGATAAAACGGACTCGCCAAAAATCCATTTGACAAATCTTTTTTAACGCATACGTACACTTCAAACACTTTGTGAAAATCGTATATGTCTTGTATTTCTTTTTCGCGACGCATCCATTTTCCAAATTCTCTATCCATGATTTCTTCAACAGCCAAATTTTGTGGATTGTTAAACTTGTCAAAAATGGGCTTTACGTGCAAATAGTATTCTTGCTTCGTCATTCCGACAAAGAATGAATTTGAATATATCGTATGCCCATCGGTTTCTTTTGATTGTGCAAGTATTATCATAGTTTCTCTCTTATTGAACTTTGCAAGGTCCTCAAAACTCATACCTTCATCTTTCCAAAGAATTTTATGCAATTCTTTCAATCTCTCGCTATGGTCAATGCCTTTCTCGATTTGCTCATTCATTAAGGAATGATATTCCAACATCAAATTGTCATAATCCGTTTGGGTAAAACTGCCATACAAACTTTCCATATTTCACCTCATGCTGCAATGTCATAGTCATCAAGAACATATTTTTGATTTTGTTTCATACGCGGTTTTGACTGAGATTTGGTTTCGATCTCGATGCCATATCTTTTTGATACTTTTTTAAGATATTTTGGGAGTTTCTCAAGCGTGTTGCGAATCGTGACTGTTTTTGCCTTGCTGAAATCGCCGACGTCCTTTACAGCCACGCCGTTTTTGAAATAATAATGGTTGGACATATAGAATTTTTGCTCAAAGAGATAGTATTTTTCGCCGTCTGCGATGAGATAAAACTCGTGTACGTCTTTTGCTACAGGCTTGCAATAAATTTTGGCTTGCATAAGCGCCTCCGTTGTTTTTGATGATTCAACTATAGCGCAAATGAATTTTGGTTTTTACCCCTCTCGGGGTGTAAAATTTTTTCCGGAAAGATTTTTGTTACCGTCGCCCCAAAGACTTCCGAAAAGGCGACAGCAACTATAGAAACTAAAGGATACAATTACTTTTAGAACAACACTTGAGAGCAACATCGTGTCGTGGTTTGGTCTTTGTATTTATATTATAAAGCAACGGGTTCGAATCCCACTTAGCCGTGTAATGAGATTAGAACCCGTAAAATGATGAAAAAATGAGTTTGT
>ERZ1026854.1203-NODE-1203-length-16883-cov-4.125030_pt1 | contig 16883 bp, 18 predicted proteins | sample MGYA00380157_ERZ1026854 | MGnify/ENA primary metagenome ERZ1026854 (study PRJEB33269, sample SAMEA4719793) | human gut metagenome | biome: human-associated habitat; feature: organic feature; material: feces | place: Cameroon | collected 2013-10 ...
ATATTCCTTCCCAGAGTGTGTTCTAAATTTTTTAATCTTTTATGAATATTTTTCAAGAAGCTTTTGAAAGTACTCTGGAAGGGGGGATTCAAACTCTACATACTTTCCAGTTCTTGGATGAATAAATCCAAGAACTCTGGCATGAAGACACTGCCCGGCAAGTCCCATCGCATTCTTAGGACCATAAATCGTATCCCCTAATAGCGGATGCTTTATACTTGCCATATGCACGCGAATCTGATGGGTTCTTCCGGTCTCTAACTGACATTCAATATGGTTAAACTGGTGATTTAAATGACTAATCACTCTGTAATGTGTAACAGCATGCTTTCCATTCTTTGGCTCTATGGCCATCTTCTTTCTGTCAATGGGGCTTCTTCCTATCGGTGCATCTACTGTTCCTTCTTCCTGAGTAAAATTGTTATAAACGAGTGCCTCATATTTTCTTGTAATAGAATGCTCTTTTAACTGCTCTGCCAGACTTTTATGTGCCATATCATTTTTACATACAACGAGAACCCCCGTCGTGTCTTTATCAATACGATGAACAACTCCCGGTCGAAGCACTCCGTTAATTCCAGAGAGATTATCCCTGCAGTGATAAAGCAGTCCATTAACTAATGTTCCTGTATATCGTCCCGGACAAGGATGTACAACCATATCTTTTGGCTTGTTTATAAGGATCACATCCTCATCCTCATAAATAATGTCCAATTTCATTTTCTCAGGAAGGACTTCTAATTCTTTTAATGGCGGAACACTGATAGTAACTGCATCCTCTACTTTAAGACGATACCCTGGTTTTTCCTTTTTCTCTCCTACCGTCACCTGACCTTCTTTTATTAACTTTTGGATATAGGACCTGGAATGTTCTTTTAATTCTCCTGCTAAAAACTGGTCAAGGCGTATCCCTTCCTGTTCTTCCATGACCGTGTAACAATATTTTTGTTCCTGATTCTGCATCTTCTGTCTTTCCTGTTGTTGTATATCTTTCTCTATTACTTTTTTTATTCCTGATAATCCATCTCTTTTTACCATCTGTATATTACCTGCCTATTCCTGTTCTCTTTTTTTAGAAAAAACCCTGTCAAAGTCCTCTTCCTGATAGAAAAATAAAATCAGGATAACAAGTAAAAACGCTGCTGTCGTCACATAAATATCCGCCACATTAAACACAGGAAAGTTAATCAGACTAAAATAAATAAAATCTACAACATATTTTCGAAAAATTCTGTCTATCATATTGCCAACAGCACCTGCTCCCACAAAATACAGACATATTTTTAATGGTACAAAATGCTTCTCTTCAGGAATCTTCCCGCAAACCCATAGTAGTCCCGCTAATACTGCCAGAGTAATGAGCAGAAAAAACCACTGTTTGTTTTGCATAATACCAAAGGCCGCTCCTCTGTTTTCCACGTAATAAATTTCCAGCACATTTCGTATAACCGGAATACTTCCTATTGGTTTTAACACTTTAACTGCCCACAATTTTGTAAGCTGATCAAACAGTAACAAGAGTAAAAACACCGCTGCTGGTTTTGCCTTTTTCCCCATTCTAATTTTTCCTCCTATTATTTCAGGACTTCAAGCATTTCCTCTGGAGTTACATCCTGATAAATTGCTGCTTCTCCAACCTTATCCAAAAGGATAAATTTAATCTTTCCATGTTCCATTTTTTTATCATGTCTTGTTTCTCTTACAATATCTTCTATGCTGAGTTTTTCGGGTAATACCGGAAAATCGAAATACTCATACACTTTTTTGATTTCTTCATTCTCCTCAGCGCAGATATATCCTCTCTTACAGGAAATATCTGCCGCAAGAAGAGAACCAATTGCCACGCATTCTCCATGTGTCAGAGAGAAATTCATCAGCTTTTCAATAGAATGTCCGAGGGTATGTCCAAAATTAAGTGTTGCACGAACCCCATGTTCCTTTGGATCCTCTTCCACTACCGCTCTTTTAATAAGGCAGCTTCCCTCTATCATATGTGCCAGTGCCCCATCTTCTCTTTTTACAACTGCCTCTCTATTCTTCTTCATCCATTCAAAATATGCCTTATCACGAATCAGTCCATGTTTGATGACTTCTCCTAAGCCACTGTGATACTGACGTTCTGAAAGTGTTTTCACAGTATTTACGTTGATATATACAAGCTTTGGCATATAGAATGCTCCAACCATATTTTTATATGCATGATAGTCTACACCTGTTTTTCCTCCGATACTACTATCTACCTGTGCTAAAAGGCTGGTAGGAATTTGTACGAAATCAATTCCTCTAAGATAAGTAGCTGCTGCAAAACCTGTTAAATCACCAGTTACGCCTCCACCAAGTGCAAGAAGCATATCCTTTCTGTCAAATTCATGGATAATAAGAAATTCATATAAGCTATCTACTGTTGATAAATTCTTACTTGCCTCTCCTTCTTTAAAAATATATACTTCCAGCTTTGCACACTGTCCCTCTAAAATATGCTGTACTTCTTCAAGATAGTAAGAAGCCACCTGTCTTTCTGTGACAATACAAAGTTTACGATTCTTTATATCAAAAGCAGAAAGCTCTTCTACCAGCCTTGTAAAGCTGTCTTCAATTACAATATCATATACTTTTTTGCCTTCTGCGGTTACTTCAAGTCTCTTTGTCTCCATCCTCTTCCTCCTAAAATACAGAAAGGATATATGGACGGCCTCCACTCCATCCATATATCCCCTCTGTCTTTCATTCTCATCTAGCTATTCTTTTCTTATCCTTAATCATCTTAAAAGTTCGTAAGTTCTGGTGAGAGCATATCTTCACTGACAAGTTCATCTCTTAAATCCCCTGTTACTTCAATATTACCAGGGGCTACAATAAAGATATTATTGGAAATTGCCTTCAAAGAACCATCTACAGCAAAGCTTGCTCCTCCGATGAAGTCAATAATTCTCTGTGCCTTGCCAATCTCGATTCCTTCAAGATTCACCACGATTGTCTTGCCTTCTTTTAAAAACTCTGCTACAATCTGTGCTTCATTAAATGTCTGCGCTCTGATTACTTTCACACTTTCACCCTCTTCTTCTCTTCCATGAAACTGAATAACTCTGCCCTGGCCCTCCTCGGATTCTTCTGAATCTGACACATCTCTCTTCTTACGTCTTAAGGAAAGAATCGTCTTATGAGTTTCTTCCTCTTCCTTACCTGCTTCTTCTTCTACTTCACCGTCATGTTCTTCTTCAGCCACTTCACTATATTCTTCGTCGAATGGTTCCGTTTCGTCATCTGCATCGTTTAGCTTCATCATGTTTAAAAACTTTTCCGCAAACTTCACCTTACGTACCTCCTGTTATTTATTGTAATTCCGTGCCCCAAAGATTCCGGTACCAACACGTACCATTGTTGCACCTTCTTCTATAGCCACTTCGTAATCATTGGTCATTCCCATAGATAAAATGTCCATAGATACATTATCAATGTTTTTCTCTCCAATGTCAATAAATAATTTATGTAATTTTTCAAAATAACAGCGATTTTCTTCTGGATTTTCTACAAATGGTGCACTTGTCATCAGGCCTCTGATATGAATATGCGGAAGTTTACTGATTTCTTCCACAAGACTGATTACTTCCGGTCCATCAATCCCAAACTTTGTATCTTCCTGTGCAATATTTACCTGAACAAGAATCTGTGCCTCAACACCTTTCTTCACTGCCTCTTTTTCAATCTGTTTTGCCAGATGAAGAGAATCTACAGAATGAATCAGTTTTACTTTATCAATAATATATTTTACTTTATTGGTCTGCAGATGTCCGATCATATGCCAATGCACAGGTCTTGAAATATTTTCGTATTTATCACATAATTCCTGCACATAATTCTCTCCATACTCAAGCTGTCCTGTTTGTAAAAGCTCTTCAATATCAGAAAGTGGCTTCATCTTGCTTACTGCTACCAACGTAACTTCTTCTGGGCTTCTTCCAGCTCTTTCACATGCTTTTTTGATATTATCCTGTACTTTTTTTAAATTTTCTGCCAGCATTAATAAATCACCTGATCTTCCTTTACTGTATCACTATTTAAAATAATTCGGTCATAAAGTTCTATTCCACTGTTTTGTGCATCTACAATACAATAGTCCTCATTTCGTTCTACCATTACTACCTGCTTAAAAACAGTATATCCTCTATTCACAATGTACACACCCTGTATTTGTGTAATATTCTTCAACGTATATATCTTTTGTTTGTCTGTTTCTGATACTACGATTCCTTTTTTTAAATCTTTCGAGGAAACGTATGCATATTTCTCATCTGTCTTATAAATATCCACCGTGGTCTGAGACAGAACTCTTTCCCCCTTTTTATTGGTATTCATAATATTAATCTGATTTTTCTTAGAAGAATTTCCTCCATTCACAAGAAAACTTTTTGGAATCTTATACACATTCTTCTTAACAAGTGAACTAGACGGAATCTTCAGACCTTCTGTCTCTGATAAAGTAAGCGTAACATAGAGATATCTCTGATTCAGATATCTTTGTATGTAATTATCAAAAGACAGCACAACATAATATCTTCCATCCTGCTTTATGCAGTGATACTTTGTCGCAGTCGTAAAGTTATCCTTATGAAAAGTGACCTGTACTGTTGAACTATCTTCTTCTCTTTTTTTCAGACGATTATAATCATTATGTCCCAGAGAAATCATCAGCTGCCAGTCCTGTCCCTCTACGAGACGGTATACCGGTGAACCGGCACTCTGCTTTTTATCGGTTCTGAGTTCTTTCATTTTTACTTTATTTATAAAAGTATCTTTTGAAACTTTTTTCTGTTCTAAGCCTTCTAACCCATCTGAGGCAAAGGAAACAATTCCTTCCTTTGGTGAAGTCACCGTAATATAGGAATCCTGTCCATATTTTTCAGTAAGCTGCTCTTTGTTATTTGCAAGAATTGTATCGGTATACGCCATCAAAGTTCCACTAATATCTCTTTGTGCCTCATACAAACTAGAGAATTCATTATCTGTATATCCCTCACTGAAAACTTTAAGCTGTTCTACAACTCTTTCCTTTTCTGTACGACTGACCTTGCTTTTCTTTTGGAGAACTCCCTTTAGATAATTCTGCACCTTTCCTGTCGTGTCTATTGTATAAACAATACCATTTTTGCTAACCATGGAACCATCCTGAACATAATAATTAATATATCCTTTACGGTTTGTGTTCACTAAAGTTTCCTTACGAAGGGCAACACCAGTCCCCTCCATGCTGTCTACAATATTACTTGCACTTACTTCATAAATAGCAAGCTTACTTTTTCCAAGATAGGTCAATACATATGCCATAAGATATATTACAATAATGAGGAATACTATTGTTCCGAGATTAATATGCAAATGTAACTTTCCTTTTGTCTTTTTTTCCATACTATATCCCCCATCTACTCAGTGCAGCACCGTTTAGATAATTATATTTTATTCCCTGAATATACTGCTTTTCTTCCATAAGTGCCTTCCATTCATCGGTTAGCTTCCACCAGCTGTTTCCCCAGTTTGAGAAAGCAGAATCCCTTTCTGGTATACGGCTAAACAGGCGTTCTACCGTAATATTCGGTCTTAATAAGGCAATAAATTCTGCTAACCGTTTCAGATATTCTTCTTTTGAACATATCTCAACTTCTCCACGTTCATACATTTCATATAAGCCGCTCTCCTTGGGAATATAAAGAGAATGTAACTTAACCATCGTTATTGGTAAAGCGGACAAAATTCTTGCAGATTCCTTTGCATCTTCCATGGTATCTCCTGGCAGGTTCAAAATCATGTGCACACATATCGGAAAATGATAGGGTGCAATTTTTAAAACCGCATCAAGAAATTCTGCAAGCCCATGACCTCTGTTCATATATGCTAACGTATGATAATTCACCGTCTGAAGACCAAGTTCAATAGAAACTTCTATCCCGTTACTTTGTCGAAATTTATCAAATGCCTCCAGATATTCCTGCCGAATACAGTCTGGCCGCGTTGAAAGAGAGATCTCCACAATGTCTTCCATAGAAGCTGCCTCTTTCATGTAAGAAAGTAATTTTTCAAGTGGCAGAAAAGTATTCGTATAATTTTGGAAATAGGCAATAAACTTATGCGCATGATAACGCTTTTCTACCTTTTCTCTGGAAACTTGCATCTGTCTGCAAACAGATACAGAACTATCTTCTGCTTCAAATCCAGTTCCTGCATCTGCACAAAAAAGACATCCTCTTCCTTCCTTTCTGTTTGGGCAGCTTACCGGAAGATTCACTGGAAGCTTATACACCTTTTCTCCATATTTATCTTTTAAATACTGCGAATACGCATAATAATATTGTTTTTCCATTTTAGCTAAAACCATAAAAAGGCGGCCTCATAATATTATGAGGCGCCTTAACCTTTTCGTATCTTATTCAACTTCCAGATATCCGCCATGTATGTATATTATTGGACGGTTCTGTATCAGATAACATCGAATTATAATGCGTGAGAAACGTATTTCTGTACAGATTCCGGCATATTCTCTTTATCTACGGAAGCACTGATTACAAAATCAACACTAAACTTCTCAGATAAAACATTCAGTTTTTCTACTGCGTAATCAAGATTATCCTTGATGCAAGCTGTTGTAAGGAAGCTGTCAAGATAAATCTTATCTAAATCATGATCCTGAGAAAGAATTCCTGCGATAAATCCGATGAACATATCTGTATCCTCAATTTCAAAATCAGGAACTACGATAAGACGAATCTGATTACTCAGTTCATACATATGCTTATTGTTCTTGTCAAGGTAAACGATTGTGCCTTTTGTCAGCTTAATGTCATCATTTACCTGCTGAATCAAGATTTTAGTTTTTCCTTTTCCTTTCGCTCCTGCAATAATATCAATCATGTGAATATCCTCCTTTAGATATATTATTGGACCGTAGTCCTTTCTTTTGTAATTGAAAAGGCTCGTGCCACTTTTTATATATTATATTATAATTTATATTATATAAAAGCACAACCTTTAATTTACTGTTTTCTCTAATAACTGTGTCATAGATGAATACAGGGCATCCTTGGTTTCTGCACCTAATACTACAGAGAAAAAGCGTTCTCCCTTTTTATTCTTTGTCATCAAAATCAGACAGGACTTTGCCATAGAAGTTGTTCCTGTCTTACCGCCATACATAATGACTCCTTCTGGCACTGGGAACTCATTAAGCAGATAGTAATTCGTACTCTGCATATATTCATTAATCTGTGTTTTTTTAGGAGTTGTGTATGTCATCGTATAATCTTTTGAAGATACAGTATCAACAAAAGTATCATACTTTACTGCTTCCTTAAAAATCAGATACAAATCATATGCTGTCGTATAATGATTATTATCATGAAGTCCATTTGGGTTTACAAAATGTGTATGTGTTGCTCCAAGCTCCTTGGCTTTTGCATTCATCATATCTACAAATTTAGCTTCAGAACCTGCCACATATTCTGCCAGTATCACAGCACAATCATTCGCCGATTTAATCATCATCGTATGAAAAACCTGGCCTACAGTAACCGTATCTCCTTTTGTCAGCGTACTGATAACGGCTCCGTTTTCCGTTAGGTTAATATCATGTTTCAATGTGATTTCGTCATCTAAATTACCATGTTCCAGCGTCAACAATGCTGTCATTACCTTTGTAATACTTGCTGGATATATCTTATCAAAACAATGATAGGATTCTAACACCTCGCTGGTGCTATCATTAATTAATAAATCCGCATAATCTTTACTCTGATAATCAGGATCCGTAGATTCTTCTTCCGACAAAACTGCCAAATTAGCTGCCATTCCTTTTAAACCAGAACCGATATCTTCTTTATTCTTTGTATAATAAGAATTAAAAGCGTCCGAAATCTGAAAAGGATTTCCACTACAGCCGCCACATAATACCACTATCAGTGCAACTACACTGACAGTAGCTAATATTCTCTTTTTCATAATTACTCTTTTCATTATCTGTACATTTCTCGCCACTCAAGATCTCCTCTTTCAAGAGCCTTAATTAACAATTCTGCTGTTGCAAGATTTGTTGCAAGTGGAATATTATGCACATCACATAAATGCATAACATTAAAAATATCTGGTTCATGAATCTGCTGATTCTGTGGGTCACGGAGAAAGATAATCATATCAATAAGATTATGCTCAATCTGAGATGCCATCTGCTGCTCTCCACCAAGAGGTCCCGCCAGATATTTGTGTATAGAAAGGTTGGTCACTTCTTCAATCAGTCTTCCAGTTGTTGCAGTTGCAAAGAGTTCATGCTTATTAAGAATCCCTCTGTATGCAATACAAAAGTTCTGCATTAGTTTCTTTTTTCCATCGTGTGCGATTAATCCAATATTCATATATTTCCCCTCCTAGTAATGTCTTTGTAATCCAATGTTTAGAACAATCCCTATACCTGCCATATAACTTAATAGTGAGGTTAACCCGTAGCTTACAAATGGTAACGGTAGTCCTGTATTCGGAAGCAACTCTGTTGCCACTCCTATATTTATAAACGACTGGAATCCTATCAACGCGCCCATTCCAAGTGCAATAAGCCGCCCGCTCATATTCTTCGCGACATAAGCCGTCTTTAAACATTCTATCATTATTATAGCCAATAATGCAATGACAATAACACTACCAACAAAACCGGTTTCTTCTCCTACCACTGAGAAAATAAAGTCCGTCTGCTGTTCTGACACAAAACCGGTATCAGCTACTGTAACATCAGAAATTGTATTATTATTCAGTCCCTTTCCATAAAGCTTTCCGGAACCGATTGCCATAACAGAATTATCCTGCTGATATGCTGTCGTAGACGAATATTTAGACGGTTCCAAAAATGTCATAATTCGAGTAACCTGATAATCATGAAGCAAAATCTGATTCGGTGTCTGAATATACCATATAAAAAGAAAACCAAGCGGTATCATAATTGGTATAATGATTTTTAACCACTTTTTAATTAAAACCATTGAAAATCCACCTACAAAAATTACAGATAACAAAATAAATGTAATATCCAGTGTTGTAGACAGGTTCGGTTCTATTACTACTAAAAAAAGAGGTAATGCACACAAGAGAGCCAGTTTAAAAAGTACTTTCCATTCCATGAAGTCCTCTTCATGCTCCTGTATGTATACTGCCACAAATATTATCATAATTATCTTTGTAAGCTCTGACGGCTGCAGTCTGGTAAAGCCAAGATTAATCCATCTCTGTGCACCATTTACACTGACACCGACAAGTTTTACAAGAACAAGCAGTACAATATTAAGCAGATACAAAATTCTGTTGAAGCCACATACAAAATTAAAATTTACAACAGACAAAACTAACATTACACCCGCACTAAATATAAGTCCAACCAGCTGTTTACTTGTATAACTGCTGTCCGCGCTATTGATAAATAACACACCCATTCCGCTCAAGACAAGAACCGCACTTATCAATACCCAATTATAATTTTTAAATTGGTATTTCTGCTTTAACATGTTTCTCCTCCTGCGTTCATTATCTCGGAGATCGCAATTCCTTAATCGGTATATTTGCATAGATGGCAGGGACGTTACCATGACCGCCATCCGATTCTGTCTGGGTGATTTGAATATCTAACCCTTCCGTATCAATCTCCATGTATTTTGAAATTACTTTTATTATGTCATTTTTTATTAATTCCATCGTTTCCGGCGAACAATTTGCTCGATCTGATACCAGTACAAGTTTTAATCTGTCCTTCGCAGTATTTCCCGATGTTTTTTTTCTAAGAATTCCATCCATGAATCCCATTAGGTTCTCCCCCTTTAATAGCCTCGTTTAAATAAATTTGCTATTTTCTTCAGGATGCCCTCTGTCTCAAATTCCATAATTGGAATCTCTTCTCCAAGCACTCTGTGACAAATATTAGCAAATGCTTTTCCTGCCTGTGTATCTGTACCAACAAGTGGTTCTCCTTCATTTGTTGATATTACAATACTTTCATCATCTGGAACTACCCCAATCAAGTCAATGGCCAGTATGTCTATTACATCTTCCACTGACATCATATCTCCACGCTTTACCATATCCATACGAATACGATTCACAACCAGCTCAATCCTTTTTAACTCTTCCGCCTCTAAAAGCCCGATAATACGGTCTGCATCTCGAATAGCGGAAACTTCCGGTGTAGTAACAATGATTGCTCTGTCTGCACCTGCAATTGCATTTTTAAATCCCTGTTCAATTCCTGCAGGACAATCAAGGAGAATATAATCAAAATCTTCTCTTAACTCATCTACAAGTTTTTTCATTTGTTCTGGACTTACCGCACTTTTGTCTCTCGTCTGTGCAGAAGGTAAAAGGCAGAGATTTGAATATCTTTTGTCCTTAATCAATGCCTGTTTGAGACGACAGTTACCCTCCACAACATCTACCAGATTATATACAATACGATTTTCCAGTCCCATAACAACATCAAGGTTACGAAGTCCAATATCTGTGTCAATCAGAACAACCTTTTTATCAAGCTTTGCAAGTCCCGTTCCTATATTGGCCGTTGTGGTGGTCTTTCCAACTCCACCCTTTCCAGATGTAATAACAATTACCTCACTCATTTTTATTCTCCTTTATATTACTTAACTAATACTAATCTCACTAATCAACGACCTTGTAATCGTTTCAATGAATATATTGTCATTCTCGACAAACGCAAGCTTGGCAAGTAATTCCTGTTTGTTCTTTTTTCTTGCATTCTTTTTTGTATTTTTAGCCCCATGATCCGGTGAACGGGCAATACAACTGCCAATCTGAATCTGCATTGGTTCCATCATAAGTGCCGCTACAAAAGCACTATTATCATCTGGATATCCTGCATGTACGGTTCCCTTCAGGCATCCTAATACAACAACATTCCCCCCGGCAACAATCTGAGCACCAGGATTAATATCCCCCAAAATTACTATGCTTCCATCCACCTCTATCTTCTGACCCGAACGAAGTGTTCCCCGATAGAACTGTCCATTCTTTGTAATGCGGTTCTCCGGAACAGAGCTTTCCTGTTTAGATACTTCTTCTTTCTGTGTTTTTAATTGCTCTAATACTCTCGAAAACTCTGTTTCATATACCTTTGCCCCGTCAATTACGCAGCTTATATTTAATCCACCGTTCTCAGATATCGTATCTACTAAAAGATTCTGTTCCCCAGATGTGAGATCTCGACCAGTAAAACTTACTGCAATCGGTTTTTTCAAATCAAAAAAATGAGTAGACTCCTTAAACTTATCCGCCACCTCCCGAAGAAGTTCTTCAAAAGGAAGTGTTGGATTCAGCACAATCTGGAATCCATATTTATTCCCTTTAATAATAACGGAACTTTTCATATCTCCTCCTGTTTGTTAATCGTTGCTTCCATCTGAGCCTGTAGGCAGTAATGCTGTTGTTGCCTTCTTTTCCGCCTTGCTGGCCTTTCCAAAATAGTACTTATAAATATCCCTGGCAATCTCTGCTGCATTTGCCGAAGTGTAACCATTTGGCACTACTACAGTCATAGTAATATCTGGATTGTCATATGGAGCATAAGATATAAACAGAGCATGATTCGGTCTCTTTTTATTTTCCTGTGCAGTACCGGTCTTACCTGCTACTTTCATTCCCTGCTTTTCATATAGATATTTGATGGAACTGTCTTTTCCATTAACTACTCCTATCATACCTTTCTTAATCAAATCAAAGGTAGATGACTTTATCTTTAGCTTCTCCTCTGTTCTCTTCTTATACGAACTTAAAACATTACCAGAAGAATCCGTTGTCTTCTCTAATAAAGATAAATCTACCAGATTGTCATGATTTACGAGAGAAGTTACATATCTTGAAATCTGGCTAGGTGTATAACTGTGTGTACCCTGACCAATTGCAGAACGAATTGCATCTTCATCAGAAATATGAGGTTCATATTCGGTAATCTCTACTCCAGACTTACGATTCAGTCCATACATAGATGCATACTTCTTCAGCTTAGTTAAGCCCCTCTGACTGTTATAGGTTCCATTCACTGTACCAAGATTATATCCCATCTGATAGAAGAAGAAGTTACAGGATACGGCAATCGCACCACTTACATTAAGAGAGCCGTGTGCATTTGGATATATCCAGCATTTCGCTGCTGGAGAAACCTTATCAAATATTCCTGTACATTTAACGTAGGTAGATGCATTTGCTACACCTTCTTCAAGAACTGCTGTGGATGAAATAGGCTTAAAAGTAGAACCTGGTGCAGTTCTTGACTGCGTTGCTCTGTTTAACATCGGAGAAGATAAATCTGTATTAAGCGATGCATAATACTCCGAGTCTATTCCATTAGCAAGTCGGTTATTATCATAGCTTGGGTAAGAAACCATTGCACGGACTTCTCCTGTATCAGGATCCGTGATAACTACAGAACCAGAACAAGGATCAAGCGCAAGCTGTGCCGGTGTAATCTCTATGTTCTTAATCTTCTTATACATAAAATTATAAGCAGACATTTTATCTGTATACAAACTATTATAATCCTTATCTTTCTTTTTATCAAGAACTCCCTGATCATATAAAAGCAGGCAAACCTTCCGGCCGCTCAGCGTTCCACTTTTGATCATATACTCATATAGAATTTTATCAAAGTCTTCCTCAGATTTCAATGCGTCAATGATATAATTTATCAATTCGCTATAAATTTCATCTGCATCATAATAATCGGACTTAATGTTGAAAGAACTGATATCAATCCATTCATTATTAATCGCATATTTTAAAAACTTACGGAATGTAATTTTCTCATCTTTCCAGTCAAGATATACCTGATCATTCTCATCAATTGCAGAAGCAACTAAAATACCATCATTTTCAAGCATCTTGTAGATATAATTTACGTAGTCTTGTTTTTCCTCACTGAGATTTTTGCGAATTGTCTTTCCATTTTTTAAATCACTTCGCAATGAATTTAAAACATTACCCTGTTTTTTCTTATAAATACGATATACTTCTTTCTCGTTCTTTTTCGCATTTTTCTTTGATAATTTGGAAATATTAATAACATTATTATCAATCAACGCATAATAAACATCCTTTATTGGAACTCTCTTTTCAGAGCCTGCTGTGTCAGCAGTTGTCAGATGTGCAAGCAAAATACCTGCCAGTCTTCGTTCCAAAATATTATAGGCATACTTTTGTAAGTCTGCATCAATTGTCAAATATACATTATTTCCAGCAGAAGCTTTCGTTGTCTTTACTGTTTTTATAACCTTTCCAAGATTATCTACCAGAACATCCTTCTGTCCTTTTTTACCTTGAAGAGTACTTTCCATTGTCTTTTCGATACCAGTCTTTCCAACGACATCATTTGCTTCATATTTTCCACCAGCATCATTAAGTTCCTTTAATTCACTTTCTGAAACAATTCCTGTATAACCGAGAATTCCAGCAAAATACTTAGCATTCTTGTACTTACGAAGAGAATCTGCCTTAATAGACACACCCGGATATTCTTCCTGATGTTCCGAGATCGCTGCGATACTCTTATCACTTATATTAGATGCCACGGTAATCGGAGTCGTCTGTGAATAACGATTCATAAATACATCATATCGAACAGACATAATCTTTAATACATCTTCTGTAGAATAGCTATCAGAGATACCAAACATCTTCCCCGTCCCCTGTGGTCCATTCTTACCAGATTTCAAATATTCATATACTTCTTCCGGTGTTGAATTCAAATATTTTTCCGCTTTCTTTTTTTCGGCTCCCGAAAGATTATCAATCTTTGTAATACCATAAATATCTTTTTTAAATCGTGTAAGTGCCGATCCTGACACTGTAAACTTTAATTTACCTTTACTGTTTACTGTTAATGGAAGATTATAAGTTATCGTATCTCCATTCTCCTCGAGCGTCTTTACTAATTTATGTATTACTTCATTCTTTACATCATTCTCTGTTACTTTCTGTCCGTTTTTGCCATTTGCAGCAGTTCTTTCTCTTGCGATCTTACTCGTCTCATCGGTACTCTCAAGCGTAACGGTATAAGCGAGCTGATTATAAGCTAATATCTTTCCATTGCAATCATAAATATTGCCTCTGGCGCCACTAATTTCAATCGTCTTTTTTATTTTGTAATTAAAGTTTGCGAGATGTTCATCTCCCTGTATAATCTGCAGAACAAAGAGTCGGTAAACCAAAAGGCAAAACAATGCTATAAGAAAAACCCCCATAATCACAATACGATTCGAAAGTAATTCTACAATCTGACTTCTTGTTTTTACTTTATCAGTCTTTTGCTTTTTCTTAAAATTAAACAAAATCTGCACCTCTCTTTTCGTTCTTTTCCAACCAATCGTTTATTCTTAATAAAATCTGATAAAATATGAGGGCTATAGCCACCGTATAAACCATTTCCGGAAGAATTATATTCTTGAGGTAATAGAAAATCCCCAGATGATTTTGTAAAAGGCCACAAAGAATATACATAATCAATCCATAGATCAAATCATTCGCACCAATCAGTACCAGCGGAAGAATATTATCATCCGAATAATAGATACGATTGAAGAATCCATCTACAAATCCGAACACCATATATAAAAAGGCAAATCCACCAATCGTAGAACCATAGAAAATATCCATGAGTAGTCCGCAGAAAAATCCAACGATCATTCCTGGCTTCTGACCGCGCATAACAGCCACTGAAGAAATGAGAATAAGTAAAATATTCGGTGCAATTCCTGCTAGTTTAATCAGCTCAAATACAGATGTCTGTAATATAAAACATACAAACACCAGTATTGCTGTCACAATTCCTCGTTTCATAATCATCCCTTCTTACACAAATGGCGGAAAGAGAAATATCAATACCGATACTCTTATTTCCGCCTGTTTTATTCTTTAATCTGCACTTTCGCTATCTGCTGGAACCTGCTTTAATTCTGTGATAACCAAAACATCTTCTATGTGTTGGAAATCAACAAATGGTATTACTTTGGCAGACTTTGTAAGATTAGAAGAATCCGTAGAAATCTTACTGATTGTTCCAATCTTAATCCCCTCTAGATACTTAGAACTGATATGAGAAGTAACCAATTCTTCTCCTTCTTTCATGTCAGCATCTTTACTAATATATGCTACATCAATCGTACCATCTTTTTGTACTGACTCACTATTTCCCTGTACAACACAGGTATCACCTGCATCAGAAGACTTGGCACTGACACTGCTGCTGTCATCTATGATAGAAGACACCTTAGCATATGTTCGACCTGTTTCTGTAACAATACCGACCAGACCTCCATCTGCTAAAACATTCATATTAACCTTAATTCCATCTTTAGATCCCTTGTTAATAATAAATGTACTGTACCAGTTACCGCTTCCTTTGCTGATTACTCTTGCTCCTACCTTTTTGTACTGAGTATATTCTTTATCGAGTTTTAAAAGCTTTTGCAGATTATTCAGTTCTTTTTCGTTGGTACTCAAAGTTTCGTTTTCCTGGGTTAACTCTTTTACCTTCTGAGTCAGCTTCTCATTCTCATTTTTCAGCTCTTTCATACTCTTAAAGTTTCCTACATGATCCCCAACCCAGACTCCAAAAGAATTAATCCCGTCCTGCATAGGAATCACTACTGTTTCCGCAACCACAGAAAGTGGCTTCACCGCATCTTTCAACACTGTGCTAACTGATAAAAGTAATATACAGATAACTGTCAGAATGACCAGCATCGTTTTTGGTGAAAACTCAAAATTATGACGATTTTTCATAGTACCACTCCCTGATTAATGAAAATCAGAATCCTGTAAATTATGAGCTAATCTTTCATAATCCGGATTTTCCATAATCATACCAAGTCCTTTTACTACAGTAAGCTCCGGTTCTTCCATCTTCATGATAGAAAGACCTGTCTCCTGCTGAATAAGAAGATCAAGATTTTTAATGTGTGTAGAACCACCTGTCATACATACACCATCATGCATAATATCCATAGATAATTCTGGTGGAGTTTTCTCTAAAATGAATTTAATTGCATCGATAATAGAGGAAAGGCTCTCTTCCATTGCCTCAAAAATAAGATGATTTGTAACTGTTACTTTATTAGGAAGACCTGTAATAAGATTACGTCCCATGACATCGTAAGTAATCTCTTCGTCTTCCTTGATGCCGCTTGCAAGCTGCATCTTGAGTCTCTCTGCACTCTTCATACCAATAACAAGGTTATGTTTTTTCTTTACAGTCTGCTGGATCGCCTCATCAAACTTTGTTCCGCCAATCTTTAACAGACGACTCTGCACGATTCCTCCAAGGCTGATCAGACTGATTTCTGTTGTATCTGCTCCAATATTAACAATAAGACGACCTGTTGCATCCATTACATCTAGACCTGCTCCAAGTGCATCGGCAATTGGCTTCTCTACGATACGAATCTTCTTTGTCTTTAATGAAGAACTTGCAATCAGATCATAAAATGCACGTTTTTCTACTTCTGTAATATCAGAAGGTACTGCAATATAAAATTCTGCATTGCCTCCGGCAGCAAGTCCCTCTGCAAATTTCTTTCCGTGCATTCCTTTAAAGTAAAGCTGAATCATTGTCTGCATGGCAGTAAAATCTGCAATAACCCCATTGATAATCGGCTGTTTTACCTCGATGTTCTTCGGTGCTTTCTCATACATAGAGTATGCTTCATCTCCTAATGCTAATGGTTCTTTTCTCTTCACCATAGCAATCATGTTTTTCTGATGTAAAATTACTCCTGCAGCTTTCTGGTAAATTTTGATGGAATTCGTTCCCATATCAATTCCATATATTTTTTCAGACATTGGTATGTCTCCTTTCGTTA
>ERZ1026854.1204-NODE-1204-length-16872-cov-4.888922_pt1 | contig 16872 bp, 15 predicted proteins | sample MGYA00380157_ERZ1026854 | MGnify/ENA primary metagenome ERZ1026854 (study PRJEB33269, sample SAMEA4719793) | human gut metagenome | biome: human-associated habitat; feature: organic feature; material: feces | place: Cameroon | collected 2013-10 ...
TTTACAAATTCTGTCACCTATAAAATTATACTTTTTTCTCATTCAACCATGCTAATTTTTCGTTACACTCTTGAAAGATTTTTGTTTTTTATGTATTATATATATCAAATAAGTAGAGAATAGGAGCTAATTAATGTTTGAACGTTTTACGGAAAAGGCTATAAAAGTCATAATGCTGGCTCAAGAAGAAGCTCGCAGACTCGGACATAATTTTGTCGGGACGGAGCAGGTTTTGCTCGGGCTTATCGGTGAAGGCACCGGAGTTGCGGCGAAAACTTTAAAATCTATGGGAGTCACTTTAAAAGATGCCAGAGCCGAAGTCGAAAAAATTATCGGCAGAGGTTCGGGGTTTGTTGCGGTTGAAATTCCGTTCACACCTCGTGCGAAAAGAGTTTTGGAGTTGTCTTGGGATGAAGCAAGGCAGCTTGGACACAATTATATCGGCACTGAACACTTGCTTCTCGGTTTGATTCGAGAAGGTGAAGGGGTTGCTGCTCGAGTTTTAGAGAACCTTGGGGTTGATTTGAACAAAATCAGAGCTAATGTTGTCAAGATGCTTGGCGAAACAAAACCGCAAGCGACAGCTGGCAGTGCATCTGGTTCTTCATCTTCTTCAAGTTCTTCGGGCGGGAAAACAAAAACACCTAGCCTTGACGAATTCGGCAGAGATTTAACTCTTGCGGCTCAAGAGTTGAGATTAGACCCTGTTGTCGGCAGAGATAAGGAAATCGAACGTGTAATTCAGATTTTGGCAAGACGTACCAAGAACAACCCTGTTTTAATCGGCGAACCCGGAGTTGGTAAAACTGCCGTTGCGGAAGGGCTTGCTATTAGAATTGTTAATGCGGAAGTTCCTGACATTTTGGACGGTAAAAAGGTTATTCAGCTTGATATGGGCTTGCTTGTTGCAGGTACAAAATATCGTGGTGAATTTGAAGAACGTTTAAAAAAGATTATGGACGAAATTCGTCAGGCAGGAAACATTATTCTTGTAATCGATGAAATGCACACTCTTATCGGAGCAGGTGCAGCAGAAGGTGCTATTGATGCCGCAAATATCTTAAAACCGGCACTTTCAAGAGGTGAAATTCAAGTTATCGGTGCAACAACTCTTGATGAATACAGAAAATACGTCGAAAAAGATTCTGCTTTAGAAAGACGTTTCCAACCTGTAATCATCGACGAGCCGACGGAAGAAGAATCTATTGAAATTCTTAAAGGCTTGAAAGGCAAATACGAAGACCATCACAAGTTGAAAATTTCTGACGAGGCCATCGTTGCTGCTGTAAAATTGTCAAGCAAATACATCACAGACAGATTTTTGCCGGACAAAGCAATCGACGTAATCGACGAGGCTTCATCAAAAGTTCGTTTGAAGGTTTCAAACCTTTCTCCGGAAGGGAAAGAGCTTGAAAAAGAACTTCGCGGAATTATTAAAGAAAAAGAAGATGCCATCCGAAATCAAGAATTTGAAAAAGCTTCTCAACTTCGTGATGATGAAGCTGACATGAAGGACAGAATTCGTGAAATGGCTCAAAAATACAGAGAAGAACACGAGGCTAACAAACCGACCGTTACTGCGGAAAACGTTGCGGAAGTAATTGCAACGATGACGGGAATTCCTGTTACAAAATTGACAGAAGGCGAAAGCGAACGACTCCTCAAACTTGAAGAAACACTTCACAACCGTGTAATCGGTCAAAACGATGCTGTTGTTGCTATTTCGAGAGCAATCAGACGTGCAAGAGTAGGGTTAAAGAGCCCGAACAGACCAATCGGAAGCTTCATTTTCTGCGGGCCTACCGGTGTTGGTAAAACTGAATTGGCAAAAGCTTTAGCGGAAGCGGTATTCGGTTCTGAGGACAATATGATAAGAGTTGATATGTCTGAATTTATGGAAAAACATTCAACCGCAAAACTTATCGGTTCACCTCCGGGATATGTCGGCTATGACGACGGCGGGCATTTGACCGAACTTATCAGAAAGAAACCTTATTCGGTAGTATTGTTTGATGAAATCGAAAAAGCTCACCCTGATGTATTCAATATTATGTTGCAGATTTTGGATGACGGCAGATTGACCGATTCAAAAGGTCGCCACGTAAACTTCAAAAACACAATTATAATTATGACATCAAACGTTGGTGCAAGCATGATTACAACAACGTCAAAACTGGGCTTCTCAACATCTGATGATGAGTCAAAAGACAAGTACGAAAAACTCAAAGAAACAGTTACAGAAGAGATGAAGAAGGCATTCAGACCTGAATTCTTGAACCGTATCGACGAAACAATCGTATTTGCTCACTTGACACAACCTGAAATCAGACAGATTGTAGACTTGATGTTGAAGGATTTATTCAAACGTCTTGAGGAAAGAGAGCTTACAGTTGAAGTTACTGACGAGGTTAAGGATCACCTTGCGAAGAACGGATATTCTGAAGCTTACGGTGCAAGACCGCTCAGACGTATCATTCAACGCAAGATTGAGGACAACCTTGCTGAAGAAATCTTGACAGGCAAGTACGGTCAAGGCGATACTATCAGAATTACACTTGATGACAACGACAAAATAGCTTTTGAAAAAGCTTCGAAAAGAAAATCAAAAGCTAAAGAAGAAAAGCAAAATGAGGAAGTTCCTCAGTCATAATCACAAGTGACAGTTTTTAAAGAAGGGCGGGGTTGTTTCACAACCCCGCCCTTCTTTTGCTCTTTTTTATAAAAAAGAGCAAAGCCCCCATTTTACACATTTCATTAAGTTTTGTAACGCACAAATACTGATATTTAGCAATTCTATAATTTGCAAATACTTTATATATACATAGATACGAAGTGCGCATGTATGTGCAATTAAGATGAAAGGTATAATAATGTTTTCTCGAATTTCGGAAATCAAATTTGGAACTGCACAAGCAGGAGATAAGAGCGTTAAAAAAGTTGAGGATAAACGTTTAGAACCGATTTTCACGACTTATAACAAGACAAAAGCTGAAACCGTACAGCAACAGGATTATGCAGACTCTGTTGTTGATAACGGGGATTATGCTGATGACGGGAATGGTATAGAAGACTTGCAAACAGAGGAAGGTACTAAGACACAAGCGGGAGGAGAAAACAACAAACCCCAAACTACAACGACACAAGAAGGCGAAAAGCCTGAAGACAAGAATAAACCTCAAGCAACAGAACAAGGCAACAAACCCGAAGCTACAAATAAACCGCAAGGAACACAAGAGCCTCAAAACGAAGACGGCAAGACTGATTTGAAGGCGTATACAGATTATACTGTTCAAGAAGGTGAACATTTCAAAGATTTAATTGTTCGCTCCCTTAAAGCCCAAAACCCTGACAACGAGGATTACGAGCCGACGGAAGAAGAAATTAATAAAGCGATTGAGGATTTCAAAGCGAATAATCCTGAAAACACCGTTAAAGAAAGAAACGGCAAAATGTATTTGCTTGCGGGTGCTAAGGTAAAAATTGCCGGTGGTTTGGAAGATAAAAATAACGGCGAAGAGCAAGAACAAAAGTGGTTGGATAGAATAAGAGCGACACGTAAAACAAAACGTGGCGGAAGTGCCGCACCAGTTCAAGGCGACGCGGGTAATAATGATAAAAAAGCTGAAGAGAAAAAAGGTTCTGCTCCGGTAAAGAAAGGCACGAATGATAAAAGCAAAGGTGCGGATAATAAAAAAGGGTCAGAACCTGTTAAAAACAATAACAACGAACCTAAAAATTTGAGAAAAACCTATAAAGAAGGAGTCTATTATGACGAAAAAACCAAAACCCACTACAAAAAAGAAAACAACAAATGGGTTGAGGTCAAAGGTGAATACGGAAAAATAACACAATACAACAAAGACGGTTCATGGATTGAAAAAGACAGTGACGGCGATAAAACTTGGTGCAGAGCAGATGGCACAATAATTAAAGAAGAGATATACAACAAAGAAAACGGCAAACTTTCTTGTTTGAGGGAATACGACAAACAAGACAGAATCACTAAATCTCTATTATATGAAAACGGGAAAATAACTTTTGCTGTTAACTATTATCCGAATGGCAATCCAAAACTAGTTACAAGTTGGGAGAAAGACTATACCGCAACCGAATCCCATGATAAAAATGGAGTGACAACAAAGAGGGTTGAAAAATACAAAGACCGTACAAGGACATGGATATACCAAAATGGGAAAAAGCTCAAATACATAAACAAAACCTCAAGTGGAGTACAAACTCAACTATTTGACCCCAAAAGCGGAAAGCGCATAAGAACTGACTATCCAAACGGAGAAATTGGAACATTTACGTATCTAAAAAACGGCCGCAGTTTAGAAAAAAAAGGTAAACCCGGGATATTCAGTAATACAATATACCAGCTCTACGACAGAGATGAACATTGTCTCGGCGAATGTGACTCAAACGGGAATTTGATAAAGAAATAGAAGTCATTCTTCTCTATCCTTAACAGTTCGGTAGAGTGAAGCCACACAATCCCCTCTACCACTGGTAGAGGGCAGGCTTTGTAGGCGAAAGCATTGAGCCGTACAAAGACGGGTGAAGGTCACAACCGAAAATGTCACAACATTACCCTCACCCTTAAAATCTACCTTTCGGCATTGCCTCAAGCTGATTTTAAGCCCTCTCCCAAAGGTAGAGGGGAAATTAACTGTGATATAATACTTCTATGAAAAACAGACAATACGATAGCAAAGCTCTAAGTTTTGCGAAAAATTTAAGACAAAGGCAAACTGATGCTGAAAATACCATGTGGTACTATCTCAGAGATAGCAGATTTAATAATATTAAATTTAGAAGACAAGTTCCTATAGGGAAATACATCGTTGATTTTGTTTGTTTAAAATCAAAATTAGTAATAGAATTAGACGGCGGTCAGCATATTGATAATGCGGAATATGACCGTAAGAGAACTGAATATTTGCAATCTCTTGGCTACACCGTAATCAGATACTTTGATAATGAGGTGTTTTTAAATATTGAAGGGGTTTTGCAAGACATATTAAATACCTACAATAATTTATGAGCTCTTTCCCCTCTACCACTGGGAGAGGGCAGGCTTTGTAGGCGAAAGCATTGAGCCGTACAAAGACGGGTGAGGGTCACAACAGAAAACTCCACAACATTACCCTCACCCTTAAAATCTACCTTTCGGCATTGCCTCAAGCTGATTTTAAGCCCTCTCCCAAAGGTAGAGGGGAAATTAACCTTACCGCATCGGGTATCGCATTAATCAAATCCATAGACAAAACGCAGTATTCAGTGAGCGTTTTTGCTGCAATCTCGCCACAAAGCCCGTGCAAATAAACTCCGAGTTTTGCAGCGTCAAATGGCGTCATTTTCTGTGCCAACAATCCTGCAATCATTCCGCACAAGACATCCCCACTGCCGGCTTTTGCTAATGCACTGCAACCCGTCGTATTTTTATAAATTTCACCGTCATTTGAACAAACAATCGTTCTGTGTGATTTCAACACGGTAACACAATCAAACTTGTGCGATATCGCCCTTGCTGATTTTTCCATATCTGCCAAAACTTCCTCAACAGAAATGTTCAAAAGCCTAGATGCCTCTTTCGGATGTGGAGTTAAAACAAGCTGTTTTGGCAACTTGACACCCTCAAGCTGTGACAAAATATTCAACCCGTCTGCGTCTACAACAACAGGGACATCCCCGACATTCACTAATGTCGTTTTAAAAATTTCTTTTGCCTCGTCAGATGTGGACATCCCGCAACCTATTGATAAAACATCACAACTTCTCACCAATTTCGCCAAATCTTTCAGCGGAGCAAAAACAATATTTTGCGTTTGTGCCCCAACTGCACTGATAACTCTTTCTGTCGAACACAAAAACGAATACCCGCAACCTATCTTCAAAGCCGAAAGAGAAGATAAAAGTGCAGCCCCCGACATATAATCCGAGCCTGCAACATTTAAAACCTTACCAAAAGTTCCTTTATGAGAATTTTCATCCCTCTCGGGCATTTTAAAGTCCATTTTGTCGAATTACCTCATAAGCCACGATTGCAACTGAATTTGACAAATTCAAACTTCTTTGACCTTCTCGCATAGGAATGGTTAAAGCATTTTTATCGGTTACATAAACCTCCGGCAGACCTCTCGTTTCTGGGCCGAACACGATAAAATCTCCATCCTGAAATTTGATATCAGTATACAATCGTTTTGTTTTAGTTGTCAGATAATAAAAGTTAGCACCTTTATTCGCTTCAAACAATTCATCCATCGTATCAACTTTGTGCAAATCAACACTATCCCAATAGTCTAGCCCTGCACGTTTTGTATACTTACTGGAAAGAGAAAATCCCAATTTCCCGACAAGATACAGTGACGCACCGGTACAAGCACAAAGTCTTGCAATATTTCCCGTATTTTGAGGGATTTCTGGCTCATATAAAACAATATTCAACTTCGCCACAATCGCCCGCCTTACTTGTCAAACAACTTTCCGCTTTCTGCAACAACAGGAATTGCTCTCACTACGCAGAAAATAATTGCAATATAAGCAAGCACAACAGCAACCGTCATTGTCGTATCAGCAATTTCTACAGGCAAAGCCGGAATTTTTGCAAAAATCAAAAGCACGAATGCAGCGACTTTTGCAACAGCATAACTAATTCTCATAAATTTTGAAGAACAAATAAACTTGCCCCAAGCCGTAGATTGCATTGACTTGTCACCAAAAGCCGTCATCCCTTTAGAAAGAGCCACGCTTCTTATGCTATCAGTCGTAAACGCTCTTGTTACGCAAACAATCGGGAACCACACCGGCAACAATCCCATTACCGCAAAAACGATCCAAAACGAAGCTTCTACAATTCTGTCGCCCATAATATCAAGCACAGAACCGAGTTCGGAGGATTGGTTGTATTTTCTTGCTATATAGCCGTCAACCCCGTCCATTGCAAATGCAATAATAGTCAAAACTAAAGCCCAAACGTAAGCACAAGTTGTCGGGATGAACAAAAGTCCGATTGCAACAAATGCTATAAAAATTCGGCTTAATGAAACAATATTTGCTGTATTATTTTTTATATCCATTATTTTTTAACCTCTTGTTTTTTTGTTCTGGACAACGCAAAATTAACTTCATCAAGATTTTTTCTTCTGTCGCCAAGCATAACTTTTTCAGCCTGTTCAAGAATTGCAGTTACCATAAATCCGTTGTCACCGTCTGAACGAGCTTTTTTGCCTGTTTCGCAACAACTGATAAAGTGTTGACATTCAAGTTTAAGCGGTTCGATTTCGAGATAATCCAGACTTATATTTTGTAATGTGTCCTTTTTGTAATTATCATAAATAACCAGCTTATCTTCTTGAACAGTATCATCAAGAATAGCGGTAGCCTTTGTACCTCTGACAAGGAGTTGTACATGTTTTTTAGGAGTAATCCAACTGTCAGAAATTTGTCCGACCATACCGTCTTGAAATTCAATCGTGATATGCGTAATATCCATAATATCATTACGTTCGGAAGAACAACCGACCGCAGAAATTACTCTGACAGGGTCTTTACCCGTAACATAACTCATCATGGAAACATCGTGCGGAGCTAAATCCCACATAACACTTCTATCGTTTTTAAAGAAATTTACGTTCAATCTGTCGCTTTGGGCATAAACTATATCGCCCAAAACACCTTCTTCAATAAGCATTTTTAATCTGTTTACGGCAGGATGATAAAGCAACAAATGACCAACCATAAGCACAAGCCCTTTTTCGTGAGCCAATTCTGTCAAATCCTTAGCTTCTTGAGCAACAGTTGAAATCGGTTTTTCAACATAAACATTTTTACCGGCTTCAAGCATAGCCTTAACTACCTTAAAATGCGTGTGACTCGGAGTAACAACCGCAACAGCAGTAATTTCCGGATTATTAATAATTTCATTAAAATCTTTTGTTGTTTTTACCCCCGGATACTGTTCCCTAACCTTTGCGAGATTACTCTCATCAAGATCGCAAACAACATCAAGGACATTCAAATTATAAAAATTACGGACAATATTTCTGCCCCATACCCCTGTACCTATAACGGCAATTTTTTGTTCTTTCATAATTTATCTCTTAACCTTCTCTATCTTAACTCTATATCTATCATACGTCACAAATATTATTTTGCAAACCGTTAAGTTTGTTGCTGTTCACTAAGGCTTGCAGCTTCCTCAACCGCTTCAACCCTATTTTTATGAACATCTTCACAATCATTTAAAAATTGTTGACGTTCTTCCGGCGGATACAAAACAGTCAACTTTTGGAGCAATTCTTGCGGAAACTCCGAAGTTTTCACCATTTTATCAAGAATGTCGTTATTCAACGCAGTTAAACCTCTATAGTTTTTATAAAAAATCTGTTTGCATTCCTGCGTACATTTTTCAGGATTTTTCTCAATACTTTCACAAAGTTTGTACGTTGTAAAATTCGTATCATAATAAAACCCTTTAAATCTTTTCATAAGCATTCTTATAATCAAATCAAAATCAGCAAAATACGCAAATTTTGTATCAAAATAATTCAGCTGTTCAATGACGGATTTTTTAAAAATCATCCCTTGTCTTGCACACGGCATAACCTGAAAAGCGGCATGAATAACCGGCGGGAACAAATACACATATCCTGTAGGATAGCAACAATATGCCGGAGAATAAACGAAATCAGCATTATTAGATTCCATAAAGGTCATGATATCTCGAACAGCCGTAATATCATGCCAAAAATCATCGCAACTTAAAAACGCAACATATTTACCATGTGCCCTCATAACCCCTTTATTAAAGCCGTCAAACTTATTCATATCAGGTTCTGAGAAAAAGTTTATATATCCTTTATTTTTGTAATCTTTTAGTAAAACATTAGTTTCGTCAGTCGAAGCCTTATCGATTACAATAATCTCGATTTCCGGATATGTTTGTTTTGACAAAAGAGTAATCAACAGATTAAAATCGTCAACCTTATCTTTTTCAACAATATTATACGTCGTAATAATTACCGATAAAATAGGTTCCATAATTTCTCCAAAATGATTTATAAGCCACCACTGCTTATCCTACCTAAAGTATATCATGGGCTAAAATGAAGGACGAATTGTTACGAGTTGTAAATTTATTTTTCAAAAACCCACAAAAATATTTTTTAAGAGTTAATCTGTGGACAGGTTTATTAGGAGTTTATATACGGAGTTGTAGTAATGGAGAAAAGTTCATTATCGGTAAATCCTGTGTCGATGATTTCTGCCGGAGCTTTTATGGGTCTTGGCTTTGGGGCAATGTGCAAGCCGCAAAGACCGTCGTTGAAAACCTTGTTATCAAAAAATCAACAATATTTTGACGAAACTTTTTACCCTGAAATTCAGCAGAACATGTCACAAGAAGAGAAATCAGCATTAAAAAATCTGCTACAAGGCAGAGATACCTACAGAAAGTCGGGAAGTTCCGAAGACAAAAGCATTAAAAGAGCAGCAAAAGCGTGGGCAAAAAAATTCAACAAGATAGAAGTTGATACTGATTTGACGCAAAGATTAAGCAACAAAAAGACTTTTTTGAGAAAAGCGGTCGAAGAAAACGGTTTGACAAACATCGCCAAAAATCTGCGTATTGTGAAGAAAAACCTTCAAGCTACACCGGACAGCGTGACTTTGAGAGAGCAGTTTATAGAATTAAGCAACCAAAACTCTAAAATCAGAAAACTTTTGGAATTTCCGATAGACGAGTATAAAGAAGCACTGGCGGCAGTGAAAAAGGAACGATTAAAACGTATGAAAACGTTACCGCACAGCGGGCTGGAGGTAAAAACCTTATATAAAAATATGCAACAGGCAATGGGCAGAAAGCGAACCTTGATGTCCAACAAGTTGTATGAGCTTGCAAATAATCACGAATTGAAGGAGAGCTACAAAGCACTAAAACATTTTCTACCTGAGTATCGACTAGGCAACGCACTGAGAGGTGCGGCGGCATTTGGTACCCTAACAGCAGCATGGCTGATATTCTTTAATCCGTCAACCCGTAAATAAACACAGGTAGATAAGAGTTGAAAGGCACATTCAACTCTTTTTTCTTGGGTGGTGTAATCGAGTATAGAGGACAGTACCCACCAACATAAGTTAATAAGTTAATAAGTAAATAAGTTCGTATAGTTCGCTTCGCTCAAAAGCAACTTTGGTGCGTAGCACCAGATTTGAACTTATTACCTTATTGACTTATTAACCTATTAACCTAATCAAAAACCTTCACCTTTCTTAACATTTCCTCGAAATTTTTAAAGAAATCCCGCCATTATGCCGATAACCATGGAGTAAAGGATTAACTTTACGGAAAGGGTACAAAAACATGGGGCTCTCAGCATCACAAGCAAGATTATTGAGCATAACCTCCAGATTGTCTGATAACGAATTGCGTTCTCAGACTATTACTAACGCTAAATCTGCCCTTTCCACAAAAACTTCTCAAGCAAGTCAAGAATACCTAAATTCTTTGAATGAAACAAAAATGCTGTTCTCCACTTACGATGAAAGCGGAAACAAAGTTCAAACAAAACTGACAGGGGCAGCCTTGAGCCAGTATGCTCCATTAAAAAACCAATACACCTTGGTAAATTCTGACGGGCAGGCTCTTGTGTCAGAACTCGACGCTACAAATTACAAAGAAAGTGCAAATATCTCCGAATTCCTTGAAAAATATGGATTCTCTAACGTTTTTGAAGAAAAAGTTTCTATGGTCACAAACCAAGGCAAATACGCAAAAGCAAATGAAGAATACAAAAAAGCTTATGATGAATGGTTGAAAAAACGACCAACTACAGATCCTTATACTACAATAGATTATAAAGAAGATACAAACGATGAACTTTATCAAAAGTTTTTGAAGGGTGAAGGCTCTTGTGGCTCGGCTGCAAGAGGTGGTGACTACACCTGCTATTTGCACGTTCTTACACATTTGCTTGATCAATGGTTGGCTCAAGACGGAAACGGCAATACTTATGACTCTGCAAACTATCCGAACCAAAAGACACAAATGAAAACATCTACAGGAAGAAATGTAAATATTAGTTATGGATATATTAGCGGGGCAGGAATCAGTCAAACTCCGGATCTTATCCCTGTTTCAAAAGCTATCATGGACACGAGCAACCCTGACACTACCTACTACGCTGCCGGAACAATGGGCAAAGATTTAAAACCTGACGCTACAGAAAAAGAACGTTTATTGAGTGACTACTATTATGACAAAAACGGAGTTCTTCAAAAGAAATTGTTGAAGGATAAAATTGTTGATATGTATTATGTTTTAAATGATCATACAAATTCACGTAATCCGAATGCTCAGAATCTTTTAAAAACAACCGATGCGGAAGTTAATGCTCTCTACTTATCATTCCAAGAAGATATGAAGTTAAAAAAGAAAATTCCATACAAAGTTGTGGATCAAGAAAAATATAACAAGGCTGTCGAAGATTGGCAGAAAGAAGAACCTAAAAAACCCGATGAAGAAGACTTCAAAGAAGAAGTTGCTTCATTAGACCAAACCCAAAAATCAGACGAAGGTCAATGGTATATCAACTTGTGGCACAGGATGAACGGTGCAAGCAACTACAAAGTTACTATTAACGGTGTTGACAACGGCGAACACGATCCTAAAAGTGACGGCGTAATTTCAGGCGACAACATTAAATCCCCGACTAACGGGCTTACCGAAAACGGCAAAGTCCTTTGGACGGTTTTGGAAGATGGGCTTATGAACAGCGACGAATGGCTAAACTATGCCCTCAAAAATCGTGTTGTCACAATGGAACGTGTAAATTACACAGAACCGACCGAGGACGGCACTGGTATCAAAGAATACACTTGGACATCAATAATTTACTCAAACGCTCTGGATATTTCAGAAGAAGAAAACGAAAAGGCTATTACTGAGGCAGAAGTCAAGTACAAACAAGCCTTGAGTGATATTGAATCTAAAGATAAACAATACGATAACATAATTCGTCGTCTTGATACCGAACACAATGCACTTCAAACCGAATACGAAACAATCAAAAGTGTAATAACCAAAAACTTGGAAAGAACATTGAAGATGTATTCATAATTCCTGCCGTGGCTGGACTTTGAGCCGTAGAGCATTGTGAAGAGTGAAAAGACCTTGTAGTTAAGATACAAGAATACTAAGGCACTAAGGCACTAGGGCACTAAGTTCATTACGTTTATAAAGCCATGTCATATCGAGGGGCAAAACGACAATTCACCCTCGCATGAACCTGTGGGAACGCTCTGCTTTCCCCACGCTACTGCTAATTTTGCATGTCGGCTTAGTAAAGCCGACCTACATTAAAATTCGCCTCACGCTTCACTGTTTATCCCAACAGATTTTCCAAAATTTTTGCGTTGTCGTCTGCTTTTTGCGTTTGCCTAAGGGTTGCTTTTCTCATGTAGCTTCTGAGAGCTTCTCTGATTAGCTCACTTCTTGTGCGTTGCTCGTTTTCTGCAAGCCCGTCTACTTTGTCCAAAAATGCGTCCGGCATTGTAACTAAGATTTTCGCCATTTCCTAACCCTCCTTTTACTACTATGATATTAGTATAACATACTTTGGATATTTCCGCAACCCGCCATGATATACCCTCTCGACTAATTGACCTTTCCTATTTTCTTGACGTACTATAATTTTGATAGGTAAGAAAGGAGCTTCACTATGGACGAAAACAGAAATGGTTGCTTTTGGTGCAAACATCCGATTTGCAAGTCAATTTTTATTGCATTATTAGTCTTCTTCGGAGCGTTTGCAGCGTTTTATGTTGTGACAGATTGGCACTTTAAAAGAATGCTTGACCCGTCTGTACAGATGAGAAAAGTTGAAAAAATGATGATGAACGACGAGCGTCAAATGGACAAAATGATAAATCGACAATTCAAGCACGAAAAAATGTCGCAAAAAGATATTCAAAAATACATCAAGGTTGAAAAAACTCCACAAAACTACAGAATTGTCGTGGATTTGCGACCTTTTGACAACGACGAGAAGAATGTCGAAGTCAACACTAACGGGAATTCGTTAATGGTTACTGCGGTTGGGGAACATAACAAACACGGACACAACGAAATCGTGAGAATTTCTCAGAGTTTTTCATTTGACGACGACACAGATTTGTCAAAGATTACAAAAATCAGAGAAGGCAACGACTACGTTATTGTCGTTCCGCTCGATTAATCTCGGGGGCACACCACCATTGCCCCCTTTTAATAAAAAAATCTTGTGCTAAACTTTTTGTATGAAAAGATTTTTGATAGTTGATGACTCGCAAAAATGGATTGATTTCCACAAAATTGCTTTGAGAAAAGTTTTTGCCGGAAAGGAAATCGAAATCGAAACCGTTCTTTCAGCCAGAGAAGGCGTTGAAAAATTGGAACTTTTTCAAGACGAACCGTTTGACATAATTCTCACGGATATGCAAATGGAGGCGGACTTTTTACCGCTAATGGCGGGCGAATGGTTTATTCGACAAATTCAACTGTTCAAAGAGTACAAAAACAGCAAGATTGTTATAATTTCGGCAGCACCCGACATTGCTCAAATCGCAGCCCGCTACGGGGTGGATTACATCCCGAAATACTACTGCCAAATGTCAGGAGCGTACGACAAGATAGGAGCATTATGATTAAGAACTTTGTATTTAGAATTTTAGCGATACTCATACTTTTGACAGGTGTAAGTTTTGCAAGGTCTTGGGGCTACAATGACCAACCCGTTGATACAACTCAAGTCGCAGCAAGCCACATCTTAGTCAGAACTGCTGCAGAAGCCGTTCAAATTAAAAAAGATATCGACAACGGCGGAAGTTTTGAAAACTATGCAAGGATGTATTCGCTTTGCCCGTCAGGCAGAAATGGTGGAGCTTTAGGCTATTTTAGCCACGGTCAGATGGTTCCGGAATTTGAGAGAAAAGCGTTCTCAATGAAAGTCGGTGAAGTTTCCGAACCTGTCCACACGCAATTCGGCTGGCATTTGATTAAAGTTACGGACATCAGGAACTAAGAACTACGGCTCACAGCTTAACTCTGGAAGAGCGAGAAGGTCTTTTCAAGGTTCTTGGAAATCATACCCTTGACGGAATCATATTCGGTTTGAAGTGAGGAAATCTCAAGGTCTAACTGTTTCATATCAAGCTCAAGTTCTTCTTCTTTGTAATTGATTTTATTCTTGAGTTGTGTATATTTTTGTTCAGCCTGAGTAATAGCATCTTCATCAGTAACTATAGTCAAATAACCGTAATCATTGAAGTGCCATGTCCGTCCGCTCGCCAAATTTACATCGGTTGTTGTACTACTGTTGTATCTGTGTTGGTAACAATATCCGTCGCTTTCGTTCAGTGAAGTTATGAACAACTGACCGTTTTGCAAAGCATTTTGCAAGTATTTTTCATCGTCAATGTAGCTGTTTTCGTACCAACCGTTGTTACATAATGAGTTGAACAGAATGCTGTAGTATTCTGTATTGTACAAGTCTGCTGTAGTTTGTTTGTTATCACCTGTCAAATCTACCGAGAACAAGTAACCCTGATCATCCGTTACATAGAAAGAATCTTTCGCAGAATCCGTGATGTAGTAAGGTGTTGAGTTGTTACCGTTCGGCTCAAAACCGTTCTTGCCGTTTGCGTACAAAGTCAAGAAGGATTCAGCCAACGAAGTAAGGCTGATAGCTCTCGTATTTGCGTTATTAGATTTGTTAGAGTTTTTGTAAACCCAACAGTTATAGTCTTTTGAACCGTCAATACAAGCCTTGTAAGTATCGGTTACAAATGTTGTGCTGCCCAAATCTTTAGAACGGGTTAACAATGCCAAAGTTTCTTGAATTGCATAGTTGAAAGCTTGAGCATCAGCATCGGAATCGCCAACATTCAAAACTTTTGCAAAACCTGTTACCATATTGTTCAAGGCATCCAAAACTAATCTGTCATCACTATCAAGTTTTTGTTGATTGTAATAATAATTACCGTCTTTGTTTCTTTCAACACCAATCAACGAAATCAAATCAGCTTTGCCGTCAAGAATTGTTGATGCGTTCAAGAACGAACTTGAATTGCCCAAAATTTTCTTCCACATAGTGGTCGGGTCATCTTTTTTACTTTTCTTTGTGAATGCAAGTGTAATATCTTTTGTCAACAAATCAGACAAAGTGTATGACGCAGAACCGTTTGAGTTTGAAACTCTTGTGCCGTTAATACTCAAGTAATTTGATTCTTTATTAAAGTTGAGTGATTCTGACAATTCAATATTGTATTTACCATAATCCGTAACTTCTGTATGGTCTTTATTCCAAGCATAGAAATGGTCGTTTGCATTGTTAGAATTGTATTTCGGGAAGGTTGTATTCAATTCGTAATCTTCACCGAACTCGTATTTTCCGTTGCCTTTATCTAATACACCGGCACTTGCTGCTGCCGCTCTCAAGTCGATGTAGTTAATCAAGTTGCTCAAATTCATATCCATGGTTTGAGTTTTGTCCAAAAGCTCACCACCAAGACCGGCATATCTCTGATAACCGGTTTTACGAACTCCGATTGCAGCAGTTTCTGTCATACCGCCTGTTGCAACCATCGCTTCAATAAATTTATTGAATGAATCTTTGCTGGGCTCGCCACCTTCTTGCGGAATCCCTGCAAGTTTTGCAGCCTGAGCCATTTTGCCGTTCAAAGCAATTCTACCGTCAGATCTCGACATCATAAACGGCGTATAGTTGTTAACCTCCGACGGGTTCATAACCAAGTCGTAAGAAAAATCAAATGTTGTATCGCCTTCGCCTGACGGGTCATAAACCAATTTTGTAGCATCAAGAGAACTGTTGTAGTCCTCAGTTGCCTGTTCCAATTCACGAGTAAGCGAAAGTTTCTGTTGTGCAATCTGCATAGACTGAAATTCACAACTGGCTTTTCTGGAAGTTATGGCTAAAAATCTTGCTTGTGATGCTGCCAATCCCATTTTGTGTACCCTTTAAGTCCTTTCGCTTATCTTAGTAACATTCTTATCCTAGTATTCTTATCTACGGCACACTTTGAGATAATCTTTAATATTTTAAGACTTTTGTTAAGAAAAGTTTACAATCCTAAAAAGGACACTGACAAGGACTAAACCCGCACAACTTCTTGATGATGAATGTCTTGGTGCTCCTCAATTATTCCAATCATTTCTCTTAAAATTTTGTTGTATGGTGTCGGAATTCCATGCTTTTTCCCAAGCTCAATGACAGTTCCCGCAAACATGTCGACTTCTGTTTTTCGCCCAGCCTCAACATCTTGAAGCATTGAAGTTTTGCCATCCGGAGTCATAGTTTTAAGGTGTTTCAAAGCCTCATCAACCATTGTTTCGGTATTCCGAACGCCTTCGGCTTTTGCAACTGATTGAACCTCTCGCATAATATTTTCCGCAAACTTCATAAAATGAGTATTTTCAAACATATCACCAAACGTCATTCTCAAAATCGCAGTCGGCTGGTTTGCCGAAACATTCAACATAAATTTCAACCACATTGAACGCTTGATGTCATCAGGAATTTTGTAATTAATCCCGACTTTATCAAAGAAGTTTTTAACAGCAACCACATTTTCGCTCAAATTGTTTTCTGCACCAAAGACAATCGTATTCACATCATCATGAGTAACAGAATTTCCGCACCTTACAGAACTATGCCCGATAAAATACGAATAAAGCATTTTGTCTTTGCCGTAAACATCCGCTATAATATCCTCACTCGTCACGCCATTCAATAGCGATAAAATTACGGTATCTTCTTTTACAAAATTTTTAATATTTTTAATAGCGTCATTTAATCCTGCAAACTTTGTTGCAAG
>ERZ1026854.1206-NODE-1206-length-16846-cov-6.901197_pt1 | contig 16846 bp, 10 predicted proteins | sample MGYA00380157_ERZ1026854 | MGnify/ENA primary metagenome ERZ1026854 (study PRJEB33269, sample SAMEA4719793) | human gut metagenome | biome: human-associated habitat; feature: organic feature; material: feces | place: Cameroon | collected 2013-10 ...
AAAGGACGATTTTCAGTGACCTGCCTCATTTAGTCGAGGTCACTGAAGATACAAATGGTTCTGGCATCTTAGGTGCCTCTGGAGGGGGTTACTCCTCTCCAGAACTCCCCTTCGGATGTCTTCATACGTCATCGGGGTCTGCTCCAGAAGAGATTCCTCACATCCAGAACTTCCTTCAGAATATCTCCATCCGTCATCAGGGTATTCTGGAGTGGAGTCCTTCTCTCCAGAGTAACTCTCTGCGTTCATGCTATAAGACACATGGTTGACACTTTAGCGAGTCGTAACTCAACGAGGAGGTTCATTTCTGATCTCAACCTCTATGGATCTCATGCTAGTTCTCCGTAGTGCTGCAGATTAAAGTACCAGCGATTGCTATATAGACATGAATGACATTATGTGTCTGAGGGGATGAAGGGCGGCAATGACCAGTTGCGGTAATAACCCGGGCAGGTCCCAAGCCGGACCAAGCTCTGACCTGCCTTACAGCAGGTCGATTATCTCCACCATGGTGTGCAAAGTATCCAAGAAGGCCTCGAGGATTTTTGTCCTCCGGTCCCTAGATGATTCGTCCTTCTATGTGGCCTCTGGAGAGGATTCCTCCTCTCCAGAATTCCCCTCAGACATCATGTCCTCCATCGGGGTTATTCTTCAGGGTCGATCTATCTGTCCTCTATGTAGAATCGATGCTGTGGGTGCGAGCGTGATTTTTAAATAGAAATGAGGTGTAATATGTAACCGAGGAGATGGAGGGCGATAATACCCAGGTTGCGGTTACAACCTGGGCAGGTCCCAAGCCGGACCAAGCTCTGACCTGCCTTATAGCAGGTCGAAGACCTTCGCGATGATGCGTAAAGCATCAAGCAAGGTCTCGAGGATTTTTGTCCTCCGGTCCTGAGATGGTTCTGACATCTTAGGTGCCTCTGGAGGGGGTTACTCCTCTCCAGAACTCCCCTTGGGACATTTCATCCTTCATCGGGGTCCATCTGGAGGGGATTTCTCCCCTCCGGAGTAGATTTCTGCTTCCATACTATATGACTTATCGTCTACAGTTTAGTAAGTGATAAACGAAACCCAGAACCACTCCCAGGGAGAGCGGCTCTACGCGTTCGGAGTCCTCTTCACTCCTTCTCCTCGAACTGCGCGTCGTGCAGCATCTTGTAGTATCCGCCGATCTCCCGGAGCTCCTCATGGGTTCCGGATTCGACGATCTCCCCTCCGACCATGACGAGGATCCTGTCCGCGTGTCTCACGGTGGAGAGCCTGTGTGCGATGACGAACGAGGTCCTTCCGGAGGTCATCCTGTCCATGGCGCCCTGGATCTTGCGTTCGGTCCTCGTATCGACGGAGCTTGTCGCCTCGTCGAGGATGATCATGGGCGCATCCTTCACGATGGCGCGGGCGATCGCGATCTGCTGTCTCTGGCCCACGGACAGCCCCGTCCCCGACTGGAGGATCGTGTCGTACCCCTGCGGGAGGGAGCGGATGTAGTCGTCGATCCCGACTGTCCTGCAGGCCTCCTCCACCGATCCCCGGGTTGCATGGGGCGTGGTGTAGGCGATGTTGTCGTATACCGTGCCCTCGAAGATCCACGAGTCCTGCAGCACCATGGAGAACTGGTCCCTCACCTGTGATCTGGACATCGTCCTCGTGGGGATGCCGTCTATCAGAATCTCCCCCGAATCGGGGTCGTAGAACCGCATCAGGAGATTCACCAGCGTGGTCTTCCCCGCCCCGGTGGGTCCGACGATGGCGATCGTCGATCCCTTCGGAACGTCGAGGTCCAGTCCGTGGATGACCTCCAGGCCCTCCCTGTATCCGAAGCGGACCTTGCGGAACTCGACATGCCCTTCTGCACGGTCGAATCCGTCCAGTCTCGGATCCGGCTCCATCTCCACCAGTCCGAGGAAGTTGAACACGCGTTCGGACGCGGAGGCGACGGATTGCATCCTGGCGATGAGGTCCGCCATCTCGGCAACGGGCTGGTTGAACATCTTGACGTAGACGATGAAGGCGGCGATCACACCGTAGCCTATCTGTCCGTCGAGGATGAGGATGGATCCCGCCACGCACACGATGACGTATCCGATGTTGCTGATGAACCCCATCAGCCCCGGCATCATGCTGGTGACCACGCGGGCCTTGAAGGAGGATTGGAAGAGCTCCTCGTTGATCCCGTCGAAGATCCTGTTGCTGTTCTCCCAGTTGTTGTACGTCCTGACGATGTCGTGGCCGTAGTATATCTCCTCGACCACGGAGTTCACCTTCCCCAGGTCCCTCTGCTGGGCGACGAAGAACCTCTGGGTGCGACGGGTGACGAACCAGAGGAGGCACATGCCGAGGAGTGTCGGTATGACGGCGAACACCGCCAGCATCCAGCTGGTGTACAGCATCATGACCAGCGTTCCGACGATGGTGAACGCCGCGTTAACGGTGGACGAGATGCTCTCGGCGCTACCCTTGCGGACGGTGTCCGTGTCGTTGGTGACACGGCTCATCATATCGCCCATCTGGTGAGCCTCGAGGTACGAGAACGGGAGGCGGGTGAACTTGCGGGACAGGTCCTTCCTCATCCTGTCCCCCACCCTCTCGGAAGCGGCTCCGATGATGTAGGATTCGCCGAAATTGAACAGGAGGCTCAATCCGTAGACGACGAACAGCGCACCGCCGATGTGGGACACCCATCCCATATCGATCGATGTTCCGGAGGAGATGCTCTCGGATATGGCGTCCGTGAGCAGGTCCAGGAACTGGGGGCCGATCAGGGACAGCATGGTCCCGATGAGGGTGCAGGCCATCCCGATGAGGACGGCCCTGCGCTCGCTGCTCATGTATCTGAACAGGGAGCCCATGGCCTTGGAGAGGCTCTGGGGCTTGTCGCCGCCGCGGGTCCAGGGAGGTCCCGGCGGGGCTGCGCGGACACCCTTCTCACGCTCGGTCATCGAAATCCTCCAATTGCGATCTGGCGATCTCGCGGTACAGTTCGCAGGACCCCATGAGCTCCAGGTGGGTGCCGGAGCCGACTATGCGGCCCTTCTCGATCACGAGGATCTCGTCGGCGTCGATGATGGTGCCCACTCTCTGAGCGACGATGATCTTCGTCGCACCGGAGGTCTCCTTCGCGAGGGCGTCGCGGAGGTCCCGGTCCGTCCTGGAGTCCAATGCGGAGAAGGTGTCGTCGAAAAGGTAGATCGGAGGGTCCTTGCAGACGGCTCTCGCTATGGAGAGCCTCTGCTTCTGACCCCCGGAGAGGTTCCAGCCGTGCTGGGAGACGTCGGAGTCCATGCCTTCCGGCATCCTCTCCACCAGTTCCTCCAGCTGCGCTATGCGGATCGCCCTCCGGGCCTCCTCGTCGGACTTCTCGCGTCCGCCGTAGCAGACGTTGTCCCTCATGGACCCGGTGAAGACCAGGGCGGTCTGAGGAACGTATCCGATCATGGAGCTGAGCTCCTCCTCAGCGTAGTCCCTGACATCCCTGCCTCCGACCTCCACCCTGCCTTCGGTGGTATCGTAGAGACGGGGGATGAGGTTGATTATGGTGGACTTCCCGCTGGCGGTGGGTCCGATTATGGCCAATGTAGATCCCTTCCGGACCTCGAAGGAGATGTCGTGGAGGATCTCCGCATCGGTTCCGGGGTAGGTGAAGGAGACGTGCTCGAATCTGACGGTTCCCGGATCGGTGGCATCGGATGCGGAGCACGGACCGTCGCGGATGGGCGATTCGTGGTCGATGACCTCCTCGACCCTCCTGGAGGAGACGAGGATGTTCGGCAGCATCCTGAGGATGCCGGTGGCCATCATCACCGACGAGAGCACCATGGTCGCGTACGATGTGAACACGATCATGTCCGAGAACAGGAGCATCTGCTGCTCCGTGTTCCCTGCGGCGGCGTTGATGATGCCTGCACCCGCCCAGTATATGCCCATGGTGAGGAAGCTCATCATGGACGATGCGATCGGGTGCATCGCCGACATTATCCGAACGGCCTTGACGGCGTTGTCGCAGAGGTCGTCGGATGATTTGTCGAATTTGTTCAGGGTTCTGCTCTCGGCATTGTAGGCGCGGATGGTCCGCATGCCTTCCAGCTCCTCGCGCGTCTCTCCGTTGACGGCGTCGACGAACCACTGCATCTTCCTGATGTAGGGGATACCGCGCCACATGATGGTCGAAAGCGATACGAGGAGGACCACCATGGCAATCGCGGTGACGGCGGTCCATTCGAAGGCGCTGGACGTTATCTTGAGGAGGGCCCAGGCGGCGAGGACGGGGGCTTTGACCACAAGGGTGATCGCCCTGCCGAAGAACTGCTGGATCTGATAGACGTCGTTTGTCGATCTGGTGATGAGGGATGCGACCGAGAAAGAATCGAGGTCCTGGCGGGACCACTTCTCGATCTGCCTGAACTGCCTCTCCCTCAGAGTGCGGCATAATGCGGAAGCAACGCGGGACGCCAGGACCGAGGTGGTCATGGCGAGTGCGAGGCTCATGAAGGCGCAGAGGATCATCCTCTCCCCGCAGGCGGCGATCACCTCGGTGGCATCGCCGGCCTGGAGATGGTAGGTGATCTCCGACATGTACTCGGGGATGCGCAGGTCCAGGTACACCTGTCCCATGATGAGCATGACGCAGCAGCCCATCATCAGCCAGTCACGCCTCCTCAAGTACCTCAGAATCGTTCAATCGCCTCCAGTAACGGCGACGACATCGGAGGGTGCCTAATAAAGATTGGTCGGTTGGCAGGGAGTCGGCGGATAGAACTGCCTGGTTGATGATGCATTGGATGCCTGGAACATGACTCCTTGCCCGCTTCCGTCCATTATGATATATGAAGTTGCGACCAGAGGGCAATTGGATTATACATCCGATGATATGGTCACTTGTGTATCGTCTCGCAGTCTACGGAAAAGGAGGAGTCGGGAAGTCCACCGTCTCCGCGAACATCTCTTATCTGCTATCATGCACCGGGGGGACCGTCCTCCACGTGGGGTGCGATTCCAAGCATGATTCCACAAGGCTCCTCACACACGGCGAGACGATCAGGACGTTCTCATCCGACACATCCGCGGATCCCGTCTGCGACGGGATCAACGGCATCTCCTGTGTGGAGTGCGGGGGAGCGGATCCGGGGAAGGGGTGCGCCGGTAAGGGGATGGAGTTGCTCTTCACCAGGATCGCGGATGTCGAGGCGGATTACCGTGTGAGCGATGTGCTCGGGGACGTGGTGTGCGGAGGTTTCTCAATACCTGCGAGAGCGGGGAACGCCGATGCGATCCTCATCGTCACATCGGGGGAGTTCATGTCCCTGTTCGCGGCGAACAACATCCTCCGCGGACTGAAGAACATCAATCCCGGGAGGAGCGTCCTGGGGCTCGTGTTCAACCGCAGAGGGGACAAGGGCGAGGAGGCATCCATCAGACGCTTCGCGGATGCCGTGGGGCTCCCGATCGTATGCGACCTCCCCCGTTCGAAGCTCTTCGCGGATGCGGAGGCGGAAGGGGAGGTGCTGGCTTCGCTCCATCCCGATTCCGAAGAGGCATCGAGGCTGAGGGATCTCGTCTCCTTCATACAATCCGATCCGGAGAGATTCGAACCATCGCCCCTCTCCGAGGGGGCGATGACCGACCTTGCCGCAGGGAGACCGATAAGGAAGGACGGAGGGGAGTCCAAGAGGCGGAGGTGCACCTTCGACGGATTCGACGCGGAGAGGAACCTGTCCTACCTCGGAGACTTCGTCATGCCCGCATGCACGTCGCACGGCGCCGTGGATGCTGCGATGAAGGTGAGGGATGCTGCTGTGATCCTCCACGGACCGAGGAACTGCGCCTATCTGATGGAGTACGCCTTCGTCAGACGTACGGTGTACGGCACATCCGAGCGTTCGGATCCGATCCCGGATCCGGGATTGTACAGCACGAACCTCGATGCGGACGGGGCGTTCCGCGATACCGGGGAGCTGATCGAGTCGGCGGTGCTACGTGCGAAGAGAGACGGATACAGGACGATGTTCCTCATCCCCACGTGCTCATCGGAGATCATGGGGACCGACCTGGCGGATACCGCGTCGTCTTTGTCGAGCAGGCATTCGGTGGAGATCATCCCCGTTCCCGCGGACGATACGTTCCTGGGAAGCAAGTTCGGAGGCACCTCCGGATTCCTGGATGCGATGATCGCCAGAATGGATCCCCGCGAGGTGGAGAAGGGTACGGTGAATCTCATCGCGAGGTGGTTCTACGGTCTCGGGAAGGATGACAACATGGAATCATTGCAGAGCATCCTGTCCAGGCTGGGGCTCCGCGTCCGTTTCAGATTCATGGATTTCTGCACGATGTCCGAAGCATCCGATTTCTGCAGGGCGGAGTACGACATCCAGTTGGGATACTCTAGGTTCAACGAGCGCGTCGCCGACAGGATATCCGAGATGACCGGTCGCAGGAGGGCCCTGCGGCTGGATGTGCCGATGGGATTGACGGAATGCATCGATTGGATCCGCGGTATAGCGGAATACGCTCCCGAATTGGCTCCGCTGGTGCCATCGGCCGAGGAATCCCTGCGCAGGGAGTTCGAGGATGGAATCGAGAGGTTCAGACCCCTCCTCCAAGGGAGGAGGGTGGCGATCTACTGCATCATGGTCAGGGACCTGAAGTGGCAGGTGGAGACCCTGGAGGCCCTCGGAGTGGATGTCCGTGCGGTGATGTTCACGAAGGGGCACATGGTGGACCACAATCTGCGCATCCCCGATTACGGGGATACGAGGATAATCGACGATGCAGGTATGTGCGATCTGAAGAGGCTGGTCGCCGAGGAAGGGGTGGAGATGGTTCTGACGAACGATCCCGACCGTGTTGCGAGGGCGGGATTCAAGTGGGCGTCCCTGGGGTCCCGCAGGTTCGGGCTGAGGGGGGCGATCGAATGGGCGCAGATCCTGGCGGATTGTCTGCGTTCCCCCACGGGCGACTGGGAGGCGGGATTATGAGGCTGCATCCCGACGGATTCCTCGGCGCCGTGGTCGCCTCGGAATCGCTCGGCATGACGGATACGATGATCAACGGGGCGGGCGGATGCAGGTCCCGTTCGCAGATCATGATACACGATCTGATCCCGTCGTACACTCCAGAGAACCGCGGATGCTGCAAGTCGAAGTACTTCAGCAGGCAGTCCCGCCTGCCATGCACGTATCTGAACAACGATGATATCGTCTTCGGATCGGCGGTCAAGGTGTCCGAGGGGATCGAATCCGTCTCCGGCGTCACGGGAAGGAGAACGCTTCTTATCGATACTCTCGGGGCTTCGCTGATCTGCACCGAGTACTCGGGTCTGACCGGCGTGGAGGGGAGGGATCCCGTTCTCATGGAGGGGGACCTCTCGGGGATGACCTTCGCCGAAGGTTATGATGCAGCGATGGCGCTGCTGCTGGAGTCGATGGACATAGGGGGATTCGAACCCAGGGAGAGGTCGGTGAACCTGCTCGGATACGGCATACAGGATCCCGGATGGGAGACCGGGGCGGAGGAGCTCCGTCATCTGATGTCGCTGATGGGCGTGGAGGTGGTCTCGATACCGGGATGCCTGCCATCGGAGGATGATGTGCGTTCGATGGGGTCGGCTTCGTTGAACGTGATGGTGCGTCCGGAGCTCTGCCGCAGGACCGCGGTCATGCTCGGGGACAGGTTCGGCACACCGTTCCTGAGGCCGTCGGAGGGTGCTCCGATCGGGTACCCTGCGACGCGTTCCTTCGTCAGGGAGGTGGCTTCCGCGCTGGGGGTGGATCCGGAGCCTGCTCTGGAATACATCGACAGGGATGCGGAGAGGGTGCACAGGGTCCTGATGAACTATGACAGGGCTCCTATCGGATTGCATGCCAAGGGATTGGTGGTCGAAGGGGATTCATCATCGGTCTATCCGATCCTGAAGTGGATGACGTCGGCCTTCGGGATGTCGCCCCGCAGGATCGATACCGCGGATACCGAGTACTCGGAGGAGATCGGGATCCTGTTGGATTCCATGGGATACGCCGATGCCCTGACAGGCATCGACGGAGAGGTGGAGGTGGTCTTCTGCGACGGGATGACCGCCTTGGAGGGGAGGTTGGCGAACACGGTGACATCGTACATCGAGATCCGCATCCCCAGAGGGAGGCAGATGGACCTGATGGGCAGGTGCCTGGTCGGGACCAGGGGTGCGAGGTACATCCTCGACGAGCTGTTCAATGGGATAACCAGGTTCAGATGCGGGCAGCCCACCGAGGTGGATTACAGGCCAGGATGCTGCGATTGAGATTCTGGAGATTGTTTCATCGCGTGACATAATCGACACAATCATTATGTCAAGTTGAAACGATCCTCTTCCATGGAGAATCCGAGGATCGTCGATGGGTTCTGTCCGAAGAAGGAAGGCATCCGTTTCGCTGCGAAGGATGCGAGGGACGGACTCCCGCGCGATACGTGGGAGACCTACTCCGCCCTTGCCAACACCATCGGAGGTACGATGGTGCTCGGTCTCCGGAAGGACGGTGGCGATCTGAGGGTCTAGGGGGTTCCGGATGCCGAAGGCATGGTCCGGAGCATCTGGGATTCCCTGAACGATGATTCCGTCGTAAGCACGAACCTCCTGTCCAGCAACGATCTCCGGGTGATGGATTGCGACGGCAGGAAGCTCATCGTGATGGATGTTCCTCGTGCAGACCGCATGGAGAGGCCCGTCTTCACCCACGGCAATCCCCGCAACTCGTTTCGCAGGAACGGCGACGGGGACTACAAGTGCACCATGGAGGAGATCACCGCCATGATGGCGGATTCATCGAGGACAGCCACCGATATGTCGATCGTCAGGACTTCCATGATCGGTGATCTCTCGAAGAAGACCATCGAGTCCTACCGCAACAGCTACCGTGTTCTGAAGCCGGACAGCGAGTGGAATCGGCTGAGCGACGAGGATTTCCTCAGGATCCTGGGAGCGGCAGCATACGACGGGGATATGCTCAGACCGACGTTCGCCGGCCTTCTGATGTTCGGATTCGCATATACGATAACTTTCGAGGCCAACGGATACTGCCTGGATTACAGGGAGTACGAGGACGACCCCATAGACTGGGTGATCGCTTCATGTCCGACGATGGCGGGTAGTCGGGCAATCTGTTCGACTACTATCTCGAATGCTGCAGGCGCATCCGCAGGACCCTGAAGCACGGAATGGCGATCGACGGGGATCTGAGGAGGATCGACGACAGCGACATGGACAAGGTGTTCAGGGAGGCATTGCTCAACGCGATAGCGAACGCGGACTACCGTTCCTCCGGCGGCGTGGTGGTGGAGCGGAGGCTGAATTCCATAGCGATACACAACCCGGGGACGTTCAGGATCCCGTTGGAGAAGGCGGAGGCGGGCGGGACCAGCGATCCGCGCAATCCGACGATCCTGAAGATGTTCAACCTGCTGGGATTCGGAGAGCGCGCAGGGTCTGGGATCCCCCGTATGAACATGCTCTGCATGGGCTGCGGGCTGCCGGCCCCCCGTTTCACCGAGAGCAATCGTCCTGACAGGGTGACCCTGACCATCGCTTTCGGTGAGAGGGAAGGGCTGCTGAACCTCGAGGGGATGATCCTCGAGATGGTCGATCGGAATCCCAAGGTGTCGATATCCGCCATGTCGGAGGAGCTGGGGGTGGACAGGAACGTCGTATCCAGAGTGATACGGAGGATGAAGGCTGACGGGCTGATCGAGAGGATCGGAGGGACGAGAGGGTACTGGAGCATCGCATCGCGCGAGACGCGATGCTGTTTCGGATGAGTATGTTCCGTCCGACATATGGATGCCAAGGTGGTATTCCAACGACTATCTGAATCGTAGGATAGCGTATTTACCGTTTGAATTATACATTTGTCGTGTAAAAACACGAAATGTGTATGAACGTTGTATTTTATCACCAGAAACGCATCCATCCACATTATATGGAACTAAGTTCTAAATACTACGACTAAGTAACCGTATATTGAAGACGGGGAAGCGAAGATCGCCCTGCCTCCTGCGCGATAGCGGAGGGGGGGGGGTCGAGCAATCCATGCCGACCGTCGGCGTCGCTGTCGTACGACAGGGCTCCGGACCCGCCTCTAGCGAGGGAACAGGGTTGGGTCCGAAGATCTCCGGGAGCACGCTGGCGACGATCATCGTCATAGTCGCATTGGTCGCATGCCTGACCGGGTATGCGGCTCATCTCAACGGTGGCTCGCTGGACTTCTCCGACACGGAGGCGAAGATCGTCGTTTCGGGATCCATGGACGGCGAGCCCAGGGACTATGATATCAGGACCATCCCTACTGGGAGCCTGATAACGATTCATCAGGTCCCTTCCGATCCCTCTGATTTCTATTCATCTCTGAAGGTGGGCGATGTCCTCACCTTCGATTATACACACCCCGTCTCCCAGGAGGGCATGGTCGTCACCCACCGCATAATCGCCATCGACGAGTCGTCGGGGGTGTACACATACACGCTCAAGGGGGATTCCATAGCAGACGATCCCACCAACGGTTCCGTCCAGGTCGTCACATCGGATTCGGGGGATGTCATAGGGTAGGTCGTAGGGGTGTCCCATTGGCTCGGGGTTCTGGCGGTATTTGTTTCAACATGGACGGGGAAGCTGTGTCTGATTCTCATCCCGTGCGTGATATTGATCGTCTCCGAGGTCAGGAACATTGTGCGCATCCTGAAAGGGGATGTTGTCGAGGAGGAGAAGGAGCCCGAGCCTTCGGCATCCGAGGATGCCGGGCCGAACGGGCCGGTTTTCGTTGCATCTCATAGGGGGGACTGATTCATGGAGGACGAGCGCGGAAGGAGGAAGTGGATCGCTGTCGTGCTACTGCTGTTGCTGATAATCGGCATCGGTCTGATCTCCTGGCATTCGTCCGAGGAGCACAGGGTGACCGTGGAGGTCGTCGGAGAGGGGACGGCGAATCCTATGGATTCGACCGTGGATGATGGAGATTCGATGGAGATCGTTCTGAAGCCGGATGCAGGATGGCACGTCGCATCGGTCACGGTGAACGGGAAGGAGGTCGCAATCGAAGGCGATGTCCTGAAGCTCGAGGACATCTCCGAGGACCTCTGTGTGAATGTCGTGTTCGAGAAGACGTCGGGTTCCTTTGTTCTGGAGACTTCTTCGAACAGCGGCGGTACCGTCGAACCCCTCGGGAGGACGACTCATCCTGCCGGGGAGGAGGTCATGGTCGTCATCACCCCCGACGAGGGGAAGGTCATCGACGATGTGGAGCTCGACGGCGTCTCCATGGGATCGATCAACATCGTGGATGTCGTCATGGATTCCGACCATTTCCTGGAGGCTACCTTCCGTGATGCTACGGATGACGATATCCTGGTGACGATCGACGTGGACGTTGTCGTGGAGACGACCGGTGCTGAGTATGGAATCATCACCCCTTCGGGAACAGTCCGCGTCCCCCGCGGAGGCTCCCTGGTCATCGACATCTCCCTGAATCCCGGCTATCTCCTGGACGGCGTAGCGGTGAACGGTGTTCTGCAGAGTCCGGAGACGAGGTTCACCATCAAGGACATACAGGCGCAGATGGATATCGACATCACCATCCATCATGTCGTCTCCTCGCATATCGTTACAATAGAATCCGTCGGTCGCGGTAAGGTGTCTCCTTCGGGGGATGTGACCGTCCGGCACGGGGACAATCTAACCATGACGTTCACTTCGGACAGCGGATACAGGCTGTCCTCGCTGGAGATCGACGGGAAGTCGGTCGGAACAGGATTCACCACGTACACGTTGAAGGATGTCGTATCGGATCACAGGGTTCGGGCGATGTTCTCCTCTATTCCGACTCCGGATCCCGGTCCGACACCCGATACGGGTGCGACAGGTTCGTTCACGGTCTGGGTCGACAAGCTCTCGGGAACCTATGTGGATTCCAACGGTTCCATCGCGGTTCTCGATGATACCGTCGATAGGACATTGTCATCCGGAGACCCGTTCAGATTGGCTAACATGGTTCCGGGGATCTCACAGACTGCGCACATGGAATCGAGGAACGACAGCGACAGAACGTTGCAGGTCCAGCTGCAGCTGAGGTCCCTGACCGGAGGAAGCGGGTGGACGGATCTTGCGAAGTTCGTGAAGGTCGACGTATCCATCGGTGAGACGACGAGATTCATAATGCTATCGGAACTGGCATCGAGCGGTACCTGGTCTATGGATCTCGGTTCGATCCCTGCGGCTTCGAAGCAGTCGATGACCATGACGGTTACGTTCTCCGAGGATGCGGACAACACCGCTCAGGGGAAGGACCTCAGGTTCGCATTGGATGTGACCGCGATGGTTCCGGCTTGATGCCATGACCTCCGCTCCCGCATCCGTTCGGGATCCCGGAGGCATCACTTATTCACACTCCATCGCACCGCGCCCCGGAAGAGGGCTTTGGAGAACGGTGCGGCGACGGGCACGGAAGACTCTAGAACAGGATTCCCGCACCCGCCGTTCCGTCTACGGTGTACTCATACTTGGACGTTCTGAACGTCCAGGTTATCCTTTCATCATGAAAGGAGGTATTATTCATGAAAGCACAGACGAAAGCACTCGTCGCATCCGTGGTGGTCATCGCTCTCGCGCTGACCGCGGTTTCTGGGATCACATACTCATGGTGGTCTGATTCGGAGAATAGTGAGATCGCAGTCACATCTGGGGCAATTGGCATAGATACCAGTGTATTATCTTCGGATATCGATGGTGTGATTGTTGGCGAGAAATTGCCTGATATAATTACTCTGAAGGGAATTGCTCCTGATGAAACTCATCCAGAAGTTCGTATTTACAAAATTGAGTATTCAGTCTATGTATACACGACTCTTTCTGCGATTTATCATGTCGGAGCAGATGTCGTTGCTACAGATTGGCTAAGTATCGACATAAATCACAAAATTGGAAATATTACACTTAACAAGGACGTGGCAGTGAAGCCTGATTCAGGTAGGGACAAATACGCTCAATATGATGAGATCACTCTGACAATTACCGTGGATTTGAATAAGTCCAATGGAGAATCTGCAGTTGTCTCGCTCATAAACACGATAAACCAGAATGTTGGTATAACAACTACTGAAGGTTTGGCATCGGCGTTGAATTATGCTGCTTCATCACCTAAGGACTCTTACCTTTTTATCGACAAAGATATCGATATGAGTGGCGAAACATGGTCTCCGATATCGGTCACTGGTGGATTCATTACGCTAGATGGTAATGGCAAGACAATCAAAGGACTAAATGCTCCTCTGTTTACAGAAATTAAGAACGATAAAGGTATAAAAATCGTTAATTTAACATTAGATGGAGCAGACGTGGCTGTTAATTCTTCTCAGTATGGATGCGGGCATGGTTATGGAGGATTGCTAATTAATTGTGTGGATAACTGCAGAGATGTCACTATCGACGGATGTATCGTGAAGAACTATACGCTGAATGCCCCGTCAGATACGCGTGTCGGAGGTATTGTAGGGCATGCGAAAGGCGATCGTTCTGATGGACCTACTGGAGCTCAATATGCTATTTGCACCCATCTAACAATTCAAAATTGCAAGGTTGGGGGGTGTAAGATAACAGCTGATGGATCTGTTGGGGGTGTTATTGCTCAGGCTGGTAATGGTGTGAATGTTAAGAACACGATCCTTAATTGTGTTGTTTCGAATTGTGAACTCACATCTACTAATATCGGTTCGTATAGGGTTGGCGCCATTATTGGAACAATTAACCAAGGTACTACGTCCCTTTATGGATGTACATGTGGCGAGAATGTGGTGTTATCACAGGGCAGTGTATCTAAACCAACGGGACAGTCCGATCTTTACGGGCGGAATGCCGGTGGTGGAATATTTGTTTCAGATATCGGTATCAGCGGGAACTATTCTGTGACAGCGGATACTGGAATTACAGAAATAACCATGGCACTTCCTGAAATAACTAAGGATGTGTTCGGGACTGGATCAACGGAAGCAGGAACTGTTGCAATAAATGCAAAAGGTGACAATCTTGAGAATATAGTAATCACCGGTTCTTCAATCACATCTAATAAAGTCTCGGCGGGTATAGATAGTGATTACTCTTCTGGTCTCATGATCAAGTGCGGCAATAATGGTGCAACACCGTTCAACGGTACTGTGACATTGTCCGGTTTGGAATTGAATGGTGCTTTAATGATTCAGACCAATGCAAAAAAACTGATCTTGAAGGACTGCACAATCAACGGTACTTTAACGGGATATCCTGATTCCTCGATAGAGACGATAATATTCGAGGGATGTGTCTTTGATACAACAACGTCTTATACCGATGCATCGCAGTACTACACATGCAATGCTTTCCCGGTATGGTTTAATGTCAAACGGTCAAGAGCATCAATTTCGAAGATTGCGTGTTCAATGGAAACAGAGGTATACATCTTGAAGGCAGAACCGCGTTTGATGTCGCCATCGAGAACTGTGTTTTCAATTTGTCACGTAATGATTCAACTTCTGAAGTCGAGTCTAAAATTGTAGCAATACAATTGGTTGGATCATTCAAGGATGTGACAATCAACAACAACAAACTCTCTGAAGGTGCCAAACAGCTGCTATGCATTTTTGGTGGCAAGATCGATTATAGTACGTTCAATTGTACTGGAAATACAGATTTGAATGGTTCGAAATTGACTGAAGACAGGCTGGTTAATTACAATACCTGGAATACAGATGCAGCTGTATCTACAAATTTCATAACATGGAAGAATAATTTATCTGGTGTTTTCGCCTAATCAATTGCTGGTTGGGATAGATCACAATACCTATAACTGCAGATCAAACAGGGGGAAACCCCATTTTACTACTGTGCAGAATCACATCTGCATGAAACCTCTGATCAACTTAGAGCAGAATAAATCGAACCTGTCTGTCTGAATATGGTCTTGTAATCATTGTTTTCATATTTTGATTGGTATTCTTTTTATCCTATTTGGAGAAATATCTCCGAGACTCAATCTTCTATGAGAGCGATATTTCGTCGTTACAATATTTTGCAAGGTTGAACAAGGATTTATTCTGAATGGAGTGGTGATCTGTATGAACAATTTTAAAAGAATGTCGATAAATATGTCAGAAACCGTTTATTTGGAAGATTTTCGTTATAATATTTCAGTTTGACTGTAATTCCAATTAACGATATCCCGAAGAATGCGGCTTAGGAATCGTACTTAAAACCATCATTGGCATTTGCTTTTTGTAAAGATGATTCCTGACACATCAACATCCTTGTTGGAAAGCATGAAGCAGATCGACCTCAGCGGCCTGTCTTTCGCCGACCTTCGCGAGAAAGACAAGCATTACGTCGACAAGACACTCCTGATAGGCGATCTGCTCGATACGGACGACTCAGGCGTATACCTGTTCGTCCGCCCCCGCAGGTTCGGGAAGACCACGAACCTGACTATGCTGGATGCCTTCTTCAACATCCGGTACGAAGGGAACACCTGGGTCGACGGATTGGAGATATCGAAGCATCCGGAGTACGAGAGGTACAGGAATGCCTTCCCTGTGATTCACCTCGACCTCGGCAATGCCAAGGCCGATACGTACGAGAGATTCATCGACGGGATGCGCAGGGCCGTCACCCTGTGCTTCGAACCCCACCGCAATCTCCTGGATAAGAAGGAGCTGCGGGCATCCGTCAGGAATCTCTTCGAATCGCTGGAGGACAAGACCGCTTCCGAGGACGATCTGATGGGAAGCGTCCAGGTCCTGTCCCTTGCATTGATGGACGAGTTCGGAGCGAAGCCCATCATCCTGATCGACGAATACGACGCTGCTGTGTCGGATGCGTTCGGCACGGAGTCGCACGAACCCATGATGTCCTTCCTCAGAGGGCTCATGTACGCCTCGATCAAGGGCAACCCCTACAGGGGGATGGTCTACGTCACAGGCGTGATGCAGATCGCCAAGCAGAGCATCTTCTCCGATCTGAACAACATCGTGGTGAACAACGTGTTCTCCAAGAAGTCGGACGAGAGATTCGGATTCGTGGAGTCGGAAGTGAAAGGCATCCTCGCCGATTTCGGATACGAGGACAGGTTCGATGCCGCCAGGAGATGGTACGACGGATACCGTTTCGGAGATGTCGAGGTGTACAACCCGTACAGCATCATGTACTTCGTCAGCGAAGGATGCGAGGAGAAGGCGTACTGGGTCGGCAGCGGGAGGGATGTGCTCATCAGGGATCTCCTGGAGAGCATAACATCCGAGAAGTACACCGAGATCATGAAGCTGGTCACAGGCGATTCCATCCTCTCCGATCTGACGGAGGCGTTCCCGTACGGCGTCATCAAGAGGTCGGGGAAGCCGCTGTACAGCCTCATGGTCATGTCCGGATATCTGAAGGCCGTCCCGACGGACCGGGTCGATCCCTACGGCAACAGGTTGTTCGAGCTGTCCATCCCCAACGAGGAGGTCAGGAGGCTTTTCGGCGAGCTGATGAAGTCCGTATATCCTGTGGATACCGATGATTTCGTCCTGTTCAACAGGGCTATCCTCGAGGAGGATGCGTCCTCCATCGAGAGCACGCTGACCAGGATAATGAACGGCGCCAGCTATCTGAATCTCAGGGAGAGCACATATCAGGCGGTGGTGATGACCCTCGTCCACGCTCTATCCGGGCGGTACAGGGTGAAGGTGGAGGCCCCCGAGGGACAGGGGAGGGCGGATATACTCCTGAGCCCGAAGGTCCGGGGGGACCCTTACATCATCGTAGAGATAAGTGCGAGTGCGACGGAGATATGTGTATCGTCAAAAGTGATTACGGAATCAGGAC
>ERZ1026854.1211-NODE-1211-length-16791-cov-4.729924_pt1 | contig 16791 bp, 16 predicted proteins | sample MGYA00380157_ERZ1026854 | MGnify/ENA primary metagenome ERZ1026854 (study PRJEB33269, sample SAMEA4719793) | human gut metagenome | biome: human-associated habitat; feature: organic feature; material: feces | place: Cameroon | collected 2013-10 ...
GGGCTCGGAGATGTGTATAAGAGACAGCTCCGATACATTATAGTATTTCTCGATATGCCGCCGGGAGCGGGCGATGGTAACTGCGTCCAATACCTTAAAGAAATCAAAGTCCAGCATCTTCATCAGCCGGTCGGTACTGCGCTGTTTTGCAGGCAGCCTGCTCCACGCATTGAACTGCATCTGTGCGGCACGAAAGATCTCTTCCACGCTGCGGCTCGTGCCAAGGTCACCCTTCCAGCGGCTGCTGTTACCCTCGTAAGCCAACGCCAGCTGGTTGCGCAGGTCGTAGAAGTTGTTGTTGACCGGTGTGGCGGAAAGCATCAATACACGGGTGCGTGCACCGGGGCGGATGACCTGATTCATCAGGCGGGTATAGCGGTTCTCCTTGCCTTCCTCCTCAAATTTGCCGCCGTTGCGGAAGTTGTGGCTTTCATCGATCACCACCAGATCATACGCCGCCCAGTTCAGCTTGCTCAGATCGATCTCTCCGGAATAACCGCTGCTGCGGCTCAGGTCGGTATGGTACAGCACATCGTAGCGCAGCCGGTCTTCTGCCAGTGGATTGTTCTTATAGTTCGCCTTGTAGGTGCGCCAGTTGTCACTCAGCTTTTTAGGGCAGAGCACCAGCACCCGCAGGTTCCGATTTTCGTAGTATTTGATGACCGCCAGCGCAGTAAAGGTCTTGCCCAGACCCACACTATCCGCCAGAATACAGCCGTTGTACTGCTCCAGCTTGCTGATGATCGCCAATACAGCATCCTTCTGGAAGGTATAGAGCATCTGCCAGACCTTGCTCTCCTTAAAGCCGTTGCTCTCGTGGGGCAAGTTGTCCTCGCTGACGTTCTCCAGAAACTCGCCAAAAATGTTGTACAGCACAAAAAAGTATAAGAACTCCGGGCTGTTTTCCTGATAGGCGGTGGTAATGCTCTCCAGCACGGTATCCGTTACATCCTGCAGCCGCTGTTTATCCGCCCAGATCGCATCAAACTGCGCAAGATAGGCTTTGCTTTCCGGTGCTTCGGTCTGTATGATCATGCTGAACAGGTTATCGCCGCGCTCGCAGCCAAGGTCTGCCCGCGTAAAGCCGTTTATGGGTGCATACGAGGTGGTCTCGCTGCCATCCACCACCACAAACCCGGGGATATGGTCTGCCGTATTGTTGGAGCGGAAGCGCGCCTTTTTCCGGATCCAGTCTGCACACTCCCGCGAAATCGCCTTTTGCCCGAACTCACTGCGCAGCCGTAGCTCAAATTCATTGCCATGCAGGGTCTTTTCCCGGTTCATGCGGGGAATATAAAATTCTCTCCGTGCCTTTGGCGGGCGCTGCTGCAAAAAAGTGGGGGACGTAAAGAGAAACCGCAGCTCCTGAACGCCTTCCAGCTGTGCCTTCAGCTCTTCAAATGCGTAGATCGAAAAGCAGGCTGCCGCAATGGACACTTTACTGTTGCGCTGGATCGTTTCCCGCAGGCTTTCCGCCAGCGTGCAGGAACGATTGTCGATCAATTTCAAACATTTTCACCTCTCAATAGCACTGGGAAGAAACTTGCCAATTTTGGGCATAGCTAATAATAATTTTATCACTCACACACAAATATGGCAAGAATAATGCCAATAATTCCAGAAAGTGATAAGATTTCGTATAGTTATGGTTGAGGTGATCCTATGATTGGCGAACGACTGTCCGAAATGCGGAAAGACCACGGGCATACACAGGCTGATCTTGCCGAAAAGCTGAACACATCCATTTATGCAGTCCGCAGCTGGGAACAGGGAAAAAGCGCCCCCAGCCACGAAATGCTCATCAGCATCTGCCAGCTGTACCATGTGTCTTCTGATTATCTCCTTGGGCTGACAGATATCGACCCGGCTTACCGCAAAAACCAGCAGACGGTTCTGTTGACGCATGAAGAGCAAAAGCTGCTCCAGTGCTTTGAAGAATTTCTGATCTGGCAGCGCAAACGCTGATTTTTGAACGTGCACTTATAAAGCAAAAGCCCTGCCGCTCGGATGTGAGTAGCAGGGCGATTTTCATTTTATACAGTATCCGGTCAGAAAGCGAACTTAAAGAGCGGCGTTTAATATCAGACAACATGTCCCGTTCTGTTTGAGGTAAACTTTTTAATGGCATCAAATCAAAACAGAATCACACAGCAGATGTTTGCATCAATTATTTGAAGTATTGTGTTTCGATCGAATCGTCGCCCGTTTCTGATATGCGTCCTATTAGTGAAGGATTGATAAAGAGGAAGGTATTCGCTGGCGCTCATACCATTTAGATCAACTCCAATCTTGAAAAAGCTCACAGGTTCGCTTAGTCAAGATTTCCGTTGGCGTGATCATGTTAACCGAGCGTTTCTGTCCCGTCCTCATGCTTCGGCCGATCAAGAAGCACTCGGCTAACACAACCACGCACAAAAAAAATCAAACAAAGAAAGTCGAAAAAAGAGCCCAATTCGTGCCTATTTATTTCACTTTTTATATAACATAGTGAATTTTGTAGGCATTATCATTCCGGTTTTTTCACCCACCAGACCGTTTTCTTCTGTCCACCTTCAAATCGCTTTTGCTTACTTCCAAGATCATATCCATGGTGCTGCAACCATTGACGTGCACAGGTATAGCTTGGCAACGATTTCTCAGCGTGTCCATCTGTCTTGTTGTAGATGTGTCCCAGCTCAAAGAATATCTTCTGCCAGTCTTCATAGTAGCGTTCCTCATTCAGATGGGCATCCAGATACTCAAGCAGCAGCGGCGGGTCAAGGCGCTCAACTTTTGCAAGCAGGCTTTCATCGATCTTCTTCAGCAGCTCTGTCTGATACCCCTGTTCGAGCATTTGCAGCAGGAAAACACGTTCTACACGAGCCTGCAAGGTCGCACGTTTCCGCCAGCAGTATTCACCTTCCCGTGGGTCCAGAACGACTGTATGACTTTTTTTCAGTATTTCCAGTGTTTCAGGCTGATGCAGATATGCCTTCCATGCCTTCTTATCATCAAACCATTTCCGATATGCCTTGACCGGTCCCAACTGATACTTTTCGATTTTTTTAACTTCCCCTTCCAGACGTTCTTTGGGGTAATGCAGCAAATACACCGCACAGGTATCCCCCTCATCCAAGGGACGTTTGCGACCAAGGATCTGCGCATTAACGAGCGGGTTCCACAGTTCACTGACAATATATTTCAGCGCACGGTCTTTCATATCCACACCATTATAGAGGGTCGTTGTGGTCAGTGTGACCTGATGCTGCAGAACATTGCCCACGAGCACGTCATCCAGTTTGTCAAATTCCTCCGCTTCCTGACGGTATTTGGAGCACAGGCACGCCACATCCTCTATACCTTCTGCCTTCAGACTGTCCCGCAGTTTTCGCAGCTTGGCGATGGTATTCACAAAAACGAGGATCTTTTCTCCCGGCTGTACCCGGCGGATGATATCCAATTCGTCATCGTCACGGTAAAAGAATTTCACGCTTGACACAAATCGATAATCCATCGGCAGACGATAATGCTGTCCCTCCGGGATCATATTCCGCAACTCCCAATAGTCAAAGAAGGGGCGGGCGGTTGCGCTCATAAAGATGCAGGTCTTCGTTGTCCAAAGCTCTTTAATAGCCTCATAGCTTGCATCCACATGATCGTTGAAGCTGGCATCGGTCACCATGTAGTGATACTCGTCTGACACGATATAATCAAACGATCTCAGATAAGTTTTGGCGGCATCTTCATTCCTTTGCAAGAAGGTTTCCAGCCACTGGTATGTTTCAACACGGATGGTGTGCTCATACTTGTTATCTATGACTGTTTTGTCAACAATTCCTCCAAGCGCAGGATCATAGTCCTCGTAGGGTGCCTCTATACTCCCCAAACGGTTCACATCGCGCTCGATCTGGTTGCGCAGAGCTTCGCGATTGCACAAAATCAGGATACGCTTACGACGTTCATATGCCCACGGCAGCAATGTCTTCAGAATAAAATAGGTCTTGCCGGAGTTCGTGCCCGCATCAAGCACCACGATTCCATGCCAGTTCTTGTAATCCTCACCAACAAGATCTGTAATGTACTGTTTTGTAGGCTGTGGAGTTGCCCCGGCGGTTTCCGATTCTTCCTCCGGCACAATAGGATCAAGCTGTTCGTTGGCATCCTTTTTCTTTTTGCGAGAGGCATTAATCCAATCCAGAATCTCCTGCAGTTTTTGCTGTCGCTCTTCTTCCGTCAACGAGGCAGGGTCAATGTGCTGCTCCTGCTCATACTCCCGTTGTGCCTCAGCCAGCTTCAGGTAGAAACCATCGAACGGCCAGCGCTTCTCTTCATCGCTCATATTGATCCGCATCTCCTTTTTTGATTTCACTATACCATATCATTTCGTTTTGCTCAAGGGATGTTGGCTACCTTTGGCAACAGCATTTTTAGACGTACACATATAAAAAGTAGCACCGCCGGGCGGGACGGTTCCGTCTTATGATTGAACTGTTCACTTTAACAACAGAGCGGTGTTTGACATAATTTCTGTGTTATGATATGCTCATTTCACAGCAAGTTTCCAACGCAGAATCCCCCTCGCTCAACACAAAAGAATCCTTTTTGCATTCAAATTAAATATGATACAACGTACAATTTCACGTTTTGCCGAAGGCTGGCAGACGAGGGGGACTCAAAATCCCTTGTGCTAATAACACGTGTGGGTTCGACCCCCACCACCGGCATAAAAAGGAAGCCCCTCAGCTTGTCTGGGGGGCTTTCTTTTTATCTGCGGCGTGTGAGCGGGTCGAACAGCACGACCCTGCACAGCAGGGAGAGCAATCAGCCCTGCGGGCTGTTGCTCAGTGCGCGGGAGACCCCCACCACCGGCATTGCAAGCAGCTCGAAATCGAAAGGTTTTGGGCTGCTTTTCTTTTTTATCCCCCGCATCCGGCTCATTTTCACACTTTTGTCTCCTCTGGGAAGATACTGACGATGGCATTGGCAGAAGATACCTTGCTGGAGAAATCCAGATGGGTATAAATGTTGCTTGTAGTGCTGATATCGCTGTGTCCCAACCACTCCTGGATTTCCTTCAGGCTTACCCCGTTGGCATAAAGCAGGCTGGCGCAGCTATGCCGTTACGGTATAATAACGACAAACAGAAAAAGCCTTTATTTTCAAGGGGTTTGAGCGTTTGTCGTCTTTTATTCAATTCCTTTTCCAAGTTGAAAATTGACGAAAACTATAAAGAAAAAAGGAGGCTGTTTTATTAACGACAAAATTTAATAGTGCCAGCGGTCCGGCTTTATGTCTGACCGCTGGTTGCCGTGGGCGTTTCACTTTTATAGGTGGACGCCCTTTTTTCATACTCATTTTCGAGAGAAAGGAGATCCACATGGAATTAAACGAAATGGAAAAAAAGCTGCTCTTTCAAGTGGAGGGCGATTATCAGACAAAGATCCTGAATGAACTTTATATGACCGTGCGGTATTCAAATAATTCCGAACAGCGGGAGGCGGCAGAAGGTCTTATGGCAAAACTTCGTGTTCTGTCAAATGCAGAGTGCATGGACTTGGTAAAAGATATTCAGAAGAATTACCGTCTGCCCTATCCAGCCCGGACGATTGGAGAAAAGATCGCCGAGGCCAGACAACAATCAGGGGCAGAAAAATTGAAGGGGCATGACATCATGGCACTTGAACGCTTTGATCCAGAAGTAAAGCACATGATCGTCTTTGATGTATTGTCTTACGATTCCCCTGTTGGCGACAAAGGCGATAAGATGCGCTTGTTCCTTACAGATGCCGGCTATCAGAAATTTTTAGAGAGCCAGGAACGGGGCGAAGTGAAACAGAAAAACCATGCGAAGGTCTCTGACGGTCATCTCCATTATGACCGCAGGGATCATGCCTTGTAACGGAATAGTCGAAGAAAGGAGGCGATACAATGGCAGTATTCCGTGTAGAGAAAACAAAGGACTTTACGATAATGAGCAATCACCATCTGCGCAATACGGAGTTGTCCTTAAAGGCAAAGGGGCTTTTATCACTTATGTTGTCGCTGCCGGAAGATTGGGATTATACCACGAAGGGACTCGCCCATATCTGCAAGGACGGTGTGGATTCTATCACTACTGCCCTGAAGGAACTGGAGCGGCATGGTTATCTCACCAGACAGCGCCTCCGCTATGATAACGGGCAGTTGGGAGACATTGAATATACGATCCATGAGCAGCCTGTAAGTACCGAAAACATAGGGCTTTCACCTAAACGGGAAAATCCAAGACAGGTAAAACCTGAACAGGCAAAACCTAAACAGGCGGAACCTGAACAGGAAAATCCGGCACAATTAAATACTAATCCATTAAAAACAAAAAAATCAAAAAAAGATAAATCAATAACTTATCCATCAATCTATCCGGCAGAGCCGGAAGCGGCGAACCGCACGGATGGGATGGATCGGATAGAGCTGATAGAAGCATATCGTGAAATCATCAAAGAAAATATCGAATATGACTTACTGGTCTTACGGTATGGCAGGGAACGTCTGGACGAAACCCTTGAACTTATGCTTGAAGTGATTTTGTCGAAACGCCCTTACATACGCATCGCCGGAGATGATTTTCCGCGGGAGATCGTCAAGAGCCGGTTCCTGAAGATCAATTCCGGTCACTTAGAGTATGTCTTTGACTGTATCGACAAGAACGCGACGAAGGTCGGAAATATCAAAGCATATCTGCTGGCGGCGCTGTATAATGCCCCGGCTACAATGGACAGCTATTACCGTGCCGAGGTCAATCACGATCTGTACGGCTGTTAGGCACCTTTGGGTGTCTTTTTTCATTCCATCACAGGAAGGAGGCAAAGCACGATGAAAAGAATCACTGTGCCGGTACAATGCCCGGCGTAACCAAAGAACAGATTCAGGCAGCGCGGGAAGCTGATCTGTTTACTTACCTGCAGTTCCATGAACCCGGTGTGCTGAAACGGGATGGACCTAATTTCCGGCATAAGGAACATGACAGTCTGGTATATGTGACCGGGAAAAGGTACTGGTACTGGAACAGCCGTGGACGGAGTATCAATGCGCTGGACTACCTGATCCAGATTCGGGGATATGGTCTTGTGGATGCGGTTCATGCTCTGGTAGGTGGCGAAATCCGACATACACCGGCTTACCGAAGTACGGCAGAAATACAGGTATCAAAAGAACCGGAAAAGAAAGCATTCTCTCTCCCCTGGGCCAGACGTTGCGCGACCGCTGCGGTCTCCTATTTGCAGAAACGGGGGATCAGCTCAGAAGTCATTCGCCAGTGTTTACAAGCCGGGATTTTTTACGAAGCCCGGTATCATGGAGAACCGGTTTGTGTATTTGTAGGGAAAGATGATTCCGGGAAAGCGAAGTTCGCCTGTATGCGCAGTATCGGCGGCAATCTCAAAAAGGATGTCTATGGCAGCGACAAAGGATATAACTTTTGTTATCCCCCGCAAAGTCCGGGTAGCCGGCATGTGGCAGTCTTTGAAGCTCCTCTTGATGCGCTTTCCCATGCAACGCTTCAAGAGCTGGAGGGATGGAAATGGAATGGTTACCGCTTGTCTTTGGGAGGTACTTCCCATGTGGCGCTGACTTCTTTTCTGGAACGCCACCCGGAGATCCGGCGTGTTACCCTTTATATGGACCACGATCTTGCCGGATTTGTCAATGCCCGGAAAATCAAGACCATGCTCCACGAGGATAAACGTTTCCGTCATATCCGGGTAAGTGTCAACCCTCCCCGGATGGGAAAAGATTACAATGAAAAATTGCTGGAGGTTCGGGAACAACTGCAAACCAGCCAGCACCAACGCCGCCCAAAAGAGGCGGCTGTTTCAATTTAGGGAGGATTTCAACATGAATGGATCTCAACATATCTGCTTTACAGACAGCGCCGGAAAAGCGCTGTTTTCCATTCCCGACAATGGTTTACTCTGCCTGTTCTATGGAAACGGGGACAGGCACTTTGCTGTTTGTCATCGTCTGGATGACACCCATGCAGAAATTGACGGGGTAAATTATTCGTTGCCGGATTTTGCCAAAAGGATGAAACACAACCAGATCAGCTTTGCCCCGGCATAAGGCTGGAAAACAAATAACAGGAGGATTTGAAAATGAAAAAAATTGAAAATACCGCTTTGCAGATGATTGCCGAGGCTTCCCGGTGTCCAGACTACGGCCCCGATATGGTTAAATCGCTGATGAAAAAGCTGGACATGAACGAAAAGGGCTTTGCGCTTTTGATGAATGTTGCCCCATCCACAGTGCGTCTTTGGACTAGCGGAGCTGCACAGCCTTGCGGCACAGCAAAACGCCTCATGCAGATTTATGAAACCGGTCCGGAGATTGTCGGCAAGATTGCCGGCGGGCAGCTACCGGCAGATGGGAGGGATTGATTAAATGGCGGGGACAGATAGCCAGCCGTTTGCGGAAAATGAGCAGGTCAAAGAGCTGCTTCACATGAAAGGAGGAATTTGATTGGATCAGGAACCACTACCGCAGATTCATTTGATCCGCGATACAGACTTATCCGTCTTTGCGTATGAGCTCCATATTTTTGCCGGAGATTTTCTCAGGGAATGCGAATTCAATATGCGTTCTCTGGCGACAAATGCCGGGGCTGATTCCATTGCCATCATGGGGAAAAATCACATGTGGCTTTCCGACGCTTTGTTTGCTTATTGTTCTACGGCAGATCTTCATCAAATGATCTTAACAACGGAGTTTATCGGAGCGAGGGCTTTCCTGTTTCATACGGATCGCAGAGAGGGCGGTCACTTGTACGGAGATGTCCTGATGATGGATTTAGACACGCTGCGGCAGGATATAAAACGAAATATCCTCTATCCCTGCGGCGTCAATATCGAACGCAAAGATGGTTCAGTGGCTACGGTCAGCCTGAAAGAATGGACTGGAATGGAGCTTTACGAAAAAGATGCTCTGAAAAGCTGGGGATTTTCTTATGCCCCGAATCAAGTTACGGAATGGCAGTACCACTATTCCACGATGTTCAGACAGTGGATGGATCAGGCATTTCGTTATATGCCCCAGGATTTAGAAGAACGCCTGAATATGCAATATATGGAGGCAGCCCAGAACCCGGATATGGATAAGTACCGCATACCACAGGGAACGGCAAAGCAGATGCTTCTTTATGACGAAGCCCCTGTGTATCGCCTTCTTCCATCCGGTTCGGAGAAAATTGCGCCCATCGCGGCAATCTCTACGGGCCTGTGGTATGAAAATTACCGGGAGTTTGCCATTGCACCGGAGGATTTAGGCGCTCTGGACAAACTGATCCGCAGGGAAACTGACCGGCTCACAGGAAACCTCCCACAACTTCACAAAAACGAAGAACGTCGCCCTGCCCCGGAGCGATAAGAATTTTACACTGACTGGAGGTGATGAAGATTGGCAGGAGTGCATGAAGATTTCGGCGAAAAGATCGGCGGTGCTAAAAAAGATCTGTGGAAAGACCGCGGGCTGTATGCAGATGATCTGGAAGCCATGAATGAGCGCGAAGCCGAAAAATTTGTGAAAAAGGATAATGTCTGGAAAAAGCCGGACTATGCAGCCATACTGGAGGAAGGGATTCCTCTTGGCGTGGTCTATTTTATCAAAAAAGCGAGGGACGGCTTAAACGCTTCCCCTCAGTATTACCGCACGGATGACACCCCGGAAAAACGGACCGCGAGACAAAAGGAATATATAAAAACAGTTCGGGAATTGCAGGCAGTGCTTTCAGATGTCCGTACTGCGGAGGATGCTGTGAGAGCCTATGACCGCTTTTTCGTTGACAATGGATATTTAGAAAAGGTACAGGGCTGGGGAAGCGGAATCCATTACCGGGCAACGAAAAAGGGACAGGACAATCCCGTGATCACAAACAAATTGTCCAATACCATGCTGATCCGCTCGGCTGAATATTTTGAGCGCAACTTTACTCAGAAAGCAAAAAAGGAACAGTTTTGTGTTTCCAAAGAGCAGAAAATACCGAAAGGTTATGCGATTCACTTCAACGACGGGAAACATACCTATTCTAAAAATGAGGACTGGAAGCCCGGTACCTACTATGTGACAAAAGGCTATTCGATCCTGCGGACCAATTTTGAGACCAAAGAAGCTGCCCTGAAATGGGTGCAGGAACTTGCCAAAGGCAGGAACAAAAATGGGAAGATCCGGTTTGTCCCTCCCCAGCTCGCCCATGTCAAACGTACCGGCCCGGATTATCGGAATGGCGTGGAGATCACCGGACAGCATTATCTTGATACATTTGGGTTCCGCGGCGGCGAGTTTGGAAACTGGATGAACCAGAACGACCGTCAGACCTCCCTTAACATGGGATTTGAAGCACTAAAGGATTTGGCGTCAGCCCTTAAGATCAGCGATAAAGATATTGCTTATCAGGGAACACTTGCTATCGCTTTTGGTGCAAGAGGCAGTGGCAATGCTGCAGCTCATTATGAACCTTTGCGTACAGTCATCAATCTTACAAAAATGCACGGGGCCGGTTCCCTGGCACATGAATGGTGGCATGGACTTGACGATTATCTTGGTACAAAGATGGGAGCAAAAGGGATGCTGTCAGAACAGCCCCACCTCTATGCGCCGTTCCAAAAACTCATTGACACCATGAAGTATAAACCGGAAACACCGGAACAGGCAGCAAAGCGCACGGAAGCACAAACAGAACGCACCCGGAAAAATGCGGCAAGCTGGCTGGATTCCTCGGTTCTTGCCTCCCTGAAACGGTATGGCAATGAGGAACAGATGGAAACCTACGCAGTCTTGCGGGAAGCATTTTTGTCCGGCGAACCCGGCTCTGTGGAACAGATCAGCGCATTTAAGAAGAATGTTACCGGCCGGGTAATTCCCAAAAGTGAACGGGAACGGCTGGAAATTTTTGAGCGTATGCTTTCCGGGATGCAGGCGCAGGAAGCTCCGCAGATTGGACGGACGGAAACTGATTTTTACCGTAATTCGGTACGCATGGGAAAAGAATGTGAAAAAGACGGCGGTTATTGGGACAGCAATGTGGAAATGACAGCCAGAGCCTTTGCCTGTTATATCAAGGACAAACTGCCCTACACATCGGATTATCTGGCAGGCCATGCCGACTGTGCCCTTACCCTGGTTTCCGGTAAAGACGGAGAAATGGAGGTATTGAAAGCCTTCCCTGTGGGGGAAGAACGCCGTGCAATCAACGCTGTTTTTGACGAGATCATTCAGGATTTGAAACGGGAACAGCTATTGACCCATGCCGATGTAACGCTTCCCCTCTCTGTTTCTGAACTTCGTGAGGCGGCGGACGGGCAGCTATCCATGTTCGGCGTCGGCCGTCCTTCCGTGATGGATCAGCTTGCGGCAAACAGGCCGGCAGATAAAAAATCACCGGCACAGACGTTTTCCAGAAAAAACCACGAGCCGGAAATATAGCAGGAGGTGAACAGCATTTTGGAAGAAAATAAAGATTATCATGCCTACCGGTATGGCGACCACTTGACGCCGGGATCGGAGCTTAAAATTGAGCACAGCGTAGTTTGTGAAAATGTGGATATTTCTACACTGATCACAATGGGAACAGATAGCCTGGAAGCCATGCGCCAGGGAAGTATCGACGGGGAGCAGAAAGCCTATGAAATCGTGGTGGCTGCCGCAAAACAGTGGGAACAGCAGGCAGCGGCAACACAGACGATCAACCGGGCTTTGGAATATCTTCGTACACCTGAGATTGAACATACCGACAATCAGTGGAAAGACACCGATAACTGGAGGGCGGATCAGAAAATCAGCAACCGGGTCTATCAGATGACCTGCAGTATTTGGGAAGATACGAAATATGACAGGGAAACAAAACAGAGTATTCCGGTTGCCTGGTATGTGACATGGGAAGTCCGTATTCATTCCCCGAAGCAGGGATATGGAGAAAAGATTGCCGGACAAAACCAGAAACGATATACAGATAAGAATGCAGCCATAAAATACCTGGACGGGCGGAAGAAAGCCTATTCCCATTTATTCACGGAAATTTCCCCGCCAATTCCGAAAGAATATGAGCGTCATTTTATGGTTCATGGCACTCTCTTACCTGGTTATACGGTTGAAGGACTGGAACAGACCAAAACGGAACATGCCGCCGCCGAGGTTTCGGAGGGCGGTATTTTTACGCCCCAAAACCAGAGAAGCCTTCCGTCCTGGGGAAGCTCTCTGTGGCAAAAACCCAGGAAAAAACGCCAGCCGCTCCCGGTATGGCAATGAAAAAGAAGGAGGATATACAGTTATGAAAGTGTTAATGGTAGAGCCGGGCAAGTCCCCTTATGCTGCGGAGATTGAAAGCGGTCTGAAATCTTTGCAGGCGGCAGTGGGTGGAGACATTCAGGCGGTCTATCCGTATGAGGACCCGGTGGCTCTGATCTGCAATGATGAAGGCAAGCTGATGGGACTGCCTCTGAACCGGGCTCTCTTTGATGATGACGGCCACGTTTATGATATTGTGTCCGGGAATTTTCTGATCGTTGGTCTTGGCGAGGAAGATTTTACAGACCTTTCCCCGGACTTGATGGAGAAATACGGGGAGCAGTTCAAGTACCCTGAAAAATTTGCAAGGATTGCCGGCGAGATCATTGCAGTCAAGCAGCCTGCAACCAATGAACACCGGGAAAAACCGATGATGCACCATTCCGGCCCGGATTTGTAGAAAGAAAGGAGCCAATTATGTTAATGGCAGTAAATGAACCTTATGCCCTTATGGTGCAGCCGGACGATATTCTGATCTCTCCCCGTGAGGTAGATGAACATTTTGGGACGATGGTATGCTTCCATCCCCGCTATGCGCTGGGCGACCATCACAACTATATGGACAAAGACGACTTCCTGCGGGAAATGTATTTAGATACCGTAGGACATGATGAAGCTGGCATGAAACGCTATGAACGGATGGTAAACATTGTAAGCAGCCGTTTCCGGCATGGACCAAAGACAGAGGAACGGGCGATCGATGAAGCAATGCAGAAAGTAATTTCGGAAAAGTATCTGATGCTCCCCCTCTATCTCTACGACCACTCCGGTCTTGCCATGAGTACAGAAAGTTTCTCAGGCAGGGCTCCTCATGCAGAATGTGACAGCGGACAGGTCGGCTGGATCTATGTTTCCAAAGAATATGCCCTAAAGGAATTTGACGCTGACAAGATGACCGGTGCTATCCGTCAGAAAGCAGACGCACTGATGCGCAGCGAAGTCGCTGCTTACGATTCCTATCTGCGCGGCGAATGTTATGGGTTTGAGCTTTATAAAAACGGGGAGCTGTCGGATAGCTGCTGGGGCTTTATGGGTAACTTTTCCGATGTGTTGAAAGATATGGCTGAATACCTCCCGGATGAGTGCAAAGGGATGGTCGATCATCTGGAGGAACAGGAACGCCCGGCTACGATCATCAAGACGCTTTTGAAACACGCTAAAATTCAGGTCGATCAGGCAGCAAAAGCCTTTGAACACGCTTCCCGACAGCAGGTTCTTGGGGAAAGCCGGTAAAAAGTTATTTCCATATTATAAATACCGATTTTATCAGAAAGGAGGATGCTCTTGCAGGAAGATCTCGAACAACGAACGGTTTCTGTTTCTATACAGGTAGCAAAACTGTCAGGGCGGGTACTGCGTGCGGCTATTGCTGCGGTACTCCAAAAGATGGAACAGGAACGTACAATGCCAAGAGTCGGACGCAACAGTATGAAGCGGCTGACTTATAAAGACCCCGGAGCTAATACCATTGAAGTTTCAGGACGAATCCGCTCTTTTGAACGGTATGCCAGGAAACATCAGGTACGCTACCATATAGAAAAGGAACTTGGGACCGATCCCCCAAAATGGACGGTATATTTCAAGGCAAACCAGGCGGATGCACTGACGGCAGCATTTAAGGAATATACAAAGAAAGACCTTACACGCAGCACCAGACCGTCGCTGCTTACACAGCTTCATAAGTTCAAAGAACTGGCGCAGTCGCTTGGCCGTGACCGTGTAAAGAACAAAGAACACGGAGGACCGGAACGATGAAGATCGATGCAGAAACAATGAAAAAACAGGTCATTCTCCATCTGCCTTATGTTCTGTTCCTTCTGGTATTTGCCAAGCTGGGCGAGGCGGTGCGTCTGGCTCCCGGAGCGGACGCTTCCCAAAAGCTGTTAGGACTGTCCGAAGGCTTTGCCCTTGCGTTTCAGAGTATGTGGCCGGGGGCGGCAATGGACTGGCTGATCGGTTTATGCGGTGCAGCCATTATGCGGCTGGCAGTCTATCTTAGAGGGAAAGACGCTAAGAAATACCGCAAAAATGTGGAATACGGTTCAGCTCGTTGGGGAAATAAAGCCGATATTGCCCCGTTTATGGACCCAAAGCCGGAAAACAATATCATTCTTACCCAAAGTGAAGGACTGATGTTAAACGGAAGGCCCAAAAATCCGGCCAATGCAAGAAATAAAAATGTACTGGTAGTCGGAGGATCAGGTTCGGGAAAAACGCGCTTTTTCATCAAGCCCAATCTGATGCAAATGCACAGTTCCTACGTCGTCACCGATCCGAAAGGTACAGTCCTTGTGGAATGCGGAAAGATGTTACAGCGAGGCACGCCAAAGCTGGACAAGGACGGAAAGCCTGTGCGGAATGAAAAAGGAAAGATCATCTATGAGCCCTATAAAATACGGGTATTCAATACGATCAATTTTCAGAAAAGTATGCACTTTAACCCATTCGCCTACATTCATTCCGAGAAAGATATTTTGAAAATCGTCACGACTCTGATCTCCAATACCAAAGGCGAAGGAAAAGCCGGAGACGATTTCTGGGTCAAAGCAGAAACCCTGCTCTATACGGCACTGATCGGATATATCTACTATGAAGCCCCGGCAAACGAACAGAATTTTGCCACACTGGTAGAAATGCTGAACGCAATGGAGGTCCGTGAGGATGATGAATCGTTCAAAAATGCCGTTGACCTTCTCTTTGACGCGCTGGAACAAAAAGACCCGGATCATTTTGCCCTGCGTCAATATAAGAAATATAAGCTCGCTGCCGGAAAAACAGCAAAGTCGATCCTTATTTCCTGTGCTTCCAGACTGGCTCCTTTTGACATTAAAGAAGTCAGGGAAATTACCATGTATGACGAACTGGATCTGGATATGCTGGGGGATGAACGGACTGCTCTTTTCCTTATTATGAGTGATACGGACGGGACCTTTGCATTTTTGATCAGTCTGATCTATTCCATTTTGTTTAACCGCTTGTGCGAACGGGCAGATGATATATATGGCGGAAGACTTCCCATCCATGTACGCTGCCTGATCGACGAGGCGGCAAATATCGGGCAGATCCCGAACCTGGAGCGTCTTATGGCGACCATCCGAAGCCGTGAGATCTCTGCCTGCCTGGTGCTGCAGGCGCAAAGCCAGCTCAAAGCCCTGTATAAAGACAACATGGACACCGTCATCGGTAACTGTGACGCCTCTCTTTTCTTAGGAGGCAAAGAAGAAACCACCTTAAAAAGCTGGAACTCCCTATTGGGGAAAGAGACCATCGACCTGTATAACACCAGTGTCACAAAGGGCAATCAGGAATCCCACGGACAAAATTTTCAAAAGCTGGGAAAGGATCTGATGTCGGTGGATGAACTGGCAGTTATGGACGGGGGCAAATGTCTGCTGCAGATCAGGGGTGTGCGGCCGTTCCTCTCCCGGAAATACGATATAACCAAACACCCAAATTACAAACTGCTTTCCGATTTTAATGAGAAGAACGCTTTTAATATCGAAAAGTTTCTTTCTACCCGGATGCCGATGCGTCCCGGTGAACGATACCGCAATTATGAAGTCACAGCCGAAGATCTGGCTTCCCAGACTTTATAGAGTTGTTCCTGCCTGTCAAAGCATGATGCCCCGGCAGGCTTTGTTTTTGTCACGATGAAAGGAGGATTTTTTGAGGATTCGTGATTCTCCCTGAAAAGTAAATAACCGCAGGATTCTTCCTGCCCCATGCCGCCGTGCTGTTTGAAACAGATTTTTTTCTAAAAACAGTGCGGCGACTTTTTTTGTTTCCGGCCTGATACGGCCATATCACAAATTAAAATTTCTGAAATTAAAGGAGGAACTATATGGCATTTTTTGCAAGCGCGATTGATACTTTGAAGATCCTTGTGATCGCCCTGGGCGCAGGTCTGGGCGCATGGGGTGTTGTAAACCTTCTCGAAGGTTACGGAAATGATAACCGTGCGACACGTTCCTAACTGAAAAGGTTAGGCACTAAGTCGAAGGGCTTTATAGCCTGAAATCTTAGGAGAACTGACAATCCGATGGGTGGAATGAAGGGGTAACGCCTGGAAACGCCCACACTGATACTCCGATTGGCTTTGAAGTGTGCAACCGCTTCATGGTCAAAAGCTCGGTGAAGTCGGCAGAGAGTGGCCGTAAGCGGAGCAATCCGCACGAAACCTGCCCAGAGGTGGGCGGCGTCACCTATATGCCGGGTGTCAGATACTCATGGTGAGAATGTGCGACCGACCGCACTGACTACTTCCGAATGTACGAGTCTAAACGTTGTGAGTGTGTCGAAAGGCATACGGCCATTGATATGGCGTGTCCGTGGATTAGTAAGATTGGTTGTTATGAAACTCCACGTGCCGTTACAGGCGGCAAGGTTCTTCTGGAACCGGGCACAGGCTTAGAGGAAACACCTAAAAGTATCTCATGATAGGATTGTCGGAACGTGGAAAGCTGGGAACGTATGAAACAAGCCGTTGCAGGCCGTTGGACG
>ERZ1026854.1220-NODE-1220-length-16755-cov-4.901916_pt1 | contig 16755 bp, 14 predicted proteins | sample MGYA00380157_ERZ1026854 | MGnify/ENA primary metagenome ERZ1026854 (study PRJEB33269, sample SAMEA4719793) | human gut metagenome | biome: human-associated habitat; feature: organic feature; material: feces | place: Cameroon | collected 2013-10 ...
AAACTTAGATGCGAAATTGCGTGTGCAAATGCGTTCTGAAATTAAAAAGTTACAAATAATTAGGGGTAAATTCAGTTAAAACTAAGCAAGTAATTTCTAAAAAAATTGATAAAATTTTAATAGAGATTTCATAAAAAATTTAGTTAAATGAGAGGTAAATATTATGAGCGATTGTACACATGATTGTAGTAGCTGTGGTGAAAGCTGTGCACAGAGAGAGTCTAAACCAGAAGATTTCCTTGTAAAGTTAAGTAAAGGAAGTTCTGTTAAGAAGGTTATCGGTGTTGTATCCGGTAAAGGTGGTGTAGGTAAGTCTATGGTAACTTCTCTTCTTGCAGCAGCTTCTATGAGAGAAGGATATAAAACGGCTATTTTAGATGGAGATATTACAGGTCCATCTATTCCAAAGGCGTTTGGTCTTTCTATGAATCTTGTAGGTAATGCGGAAGGATTGATTTTGCCGGCGACAACAACTTGCGGAATCGACATTGTTTCTGTTAACTTAATGCTTGCCAATGAGACAGATCCTGTTATCTGGAGAGGTCCTGTGCTTGGTGGAGTGATCAAGCAGTTCTGGGGAGAGACATTATGGCAGAATATCGACTATATGTTTATCGATATGCCTCCAGGAACTGGTGATGTACCACTGACTATTTTCCAGTCTGTTCCGTTAGATGGTATTGTTATTGTATCTTCTCCACAGGAATTAGTTGGAATGATCGTGGAAAAAGCAGTTAACATGGCAAGAATGATGAATGTTCCGATTCTTGGTTTAGTAGAGAATATGAGTTATGTAGAGTGTCCTGACTGTGGAAAGCAGATTAAGGTATTCGGAGAAAGCCATATCGATGAGATTGCAGCAGAGTATAATGTACCTGTTCTGGCTAAGCTTCCAATGGACCCAACACTTGCCGCAGCCTGTGATGCAGGAAAAATTGAGTACGTTGAAAATAATTATATGAAAGATGCCATTGAGGTATTGAAGAAGTTATAATATGAAACGTCATGGAGGCGTAAATGGACAATAAAAATAATCAAAATGACAATCCAAACAAAAAGAAGAACATAAAATCTGCAATTATTCTTCTGGTTGTTTGTCTTGGAATTACTGCTCTCTTTACTTCTGTGATGAGCCGTTATAAGAATGGTTCTCAGAAGAAGATTTCGTATAGTAAGTTTCTTACGATGTTAGATAAAGGAGAGATTAAAAAAGTACAGGTTGCAGACCGAAAAATTTATATTGAACCGAAGACACAGCAGAATCCGTTAATGAAAACAACATATTATACGGTTTCTATGAATGATGCACTGTTGGTTAATCGTTTAAAAGAGGCGGAGGACAATAATAAGATCAGTTCTTATGAGCAGCAGGACAGCAGCAGTTCAAATGTACTTCTTTCTGTTCTGGTAAGTTATGTACTTCCGTTCGCATTGATTTATGCGATGATGTATTTTGTTATGCGTGGAATCGGCAAAGGCGGCGGAATGATGGGCAGCGTAGGAAAGAGTAATGCAAAGGTATATGTCGAGAAAAAGACAGGGGTTACTTTTGCAGATGTAGCCGGTCAGGATGAGGCAAAAGAAAGTCTTACTGAGATGGTTGATTTCCTTCATAATCCTGGTAAATATATTGAGATTGGTGCAAGACTTCCAAAAGGTGCTTTGTTAGTAGGTCCTCCGGGAACAGGTAAAACTTTACTTGCAAAAGCAGTTGCAGGTGAGGCAAATGTACCATTCTTCTCTTTGAGTGGTTCTGACTTCGTAGAGATGTTCGTCGGTGTCGGTGCATCCAGAGTTCGTGACTTGTTCAAGCAGGCACAGTCTATGGCACCATGTATCATTTTCATTGATGAGATTGATGCTATCGGTAAGAGTCGTGACAGCCGTTATGGTGGCGGTAACGATGAGCGTGAGCAGACTTTAAATGCATTGCTTGCAGAGATGGATGGCTTTGATTCTTCCAAAGGTCTTGTTATTTTAGCTGCGACAAACCGTCCAGAAGTATTGGATAAGGCACTCCTTAGACCAGGACGTTTTGACAGACGAGTTATCGTAGAACGCCCAGATTTAAAAGGACGTGTTGAGACGTTAAAAGTACATGCAAAGAATGTAAAAATGGATGAGACAGTTAACTTTGATGAGATTGCCCTCGCAACTTCCGGAGCCGTTGGATCAGATCTTGCCAATATGATTAACGAGGCGGCACTTGCAGCAGTTAAGGCAGGAAGAGAAGCAGTATCCCAGAAAGATCTGTTAGAAGCCGTGGAAGTTGTTATTGCCGGAAAGGAAAAGAAAGATCGTATTCTCGGAGAAGAAGAGAAGAAAATTGTTGCTTATCACGAAGTTGGTCATGCAATGGCGATTGCGGTACAGAAGAATACAGAACCAGTACAGAAGATTACGATTGTTCCAAGAACAATGGGAGCACTTGGTTATACTATGCAGGTTCCAGAAGAAGAAAAGTATCTTATGAGCAAGGAACAGATGCTTGGCGAATTAGTGACACTTTTTGGTGGTCGTGCAGCAGAAGAAGTTGTTTTTCATTCTGTTACAACAGGCGCTTCTAATGACATCGAACGTGCAACACAGATTGCAAGAGCGATGGTAACACAGTATGGTATGTCTGAGCGATTTGGTCTTATGGGTCTGGAATCTGTACAGAACCGTTATCTTGATGGACGTGCGGTAATGAATTGTTCTGATGCAACTGGTGCACTCATTGATGAAGAAGTAAAAGAAATGCTGAAAGTGGCTTATGATAAAGCAAAGAAGATTATCGAAGACCACAGAGAAATTATGGATGAAATCGCAGCATTCCTGATTAAAAAAGAGACAATCACTGGTAAGGAATTTATGGAGATTTATAACAAGTCTTTGAAGAAAGATGAGCCAGAGGATGATAATGTAGAACAGTTAGAAAGTGCTGAAGCAGAAAAGTCTGAGAAAAAATCAGAAATGACGGAAGATGCAGAGAAAACTGAGGTAAAGGCTGCCGAAGTTTCAGAAGTATCTGTGAAAGAAACAGCGGAAAATATAGAACAGAAAGACAGTGAGCAGACAAAACAGGAAGAGTAAATTATGTTTGATATTCAGGAAGAACTGAAAAAACTCCCGGCGAAGCCGGGAGTATATCTGATGCATAACGCACAAGATGAGATTATCTATGTCGGTAAAGCACGAATCCTTAAAAATCGTGTGCGTCAGTATTTTCAGAGCAGTTATAATAAGAGTGTAAAAATCCAGCATATGGTTTCTCACATCGCTTATTTTGAATATATCATCACAGACTCAGAACTTGAAGCTCTGGTTTTGGAATGTAATCTGATTAAAGAACACCGTCCACATTATAATACGATGCTTAAGGATGATAAAAGTTATCCTTATATCCGTGTTACGGTACAGGAAGATTATCCAAGAATTTTATTCTGCCGTCAGGTGAAAAGAGATAAATCGAAATATTTCGGTCCGTATACAAGTGCAGGAGCGGTAAAAGACACAATTGAACTAATGAGAAAAGTATACAAAATACGGAGTTGTAGCCGGTCTTTGCCTAAAGAGATAGGGAAGGGCCGGCCTTGTCTTTATCATCAGATAAATCAGTGTGATGCACCATGTCAGAATTATATTTCAAAAGAAGAGTATCGCGTTCATGTGGATAAAGCATTAAAGTTTTTAAATGGCGATGAGAAAGAGATTATTATCAATCTAGAAGAAAAAATGAAGAAGGCTGCAGCAGAACTTGAGTTTGAGCAGGCAGCAGAGTACCGTGACTTAATTGAAAATGTAAAACGAATCGGTGAGAAACAGAAAATTAATGATACCGGTGGGGATGACAGAGATATTATCGCTCTTGCAAAAGCAGGAGATGAGGCAGTTGTTGCTATTTTCTTTATTCGAAGCGGGAAACTTCTCGGAAGAGACCATTTTCATATGACGGGAATTGGGGATAGTGAGAAGCAGGAGATTTTAACGGATTTCATTAAGCAGTTTTATATCGGTACACCGTTTATTCCGAAAGAAATTTTAACACAAGAAGAAATTCTTGACCGAGAGATTCTTGAGAAATGGCTTTCGGATAAACGAGGAGCAAAGGTAACATTCGCCACTCCAAAGCGTGGAAGTAAGCATCAGATGATGGAACTTGCCCGGAAGAATGCGCAGAATGTACTTGTGCAAGACAGCGAAAAACTTAAGAGAGAAGAACACAGAACAGTCGGTGCAGTACATGAGTTGGAACAGATTCTTGGAATTAAGAATTTAAAACGCATGGAAGCCTTTGATATTTCCAATACAAATGGATACGAGAATGTTGCGTCAATGGTTGTTTTCGAAAATGGAAAAGCAAAAAGAAGTGACTATCGTAAATTTAAAATAAAGACGGTCGCTGGCCCAGATGATTATCATTGTATGGAAGAGGCTTTAGAGAGAAGATTTTCCCATGGAATGAGAGAACAGAAAGAAAGGGAGGAAGAGGGGAAGGATATATCACTTGGAAGCTTTACCCGTTTTCCAGATATTCTTATGATGGATGGAGGAAAAGGGCAGGTTAATATTGCGGTAGAAGTTCTCAAAAAGCTAGGGCTGAATATTCCAGTCTGCGGTATGGTAAAGGATAATCTCCACCGTACAAGAGGGTTGTATTATCAGAATGAGATTATTGACTTTCCGAAAAATTCCGAAGCATTTCGTATGGTAACTCGCCTGCAAGATGAGGCGCACCGTTTTGCAATCACATACCATAAAGCACTTCGTGGAAAACAGCAGGTACATTCGGTACTTGATGATATTAAGGGTATCGGTCCAGCACGAAGAAAAAGTCTAATGAAGCATTTTAAGGATATCGGAAAAATAAAAGAAGCTTCTGTGACAGAGCTTTGTGAAATAGACGGAATTACGGAAAATGTAGCCGAAGAAATTTATCGCTTTTTTCATACGGATACTTCTAAAAAAAATGGGGATGTGGTATGATAACTGTATTAGTGTAAATACTGATATTATAATACTAACGTAAAGTTTACAAAGCTACGCACAGAGCAGTAGGCCGGATGTCAGGTGGTTTATGTACGAACCGAAGAATATGAGACTTATAATAAAGAGTAATAACAATGAAAGGTAGCGGGACAGTAGTGGCAACAGGCGATTTATATGTGAGCTTTGTTATGTAGTTTGTAAATGGGACAAACTTTATGACGAAAAAGAGGATAATACGGAGGAGCATATGTACAAAGTAAAACTTACAGAATTTGTGAAAAAGATGGAACTGAAAAGTCTTTTACCAGATATTGATACAGACAATATTATGATTGAACAGTCTGCGGTAAACCGTCTTGCATTACAGCTTGCAGGTTTTTTTGAACATTTTGATTCAGAAAGAATTCAGGTAATCGGTAATGTTGAGGCAGCATATATGAAGCAGCTTGCACCAGAATCTATCCCACCTCTTTGCGAGAAAATTTTTAGCTTTAATATTCCATGTCTTGTATTTTGCCGAGGATTAGAGCCGTCAGCAGAGATGCTTGATACGGCTGAGAAAAATGGTGTTCCAATCTTTACAACAGAGATGACAACTTCAGATTTTATTGCAAACTCTGTACGTTGGCTGAGTGAGGAACTTGCTCCACGTATTTCCATTCATGGTGTTTTAGTTGATGTATATGGCGAAGGTGTTTTAATTATGGGTGAGAGTGGAATTGGAAAGAGTGAGGCTGCCCTTGAATTAATTCACCGCGGACACCGTCTTGTATCTGATGATGTTGTTGAGATTCGTAAAATCAGTGATGACACTCTTATGGGAACCTCACCTGATATTACAAGACATTTCATTGAACTTCGTGGTATAGGTATTGTTGATGTAAAGACATTATTCGGTGTGGAGAGTGTAATGTATAACCAGACAATTGATATGGTTATCCGTTTAGAAGATTGGAACAGAGAAGCAAATTATGACAGACTTGGTCTTGATGAAGATTATATCGAATTCCTTGGTAATAAGGTTGTCTGCTACTCTATTCCTATTCGCCCAGGTCGTAACCTTGCGGTTATCGTAGAGTCTGCAGCAATTAACTATCGTGCAAAGAAGATGGGTTATAATGCAGCACAGGAACTTTATAATCGTGTAACGGGAAGTCTTTCTGCAAATACAGAGGAAAAGAAAGAACAGTAATTAAAGTTTGAAAAAAGAGCCAGAGTGTATTTGAAAAATTTAAAAGTAATCCGATGTTCTAATTTGTGGTATATTTTGTGGAAAATATTTTTCAGATACACTCTGATTAGGGGTGAGTAATTTTTTGTTTGGAGATTTCTGACAAAAAGTGTGTATGAAACTTTTTTGTGCAATAAACGTTCTGGGGAATAACAAAAATATTAGCTTTTTTTGGCATTTTATCTAAAGGGAGCGGAAAAGCTCCCTTTTATTTTGTGTTTTTTCCACATTGTACTTCCCCACGTTTTAGAGTATCATATAGTATGTATCTAAATATGGGATGCAACTATATAGTTGTTTTAAATGTTTTAGATGAGATATATAGGAGATATTATGAATAAGGAATTCCTTCAGAATTTGAGAGAGCAGATTAAATCAGGAACAGTAACAGAGCAGGAACCGATGAATAAGCACACGAGTTTTGCCATTGGAGGTCCGGCAGACGTTTTTGTTCAGCCGGCAACAAGGGAAGAAATCAAAAGTGCGGTTTATTGTGCTAAAGAAGCGGGGATTCCTTTTTTTGTTATGGGTAATGGAAGTAACCTGCTGGTATCGGACGAAGGTTTTCGAGGAATGATTATCCAGATAGGTAAGAACTTCCAGGAAATTTCTGTGAAGGATACAATCATTGAAGTGCAGGCGGGAGCTTTGCTTAGCAGAACAGCCAGAGCTGCATGGAATGCCGGTCTTACCGGTTTTGAATTTGCAGCAGGAATCCCAGGCTCCATAGGTGGAGCAGTTGCCATGAATGCAGGAGCATATGGCGGAGAAGTAAAAGATGTTCTTCTTGATGCGGAAGTATTGACGCAGGGGGGAGAATTTCTTACATTGACGGGAGAGGAATTAGATTTATCATACCGTCATAGTTGCATTTTTGAGAAAAACTACATTGTCTTGTCAGCACGTTTTTCATTTGAAAAAGGTGAGTCCGATAAGATTAAGGCACGAATGGATGAACTAGCCAAAGCTAGAAGAGAGAAACAACCTTTGGAGTTTCCAAGTGCAGGAAGTACTTTTAAGAGACCAGAAGGTTATTTCGCAGGAAAGTTAATTCAAGATGCTGGATTAAAGGGCTATACTGTAGGGGGTGCACAGGTATCCGAGAAACATAGCGGATTTGTGATTAACCGTGGTGGTGCGACAGCAGAAGAGGTAGCTTTCTTAATAAAACAGGTACAGAAAAAAGTAATGAAACAGTTTAATGTTATGATGCAGCCGGAAGTTCGTTTTGTCGGATTTGCGGATACAGAGGTGAGAGAGTGAGATTTGTAATAGTTTCCGGCATGTCTGGTGCAGGAAAGAGTACCGCTTTAAAGGTTCTTGAGGACTTTGGATTCTTCTGTGTGGACAATTTGCCAGTTGCATTATTGCCGAATTTCGGAGAGATTGCTTCTGACAGACAGACTGAAGTAGACAAAGTGGCAGTAGGAGTTGATATCCGTAACGGAGAGCAGCTTACCAGATTAAATAGCCAGTTAGAAATCTTGTGTGAACTGGGAATAGAATATGAGATTCTGTTTTTAGATGCAGAAGACGAGACTCTTGTCAAGCGATATAAAGAGACAAGAAGAAACCATCCGCTCGCAAAGGAGGATCGCATAGAAACGGGAATTGCCAGAGAGCGTGAGATGATTTCTTTTATCAGAGAAAGGGCAGATTATATTATTGATACAACAACTCTTCTTACCAGAGAATTACGACAGGAAGTGGAGAAAATCTTTGTAGGGAATGAGGACTATGGTAACTTTATTATTACGGTACTCTCCTTTGGATTTAAATATGGAATCCCTTCAGATGCAGATTTGGTATTTGATGTGCGTTTTCTCCCGAATCCTTATTATGAGCAGGCATTGCGTCCGCTCACAGGTAATGACCGTTCCATTCAGGAGTATGTCATGAAGAATGGCGATGGTCGTAAGTTTCTTGATAAGTTAGAAGATTTGATGAAGTTTCTTATCCCACGTTATCTCGACGAGGGAAAGAACAGCCTTGTTATTGGCATCGGCTGTACCGGTGGCAAGCATCGTTCCGTTACGATAGCGAACGGGCTTTATGCAAGACTGAAAAAGCTTCCTTATACCGTTCGTATGGAACATCGGGATATTGAAAAAGATGCCCGGACAAAAGGAAAGTAATTGATGGAAGGAGATAGAAGATGTCGTTTTCTTCTGAAGTAAAAGAAGAGCTTTCTCATGTGGACGGTCATGAAAATCATTGCATGATTGCGGAACTTGCCGCAATTATTGGACTTTGCGGAAAGATTACATGCGAAGATGGAAGGTATTCCCTTATTCTTCACACGGAAAATGTGTCAGTGGCCAGAAGATTTTATTCTTTGATTAAAGACGTTTTTCGCTTTCAGCCGCAGGTTTCTACAACACAGCATGAATTTTTAAAAAAGAATCGCTTTTATATGATTTCAATAAAGGAATCAGGTCAGACATTAAAGATTTTAAAAACAGCACAGCTTGTAAATAATCTTGGACAGATGGATGAAGAATTTTTTGTGAAAGATAATCCGGTGCTGCAGCGTACCTGCTGCCGCAGAGCATTTTTGCGAGGAGCATTTCTTTCTGCTGGTTCTATTACAGATCCAGAGAAAAATTACCATTTTGAAATTGCCTGTGCCTCAAGTGAGAAGGCAGAGCAGTTAAGAGAATTGTTTGAATTTTTTGGATTAGAAGCGAAGATTGTACTGCGAAAGAAATATTATGTAGTTTACTTAAAAGAAGGTGCTATGATTTCGGATGCATTGAATATAATGGAAGCACATATTGCTCTCATGAAGTTTGAGAATGTACGTATTTTAAAAGATGTGCGTAACTCGGTGAACCGGAGAGTAAACTGCGAAGCAGCGAACATAAATAAGACCGTTTCCGCAGCGAGGAAACAAATCGAAGATATTGAATATATAAAAAATACAATTGGTTTAGAGCGGTTATCTGAGAATCTTCGAGATATTGCTTATGCCAGATTAGAAGAACCGGATGCAACATTAAAAGAACTTGGCGAAAAACTTAGTTCACCAGTAGGAAAGTCCGGTGTGAATCACAGATTAAGAAAACTGAGTCAGATTGCTCAGGATATTAGAGAAAAAGGACATCTGTAATATTTTTCAGTATTTGCTCCGGCAAGTCTGAAAATACTAAGATAAATTTATTTCATTTATAGCAAAACAGGAGGTTAACATGATTTCAAGAGAGATGGAGATTAAAATCCCTTCAGGATTAGATCCAAGCACCATTGCATTATTCATTCAGATTGCAAGCCAGTATGACAGCAGTGTATATGTGGAGGTGAAAGACAAAAAGGTGAATGCCAAGAGCATTATGGGAATGATGACTTTAGGTGTTCCAGCCGGTGGAAAAATCAACGTAATTGCAAAAGGCGATGATGAAACAAAAGCAATTGAACATATAGGAAAATATTTAAATAACGAAGAATAAATTTTGTAACAGATATATAACCTCGTGGAGCAAGTGAAAATTCATAAGTGAATTTTTATTGCAGTGATTGTCGGTATATCTGCAGATTTTTTATTTTTATAAGTTTTCGTTTCTTACTGTAATGGACGGAGACCGTAATAGCCATAGATGAGTCGTTCATCAAAAGTGGTCAGAGTCCATTTTCCATCTTTAATTCCAAATACAATCTTTCCTGTAGTTTTTCTTTCAGGTCCATTTTTTTTGCTTTCTGCGTACCAGTTCTTTAAGTTTTCAGAAATGTCAATCTTTTCAATGGTTGCTTTATTGCTTCCACCTAAGAGAGAAGATAAGGAATTTTTTATTGAGGCCCATAAGGAAGAGTCAGCATCCGTAATCTGTGATTTGATTTCATCATAGATGGTTTCTGGTAAACTGTAAAAATCAATATTTTTAGTAGTGACGGTTACAGTACAGGAATTATAAGTAGCAGATACATCTGTAATTTTGTAGGAAGCCTGTGCGGTCATTTCATTACATAAGGTATCTATATCAATGCTGTCAATATCTATGAGAGAACCGAGTTTACTGTCGCTAATATAGGTTTTTAATTCTTTTTTTACTAATTTACGTATATTGGGTTCGGATTTTAATGGTTCTGGCAAATCTGAAGGAGCAACATCAGAAAAATCCATATTTTTTGCGTAAGTAAAAATTTGTTTTGTTGCATCTCGACATCCCTGTTTTACGCGGGAAATATAATAAAAATATCCTCCAATTCCCGTTACTACAATACAACAGATAAGAACAATGAGAATGAAAGGTAAAACTTTCTTTTTCTTTGTAGTGGATTGATGTGTATCACTATCTGATGCCGGTATCTGATTGTAAACTGCATTGCTTAAAGGGGTATGACATTTCTTACATATCTTTTCATTGTCTGTGTATGAGGTACCACAGTTTGGACAATTCATAAATCATCCTCCTTTTTATAATAGAATTTGTAACTACTCAGAGCCAAGTAGACGTGTTTGTCTAGTAGTTTGAGTAGTAGTTTGTGTAATTATCAAAAAGTAATCTAAAGAATATAGTTAGTATGGCTTCCTTTTGCATTTAAAAGTATAAGTGCTTTTTTTGTGTGTGTCAAGAAAAGAGGTTTTTCGATTTTTCCCTGTATGGATAGACAAAAATTGTCGAAAAAGTTACAATAATAACAGATGTCAATCGCAAAATAAATAATAAATATTTTGAAATAGGAGGAAGGTTTGTGAAGGGAAAAAAAGCAATTTTATATATGGGATATCTCATTGTAGCGGCACTCTTTGTAGTAAGTGTTATGCTTTTATTTTTCAGCAGGAATAAAAATGAAAGCGGCAGACCCAAAAGAACAATTGGGGCATTGTATATGACAATGAATAATCCTTATTTTGAAGTAATTAATGAAGAAATAAAAGCTGTTGTAGAAAGCAGAGGGGATGTACTTGAAACAAGAGATTCTGGTATGGATGCTGAAGTGCAGGCTAAGCAGGTGGAAAGTTTAATTGAAGAAAAAGTAGATTGTATTCTAATTAATGCGGTGGATTGGAAAAAAATAGGGAGTTCTTTAAAAAAAGCAAAGGAAGCCAATATACCTGTTATTGCAGTAGATACCATTATTTATAATCGAAGTCTGGTAGATGGAACAGTTATTTCAAATAATTATCAGGCAGGAGAACAATGTGCAAAAGATTTAATGAAGCGGAGAAAAAAAGGAAAAATTCTGTTTTTGATTCAGTCGGAGAATAAATCAGCAATTGATCGAATTAAGGGATTTAAAGAGACTCTGGAAAAAGCAGGATGGCAGTATGAGACTGTGGGAGAGTTAGAATGCAAAGGGCAGTTGGAAGTTTCTCAGCCGTTAGTAGAACAAATTTTAAATAAAACGAAAGATATCGATGTGGTAATGGCATTGAATGATCCAAGTGCGATGGGGGCAATGGCAGCTCTCGATGCAGAACATATGTTGTCAGATGTTCTTGTATATGGAGTAGATGGCTCTCCGGAAGCGAAGACGATGATTTATGAAAAACGTATGGCGGCAACATCGGCACAGTCTCCGAGAACTACAGGAAAGAAAACAGTGGAAATGCTTTATAAAATTCTTGATAGAAAAACAGTGGAAAAACAGTTTATCGTTCCGGTTACACTTATCACAAAAGATAATATTGATGAGTATAGTTTGTCGGGATGGCAGTAGGAAGGAGAAAGTAAAATGGAAAGAAGAAAAGGCGATTCTGGGTATCAGCATCAGTGCTTTATGATGATGGTACTGCTTAACTTTATCATTATTCTTTTTCTTGCTTTTACAATTGTACTGACACAATACCGGGTGGCTGCGGCACAGGAAGCTGAGAAATTTCTTGCAACACTTAAGGTGATGCCGGAAAGACCGGAGCAGAGAATGATTATGATATTATTTTCTCTCTTCTTTTTGTTTGGAATCATTTACTATAAAAGAAAGAATGAAGAGGAGGGAAAAGAGAGGGTTTTATTGTGGAATATATTCGAAATTATTTTTCTGATTTTCGTATTGAAAGAGTTGGATATGACATATAACGGTGTTATTTTTCTTGTGGTAGCGGATATGCTTACCTATGTAGAGGAACGAAAAAATAAACTGATATTTTTATTCATTGCATTTCTTTGTTATATGGTATGTAGTTATAATTTGATTACTATGTTCATTCCGTTGAATTCTTTTGAGACCTGGGTTGCTTTTTACAATGGGGAAACTGAGCGGATTTTTCTTGGAGTTAAGACTATTTGTGAGATTACAAATATGCTTTTATTTTTAGTTTATATTGTAATTCTTATGATGAAGGATCGAAGAGAGAGGGAACGAATTAAACTGTTGAATGAACAGTTGCAAAAAGCAAATGAGCAGCTTCATGAGTTTGCCCAGGAAAAGGAGCTGATGGGTGAGACAAAAGAGAGAAATCGTCTGGCGAGGGAAATCCACGATACATTAGGGCATATTTTGACAGGAATATCTGTGGGAATTGATGCAGTCCTTGTTCTTATGGATATTGCACCAGATAAGGCAAAGGAACAGCTCGAAGGAATTGGGGATACTGCAAGAAGGGGATTGCAAGATGTTCGGCGTTCAGTAAGAAAGTTAAAGCCAGATGCCTTGGAGAGGATGTCATTAAGTAACGCAATTCACCAGATGATAGAGGATATGTCAAAGGTTACAAATACAAAAATTTATTTTGTTTCTTATATGGAAAAATTTGAATTTGAGGCGGATGAGGAAGAAGTAATTTATCGTATTATACAAGAGAGTACGACGAATGCGATTCGTCATGGAAAGGCAAGTGAAATCTGGATTCGTATCAGTGAAAAAGAAGAGGAATTGACTATTATTATCAGCGATAATGGTTGTGGTTGTGAATCTATTAAAGAGGGATTTGGATTAAAGCATATAAGGGAGAGAGTAGAACTATTAAACGGTGAGGTGCATTATCAGGGGATGATTGGTTTTACGATGATTGCAAAAATACCAATTCGAAATAAATTGACGGGAACACAGGAGAGGACTGAATGAAATAATACCGAAGTAAAAAGTAATAATGAATGAAATAATGCCAAAGTAAAAAGGCAAAATAATGGATCGGATAATGCTAAAAACAGCAGAACAGTCAATTGAATAATGTCAGAGCAAAATAACAAAAAGCAAAATAATAGAACTGGGGTGTGTTTGAAAAATGCTTTCTGAAAGATGTGCATCTTCAAATACGCTCTAGCAATGAGGAAAATAAGATGATTAAAGTATTAATTGCAGATGATCAGGAACTGATTCGAGAAAGTTTGAAAATTGTTCTTGGAGCGAATGAGGATATGGAAGTAACGGGGACAGCAGAAAATGGTGAGCAGGTACTTTCCGAAATAAAAAAAGAAAAACCCAATGTTATATTAATGGATATTCGTATGCCCGGAATTGACGGGGTGGAATGTACTCGTCTTGTGAAAGAGAAGTATCCAGATATTTCTATAATCGTGCTTACAACGTTTGATGATGATGAATATATTTTTGGAGCTTTGAAATATGGTGCGAGTGGGTATCTCCTAAAAGGAATTTCCATGAAAAATCTTGCGGAGGCAATTCGGACAGTTGTAAGCGGAAAAGCAATGATTAATCCGGAAATCACAGATAAAGTTGTAAAACTTTTTAATCATATGGCACAGAGTAGTTATGCTATTCAGGTTGATAATGCACTTGCCGAAGAACTGACGAAAACAGAATGGAAAGTAATTCAGAAAATTGGTTGTGGAATGTCTAATAAAGAAATCGCATCAGAGTTGGCATTATCAGAAGGAACAGTTCGAAATTATCTGAGTTCTGTTCTGGGTAAATTAGAACTTAGAGATAGAACTCAGCTTGCTATATGGGCAGTACAGACTGGGGCAGTGAACAGATATATTGAGGAATAATGTAGTTGATATAGTTAAAAAATAGTAAGGTATATTAACGGGAAGATTAGTATGGTATATCAATGATGACAGGGCATGATAATAAAAAATATAATACATATTCAAATAGATGAATTTAAATATGCGAGGAGGTATAATGGAAAATACTAAACTGAGAAAGGGAACAGGGCTTCTTTTTATAATGGCACTTCTTTTTATTAGCAGCCTTCTGTATCTGCGTTACCGGGATCAGGATACACTTCGGGTTGGGATTTTTTATGGGAGCAACTGGGAAGTGCCGGGGACGGTACATTATGATATTCTTGATCAGGCAATAAAGAAGTTCGAATCAAAATATCCAAATGTGAAAGTGGAATATGAAAGGGGAATACTTTCTGATGATTATTCAGAGTGGTTGTCAGAACAGATTTTAAAAGGGACGGAACCAGATGTGTATCTTGTATTGGATGATGATTTCAATACACTGGCATCACTTGGAGCTTTGAAAAATTTAGATATGTTAGTTGGAGGAGACAGGGAATTTGATTCTTCTGTATTTTATTCTTCTGTTTATAAAGCGGGGCAATACGGAGACAGTCAGTATGCACTTCCGATGGAGTGTAACCCAACCCTTATGTTTGTGAATAAAACTCTTTTGCAAAAAGAAGGAATTAAGGTTCCAGATAATGATTGGACATGGGATGACTTTTATGATATTTGCAAACAAGTTGTAAAAGGTTCTAACGGAGAAGGAGAAATTGATCAGTTTGGATGTTATGATTATACATGGCTTCAGGCAGTTTATTCAAACGGAGTTACACCTTTTAACAAGGATGGAACAGCATCAAACTTTTTGGATGAAAAATTTTCACAGTCACTTGAATTTATAAAGCGATTGGAAGCAACAAATCGGAATTATCAGGTGACATCGAATGATTTCGATTTGGGAAAAGTGGCATTTCGTCCATTTACATTTTCTGATTACCGAACGTACATGCCGTATCCATGGAGAATTAAGAAGTATTCTGGTTTTGAGTGGACATGTATCAGGATGCCAGCCGGTCCATCAGGAGATAATTGCTCTGAGATGAGTGCACTTATGGCAGGAATGAGTTCACGAACAGGCAAGAAACAGCTTGCGTGGAATTTTATGAAGCTACTTACAACGGATACAGATATTCAAAGTCTTATATATAAAGATACTTCCGCAGCATCTGTATTAAAATCAGTAAATACTTCGCAAGATACGATGGATTTACTGAATAAAGATACACCAGGAGATAGCATAATAGATATGTCCCTTCTTGATACGGTGATTGATACCGGAGTGATTCCGAATCGTTTTAAGCAATATGAGGAAGCATATGAAAAAACCAATAGTCTTATTAAAAGTTATGTAGATCAGGAGGATGATAGTAGCACATTTTTATTCCAAATGAAGAATCAAATCGATGAAATTCTAAAAAAGTGACAAATGTCATATGAGAATATGACAAATTCAAATTGATATCAATGACATTCGTTAGATGTATAAAAAGCATCGTTTTGTTATACTTTAATCACAAACAAAGCAAGCCAAAACTAAAGAATGTATTTTCGGAGACTTTCCTAATAAAATCAGGAAAAGAGATTCTGAAAGTACATTAGAAAAGGGAAATTAAAGGAGGGAACGAAAGTAATGATTTATACGGTAACTTTTAATCCGGCATTAGATTATGTTGTATTTCTCGATGACCTGAAATTAGGAGATGTCAATCGTTCTACAAGAGAATCTATTTTTTACGGTGGAAAAGGAATTAACGTATCTACGATTTTGAATACTCTCGGTCTTGAAACAACAGCTCTTGGTTTTGTTGCAGGATTTACAGGAAGGGCAATTGAGGATGGACTGGCAGCTCAGGGAATCCACACAGATTTCATTCATCTGCCAGAGGGCAATTCCAGAATCAATGTGAAAGTAAAACATGGCGATGAGACAGAGATTAATGGACAGGGACCTGTAATTACAGAAGAAGCATTAGAAGAGCTTTTTGCAAAGCTTGATACTCTTACAAAAGAAGATATTCTTGTATTAGCAGGAAGTATTCCAAATACATTACCGGAGGACATTTACGAAAAGATTCTTGCAAGACTTGAAGCAAAAGGAATCCGTGTAGTTGTAGATGCGACAAAGGATTTACTTCTTAATGTTTTAAAATATCATCCGTTCTTAATTAAGCCAAATAACCATGAACTTGGGGAAATGTTCGGAACAGTATGTAAAACAGACGAGGATATTGTACATTACGCAAAGAAGCTTCAGGAAAAGGGAGCAGTAAATGTACTGATTTCCATGGCTGGAGACGGAGCCATTCTTATTACAGAAGATGGACAAAATATTAAGATGGGCACACCGAAGGGCAAAGTAGTGAATTCTGTTGGTGCGGGAGATTCTATGGTAGCAGGATTTATCACAGGATATCTTCGCGGTGGTAATTACGAAGAAGCATTAAAGAGCGGTACAGCAGCAGGTAGTGCCACAGCATTTTCTGAGGGACTTGCATCTCTGGAAATGTATGAAAAGATGCTGAAACAGATTACCGAATAAAATTGAGAAAATACTAAGACAGATTAATGAATAAAGTTCAAAAATGCTGAATCAAATCAGCAAATGTGCTTTGAATTTATTAAAAAGTTCCTGAT
>ERZ1026854.1222-NODE-1222-length-16750-cov-4.041569_pt1 | contig 16750 bp, 10 predicted proteins | sample MGYA00380157_ERZ1026854 | MGnify/ENA primary metagenome ERZ1026854 (study PRJEB33269, sample SAMEA4719793) | human gut metagenome | biome: human-associated habitat; feature: organic feature; material: feces | place: Cameroon | collected 2013-10 ...
TCCTCTGTCTTCTGGTTGTCCAGACGCTTCATCAACAGCTTGGACGTCAGCTCCGTGCGCTTTGCTTTCCTTCTCTCTTCCATGTGTGACCCCTTTCCCGATCAAAATTTAGTTCATTATACCAAACCTCTTTGGAAAAGTAAACGTCAATGAATGAACATGGCGTCACCGAAGGAGAAAAAGCGGTAACGCTCCCGGATTGCCGTCTCGTACGCCGCCAGAACATGCTCCCGTCCCGCCAGCGCAGAGACAAGCATCACCAGCGTGGATTCCGGCAGATGGAAATTGGTGATCAGCGCGTCCAGCACCTTGAAACGGTAACCCGGATAAATAAAGATCTCCGTATTGTCGCAGCCGGGCTGCACCACCCCGTTTTCGTCCGCGGCACTCTCCACCGTCCTGCAGCTTGTGGTTCCCACACAGATCACGCGGTGCCCGGACTGCTTTGCCCGGTTGATCTTTTCCGCCGCCTCCTCCGTGACCTGATAAAACTCAGAATGCATATGATGCTCTAAAATATTGTCCACCTTGACCGGCCGGAAGGTTCCCAAGCCCACATGCAGCGTCACATAGGCAATGTCCACTCCCTTTTTGCCGATCTCCTCAAGCAGCTCCTGCGTAAAATGAAGTCCGGCAGTGGGCGCCGCCGCGCTGCCCTCGTACTTCGCATACACGGTCTGGTATCTGTTTTTGTCCGCCAGCTTGTGGGTGATGTAAGGCGGCAGCGGCATCTCGCCCAGCCGATCCAGAATTTCTTCAAAGATTCCCTCGTAGGAAAACCGGATCAGCCGGTTGCCCTCCTCCACCGTTTCCAGCACCTCCGCATGCAGCAGACCGTCCCCGAACACCAGACGGGTGCCGGGCTTGCATTTTTTCCCGGGCTTTACAAGGGTCTCCCAGACATCGTTTTCCCTGCGTTTCAATAACAGCACTTCCACCGCCGCATGGGTATCCTCCTTGGCTCCGAGCAGCCTTGCCGGAATCACCTTCGTATTGTTCAACACCAGACAATCCCCCGGCTCAAGGTACTGCACGATCTCCCGGAAAATATGGTGTTCCACCTCGCCGGTCTTTTTATCAAGCACCAACAGTCTGGAGGAGGAACGATCCGTCAGAGGATCCTGTGCAATCAATTCCTCCGGCAGGTCAAAATAAAAATCGGATTTTTTCAGCTCTGCCATTATAAGCAGGCTCCTTCCACAAATGCCTTGTAACCGCGGTATGCTTCATAGATATCCGCCTTGCTGGTTGCCTCCCAGGGCGCATGCATATTCAATACAGCCACGCCGCTGTCGATCACGTTCATGCCGTAAAGAGCCAGAATGTAAGCGATGGTTCCGCCGCCGCCCACATCTACCTTGCCAAGCTCCGCCGTCTGGAAACGGATATTCTTCTCCTCGTAAATTCTTCTGATGTGCGCCATATACTCTGCATTTGCATCGTTGGAGCCGGACTTTCCTCTTGCGCCCGTGTACTTGTTGAACACCATTCCCTTTCCGAGGAATGCCGCATTCTTCTTTTCAAAGCAGGAAGCGTAGCTGGGATCGAAGCCCGCGCTTACATCGGAGGACAGCATGCAGGAATGAGCCAGACATCTTCTCAGCTTCAACTCGCTGTAATCGCCTGCAAGCTCCATCAGCTCAGCCAGACTGTTCTCAAAGAAGCGGGACTGCATACCGGTTGCTCCCACGGAGCCGATCTCCTCCTTGTCCACCAGAATACAGCACATGGTTCTGTCCGTTTTCTTGGTATCCAGCATTGCTTTCAGGGATGTGAACGCGCACACTCTGTCGTCCTGACCGTATGCCAGGATCATGCTTCTGTCAAAGCCTGCCTCACGGGCTTTTCCTGCGGGAACGATCTCAAGCTCTGCCGAAAGGAAATCCTCCTCATCAATATCATAGCTCTTCTTGAGGATGGCAAGCACGCCCGCTTTGACTGCGGTCTTTGCCTTCTCCTTCTCGGACTCGTCCTTATCTTCCTCATCCGCCTTTATGGAGATGGGTCTGCTTCCCACGATCAGATCAAGTGCCTCTCCCTCGATTACCTTTGCAGCCTTCTTTTCAAGCTGCTCGCCAGCCAGATGGATCAGCAGATCGGAGATGAAAAATACGGGATCGTCCTCTTCCTCTCCCACGTTCAGCTCCACGGTGGTGCCATCCTTCTTCACAATAACGCCGTGCAGCGCCAGAGGAAGCGTCACCCACTGGTATTTCTTCACACCGCCATAATAGTGGGTATCCAGATAAGCAAAGGAGCCGTCCGGATCCTCATAGAGCGGATTCTGCTTTACATCGATTCTGGGGGAATCGATATGGGCACCCAGAATATTCATACCCTCTGAAAAAGGCTTGCTGCCGATCTGATAAATTGCAATGGACTTGTTCATCCACACAGAATAGATCTTGTCGCCCTTCTTTAATTTCTTTCCCTGTGCGATTGCCTTCTCAAGCTCGATATAACCGGCAGCCTCGATCATGTTTACGATGGTGTCGATGCACTCTCTCTCCGTCTTGCCGTTGTCCAGAAACACACGGTACTGATCCGAGATCTGCTCCAGCTCCTTCAATTCCTTTTCATCATACTCATTCCACAAATTCTTGCGTTCCATACTGCAATCTCCCTTCTTTTCCATTATTGTCTATCACTGTCTGAGCTGTGCGCCAAGCTGTTCCAGCCCGTTCAAAATCTTCTTCATGGCACCCGAAACATCTGCCTCCTCCAGGGTTCTGTCCTTCGCTCTGAAGGAAATGGAGTAAGCCATGGACTTGTAGCCATCCTTGATCTGATCTCCCTCATAGATGTCGAACAGCTTGTAGGACTCCAGAATCTTTCCGCCTCTCTGTGCGATCACGGCCTCGATCTGTCCCGCCAGAACATCCTTGCTCACCACCATGGAAATATCCCTGGTGACCGCAGGATACTTTGCAATGCCCTCATACTTGCGGTCGAAGGTGGCAAACGGAAGTACATTCGGCATATCCAGAACCGCTACGTACGCTCTGGTTCCCAGATTGTAGTTGTCGCACACAGCGGGATGCACCTCGCCCAAAAATCCGATCAGCCGATCCCCATAGAACATATTTGCCTGTCTGCCGGGATGCAGGAAATTCTTCCCCGCCTTCGGATCATAGGTCACATGCTCACGCATGCCAATGCTCTCCAAAAACTCCTCGATCACACCTTTCAGCGTAAAGAAATCTCCCTCGCCGTACATACCCAGCGTAAACTGCATTCTCTCATCCGGCAGTTCCTCCAGAGGAAGCTTCTTGGGAATATATACATTGCCCAGTTCATACAGACGGACATCCTTGTTTCTTCTGTTGTAGTTGGTGGCAAGGCTGGTCAGCATACCGTTCAGGGAAACGGTTCTCATCACGGAGAAATCCTCTCCCAGAGGGTTGGAAATGGTGATTGCGTTCCTTGCGGGATCGTCGGCGTCAAGCAGCAGCTTGTCGAACACCCTGGGGCTTTCAAAGGAGTAGGTCATTCCCTGTGAGAATCCGCAGAACTCTGCGATATCACGCGCCTTCTGCTCAATGCGGAGCTTGAAGGAAAGCTTACCCATGGTGGATTCGCCCTTGGGAAGCGTCACCGGGATCTTGTCATAGCCATAGAAACGAGCCACTTCCTCCGCCATGTCCGCGCGTCCTACCAGATCCTGACGGAAAGAGGGAATCTCCAGCACGATGCTGCCGTCCGCTTCTGTCAGCACGCCGACCTCCAGCTTTCTGAAAATATCAAGCATCTGCTCCTCCGAAATATCCGTTCCCAGAAGGTCATTGTACTTCTGCGGTTCAAAGGGAATCCTTCTGAGCGGTGCCAGCGGTGCACATACATCCACCGTTCCGCCCACGACCTCGCCACAGCCCAGCTCTTCGATGAGCTGGCAGGCACGGTCAATCGCCGCCTTTGCATTTCTGGGATCCAGTCCCTTCTCAAACTTGCCGGAGGCATCCGTGCGAAGTCCCAGACGCTTTGCGGATCTGCGGATATTGGGACCGTTGAAGGTAGCCGCCTCAAACAGTACCGTACGCACATCATCGGTGATCTTGGAATTTTCACCACCCATAATACCGGCAATACCAATCTCCTTTTCCGCGTCGCAGATCATCAATACATCCTTGTCCAGCTTGCGCATCTGTCCGTCCAGTGTCTGGAACTCATCTCCGTCCTTGGCACGGCGCACAATAATCTTCCTGCCCGCCACCGTGTCCAGATCGAAGGCATGCATGGGCTGTCCGTATTCTTCCATGACATAGTTTGTAATATCAACCAAATTGTTGATGGGGCGAATACCGCTGGCTGCCAGTCTTCTCTGCATCCACTCCGGAGAAGGGCCGATCTTGATGTTTTTGCAGACTCTCGCGCAGTAGCGGGTGCAAAGCTCCTCATCCTGCACTTCCACGCTGATGTAATTCTTCACATCCTCCCCGTTTTCCTTCACCGTAACCTCGGGTGCGACAAAGGGCTTTCCGAATGTGTTGGCTGCCTCCCTTGCAATTCCGAGCACGCTGTAACAGTCCACCCTGTTGCTGGTGATCTCATATTCAAACACCGTATCCCGCAGTCCCAGACGCGCCACGGCATCCTCTCCGGGAACCGCATCTGCCGGGAAAATATAGATCCCGTTCTCCGGTGCATCGGGGTACATATCCTTCGTGGAGCCCAGCTCCTCGATGGAGCACATCATACCGTTGGAGGGAACGCCCCTCAGCTTGCCTGCCTTGATTGCAATGCCGTTCTCGGGAAGCGGACCGCCGTCATGTCCGCCGGCAACTCTGCCGCCGTCAAGTACAACGGGAACCTTGTCTCCCACCTTGACATTGTGTGCGCCTGTCACGATCTGGATCGTCTCCGTTCCCACATTGACCTGACACACGATCAGTTTGTCCGCATCAGGGTGCGCCTCGATGCTCAGGATCTCTCCCACTACGATCTTTTCCAAATTTTTATCCAGTCTCTCAAAGCCCTCTACCTTGGTGCCGGTCAGCGTCATTCTGTCGCAGTATTCCTGATCCGTGCACTCAAGTCCGGGCACATATGCCTTAATCCATGATAATGCTGTATTCATGTCGTCCTTCCTTTCCGCGCCTAGAATTGTTTCAAGAAACGAATATCGTTCTCGTAGAGCAGACGCATGTCGTCAATCTCATATTTCAACAGGGCAATTCTCTCCAGACCGACGCCGAAGGCAAATCCCGTGTACTCCTCCGGGTCGATGCCGCTCATCTCCAGCACATGGGGATGTACCATTCCGCAGCCCAAGATCTCGATCCATCCGCTTCCCTTACAGAAGCGGCAGCCCTTTCCGCCGCACTTGAAGCATGTCACATCCATCTCTGCGGAAGGCTCCGTAAACGGGAAATGGTGGGGTCTGAATTTCACCTTTGTCTCCTCGCCGAACAGCTCCTTGGCAAACTCAGCCAGCGTACCCTTCAGATCCGCAAAGGTGATATGCTTGTCGATGACAAGTCCCTCCACCTGATGGAAGGAAGGGGAATGGGTTGCATCCACCTCGTCCGCACGGAACACCCTGCCGGGCGCGATCATACGGATGGGCAGCTTGCCCTTCTCCATCTCATGAACCTGGATTCCCGAGGTCTGGGTACGGAGCAGAAACTCACCGGAAATATAGAAGGTATCCTGCTCGTCCTTTGCAGGATGATCCGCCGGGATATTCAGTGCCTCGAAGTTGTAGTAGTCCCGTTCCACTTCCGGCCCTTCCACCACTTCATAGCCCATGCCCACAAAGATTCTCTCCAGCTCCTCAAGCGCAATGGAGTTGGGATGTCTGTGTCCGATGGTTCCCTTCTTTGCGGGGAGCGTCACATCGATAACCTCCGCCTTCAGCTTTGCCTCTCTTGCGGCATTCTCCATCTTCTTTATGGCGGCATCCAGCACCTTCTCGATCTCTTCTCTGGTCTCATTCACCATCTGACCGACCTTCGGTCTGTCCTCCGGTGCCACATCCTTCATGGATTTCAACACAGCGGTCAGCTCACCCTTTTTTCCAAGGATGTTGACGCGCACATCATTGAGCTTGTCCAGCGCATCGCTCTGCTGGATCTGCTCAATTGCTCTTGCCCTGATCTGTTCCAGTTTGTCTCTCATGTTCTTTTCCTTTCCTGTTTTTGCTATGGCATCACATCATAGGGTACAACTAAAAAGTCCCTTGCATAAGCAAGGGACGAATCTACTCCGTGGTACCACCCAAATTTCTGTCCTCAGACAGACACTCTTCCGCTTAACGCGCGCCGCACGTTCCGCCATACTATGAGTTCCGGCGGAAAGCTCCGGTGGGAAATTCACGCCTCATCTGCACTTAAGGAAGCTTCCAGCCGACGGCTCCCTCTCTCTGTAAGAAAATGATTTGCTACTGACACCTTCACCGCTTTTATCAACTAAGGTCATTGTAATAACGGTTTCCGAAAAAGTCAAGCAGAATTTATTTGGTGTGCCGCTCTCTCTGCTTCTCCCTGCGGTTCCGGTAAAGCACCCGGTATGCGGGTCCGAAATAACGGTTGATCTGCGCGCCAATCAGGATAATATACATACAGAAATACAGCCAGAGCATGATAATCACGATTAAGGACAGGCTGCCGTAGGTGCTGAAGCTGTCCGTCCGTTCCACATAGACAGAAAAGCACCAGGAAAAGATGCTCCACACCACCGCGGAAAACACCGCCCCCGGAATCTGGAGCCGCAGCTTCAGCTTTTTGTTGGGGATGTATGTATAGATCAAAGTGAACAGGATCGTAAGGATCAGCCACACTGCCAGAAAGCGGAAATTCATCACAAAATCAAACACCATTCTGGTTTTCGGCAGCTTTGCAAAGGTCATATCCAACAGGACATTCCCGAACACGTTGATCAAAAGCGACAAGAGCATAACAACCAGCATGATCAGGGTATAAAAGCTTGCGATGGAGCGGAGCAAAAAATAATTTCTTTTCTCCTCCACCTCGTTCACCTCATTAAGTCCTCTGGTGAGGGCAAGCACACCCTTTCCTGCAGACCACAGCGTGGCGAATGCTGCAATGGACAAAACTCCCGCCGACCGGTCGTACACATCGGACACCACGCTGGCGATCAGCGGATCCATCATGTCCGGTGTCACCTCCATGATGGCCTCCAGGAGGTTCTCCTCCGTCAGATGCGTAAAGGGAATGATCGTACAGAGCATGATCAGCATGGGAACCAAGGACAAGAACAGGAAAAAAGCCGTACTGGCAGCAAAAGATCCTATGTTTTTGCGGTTCATCTGTCGTCTGAAATCATCTATAATAATGTATAATTTCCGAATCAATTCTCTCCCACCTTGCTTACACTGGTTCCTCGATAAAAGAATGTCAGTATCTGCTCCGCAGAACAGCCCTCCTTCGCCATACACTTTGCGCCGTTCTGGGACATACCGACCCCGTGGCCGAAACCGCCGCCGGATATTTCATATCCTACCATATTTTCTCCGTCCTGAACAGTCGAAATTACAAAGAAAGCGCTGGGCAAAAGACTTTTCATCTCGATCATGCTACCGTCCTGCCTCCTTACCGACGTCTTTCCGTCACATAAAACATACCGTATATTCAGTTCCGTGAGCACCAGATAATCCGCCTCGCTCCCCTCGATCAGAAGGGACTGCGCCACACCGCCCGCATTTCTTCCAACCACCGCAATGTTTTGGATCTTTCCCAACTTCTCCACCGGCTTGCTGACATAGTCATCCCCCTCCTTCTGCAAAATCTTCTCCGGGGATGCCTGATAGCGGCTCTGTAACAGGGAAAGCAGCCTTTCCTCGTCCGGGCAGCCCGCGGTGTAAGTCCAGCGATACCACGGCTCCTCCTTCTCAAAGTCCGACCCGTCCGGCTGTACCAGAAAACAGGAAAATGCCTCCTCTTCCTGTAATTTTTCCGCCGTGTACGCCGTTGCCTCCCCCATGAGTGCCGCCCTGCTCACGGATCCCGCAGTCAGATATACCTCCCGTTCCTCCCTGTCTGCGTCCCACACTCTCTCGTCGGAGCCGAAACCGCAGGAGGTAGAATAATAATAGGTTGCCGCCGGCTGCCCGCCGTAGGTCAATAAAAGCCCTGCCGTCTCCTTCACCGCGACGGTCGCTGCCGCCTGCTCCTCAATATTGTTGTAGACCTGATAGGCTGTGCTGTCGTCCACATGTGCCCCGTACTGTGGCAGCCCCGGATTCTGCATATGGGCATACGCATAGGTTCTGGCGCAGATTGCCTGCGCTTTCAGTGCCTCCGCCGGATAGGACGCCGGCATCTCGCTTGGAACCACTGCATAGAGATACTCCTCCAACAGCAACTCATTGACCGCCACGATCCCCTCCTCCGATCTGCGCAGTTCCAAGGAACCTCTGTAAGAGGGCGCCCCCTGACTCCTGTGCACATCATGAAGGGTAATCTTTCCCGTAAGTGCTGCCGGCGTCACCAGAATCATCGCCCCCTCCTCAGAAAATGCAGCTTCCTGCGGCGTAATGGTAATCTGTTCCCCCGCAGGGAAGCTCCTCTCCTCCGTAGCAGTCTTCACCACATAATCCGTGTCGCAGCTTACGGTGAGCTGTTTATGTATGTTTGCGGCATAATCATCGGTCTTTAACAGGACACGGATGGTATCCATGGCATCATCCCGTGCCAGCAGAACCGCATATATTTTTCCGTCCGACAATAAGAAGTCCGCATAGGCATAGCCAATGCGCAGATCCTCGCACCGTCCCGTCCGCAGCTCTCCGTACAGTACATAATATGCAACCTGTTCCGCAAAGGGAATCTGTCCGTACCCTTCCAACACGATACCGTCCTCTTTTGTGACGGAGAGCAATTTTCCGCTCACGATCGTATCCGCCTTATCGCAGACCCGGGTCACAACGCCGTCTGTCAGCGTCACATCCGCCACGCGCCCGCAAAGCTCCGTCCCGCTTCTGCCGCTTCCCGCGTATTCACACTGTTCACTGACGGCATATGTCCGATAAGTGCCGTCATAGAGCGTCAGCTCCTCCTTTGACGCCTCCACCACATATACATTCTGCACGGTACTGATCTGCGGCTCCGGCTCCTTCTCCTCTTTCTTTCCTCCCATCTTCAAAACCATAAAAAAGAGCAGAATGATGCCGATCAGACAAATGACGGCTTTCCCCTGCATTCTGTATTTTTCTGCCATTCCCCTCTTCCCCCCGGACAATGAAAAAAGATATGAAAAGAGCAGCCGCTAAGCTGCTCTTTTCATCTTTTGAAACCCCAAAATGCCGGCTCTTGCCTTTTGACTCCTAGCCATAGCCAGGTGGGTGACCGCAACCATGCTTTTGCCTTCCCCTGCAATCCTCTTTCGAGTGGAGGCTTGACAGCCACATGACAATATAGGAATCCCGTTTAAAGTAAATGTAGGTTCAAAACTAACAAGAGTTATCGAACATTTCAGGTTACCTTTATTATACCCAAAACAGCGGTATCTGACAAGGATATTTTTTTGACAAATGTTCCCTGCTTTATTATAATAACTTCATTGCGCAGTAAATTTTTTGTAATTATCATTCTGATTTTGGAGGAATCTGCATGGCACCCACCGTATCCGTTATCGTCCCTGTTTTTAATGCCGAAGCCTATTTGAAACGATGTGTGGACAGCATACTGAATCAGGAATATAAAGACTTTGAATTGCTTCTGATCGATGACGGAAGCACGGACGGCTCGCCCTCAATCTGCGACACCTATGCCGCCTGTGATGACCGGGTTACGGTGGCACACAAGCAAAATACCGGTGTCTCCGATACGCGCAACCGCGCCCTCTCCATGGCACAAGGCACCTATATCCAGTTTCTCGACAGTGACGACTGGATCACACCGGATGCCACAAAGCTTCTGGTGCGCAGCGCCGAGCAGAGCGGCTGCGATATGGTGATCGCCGATTTCTATCGGGTCGTGGGCGAAAGCCTGTCTCACAAGGGTGATATCGAAAAGGAGGGACTGCTCTCAAGAGAAGACTTTGCCGACGTCATGATGGAAAATCCTGCCGATTTTTATTACGGCGTACTCTGGAACAAGCTGTTTAAGAGAAGCATCATTGAAGCGCACGACCTCCGCATGGATCCCGCCATCAGTTGGTGCGAGGACTTCATGTTCAATCTGGAATATCTGCGGCACTGCAAAAACGTATACGCCCTGCAGGTTCCCATCTATTATTATGTCAAAACCAAAGGCAGTCTGGTCAATCAGAACTGGAGTATCAGCAATACCATAAAAATGAAGCTGAATGTGTTTGACTACTACCGCCAATTCTATCAGGACGTATACGACAATGAGGCCTATGAGACCATCCGGCTGCAGGTTTACCGCTTCTTTCTCGCCTCTGCCAAGGATAACTTTGTGGCACCCGCTCCCCTTCCCGGCAGCAAAAAACTGGGGCGGGAACGACGGCATGCCGTGGCGGAGGCATTGGATGCAGAGGGCGTCATCATCGACCTTTACCGATACCGCAAGCTCATGGAGCGCTACTGTGAAACCATTGCAATCCGTCACAGCCTTACTCTGGAGGAAATCTACGTTCTGCTCTATCTCTCCCAGTCCGTGTCTGTGACAAACCTCGCGCAGCTCTCGGATCTGTCCGGATTAACCGGGCACACCCTTTCGGCGGCGATTTCACGCCTGGAAAAAAAGAATCTGTTGAGAAAGACCTCTTTGGGGCGGAGAACCCTTCACTTTACCATTCTCCCCGGAGCTGAACCCATTTTACAGGATCTGAACACCGCCCTGAATGATTTTGATGCCGCCCGTTTTGCAGGCTTCACCTCCCATGAGCTGGTACAGTACGGTGCATTTCTGGAAAAAATCAAGCAGAACATGCAGGCGGTACTGAAATCCTGATATCCTGCTTATCTTGTTTCTCCGCATAAAACAAAGTATCCGCACGATTTTCATCGTGCGGATACTGTTTTTACAACATTTCTTATTTCTGAGGGCCTGCGGATACAAGTGCCTTTCCTGCAGGATTTCCTTCATACTTGGCAAAGTTCTTGATGAATCTGTCTGCCAGATCCTGTGCCTTTTTCTCCCACTCGGAAACATCTGCATAGGTATCGCGCGGATCCAGAATTGCGGGATCTACGCCGGGCAGCTCGGTAGGAACTTCAAAGTTGAAGTGAGGAATCTTCTTGGTAGGTGCGTTCACGATGTCCCCGTTCAGGATTGCATCGATGATTCCACGGGTATCGCGGATGGAAATTCTCTTTCCGGTACCGTTCCAGCCTGTGTTCACCAGATAAGCCTTCGCGCCGCTCTTCTGCATCTTCTTTACAAGCTCCTCTGCATACTTTGTAGGATGCAGCTCGAGGAATGCCTGACCGAAGCAAGCGGAGAAGGTCGGTGTAGGCTCGGTAATGCCGCGCTCCGTACCTGCAAGCTTTGCAGTAAATCCGGACAGGAAGTAGTACTGTGTCTGCTCCGGTGTCAGAATGGATACGGGAGGCAGTACGCCGAATGCATCTGCTGACAGGAAAATTACGTTCTTTGCAGCGGGTGCGGAAGAAATCGGGCGGACAATGTTCTTAATATGGTTGATCGGATAAGATACACGAGTATTCTCCGTCACGCTCTTATCATTGAAATCAATCTTGCCGTTCTCATCCAGCGTTACGTTCTCAAGAAGTGCGTCTCTCTTGATTGCATTGTAGATATCCGGCTCGGAATCCTTGTCCAGATTGATTACCTTTGCATAGCAGCCGCCCTCGAAGTTGAACACGCCGTTGTCGTCCCAGCCGTGCTCATCATCACCGATCAGCAGACGCTTGGGATCTGTGGAAAGGGTTGTCTTTCCGGTTCCGGAAAGTCCGAAGAAGATTGCGGTATTCTCACCGTTCATATCCGTGTTTGCGGAGCAGTGCATGGAAGCCATGCCCTTGAGCGGCAGGAAGTAGTTCATCATGGAGAACATACCTTTCTTCATCTCTCCGCCGTACCATGTATTGATGATTACCTGCTCACGGCTCGTGATATTGAACATAACAGCAGTCTCGGAATTTAAGCCAAGCTCCTTGTAGTTCTCAACCTTTGCCTTGGATGCATTGTAAACGACGAAATCCGGCTCAAAGTTTGCCAGCTCTTCCTCTGTGGGCTGGATGAACATATTCTTGATGAAGTGAGCCTGCCATGCAACCTCAACGATGAAACGTACAGCCATTCTGGTATCCTTGTTTGCGCCGCAGAATGCATCTACCACAAACAGTCTCTTACCGGAAAGCTCCTTCTGAGCCAGCTCCTTCACTGCCTTCCATGCTTCCTGGGAAGCGGGATGGTTGTCGTTCTTGTACTCGTCGGTGGTCCACCATACGGTGTCCTTGGAATTTTCATCCATGACAATGTACTTATCTTTGGGAGAACGACCCGTGTAGATACCTGTCATTACGTTGACAGCGCCCAGCTCGCTTACCTGGCCTTTTTCATAGCCTGTAAGGTTCGGATCTGTCTCTTCCTTAAACAGCGTCTCGTAAGAAGGATTGTACACGATTTCTTTTACGTCCGTGATACCGTACTTGCTTAAATTGATTTCTGCCATTTCATTAACCTCTCTTCTTTTATAGTAAATGTCAATCGCAGGAAAACCTCATGCATAAATATACCGTCCGGCATCCTGCAAGGCGACATGCCTTTCACTAGGTGTATTATCGCAGAGCGCATAGTAAAAGTCAATATTGAGAAAATAAAATTTTTCTAATCAGACTGCGCGTGTAACCTCTTTCAGCCATTCCTTTTCATCCGGCTCAAGGAAAGGAGAAATTTTATCAAATACCTGTGCGTGATACTCGTTCAGATACTGTCTTGCCTCCTCCGTCATGTAGCGGACATCGATGGCATCCAGATCGATGGGCGCGTAGGTCAGCGTATCAAAATGCATGAACTGTCCGTCCCCGTTCTTCTCGCCGTTCTTTACTACCATCACGTTCTCAATCCTGATGCCGTGGCTGCCCTCAATGTAGACACCCGGTTCATTGGTCACATCCATGCCGTCCTCCAGAACTGCCTCCGACATGCCCTCAATAAATTTCCATCTTAAGCTCTGGGGGCCTTCGTGGACGTTGAGGATATAGCCCACGCCATGCCCTGTGCCGCATTTGTAGTCCATGTTCATGCTCCACATGGGCAGTCTTGCCAGAATATCAAGATTCCGCCCCGTACATCCGTAGAGCCATTTTGCATGAGTCAGATTCATCACGCCGCATGCCACCGCCGTGTAATGGCGTCTGATCTCATCGGAAATCGGCCCTAACACGATGGTTCTCGTCACATCCGTGGTACCGCCCAGATATTGTCCGCCGGAATCCACCAGAAGCATTCCTTCCGGCGCAAGGACGCTCGCTGTCTCGGGTGTCGCCTCATAGTGCATCATGGCGGCATTCGCCTTGTAACCTGCAATGGTCGGGAAGGAAAGATCCAGAAACTCCGGGATCTGTCTGCGCAGACCCTCCAGATAATCCGCCGCAGTCACCTCGGTAATGGTCATCTTGCCCACGTTCTTCTTCAGCCAGTAAATGAACTTTGTCACGGCAACGCTGTCCGCAATAAAGATCTTTTCCATATTGGCAAGCTCCACGGGATTTTTCACAGCCTTGAGCAGCTCGGTGGGCGCTTTTCCGTCCACTTCCTTCGCCGCGTTCTGCACCTTCTTAAACAGACAGTAGCTGCAATTTCTTCTGTCCGTGAGCACACGCTCGTCCGCCTTCAGCTCCTTGTCCAAAAATGCGCCAATCTCACCGTACTCCCGCAGGGTCACGCCGATTTCTTTAAAGTATGCCGAAGCCTCCTCGGTAAGCGCTGCCTTCTGCACAAAGAGAAGCGTCTCCTCCTCCCGCAGGAATCCGTAGGAAAGCGCCACCGGGTTGCACTCCACATCGCAGCCTCTCACATTGAAAAGCCACATCAGATCGTCCAGCTTTGTAAGAAGCATGCTGTCGGCTCCCGCCTTCTTTACCTGCTCCATCACTTTTTTCTTCTTATCCGCATAGGTCTCGCCGGTGATCTCTGCGGACAGTAATTTTACCTCGCCGCAGGGCAGCGCAGGGCGATCCATCCAGACCTGCTCCGCAAGATCACTCTCATAGGAGAAACGGATCTTCTTTTCTTCCATCCGCTTTTCTAAGCGCAGTCCGTCCGCCGCCGTCACCACTCTGCCGTCAAAGCCAAGGGTCTCTCCCTCCTGCATATGCTCCGCCAGATACTCATTCAGTGTAGGAACGCCCTCGTCGCCCATGCGGAACAGGGTAACGCCCGTCCCCGCCAGCTCGTTTTCCGCCTGAATAAAATATCTTCCATCCGTCCAGAGCCCCGCTCCGTCCTTCCACACCAGCAGCGTGCCGTTGGAGCCCGTAAAGCCGCAGAAGAACTCCCTCACCTTAAAATAGTCATTTACATACTCCGAATTGTGAAAATCTGCCGTGGGCATCATGTAGAAATCCACGTTTTCCTGCTGCATGACTGCTCTCAGCTTCTGCAGTCTCTCTTTAATAACCGGATTTTCCATTGCTCTCTCTCCTTTTCTCTTTTTTCCTGTATTTCTTACGGTTCCCCGCAAAGTGCCACCGCTCTTGAGGTTCCCACCCTGTCGCATCCGAGCGCAAGGAACATCTCCAGATCCTCTAACGTCTGCACGCCTCCCGCCGCCTTTATCTTCACGCCGGGCCCGATATGCTTCCGGAACAGCTCCACATCCTCCTTCGTGGCACCCCCGGTGCCAAAGCCGGTGGAGGTCTTGATATAATCCGCACCCGCATTTGTCACAGCGTGGCACATGGCAATCTTCTCCGCCTCAGTCAGGTAGCAGGTTTCCACAATCACCTTCAGAATGTGGTCTCCGCACACCTTTTTCAGGGCGGCAATCTCCTCCTCCACCTTATCGTAAAGCCCATTCTTAACATCACTGATGTTGACAACCATATCGATCTCATTGCAGCCGTCTGAGAGCGCCTGCCTTGTCTCCTCGATCTTTGCCTGCGTCACACTGTAGCCGAGCGGAAATCCCACAACCGTACAGATATTCACGCGGTCTCCGTAGGCATCCTTCACCCTCTTTATATAGGTGGGCGGTATGCAGACGGAAGCCGTCTGAAACCGGATTGCCTCCTCGCACAGCTTCTCGATATCCTGCCATGTTGCAAACGCCTTGAGCTGCGTATGATCCACATGGGACAGCATTTCCTTTTGTGTCATAACCGTTCCTTCCCTTCCGCAGCCGGTAAGCTGCAACTATCTCATCTGCCTTATTGTAATACCCCGCCGGGAAAAAATCCATATTTTATAAAAAGTTTGTGAAATTCCTTTTTTCGCTTGCCACCCTTTCTTTGTTCATGGTAAGATAAATTTATCTTTTGCAACTTCAACTTTATGCGTTTTTTCTTCATAATATACACTAAGGGATTTTTCTTACTATTTTCACAATCAAAAAGCGAAAGGAGTGTTCGACCAATGGATTATAATCCTTATTCCGACATTACACCCGAAATCATCCGACTGGCAAAAATGTCCGAGGAAGCAGGCGTCATTGAAACAGAATTGTTTACCAAATATGATGTAAAGCGCGGTCTCAGGGATCTGAACGGCAAAGGCGTGCTTGCCGGTCTGACCCACATTTCCGATGTACGTGCAACCGAGAAAAGGGACGGCGTGGAGGTCCCCGCTCACGGCAGACTCTTCTACCGCGGCTATGATGTGCAGGATCTTGTGAACGGCTTTACGAAAGACAACCGCTTTGGGTTCGAGGAAGTGACCTATCTTCTGCTTTTTGCCAAGCTGCCCGACAAAAAGGAGCTGGCTGATTTTCAGGCTCTCTTAGGGAGCTACCGCTCGCTTCCCACAAGCTTTGTGCGCGATATCATTATGAAAGCGCCCAGCAAGGACATGATGAACACACTGGCGCGAAGCGTCCTGACGCTTTACTCCTACGACGATCGTGCGGACGACACCTCGATCCCCAATGTGCTCAGACAGTGCCTCCAGCTCATCAGCCTGTTCCCCATGCTTTCCATCTATGGTTATCAGGCATACAGCCACTACCACGACGGAAACAGTCTCTTTATCCATCAGCCCATCCCGGAGCTTTCCACCGCGGAAAATATCCTTCATATTCTTCGTCCGGACAGCTCCTACACGCCGCTTGAGGCCAGAATCCTGGATATTGCGCTGGTGCTTCACATGGAACACGGCGGAGGTAACAACTCCTCCTTCACCACCCATGTGGTGACTTCCTCACTGACAGATACATATTCTACGATTGCCGCCGCCATCGGTTCCCTGAAGGGCCCTCGCCACGGCGGAGCAAATATCAAGGTCGTAAAGATGTTCGAGGAAATGAAGCAGGTGGTTCGCGACTGGGAGGATGAGGAGGAAGTCTCCGACTATTTGAAGAAGCTGCTTCACAAGGAGGCCTTTGACCATGCCGGACTGATCTACGGCGTGGGTCATGCGATCTACTCCAAATCCGACCCCCGTGCGGTCGCCTTCAAGTCCTTTGTGGAGAAGCTCTCTGTGGAAAAAGGACTGCACAAGGAATTTGCCCTGTACTCTCTGGTGGAGCGCCTTGCGCCCCAGATCATCGCAGAGGAGCGTCAGATGTATAAGGGCGTCAGCATCAATGTGGACTTCTATTCCGGTTTCGTATACCACATGCTCGGTCTCCCCATGGAGCTCTACACCCCGATCTTCGCCATTGCGCGTATTGCCGGTTGGAGCGCCCACCGTTTGGAGGAGCTTGC
>ERZ1026854.1223-NODE-1223-length-16731-cov-5.468578_pt1 | contig 16731 bp, 15 predicted proteins | sample MGYA00380157_ERZ1026854 | MGnify/ENA primary metagenome ERZ1026854 (study PRJEB33269, sample SAMEA4719793) | human gut metagenome | biome: human-associated habitat; feature: organic feature; material: feces | place: Cameroon | collected 2013-10 ...
CCAACGTGGATATGCGGATGTACCGCGTGATCTACGACGCCATCAACGAGATCGAAGCCGCCATGAAGGGCATGCTGGCCCCCAAGTTCCGGGAGGTGCTGCTGGGCCACGCCGAGGTGCGCCAGACGTACAAGGTGTCCGGCGTGGGCACGGTTGCCGGCTGCTACGTGCAGGACGGCAAGCTGCAGCGCAAGGACTGCCAGGTACGGCTGGTCCGCGACGGCATCGTCATCCACGAGGGCGTGCTGGCCTCCCTGCAGCGGTTCAAGGACTCTGTGAAGGAGGTCCAGTCCGGCTACGAGTGCGGCCTGAGCATCGAGAAGTTCAACGACATCAAGGAAGGCGACATCGTGGAGGCCTTCACCATGGAGCAGATCGAGGTATAAGCAACAGCCGAGGGGTGGGCAAAGCCCACCCCTCTCTTTCTTGAGAGGAGGAACGGTCTATGGCCGGAAACCGTATCGGGCGCATCAATGAGGAGATACGCAAGGAGCTGAGCGCCCTGCTCCGCACCGTAAAGGACCCGCGGGTATCCGAGGGGATGCTGACCATCACGCGGGTGGACACCACCAGCGACCTGCGGTACGCACGGGTGTATATCAGCGCGCTGAACTGCGCGGATGAAAAGGGCCTGATGAAGGGGCTGAAGTCTGCGGCCGGATATCTGCGGCACGAGCTGGGCCAGGCCATCGACCTGCGCTACACGCCGGAGCTGCAGTTTTTCATGGACGACTCCATCGCCCACGGCGCGCACATTCTGGATCTGCTGAACCACGTGAAGCCCGCCAACCCCGCCAACGCGGACATCGTGCTGCCGGAGGACCGGGAATGAGCGCGCGGCTGACGGTGCAGGAGACGGCGGACTTTCTGCGGACGCTGGACGGCGTGCTGATCCTGACCCACGTGCGCCCGGATGGGGACACGGTGGGCTGTGCCGCCGCACTGTGCCGCGCCCTGCGGGCGCTGGGCCGGACAGCGTATCTGCTGGAAAACCCGGAAATCACGGAGACGTACACGCCCTACGCCGAGGGGCTGTGGGCACCGAAGGGCTTTGTGCCCGGGGCGGTGGTATCGGTGGACATCGCGGCGCTGAATCTGCTGCCGGAGAACGCGGTGCCGTATAAAAACGACATCTGCCTGGCCATCGACCACCACGGATCCCAGGAGTTCTTCGCGGAACGGACGTGCCTGGACGCGGAGGCCGCCGCCTGCGGCGAGATCGTGTATGAGATCGTGGGCAGGCTGACGGACATCACGCCGGAGATGGCGTTGGCGCTGTATGTGGCGGTCTCCACAGACTGCGGGTGCTTCGTCTATGCCAACACCACGGCGCGGACGCACCGCATCGCCGCCGCGCTGATGGAGCGGGGCATCGACGTGGGGCCGGTGAACAAGGCACTGTTCCGCACGAAGTCGCCGGTGCGGCTGGCCATGGAGGCCCGGATGGTGGCGGACATGGAGCTGTACGACAACGGCCGGGTGGTGGTGATGTCCATCCCTCTGGCGCTGTGCCGGGAGCTGGGCGCGGCGGAGTCCGACGTGGAGGAGCTGAGCAGTCTGGCGGCGCTGGTGCAGGGCACCGACTGCGGCATCACGCTGCGGGAGCTGAAGCCGGGACGGGTGAAGCTGTCGCTGCGGACGGGACCGCGGGTGGACGCCAGCGCCGTGTGCCGCGTGCTGGGCGGCGGCGGCCACAGGGGCGCCGCCGGGGCCACGGTGGACGGCACCATGGACGAGGCGAAGGCGGCCATTCTGGCGGCCTATACGGAGGTCATGGGATAACATGGCCGACGGGATCATCATTATCGACAAGCCCGCGGGATGGACCAGCATGGACGTGTGCGGCAAGCTGCGGGGCATACTGAAAACGAAAAAGGCCGGAACGCTGGACCCCATGGCCACCGGCGTGCTGCCGGTGTTCGTGGGAAACGCCACGCGGGCGGTGTCCTACGCCGAGGGCGGGGACAAGGAGTACGTCGCGGGGCTGCGGCTGGGGCTGACGACCAACACCCAGGACACCACCGGCGAGGTGGTGGCGGAGCGCCCTGTGTCCGTGACGCGGGCGCAGCTGGAGGACGTGCTGGCGCGGTTCACCGGGGAGATCGACCAGGTGCCGCCCATGTACTCGGCTATCAAGATCAACGGGCAGAAGCTGTATCAGCTGGCCCGGAAGGGGCAGGAGATCGAACGGCCTGCGCGGCGGGTGACCATACACGAGCTGGAGCTGCTGGCGCCGGAGGACGGCGACTGGCGGCTGCGGATACGGTGCAGCAAGGGCACGTATGTGCGGGCGCTGTGCCACGACATCGGGCAGGCGCTGGGCTGCGGCGGGTGCATGAGCGCTCTGCGGCGGACCATGGCCGCCGGGTTTACGCTGGCGGAGAGCCGCCGTATTGAGGACGTACAGGCGCAGGGCGAGGCCCTGCTCTCCCCTATCGACTCGCTGTTCCGGCAGTACCCGGCCTATCACATCGCCGGGGAACGGGACCACAGACGGTGCCTGTGCGGCAATCCGCTGGCGGCGGAGGGCTTGCAGCCGGGGCTGTACCGGGTGTACGGCCCGGACGGGGCGTTTCTGTGCCTGAGCCGCTGGGAAGCGGGTGTTCTGACATCAGAGAAAAACTTTTTCGGAGCGTGAACAACTTGGAAAAGACAGTTATCGCCCTGGGCTTCTTCGACGGCGTGCACCGGGGCCACGGCGCACTGCTGCGGAAGACGGCGGAGCGCGCCCGGGAGCTGGGAGCCGTCCCCGCGGCATTCACCTTTGACCGGCCGCCGAAGGAGGTGGTCACGGGGCAGCCCGTGTACCTGATCAACTCCAACCGGGACCGGCAGGGGCTGATGGAGCGTCTGTACGGCATTGAGCGGGTCATTTTCGCGCCCTTTGACCGGGAGATGATGACCATGCCGTGGGAGGCCTATCTGGAAATGCTGATCGGGACATACGGCGCGGTGCACTTCGTGGCCGGGCACGACCACCGGTTCGGCCATAAAAACGCCGGGAACGTACAGCTTTTGCGGCAGAAGTGCGCGGAGATGGGCATCGGGTGCGACATCATCCCGCCGGTACAGCGGGAGGGCATCACGGTCAGCTCCACGTACATCCGGACGCTGGTGGAGGCGGGCGACATGGAGCGCGCGGCGGACTTTCTGGGCCACCGGCACTGCCTGAGCCAGACGGTGCAGCACGGACAGCGGATCGGGCGGACCATCGGCATCCCCACGGTAAACCTGGCGGTGCCGGAGCACGTGCTGGCCCCGGCGCACGGGGTATACGTGACGGAGGTATTTCTGCCGGACGGACGGCGGTGCGCCGGCGTGACCAACGTGGGCACGCGGCCCACGGTGTCCGACAGCGATCGGGTGTCCGTGGAGACGTACCTGCTGGGCTTCGAGGGCGACCTGTACGGGCAGGAGCTCCGGGTGGAGTTCTGCCGCCGGCTGCGGGGCGAGCAGAGGTTCGACACGCTGGAGGCGCTGCGGCAGGAGATACAGCGGAATATTCAGCAGGCAGAAGCCTATTTTAAGGCATGAGAAAAGGCACCCCTGACGGGGTGCCTCTTCTGTTATTTCACACGGCGCCGGGGTAAGACACCGCGGAAAACGGTGTCAGTCCTCGCGCTTTTTGCCCACAAACGCCACGCTGGCGGCGGAGGTCAGCGCCATGCCGACATACAGGGCAATGCCCGCGTCAAAGGTCTTGGGGCTGCCCTTGGTGTCGTTGGCCTTGGTGTCGGTGGTGGGCTGGTAGTAGTAATAGCCGCCGGTGGAGGGCTTGGTGTAGGTGGCATTACCACCCGCGCTGTACTCTATGCCGTTGATGGCCACAGTACCCTGTACCACCGTCAGCGTATCACCAGAAGACATACTGTTAATAGCAGTATTGATGCTTTCGCTGCCGACATAATAACTTCCATTGAGGGAAGCAATAGGTGTGCTTTCTGTCTCAGCATACGCTTTTACGTTAGTAGAAAACTTGCCGCCAGAGATCTTGATATGGCCGTAGGGATCCCCTCCGGTCACATACCCCGTGTAGTTGTATACTTCACCAACAAAATCGCCGCCGCTGATATCCAGCTCCCCCTTGTCCGCCGTCCTATTACAAGGGCAGTTATACACAGCGTAAGTCGCACCATTCACTTCGAAAGTGCCACCTGTTATTTTCGCGATGTTATGGTTCTGGAAAGCAGCTTGCGTGTAGTTATGGCACTCGCCGCCTTCAAACAGCAACTCACCATAGTCATCGTTCTTAACTGTGTTAATGCCGCCAGTAAATGTACCACCTTTAATAGTCAATTTCGCATTGGAACCCCCGCTTTGAGGATTGTTCTGCAAGTCAGTCGCGTTTTGCCAGCCATTGGCAATCAAGCTGGAATAGCCGCCATTGGCCTCAACAGTCACACCGCTATTTATCTCCATTGTGCCATAGTTCTTGATGGCATACCAAGAATTTCCATTAGGGCCGTCTTTTGTGCCCTTTTCAGCGCTACGAGTGAATTTGCCGCCATTGAGAGTTGCCGTCGCACCAACCTTATTTACCAATGCACCACACCCATGGCTCACATTGTCGACCGTGCCGGTGCCGGTAATAGTCAAGGTGCCATTGTTGATAATGGTATGGCTGCCGGCTTTATTTGTCAGCTTAGAACCTGCCGCCAGTTCCAACGTCACCGTTGCACCGGAATTTACGGTCAACGCGCCATTTGTCAAGGCGACCTCGCCGTTCACGATATAGGAGCCGCTATTGAGGACTGTTGTTTCTGCGGTTATTTGTGTTGCCTCATCCGCCCACGCGGCGGTGGTGAGGCCCAGCGCCATGACCAGGGCCAGAATGGTTGCTAATGCTTTTTTCATTGTTCATTCCCCTTATGGTAGTAGATTTCCGCAGGTGCGCTCGTTTTAATGGTTATTAAAACGCAAATGCAGAGGTACCTCTGCGGATAGTCAGATTATAGCACAGCTGCACCGTTTGTCCAGCCTTTTTATGGAAATTTTACACATTTTTTCGTTACCGGGAATAAAAACAGGAAAATTTGGCAGGAAATGGAAGTTGGGGGCGGAGAAAATGCCGCCTGCGGCGGGGCGAGGGACCCCTCATCCGTCAGCTTCGCTGACACCTTCCCCCCAGGGGGAAGGCTTACGAGGGTGCGTCGTCCTACACCGCAAGCCCCGCAAGGGGAAGGCTGTCAGACCTTCAGATCAGTGGCGGCGGCGCGGGTGTGCTCGCGCATGGCCTGTTTGGCGGCCGCGTCATCCTGCCGGCGGATAGCGCTCAGTATCTCCCGGTGGCGCGCCAGAATACGGCGTTCCAGGGCCAGACACGCGCTGTCGTTCAGCGTCTCCATCTTTTTCAGCAGGGTGTGCTGCTCCACCTGGCCCAGGACATCGGTGACGATCATGGCCACCTGGTTGCCGGTGGCACGGGAGAGCAGACTGTGGAAACGGACGTCCAGCTCAGCAAAGCGGCGGTAATCGCCCAGGGCCTGCTCCGCCGCCGTGAGACAGCTGTCCAGCGCCGCCAGATCCTCGTCGGTGCGGCGCAGGGCCGCCCAACCGGCGATGGTGCCGTCGTTGACGGCGCGGTACTCGCCCAGCTCCTCCAGAGAGATCTGGTTCAGCTGGAGCATGGCCGACAGCGGCTGCTCCACGCCGTCGATGGTCAGCTCCTGCACCACGGCGCCGCTGGCGCCGTGGGTGGAGGCCACATAGCCGCCCTGCTCCAGCATACGCAGGGCCTCGCGGATGGTGGGACGGGAACGGTGGAGCTGCTCCATCATGGCACGCTCGGAGGGCAGGCGGTCGCCGGGCTTCAGCACTCCGGAGGTGATAAGCTCCCGCAGCTGGTCATAGATGGCCTCGCTGGCCCGCCCGCCGCCGATGGGCTGCCAGGGGATATGTACGGCTTCCGGCATGGAAGGGCCTCCTTTCACAGAAAACACCCGGACAGTATAGCGCATCCCGGGGAAAATAGCAAGGGCAGGATGCAGGAAAGCCCGGAGGACGGTGCCTTCGGGCTTTCCCGCTGTGGGGAGGGGGATATTACTTCTTCAGGGCTTTCATTTCCTCGATCATCATGGGGACCACCTTGAACAGGTCGCCGCAGATGCCGTAATCCGCCACCTCGAAGATGGGGGCCACGTCGCTCTTGTTGACGGCGATGATGCACTCGGAGTCCTGCATGCCGGCCTTGTGCTGGATGGCACCGGAGATGCCCAGCGCCACGTAGATGCGGGGATGGACGGTCTTGCCGGTCTGGCCCACCTGGTGGTCGGCGGTCATCCAGCCGGCGTCCACCACGGCGCGGGACGCGCCCACCACGCCGCCCATGAGGGCGGCCAGCTCCTCGGCCAGGGCGATGCCCTTCTCCACGTCCTTGGCGATGCCGCGGCCCACGGAGACCACCACCTCAGCGCCGGTGAGATCCACCATGGCGCGGGCGGCCTTGACGATCTCCAGCACCTTGGTGTGGATGTCGGTCTCGGTGAGGGTAAAGGCGGGGTGGATGAGCTCCACCTTGCCCGCGCCGTTCTCGTCAAACTCGCGCTTCTTCATCACGCCAGGGCGCACGGTGGCCATGGCGGGACGGAAGCGGGGGCAGACGATGGTGGCCATCAGGTGGCCGCCGAAGGCGGGACGGGTCATCTTCAGGTTGGTGTTGACGTCAAAGAGCTTCGTCTCGAAGTTCATGGCGTCCACGTCCAGGGAGGACCCGGTGCGGAGGAAGTTGATGTAGCCGTTGAGATCCACGTCCAGGTGGGTGCAGTCGGCGCACAGGCCGGTGTGGAGACGGGCGGCGCAGCGGGGCGCCAGGTCGCGGCCGATATGGCTGGCGCCGAACAGCATGATCTCGGGCTTGAACTCGTGCACCGCGTCGGTGATGATCTTGGTGTAGGCGTCGGTGGTGTAGTCCTTCAGCAGAGGGCTGTTGTAGACGTAGACCTTATCCGCGCCGTAGCCGCCCAGCTCCGCGGCGATGTTGTCCACGCTGTCGCCCAGCAGGATACCGCTGAGCTGCACACCCAGCTCGTCGGCCAGCTTGCGCCCCTCGGAGATCAGCTCAAAGGTGGTGGGCATCATCTTGCCCTGCCGCTGCTCGCAAAAGACCCACACGCCGGAGAAGGCCTTGGGATCGGTATTCATAAAAGTAGACATATCGTTTCTCCCTTCTCAGATGATGTGCTTGGCGGACAGGATGCCGAACAGCCGCTCCACGGTCTCCCTGCCGCTGCCCTCCAGCATCATGCCGCTGCCCTTGCGGGGAGGCGTAAAGCTCTTGTAGATATTGGTGGGAGAGCCCTTCAGACCGATGGTGTCCACCTCGATGAGGGGATCGTCCTTCAGCGCGTTGTAATCCAGCACGGTGACGGGCTCGGCGTCGCAGTCCAGAATGCCCCGGATGGTCATGTAGCGGGGGGTGTTCAGCTCCTTGATGCAGGTCAGCAGGCAGGGCGTCTGGACCTGGACGGTCATGTAGCCGTCCTCCAGCATACGGCGGACGGTGAGGGTGTCGCCGTCCTTCTCGATGTCGGCCACATAGGACACCTGGGGGATCTCCAGCTTTTCGGCGATCTGGGGGCCCACCTGGGCGGTGTCGCCGTCGATGGCCTGACGGCCGCAGAAGATGATGTCGTCCTTGTCCACGCCCAGGTTCTTGATGGCGGCGGCCAAAATCTGGGAGGTGGCGAAGGTGTCGGAGCCGCCGAACTCACGGGCGGACACCAGCACGGCCTTGTCCACGCCCATGGCCTTCAGCTCCAGCAGCATACCGGCGGCGGGAGGGGGGCCCATGGACACGGCGATAACGGGGCAGCCCAGCTGGTCCTTCAGGGCCAGGGCGGCCTCGACGGCGTTCATATCATCGGGGTTGATGATGGTCTGCATGGAGGCGCGGTCCAGCGTGCCGTCGGCGTTGACGGCGACCTTGCCGGAGGTGTCGGGCACCTGCTTGACACATACGATAAGCTTCATTCTATTCTTGCTCCTTTCCGCATTACTTCAGCAAATTGCCGGAGATGACCATCTGCTGGACCTGAGAGGTCCCCTCGTAGATGGTGAACACGCGGCAGTCGCGGTACTTACGCTCGACGGGGTACTCCTTGATGTACCCGTAGCCGCCGTGGATCTGCACGGCCTTGGCGGCGATCTCGTTGCACGTCTCGGAGGCGAAGTACTTGGCCATGGAGCAGTACATGGAGGCGTTGGGGTCGTTTCTGTCCTTCATCTGGGCGGCCATATAGACCAGCTCCTTGGCGGCGGTCAGCTTGGTTGCCATATCCGCCAGCATGAAGGCGATGGCCTGGTTCTTGCAGATGGGCTTGCCGAACTGAACGCGCTCCTTGGAGTACTTGATGGCCTCGTCCAGGCAGCCCTGGGCCAGACCGATGGACTGGGCGGACACACCCAGACGGCCGCCGTCCAGCGTCTTCATGGCGTTGATAAAGCCCATGTTCTCCTTGCCCAGCATATCGCTCTTGTGGACGCGGACGTCCTCCAGCACCACGTCGGAGGTGGCGTAGCCCACCAGGCCCATCTTGGCCTCGTGCTTGCCGCAGGAGACGCCGGGGGCCTTCATGTCCACGATAAAGGCGGAGATACCCTTATTGCCGCGGCTCATGTCGGTCTTGGCGTAGACGATGCAGTAGTCGGCCAGGGGTGCACCGGAGATAAAGCACTTACGGCCGTTGAGGATGTAGTCGTCGCCATCCTTCACGGCGGTGGTGACCATGCTGCTGGCGTCGGAGCCGGCGCCCGGCTCGGTGAGGCCGAAGACGATCTTCACCTTGTTCTCCACGGAGGGACGGAGATACTTCTCCAGCTGCTCGGGGGTGCCCGCCTGCATCAGGGGGCCGCCGCCCAGAGAGTTGGGGGTATTGGCGTACAGGCTGGCCACAGCAGAGACACGGGCGATCTCCTCGATCATGATGACATAGGCCAGGGTATCGGCACCGGCACCGCCGTACTCGCGGGGGATCTTCAGGCCAAGGAAACCGCACTTGGCCATCTTGTCCACGATCTCCTCGGGGAACTCGCCGGTCTCCTCCACCTTGTCAAGGACCTCGGTGGTGAGCTCGGTCTCGGCAAACTGGCGGACCAGCTTGCGGATCATTTCATGCTTTGCGTCGAAAATCATAGTTTTCCTCCTGTTAAAGTATGGGTCACTGCTCTGCTCAGCAGGGGATCTCGTGCTTGGACTTGCCCTCTGTCAAAATCTCATAGATGCTGTTGACGCCGCACTCGGCCATCTGCTCCGCGGCCTCCTCGGTGAAGAAGGCCATGTGGGGCGTGTGGTAGACGTTGACGAAGGAGCGCAGGTACTTCAGCTTGAAGTAGGGCATACCGGGGGTACGGATGATGTCCTCATCGTGGGGAACGTGGATGATGCCGGTCTCGCCGGGGAAGGCATCCATGAACAGCGCGCCGAACTTGCCGGACTCCACCGCCTCGGTGACGGCATCGATGTCCACCAGCTCGCCCCGGGCGTTGTCGATGAACACCACGCCATCCTTCATCTTGGCGATGGCCTCGCGGTCGATCATGCCGGTGGTCTCCGGCAGCAGCGGGGTGTGGATGGTGATGATGTCGGACTCACGGTACAGGGTGTCCAGGTCCACGTACTCGGCGTACGCACGGACGGCGTCGTTCTCATAGACATCGTTGGCGATGATACGGCAGCCGAAGCCGCTGAGGCACTTGATGATGGTGAAGCCGATCTTGCCGGTGCCCATGACACCCACGGTCATGGTACGCAGCTCGCGGCCCATCTTGCCCTTCAGGGTGAAGTCGTTGTCGTTGGTGTTGTACAGGGCCTTCTTGAACTTGCGGATGCACATCAGGATGGCCATAACGGTGTATTCCGCCACACCGTTGGGCGCGTAAGCGCCGTTGCACAGGCGGAAGCCCAGGGAACGGGCGTAGTCGCAGTTCATGTGGTTATAGCCCACGCAGCGGCTGGCCAGCACCTGCACGCCATAGCCCTTCAGCTCGTCCAGCACGGCGTTGGAATAGTCGCTCTGGCCCAGGGTGGTAACCCCGTCGCAGCCGGCGGCCATATGGGCGGTGGTCTTGTCCAGATTTGCGGGGGTGGAGATCAGCTCGATACCGTATTTCTTGCACAGGCCCTCGATGACGGGCTTCTCGTCGGGACGTACTTCGTAAGCAGCGATCTTCATGATTTTTCTCCTTCACATTCCGGGGGCGGCGGCGCGCTCCTCAACGCGCCGCGCCCTTATAGTTTGCTTTTCCTCAAGTCGCCGGGGTGTTCGTGTTCGTCGCGCTCCGCCTACGGCGGAGAGATTTTTCGTTCTGCCGATGGCAAACCGGCGATGGCGTACCGTGTGTACGTCGAGACGGTTTGACGATGGCAGGGCGGAAAATATCCCGCCGTCAGTCTTTCAGGGAAGGATCCATGGGCACCGCCTCGCCGGCGGCGATCATGGCGGCCACCTGCTCGTCGGTGTAGCCCAGGTTCTTCAGCACCAGTTCGGTCTGCTCGCCCAGGTACGGACCGCGGTTGTAGGGAGGCAGCTCCGTCTCCTCGAAGATAACGGGAGGCCGGACCATGGTGCGCTTATTGCCGTTGGAATATTCCATCTCGTAGAAGCAGCCGGAGGCCCATGCCTGCTTATCCACCAGCAGCTGATCCCAGGTCTGGGCCACGGCGTAGGGCAGATCGTTGGCGTCCATCAGCTTGCACCACTCGTCCAGGGTGCGGCTGGCCATCTCGGCCACCAGGAAGTCGTAGAACTCCTCGATGTTGGCCTGTAGGTTGGTCTGGGGATAGTAACGGGGATCCTCGGCCAGCTCGGGATGGCCGATGGCGTTCATAAAGATGGGATAGTGGCGGTTGTACTGGGGCATGGCGATCTGGAGCCACTTGTTGTCCTTGGTCTTGTGGGCCACCACCAGGGGATTGGGCAGGGTGCGGCGGGACAGGGGGTACTGGGTGGTGGGGTCGCCGTACTGGCTGGCCTGCAGCAGCAGGGAGACATCCCAGATGGCGCTGTGGAACAGGGAGACCACCACGCGGTCGCCGATGCCCGTCTCGCGGGCGCGGTACAGGGCCGCCAGCACGCCGGAGGCCAGGTACATACCCACCTGATGGTCGCCGAAGCCGGCGATGGTCAGCATGGGCAGGGCGTCCTTATCGAACAGGGTGCCCAGGATGCCGCCGCGGGCAAAGAAAGCGGTGAAGTCGAAGCCGGGCAGGTCCTTGTCGGGGCCCTTCTCGCCGTAGCCGGACACGAAGCCGTACACCAGCCTGGGGTACTTGGCGTGGAGCGTCTCATAGTCCAGACCGGCCTTCTTCAGGGGGTTCTGCCGCCAGTTGGTGATGAAGATGTCCGCCTCGGCGATGAGCTTCTCCAGCGCCTCACGGCCGGCGGGGGTCTTGGTGTTCAGGCAGACGCAGGTCTTGCCGGCGTTCTCCAGATCGTAGGAGGTGTTCTCCTTCTGATCCTGGGGACGGCCCTCGTTGACGGCGGTATAGCGCAGGGGGTCGCCGGCGGGAGCCTCGACCTTGATGACCTCGGCGCCCAGATCCGCCAGAAAGCGGGCGCAGCAGGGGGCGGCGATAAAGGTGGCCAGCTCCAGCACCTTTACGCCCTCGAGGGGACGCTTTACTTCACTCATATCGTTCCTCCATGTATGTTAATAAATGGTGTGTTGCTTACATTTTCAGCAGGTCGCGGAAGGTCTCCAGGTTGGTGCGGACCTGCTCAAACCGCACCATCTGACGGTCCACCTCCACCAGCGTCAGGGGCAGGTCGGCGGCCTCGCAGGCCTTCTTGATCATCACATAGTCGAACTCCTCCGGGTCGCAGAACTTGGTCAGCACCACCAGAACACCCTTGGCGCTTCTCACCTTGGCGGTATCCACGATCCACTTCACCCGGTTCTTCTCCTGATCGTACAGCACGGAGCAGTTGTCCATGGCGGCGAACTTCTCGGCCAGCGCGTTCAGGGCGTCATCGCGCTCCGGTGCGTCGGTGCGGTACTGGCGGGACTGGGCGGCCACGTCGTCGGCCACGATGTGCAGACCCATTTCGTCCAGAATGGCGTTCAGCGCCGGGGCGTCCGTCAGGATGCCGGAGATGACGATGGGCAGCTTCTCCGCGGCGGGAGTCTGGGCTTCCAGCTTCTCAATGAGCGCCTCCACCAGATCGGTGTGCTCCTCCTTGGTCATGAAGAAGGCGCTCTTGAAGATGTCGCTGCGCTGGGCGGCGGTGATCTCCGGGTGAACAGCCAACAGCTCGTCGATCTTCCGCATGGCATCGTTGTGGCGGTTGTAGACCTTGATGGAGGCGAGCAGCTTCTCCTCGGAGAAGGCGCCGCCCAGCTTCTCCAGGTCGCGGATCACGCGCTCATAGCCGGCCTTGGTATAGGCCACGCCGTAGGCGGGCTTGCGGTTCTGGGGATAGGTCATGGGGATAAAGGGGATGGACGGCACGGCGTACTTCCAGTTCTCGCCCACGGTCTTGAGGGTATCGCACAGGGAGGGGATGACGATAGCGGACGCGCCCTCGTAGGCACCGTTGATGCCCAGCTCCAGCAGGGACTGGACAATGGCGCACAGGAAGGCGGGACAGTATTCCTTGGCGCGGTTCAGCGCTACATCGCCGCCCCAGGCTCCCATAGGCACGAAGCCCATGGCGTGGATAAGCTCCTCGGGAGTGTAAACGGGAGCGCACAGCACGATCTTTTTGCCCTGGGCCAGATAGCCGTCCATCTGCGCGCGGGGAGAGGCTGCTGCCTCATGCAGCTTGTTGAGGATGTCGTTCATGCCTTACACTCCTTTCGCAGCCTTGTTGGCTTCCATGATCTCCGTCAGACCCTGCACACGGGTGTCGTACTGGGCCTCGGAGAAGTTGCGGGGGTCGGCCTGATCGCCGTCGAAGCTGACCACGGGGATATTGCAGGCCGCGCCGATCTGACGGCTCATCTCGTACATGAAGCCGCTCCACAGCTTGCAGGAGCGGTTGGTATGCACCAGCATACCCTCCACGTGGTTGTCCTTGCAGAGCTTGATGCGCTTGTCGCGGCTCATCTCCAAATTGATGGCGTTGGGTACCTTGCAGTAGGCGCGGATCATCTCGTCGAAGGTGTTGTAGTCGAAGCCGAAGGCGTCGGCGTAGATGGTGGTGACCATGTTGATGCCCCGGGACTTCAGGCCGGTGCTGGTAGCGCGCAGGTAGGGCCAGCAGGCGATGCCCTCGAACATGATGCGGTACTTCTCTTCACCCCGGAAGGTGGAGGTGCCGTTCTTATGGTTTTCCTCGTACTCCTTCAGCAGCGTCTCCATAGCGTCGGCGGCGGTGGACTTGCCCCGGGCCGTGACCATAACGGCCATGTGGTTCAGCAGGTCGAAGCCGTTGAAGGGAGAGGGCACGTACCTGGCGCAGCCGGTGGCCGCCAGCCATGCCCGGCTGGAGCGGCAGCTGAAGCCGGTGACCTCCTGGAACTTCTCGTCGGACCACTTCTTGCCGGTGATCTCCTCCAGCTGCTTCACGGCGTCCCAGAACTGACCGGTGACGTAGGCCACCTCCGCGTCGGACACCTCGTAGTCGGGGTTGAAGGGGATATCCAGCAGGATCATGGGGATGTTCAGCTCACGGGCCAGGTTCTCGTACCACTTGATCATGCAGGAGCAGATGTTGCTGCAGCACAGCAGCACATCAGGCATGGCCACGTCCTGCTCGGGACAGGACTTCAGCTTGGCGTAGGCCAGAGACACGCGGGCGTAGGCGCAGATGTCGTTGGAATACCCCTCGGACTCCGCCACCTCGCACATGCGGGTACCGGCGCCGCGGGCGGCGATGCCGGCGGCCTGGTTCTCGGGATACACGGTGGCGATGCCCATGGTCTCCGGGATCTCCACGGGGAAGTTGCTGGACACCCATGCCACCTTCTCGCCCCGCTTCTTGGCCTCGATGGCGTCCACATAGGCGTCCGCCGCGATCTTGCCCAGCTTATACTTGGCGGAGTTCACATCCACCGGCTTCGGGGCCTTCTTCACTTCTTCTGCCATTTCAGTTCCTCCTCACAGCTTTTATCGAAACATATTTCTGTTTATTCATGTCGTCTGCTTATATGCCCACAGGGCCGCGCCGATGGCGCCGAAATACTGGGCCAGCGGGTCCACGCTGACGGGGACGTTCAGCTCCTCGCTGAGGGCCTGGCGCACCGCGTCGTTACGGGCCACACCGCCGGAGAGACAGACCTGCTCCGTGACGCCCGCCCGCCGGGCCAGGGCCGCCACGCGGCTGGCCACGCTGCGGCAGATGCCCGCCACCAGGTCGGGGCGCTTGACGCCGTTGGCCAGCTGACTGATGACCTCGCTCTCGGCAAACACGGTGCAGGTGCTGGAGATAGCGGCGGGGGCCGCGGCCTTGGCGGCCTCGGCATCCAGATCGTCCACATCCAGGCGGAGGATAGAGGCCATCACATCCAGAAACCGCCCCGTACCGGCGGCGCACTTATCGTTCATGACGAAGTTCACCATCTTGCCGGAGGGCGACAGGGCGATGACCTTGGCATCCTGGCCGCCGATGTCGATGACGGTACGCAGGTCCGGGAACACGAAGCGCCCGCCCAGGGCGTGGGCGGTCAGCTCGCTGATCTCGCCGTCGGCGCCCTCGTAGTTCTTGCGGCCGTAGCCGGTGACAAAGGCGCAGTCCATATCGGCCCGGGTCAGGCCGCTGGTCTGCCACAGCTGCGCCAACGCCTCCTCCGGCCCGCCGGTGCCCAGGCCGCCGGTTTGGAGGCTGTGGGCCACCAGCTCCTTCCCGTCTTTAAGAACGGCGCACTTGGAAGTGGTGCTGCCGATGTCGATACCTAAGGTGTACATGGGGTCCTCCCTATTCTGTGCGATCGGGCAGAAATACCCTCTCCCGCGGTGCGGAGATACTGCGCGCCGCACTGGTCTTACCAGTTTACTTATATTATACGGGTTTGTGAAATTTGCGTCAATTATGCGAATTGCCAAAGAAATAACAAGTATTTGTGCATTGTACCGAGCCGCACTTTAAATGATTAAAACTTTCCGGATTTTTCCGGGACAATGTTGCGTTTTCTTTGGAAACTCGTCATGGCAATATGGGAAAGCCGCATGGCGCGCTCGCGCCATGCGGCTTTCTGCGGTTCACGGCTCCAGGTCGTGTTTGTCCAGCTTCATGTTCCGGTAGGCCTTGGGCAGGCCGGGGGCGATGAGGGGAAAGGTGTTCTCCGTGTCGGACGTGGGCTGAATGTTATAGGTGCCGTACATATTCACCAGGTCGAAGCTGCTGCGCGGCACGCCGGGAAAGTGATGAACATCCGGTGTGGCGTCATAGGGAAACCCCTCCCGGCTGTGCTTGCGTTTGGGCATAAAAATCACCTCCGGCCTTAGTATGGCCGGAGGCGGTGGGTTTATGAGCTTCAGCGGTAGACCTCCGCGTCAAAGTCGCGGACGACCTCGTCCCGCTTCTCGTCGCGGACGCAGACCAGATTTGTCTCGTCAAAGGCCAGGCGCATGGCGAAATCCTTGGCCTCGTAAATATCGTTTGTCTCGAAGAAGTCGCGATAGGCCTCCTCCGGCTCATGGCTCTTGCGCCAGATAACGTGAAAACGCATAGAAATTCCTCCTGCAAAATGGGGGTAATTTTTAGTATACCCCCGCCGGAAGCAAAAAGCAACGGTGGGTTTTGCCAAAAAACACAGGCAAAGTTCGTCACATTTTCCCCCGGGAAAGTTGTGATTTCTTCTTCCCCTGCCCCACAAGATATTGTATAATAGCAGACGATATTTTGGAGAGACAGAGGTGGATCAGGGTGAAGATCGGATTTGATAACGAGAAGTACCTGCAATTACAGGCGGAGCACATCACGGCGCGGCGCGCCCAGTTCGGCGGCAAGCTGTATCTGGAGTTCGGCGGCAAGCTGTTCGACGACTATCACGCCTCCCGTGTGCTGCCGGGGTTCCAGCCGGACAGCAAAATACGGATGCTGCAGACGCTGAAGGACGACGTGGAGATCGTGGTGGCCATCTGCGCCGGGGACATTGAGAAGAACAAGATGCGCGGCGACCTGGGCATCAGCTACGACGTGGACGTGCTGCGGCTGATCGACGTATTCCGGGGGCTGGGCTTCTATGTGGGCAGCGTGGTCATCACCCAGTACGCCGGTCAGCCGGCGGCGGACGCCTTTATCAAGCGGCTGAGCGCCCTTGGCGTGAAGAGCTATAAGCACTATCCCATCGCCGGGTATCCCTCTGACGTGGCGCACATCGTGTCCGACGAGGGCCTGGGCAAGAACGAATATATCGAAACGACGCGGCCGCTGATCGTGGTGACGGCCCCCGGCCCCGGCAGCGGCAAGATGGCCACCTGCCTGAGCCAGCTGTACCACGACAACCGGCGGGGTATCCGGGCGGGCTACGCCAAATATGAGACATTCCCCATCTGGAACCTGCCGCTGAAGCACCCGGTGAACCTGGCCTATGAGGCGGCCACGGCGGACCTGAACGACGTGAACATGATCGACCCCTTCCACCTGGAGGCCTACGGCAAGACCACCGTCAACTACAACCGGGACGTGGAGATCTTCCCGGTGCTGAACGCCATCTTCCAGCGCATCCAGGGCTCCTCCCCCTATCAGTCCCCCACGGACATGGGCGTCAACATGGCGGGCTACTGCATCGTGGACGACGCGGTGTGCCAGGCGGCCAGCCGCATGGAGATCCTGCGGCGGTACTACGCCG
>ERZ1026854.1225-NODE-1225-length-16713-cov-7.991416_pt1 | contig 16713 bp, 14 predicted proteins | sample MGYA00380157_ERZ1026854 | MGnify/ENA primary metagenome ERZ1026854 (study PRJEB33269, sample SAMEA4719793) | human gut metagenome | biome: human-associated habitat; feature: organic feature; material: feces | place: Cameroon | collected 2013-10 ...
TCGAGGATAAGACCACCGAAGAAGAGGAGCAGGAGGAACACATTGAAGTATCCGTAGGCACCTGAGAAGAAGCCATACTCATCCGAACTCCATCCGAGTCCGAGACCGTTCTCTGCCCCCTTGGCTGCTGTCAAGAGAGGCTCAAGTGGAGACATCACATCTGTAAAAAAGTAACCGAACATCATCGTGAAGCTCACAATGAAGAGGGCTGTCCAGCGAGCGGACGCAGAGTCGCTCAATTTCATCTGAATTTTTTCTGTTGTACTCATTTTATATTATTACTAATTTTTCCATAACCATCACCAGAAGGATTGTTCTGCCCTTAAAGTAACACTTAAGAGCTGCTTTCCGACAATAGAAAGTTACTTTCTCTTCACGTTCTTGGTACGAGTGATATCAAAGAGATAAGAAGCCTTTACAACTATCTGTCCGAAGTTACTTTTTCCGAAGTAATCCTTCTTGGAAGAACCATAGATATTGCCTAAACCATAATAGTAACGGCCTTCGAGCAGGAAATGTCCCACCTTGGGAATACTGTATTCCATACCTGCACCTGCAGCGATTCCATAATCGAGTTTCTTTTCTACAGGCATATCGTACTGAGCAGTGATATTGCTTACCCGGTCGTTTTCGGTTGGTGTTGTCTCATCGAAGTTGGTCGTGGTACTTTCATTCAGATAAATTCCGATCTGCGGACCTAAATTGACAAAGAAGTTGAAGCCACGCTCCTCCCTTCCCCATGCCAGATGAGCGAAGACTGGTATCTGTATATAAGTAATATCACGCTGATATTTCAGCGCCTCACCCGTTCCACTGATCAGCACGGCATTGTTTTCTATGTCAAGTATGTCTTCTGTCCATCCCACCTTGGCATAATTCACCTCGGCATAAACCGAGCAAATGGTCTTGAAGTATTTTTCGCATACGTAGCGCAAAGACACTCCGCCCGTTATACCGCCATGCTGCTTTTGCTGCACCGTAGGAGTAAAGCCCACCTTACTGAGCACATAGCCACCATTTACACCTATGGCAAAATCGCTACGATGCTCGCCTATCTGTGCCTGAACCATGGTCAGACTGCAGATACTCAGTGCCACAACCGCTATTATATGTTTTATGTTCATTGGTTTTTATTTCTTCTGTTCATGTCTATTTTCACTTGCCTACAAGCTACTTCATCAATATGTCACAGCCTCTATCTGTCTATTGAAGGTATAGTGTATCAACTGCAATAGCTGATTGCGATAACCACCCTTGGCAGTTTTAACGAAACGAAGTGGAGTCTGCACAGGCTGCTCACCCACTATACTGCCAGTTCCTGCAAAGTTTCTACCTTGTTTCTTGATGCCCTGTATGAAGTACATAGCATGGTCGTAACCCGTCAGTGCAAAACTTGGTTGTGCTATCATCATTGGCACATGGAACCACTGGCTGTAGCTGCGCTCCAACTGCAAAGTACGTGCAGAGTTGGCATTATAGTAGAAAGTAGAAGGAATGTAAGTATCGTACTTATAGAAACGGTCGAGATTGTACTTGGCATACATCAGCCACTCTGTATAACCGAAGAGCGACACCACAGCTCCCGGATATTTAGCATCCAGCTCATCCAACTTGTTGAGTACGGCTGTAAGCTGTGGCGAACGTCCTGTATTGAGTACCACCACATTGCGGACTGAAGGGGCAAAAGCCTTGGCAAACTGATCGATCGAGCTGTTCACATTGGTAATGCTGTAGTTGATCTTTCTGCGTTCCAGTTCTTTACGAAGTCCAAATGTGAAGTTTCCCTTACGTGAAGTACTGTCATTACAGTCTACAAAGATGGGATGGGCACTTGGGAAACGTTTCAGGAAAGCCTGGATAGTAGCCTCGTTGAGCTGCTCCGGGCTCTGATATACTTGGAATATTTCCTTGTTGCGCTCCACATCATCGCCTGTGATAGAGAAAGGTATCACCATCTTAATGCCATAAGTCTTACAGAATCCTGCCAACGCACTCACCTGCTTGGAATAGAGAGGGCCGAATATCACGTCGCACTTGTTGGCACCTTCCTGTAAAAGCGTAGTACGGATATCGGCATCAATAGGCACGTTCCAGGCATGTATATCTGTAGAAATGCCCTTCTGCTTCAATGTTTCACAAGCCATCAGGATGCCTCGATAATACTCCACCATTCGTCTGCCATCGCCGTCTACATCGTGAAGAGGCAACATAACTCCTATCTTCACAGCACTGGCAGCTTGGGCAGTAGTTACCTGCTGGGCTGTGTTCACGTTCTTGCCAGCAGCAACAGTCTGAGTCCCCTGGGTGTTTTTTTCGTAAGGAATAAAGAGGGTATCACCCTTCTTCAATACATATCCTTCATGTTTCATCTCAGGATTGGCTTCCATCAGTTCGGGCAGACTCAATCCATACTTCTTGGCAATACTGAAGATGGTATCCTTCTTCTTCACCGTATAGATGTCGCGCCATTTAATGCTCTGCGCCAACATGACAGAACTCAACATCAAGCCCAAAACGAGCACCAGATATCTTAATTTTAGTCTCATAACGTCGATATTTTGGTTATTCATGTGCAAAAATACAAAAAAACTCTCAACCAGCCATATTCATGTCTCATCTTTTTAGTATCTTTGCACAAAATAACGCCTCACAAGGCATAAAACGACATTTAAGATATGAGATTGAACACCCGATACACATTTCTGTTATGGGCACTCCTCGTGCCGGTCATGACACTCTGGGCAGACGACTATCCAACCGTCAATCCAGTTGTGACGTTCACCAACAGTGAAGGAGAGACCAGTACCGACCTTGCCTATACGGGCTCTGCCCCTGTCAAAGCATCATGTGTGGCCAACCCCGAGAACACAACAGGCTGGGATGGCTATTACGAATGGCGCATCTATCACGATGCCGAGGAGACGCCCTATATAATAAGGTATGAGCAGGACACCGAACTCGAGTTTACTCAGAGCGGAACTCATCGTATCGTGCTCTACGCCAAGTTTACGAAAGATGGCGAGGTGCAGGAGTTTCTCACCGACGATTCTCCCGTTACCGTCACCATCTCAGAGAGTCAGCTACAGATGCCCAATGCCTTCAGTCCCAATGGAGACGGTATCAATGACATCTATAAAGCCAAATCGGGATATCAGAGTCTTGTAGAGTTTCATGGCTACATCTTCAACCGCTGGGGACAGAAACTTTTCGAATGGCGCGATCCTGCCGATGGATGGGATGGCACCTACAAGGGCAAGCCGGTTAAGGATGGAGTCTACTTCTGCCTTGTCAAGGCAAAAGGCGCCGATGGAAAAGAATACAATATCAAGCGTGATGTCAACCTGCTGAGAGGTTACATCGAAAACCAAACGAATTCAGGACAATAATGCAATCAGAAGAAGAAAAGATAAATGTGTGGGGAGCCCGCGTTCATAACCTCAAGAATATAGACGTAGAGATTCCTCGCAACTCACTCACCGTCATCACCGGTCTCTCAGGATCGGGCAAGTCATCCTTGGCCTTCGACACAATATTCGCCGAAGGTCAGCGTCGCTATATAGAGACTTTCTCTGCCTATGCCCGTAACTTCTTAGGCGGCATGGAGCGACCCGATGTAGACAAGATTACCGGTCTTAGCCCTGTCATCAGTATCGAACAGAAGACCACCAACAAGAATCCCCGTTCCACGGTAGGTACCACAACCGAAATATACGACTATCTGCGTCTGCTATATGCTCGTGCAGGAACAGCCTACAGCTACCAGAGCGGTGAGGAAATGGTGAAATACACCGAAGAACAAGTCATCGAGATGATACTCAACCACTATGCAGGGAAAAGAATCTTCCTGCTTGCCCCCTTAGTACGACAGCGCAAAGGACACTATCGTGAGCTTTTCGAAAGCATGAGGCGAAAAGGCTACCTCAACATTCGTGTGGACGGTGAGATACTCGAGCTTACACGAGGCATGAAAGTCGACCGATATAAAAATCACAACATAGAAGTCGTCATAGACAAACTTGCCGTCAGGGCTGAGGACGAGGAACGATTGCGCAAAAGCGTCGCCACAGCCATGAAACAGGGAGAAGGCATGGTGATGGTCATAGACAAAGACACACTTGAGGCAAAGAATTTCTCCAAGCGACTTATGGACCCCATCACGGGCATGGCATATCAGGATCCTGCGCCCAATATGTTCTCATTCAACTCGCCCGAAGGTGCCTGCCCCCACTGCAAGGGATTAGGCAAGGTAGACCAGATAGACATGGAGAAGGTGATTCCAGACAACCGCCTGAGCATCTACGAAGGTGGCATTGCACCATTAGGCAAATACAAGAATCAGATGATATTCTGGCAGATTGAGGCTGTACTCGACAAGTATGATCTCAAACTAAAAACACCTATCAAGGATATTCCTGACGATGCCATGCAGGAAATACTGAACGGCTCACTCGAGAAGGTAAAGATTGCCAAGGAGAAGGTACATACCTCCTCCGACTATTTCTGCGATTACGAAGGTGTGACCGAATATCTGCGCATGGTGATGGAGAACGATGACAGCTCGGCTGGAAAGAAGTGGGCAGACCAGTTTATATCCACCGTTGTATGTCCTGAATGTAAGGGACAACGACTCAAACGCGAGTCGCTTTCTTTCAGAATATGGGACAAGAATATATCAGAAGTAGCAAACCTCGACATAGATGAACTGCGCGACTGGCTCGACCAAGTAGAGACGCACCTGCCACCTATGAAGGCTAAAGTGGCTCACGAGATTATCAAAGAACTGCGCTCACGTGTCACCTTCCTTCTTGACGTAGGACTCAACTATCTGTCACTCAACCGTCAATCGGCTTCTCTCTCGGGAGGTGAGAGTCAGCGTATACGTCTTGCCACACAGATAGGAAGCCAATTGGTCAATGTGCTCTATATCCTCGATGAGCCCAGTATAGGTCTTCACCAACGCGACAACGAAAGACTCATCAACAGCCTGAAAGAATTGCGTGACTTGGGCAATACTGTCATTGTGGTAGAGCACGACCGCGACATGATGCTGGCTGCCGACTATATTGTAGATATAGGTCCTAAGGCTGGTCGCAAGGGTGGCGAGGTGGTCTTCCAGGGTACACCTGCTCAGATGCTCAAGACCCATACCATTACTGCACAATATCTCAACCACGAAATGGCTATCGAGGTACCAGCCCATCGCCGTAAGGGTAACGGCAAGAGCATCATCATACATGGTGCGAAGGGCAACAACCTGAAAAATGTAGACGTAGAGTTTCCTTTGGGCAAACTGATTGTCGTAACAGGCGTAAGCGGTTCGGGCAAGTCGACACTCATTAATGAGACGCTGCAGCCCATCCTGTCCCATCACTTCTATCGCTCGCTCAAACAGCCTATGCCTTACGATAGCATAGAGGGTATCGAGAATATAGACAAGGTGGTAAATGTAGACCAAAGCCCCATCGGACGAACCCCACGCAGCAATCCTGCTACCTATACTGGCGTGTTCAGCGACATACGCTCGCTTTTCGTAGGACTGCCCGAGGCCAAGATAAGAGGATATAAGCCTGGACGTTTCTCCTTCAATGTAAAAGGTGGACGATGCGAAGCCTGTGGCGGCAATGGTTACAAGACAATAGAAATGAACTTCCTGCCAGATGTGTACGTTCCCTGCGAGGTTTGCCATGGCAAACGATACAACCGCGAGACATTAGAGGTTCGTTACAAGGGTAAGAGTATCGCCGATGTACTCGACATGACCATCAATCAGGCGGTAGAGTTTTTCGAGGCCGTACCACAGATATTGCAGAAGATCAAGGCTTTGCAGGACGTAGGATTAGGGTACATCAAGTTAGGACAAAGTTCCACCACCCTCTCTGGTGGTGAGAGTCAACGTGTCAAGTTAGCTACAGAGTTGTCAAAACGCGACACTGGCAAGACACTCTATATTCTTGACGAGCCTACCACGGGCCTTCATTTTGAAGATATCCGCATTCTGATGAATGTGCTGCAGAAATTGGTAGACCGTGGCAACACGGTCATTATCATAGAGCATAACCTCGATGTTATCAAATTGGCAGACTACATCATTGACATGGGACCCGAAGGAGGCCGTGGCGGAGGAACATTGCTATGTGCCGGCACTCCCGAGAAAGTGGCAAAGAGTAAGAAAGGATATACTCCACGCTTCCTGGCAGAGGAACTGAAATAAACATTCAACACAACACTATAAACACTTAAGAAAATGGACAAATTACCTCTCAATGACATTCCCATGCTTGTGAGTGCCATTAATTTTCTGCTTCGAGATCACGAATTCGAAACACTTGACCAGATTTGCTATCACTTCAATGTTGACAGAAAAGAACTGGAAGCCAAAATGGCAACTCAAGGCTTCGAATGGTCGGAAGAACAAAAGAAATTTTGGTAAGAGCAACGATTATAATGCAATTTAGGCTCACCCTGTCTATGAGGGTGAGCCTGAATGATTTTACAATCTATTAATATTCTCTTTCTATCAGTTCCAAACACATACGGCTGTTGTGATAAGGACATTTCCAGAAACCAGCCTTATCGTCAGAAAGATTAATCGTTCCATCATCAAGAACTGCCCAATGCCATTCTCCTTATCTGTTACAAGGTCTATCCACTATGACAGGATGTTCTGCTCAAGAACATCCTGCATGGTTTGCTTCAAATGAATCATATCGTTCATCTTTTTTATTTCTTAATAGGGAATTTATACGACAATACCATCAGCAAGAAGGCAATAGCAGCAGGGAAGAGAGAGAAGAGCGACCAAACCATCGTAAGCACAGAGTCGGTGATGGAAGTAGGATCAATGACAGTATTTCCCATCTTGTCTGTTATCATATTGGCTCCTGCCCAACCCAGGAAAAGAGCAATGAGCGAACCAGAGATAGCGGTACCAAACTTCTGCGACATCGTACCCGACGAGAATATCAATCCTGTAGCAGAGGTTCCGAAATGCTCAGTATGATAGTCAGCCACATCAGCATACATCGACCACATCAGTGGTGAATAGATACCGATACCAATGGAGGTAAGTATCACCAAAGCTATCATCACCCAGATATAATCAGGACTCATAGGAATAAAGAAGAAGACAACAGAAAGGACAAGACACAACAATGCTGACCAGAAAAAGGCCATACGCTTAGAACCTACTGTCTTAGTAAAGACTGGTGATAATCCACCAAAGATCATGCAGGTTACCTCACCGAATGCCATAAACACGGTATAGTTGATAATGAGTCCTTCTATGGTTACATTGCCATGCAGACAATACTCAAACATATAGCCAGCCACAGCATAACGGAAACCATTAAAGAAATTAGTACATACTGCGATAGCTGTCATATACAGCCAAGCCTTGTTGTGCACAAGATCAGCAAACTGACGGAAAGAGAACTTCTCTGCTCGCTTGGGCTTGAGTCGCTCCTTGGTAAGGAGTCCGCAGATAAGTGTCATCACAGCTGCCACCACACCAAGCATGGCTCCTATGACTGCATACTGATGAGCATCTGTGCCACCTATCATCTTCTGCAGATAGGGAAAAGAGAGTAAGGTAACAAAACCCATAGCATAGGCACCTACCATGCGGAAGGAAGAGAACTGATTCTTCTCATTATCATCCTCTATCATCACACCAAGCAACGAACCATAAGGTACATTCACCATCGTGTAAACAGCCATCATCAACAAATAGAAAGTATAGGCATAGATGCGCTTGCCAACAAGTCCTAAGTCAGGAGTATAGAGCAGCAGGGCAAAAATAAGACCGAAAGGTATGGCTCCGAAGATAAGCCAGGGACGATAAGTTCCCCAACGACTCTGAGTTCGATCGGCTAAACTTCCCATCAGAGGATCTGTCACGACATCAAACATACGAGCAACCAACATCAGTACTGCCGCATCAGCGAATGTGAGGCCGAATACATTGGTGAAAAACAAAGGAAAGGCGATAGACATGACCTTCCATACGATGCCACCAGCAGCGGCATCACCCAGCGCATACGCTATTTTTTCTTTTACACTTGCCATTGATATTTTGTTTTTTGTTATTGTCTTATACATGAGAACCTTCTTCCCATCCTCCGTTTCCGGTGGCGAGAAGAAGGTATCCCGAATCTTTTTATCCTTAAAAGCGGGATTCTCACCTTCAATGCTAATAATACGTACAATAAGCCGGAATCCCCTTTTTTTTATCATCTTTTACTTAGTTCCCTGCGTTAGCTTGTTCTTTGCCACCAACTTTTTGATGGTCTCAACGCTGAGAGCAGTACGATATCCGTCTTTAGGGGTATTCATGCAATAGTCTACCAGTCGGTCAATAGTGGATGTTGCTACATGCATACGAGTGTCTGATGACGCATAGTAGATAAACACTTTGCCGTCCTCATCGGCAATCCAACCATTGGCGAAAACCACATTCATCACATCACCAATATACTCGCCTCCTTCTGGAACAAGGAGATAGCCTCCTGGTTCAGCAATGACACGGGTTGGGTCATCGAGTGCTGTCATATACATATAAAGCACATAACGCAAACCACTGGCACAACCGCGAACACCATGAGCCAAATGGAGCCATCCCTTCGCTGTCTTGATAGGATGCGGACCCTCGCCATTCTTCACTTCCTGGATAGTGTGATAGTGACGGGCATTGATAATTTTCTCTTCCTTAATCTCTGCATGAGTGATATCATCTACTAAAGCCCAACCAATACCACCACCAGAACCTGTATCGATAAATCCATCTTGAGGACGGGTATAGAAGGCATACTTGCCATCTACGAACTCTGGATGAAGCACCACATTACGCTGCTGGCTCTTGGTCTTGAGGTCGGGCAGACGCTCCCAGTTGACGAGATCCTTGGTACGGGCGATAGCCGCCGTGGCTGTAGCCGCACTCAAGTCACCAGGCATATTGTCGTCATGACGCTCTGCACAGAACACACCATATATATATCCGTCCTCATGAGCTGTCAGGCGCATGTCATAGATATTTGTTGCAGGTACCACATCCTCGGGCATAGTGATAGGTTCATCCCAGAAACGGAAGTTGTCTACTCCGTTAGGACTCTCTGCCACAGCAAAGAAACTCTTGCGGTCGGCTCCTTCCACACGTACAACAAGCAGATACTTGCCATTCCACTTGATAGCTCCACTATTGAGGGTTGCATTCATCATGATACGCTGCATGAGGTATGGATTGTCCTTCTCGTTGAAGTCGTAGCGCCACTCCAAGGGTGTATGCTCGGGCTGTCAGGATTGGATTTTTATATTTCTCGTAGATACCATTGCCCCACTCTACCGGTTCGTTCTTACGAGTCAGCAACTCTTCATGATGTGCTCGCAGTGCCTTTACTTTGTCTTGATATGTTGTCATATTATTTCTAAGTTTGTTGAATGTTGATAGTTTATGTTATAAATAGAAAAATATTCATTCTTGTCCGTTATTTCTTTACCTTTTTCACATCTTTGGCGAAAAGGATTTTCTTCTCCGCCTTCAGTTTCTGGAAATCCTTTACGATTTCTCCGTCGTTGATACCTGGCAGATAAGCTTCTTCCTGTGGCTTGTCCCAGGCATTACGCCAGAAGAGGACATAACTCAGCGGATAAGACTGCAATACGGGGAAAAGAGTCTTGGTAAACCAGTCTCTCTTCTTTGAGATGCCACGGCAACCAGTTTCTGTGAGTGCAGCCAACTTGCCTTGCTGACGGGCGGCCTGCACCAGTATATCAAGCGTCTCCTTGAGGTTGGTTTGATAATTGGCGTCATTGTCGTCAAACTCATATATATCCACACCCATCAGGTTGACATAATCATCACCTGGATAGCGCTCCATAAAAGCCTCTATGGTTTTATTGTCACTTAGGTTGGGCGACCATGCCCATACCACATTGTCGCAGCCAGATTTCTGCAGGCTCTTTACAGTCATGATAAAGAGGGCATTATATTCGGCTGGAGTACAACTGCTGGCACCCCACCAGAACCATCCGCCATTCATTTCGTGCCAGGGACGGAAGATAACCGGTACTTTTTTTCCATCAGCTGTCTGCAGTGAATTGATAAAGTCGGCTACCTTGCCCAACCATCCCTGCATCTTTCCTGCCTGTTCACCTCCATCGAGTACAGCCTTTACAGCATCACCCTTCGGATCCCAGGCATTCTCGCCAGTAACAGGATTCCAAGGATGCCAGCTCAGGGTTACAATGCCTCCACGTTCATGCTGCGCCACTATCTCGCTACGCATACGGTCGAAAGGAACACCATCAAGATTCTCCTTACTGCCGAGTTCCAGCTTACCAAGATCAAAACCCATCACACTCTGCAAACCCAACACACCCAGTAGAAGGGTCATCATAATCCATCTGAAAGTCTTCATTTTTTATTATTAGCTGTTAGTGATTGTTAGCTTATCGGGTTTACGGTTGCAAAGATACAACTATCATTCGAAATATTTATGTACTTTTTTGACGAATACTATACATCTTTTGCAAGACAAGAAAAAAACAGCATAATAAACAGGAACTTTTATACCGCAAGACATATATTATATATAATGTACGGGTACATATTAAATATAACAACAAAAGCCGCCCAACAAACCTACACTCATACAAAAAGTCTGCACCCCACATTCGGCATATATTATATTCCACAATCATCAAATCACGCATCGAAAGCCCATATCATACTCTACATACACCTCATTCCACATACCACACCAACAACGTATACCAAACAATTTATGCCTTGCTTTCATTAGATTGTCATGTCGTACGACATGAGATGTTATAGTCGTACGACATGAGGTGCTATAGTCGTACGACATGGGATGTTATAGTCGTACAACATGAAAGTTCTTGTTGTACAACATCATTTTTCACATTCAGCTATCGCCATAATTACCACATAAGTATTTAACACACAAACACTTACACAACAAGCACCATTTACTCGATGTAACAACAATGTCCCAGCACTTGCCCCCGATGGACTTTCATCTATGCATTTAACGGGAAAGCCATTCTTTAGAATACCACGGAATTTCATCTGCAAATAAGACATGCCAACGGCTATATTTTTACTAAAAAGCCATACTAAGTCAAAAAAAACAAGAAAGTACCGATATCTGGCAAATATAGTATAGTAAAAATGCAAAAAAAACGATAACTTTGCAAACGAAGACAAAACCTATTGATAGACCGATAGTAAACAAAAAAAAACAAAATAAGAAACCTAATAAAATAAAACGACAACATGAACCTAAGAAAAATTCCTTAAAATCATGGCATACAGCAGTCAATACCGCTGATGCCATATCAAGAATCGTTAAGCCACGTCTTTTTTATAAGTCATGGCAAGTACATCATTATTAACCAATCAATCATGTATGAATTATTCACACCCTGAGTATTCACACTTACCTGATCAGCCATAGCCGGCATGGCCATAGTCAGCATCAGGAGAGCCATTGATTTAAACTTCATGTTTTATCAGTTATTCAGTTATTAGTATTTTCGCCTGCAAAAATACGAAATATAAGTAAGACTATCACGTACTTTTTTGCCCTTTATTTGTCTTTCGCCTTTTCAGCATATAAAAAAACTCGCCTGCATGCATAAGCACACAGGCGAGATGACTAAAAGAAACACTTATAAATACGCACTATTACCATGGATAGGTGCGAAAACCTTTACTTTGCTAAACCAGTTAAATCCAGCGATTCCATACGGTCAACCTCCAGTTTCTGTTTTTTGGCTTTTCCAAAAACTTTAGCATGACCAACAGACTTTGTCGAAAGAAGCAGTGCATCACAATCTATACGAAACTCAGCAAACATAACGTGAGCCAAACGAGCCTCAACATAGGATGCACTAATCATAGGATTAATCTGAGCAACATTGACCTTTTCCAAGTTCAAGACAAAGTTTGAGCAAGCAACCTGCTCACCACCAACCATCAGTTTTCCACAATTCACAACCTTGATACCTTGTAAGGTTGGAGCAGTAATCGTAACCTGCGTCTTCCTTTTTCCTACTGTCTGGTTTTCGAATTTCAAGACCATTTCCTCGTCTTTTACTTCAGCATTCTGTGCCTCGACATAGGTCTTGCTGCCATTAACCTTTACACTGTAAGCAGAATCTGCGCACAAACGTATATCTACCACGCTGGCATCATAGACAGCTACCGACTTAAAGTCGGAAACAGGTTTACGCTCATCAGTTCGGGTAGTGTCAACTGGACCCAGCATTTCGCCATCACCTGAAGAACGATGCGAAGTATGATTGCCTCCACAGGAAACCAACATCACCGCCACCAGTAGCAGAAATCCACCAACAACTCGTTTCATTTTCAATTATTTTACAACAAACTTCTTGCCATTACTGATATACACTCCCTTGGGAGTGCCTGCCGGGACCTGCCCTTTAGCAACAGGCATACCAGAAAGGTTATATATCAAAGCGTTATCAGTTTGGTCAGTTCTCTCTATCATCAGAATACCAGTAACATCAGGAGAGTAATATTTGTTGTATCCTGCTCTACCGGCCTCAGCACCCTTCATTATACTCTCCAAGGCTCCATTGGTTTTAATTGTAGTACTTTTACTATTCCAATCAAAGACTTTCTGTCCTGCTCTATCAAAAAGAGTCATATTAGGATAACCCAAAGCGTTGGTATCCCATGCAAAAGGTATCATACCACACTCCATAGCATACTGGGTGGCCTTCTCATACCAATAGGCGACGGCTTCTTCGTGCTTCTTCTGATTTTGACCTTTAATATTGATGTTACGATGGTTTGCTCCATATTCACCCATAACAACAGGTATACCTTTGTCTGTAAACTTCTTCATCTTCTGATAAAGACTGTTCAAAGTATCCTCGTTATCAGTAGCATTACGATTACCAGCACCTCGAAGGGTATGACCATTGCCCCAATAATACTGCATCTTTCCCCAAGACTCATCCTGTTCCAATCCACAGAATGTCCATGGATCGTAGCTATGTATCTCCAACATCAGGCGATTATCTGCCTCATCAGAAGGCATGTCACCATAAGTATTGTAAGTATCAGTTATATTGGTAGCAGGTCCTTGAACAATCAGTACTCGCTTGGCATTGTTGCCACCTGTAGCACGAACCGTATTAATAAAAGTCTGTTCGTAAGTTTTGAGGGCTTTGATATAGACAGAAGCTGTACCACCCGAATGAGCAGGCTCATTGAGACCTGCGAAAAGCAAACGCTCGTCGTAGTCTTTGAAGGTTTCGGCTATCTGTTTCCAAAGCGCCGCAAGCTTGGCCGAATTTTTGCTCACAGTAGCAGCACTCACGTCAGTGAAGGAATCTTCTATCCAACCACCATCCCAATGATCATTGATGATCACATACAGGTCGGCATTGATGGCATAATCCACCACTTCCTTTACACGAGCCATCCAAGCTGCATCAATCTTTGTGGTTGCTGCATCTGAGATGTGTCCCATCACCCATGAACAAGGAATACGGATGCTCTTGAAACCATTCGCCTTCACCATATCAATAACAGCCTGAGTAGTTTTTGTATTCTGCCATGATATTTCTGCATTCAAGCCACCATTATTGGTATCATTATTGGCTTTATTGCCTGCTTCAAGAGTATTACCAAGATTCCAGCCTGGAGCCATATAATAAGCCAACTGCTGAGCATTCAAATCCATAGTAGCTATACGAGGGTCATCCAAAGCATGACCAGACATCGCCACAGCCATCATTACTAAAGAGAGAATTATTTTTTTCATAATCGGTATTTATGTGTATATACTTAAAGATTAAAAGTGAAAGGGTGACAATGGTCAGATTGTTACACCCTCTCACTTATAGAAATTCAAACTACTGAGGATCAAGTTCCACCTTGTCGACAGTCACATGAAGCTTGGTTAAGTCAACAAGGCTGGCACCAAGATTGTTTATATCGACGGTGAAGACCATAGCACCTGTGCAATTGGCTTCCGCCTCCATCTTGACTGTATATGTACCATCACCCTTAACAACTGTATCCCACTCAGGCTTAGAGCCATCAAGACTTGACCAATAAGATGGCCACCATGATGATGTGGCATACTCAAGACCGGCATTGAAAGTAGAAGGTGCGCCTTCCTTCAAATTGCCATTAATACCGGTAATGCTGAAGGTAACAGCCATACTCTTGTCGAAGTTAATCTTAGTAACATCCAAAGGAGGATTAGCCTTGGTAAGACCATTATAACCATATTCATTGTATATCTCAATACGGATACGGCCATTGTTCTCAAGGTCACCTACAACAATCTTAGAATTGTCTACCCTCACGATATTACTCATCTTGACAGGACGAATGCTCATGCCTACAGAACGCTTGGCGAAACCATTCTTCGCACTTCCATTATTAAATGTGAAGCTATATCCATAATCGGTATTGGTAGGATAGATATCACCAGTCCAGTAATCACCAACGGTCTGAGCATTCTTCACAGCACCCTCTTCGCGGAAGCCTGCAGCAGGGAAGAACAAAGTATTATTGTTGATTTTGCTCTTGAAGAGGTAACCCTCTACTCCATCTACAACAGTCCACTCGTGAGTAGTTTTGTTGAGCAACTCAGTAAAATCTGAATTAGAAGGCAACTTACTGTTGTACTTCTCGTCGAGATCAAAGTTATCCAACTCAGCAACAGCAGCTGGGTCAAGATTCAAGCCTGTAATGGTCTCATCAGGATCGTAGTCTACAAGATAAGAAGATGTAATAGTACCTGTTGGGTCTGCCCAACCAAACATTCCACCAACCTCGCTTTCCTTAGAAGCACCAAGATTCCACTTAGCCCAAAGAACACCAGTACCCATATCTACCCATTCCATGGTCTGAGCTTTGGCGGTAAACTCTTTCACCTCACCATACTGGAAGCCATCTGAAATCTTGAAATAAGGAACATAATAATATGTCTGTCCAGGAGTAAGACCTTTAAGGTCGACAGAGAAATTCTGAGTGGCAGAAGTAAGAGAATAATCTACGCCTTCTTCCTCAAGCTTCTCATCATTCCAGAACACCTTGAAGCCACAAGCAACCTCGCCCTCTGCACCATTGATCACAGAACTTGCATGCGACAATGTAGCATTAAGAGTTGCAGATACTGCGGTCAGATTGGTAACCTCGCCAGCAGCGATAGCCACATCTGTAGTGGTAAACGACTTCACTTCGCCATACTTAGTCACCTTACCTTGCAAGGTGACATAAGTAGCATAGTAATAAGTTACGTTCTTGGTCAAACCTTTCAATAGCACTGTAACGGCACCATTCTCGTCAATAGAACCAGCCTTCTTGGCTCCCGATGTGGTCACCAGACTCTCATTTGTAGAGTAAGCGACACCCACCGAATAAGAGGAAGCCTGCACTGTGCTGAGATCCTTCACAATACCAGAGATATCTGCAGATACTGCTGTAACAGCCGCATCGCCTGTAGTTATCTCTGAAATGATATTTCCTGTGGCAACGGTGTAATCGACATCATCGACACACGATGTTGTGAACAGAGAGCCTGCCAACAACAATATGCCTGCTAAATATTTTGTTTTCATCATGTTGTTCTAATTACTTAAGTACGACTTCACCTGTATCAAACTTCACCTCGAAAGTAATAGAGAGAGATTGTTCGTAAGACAAGACACCTGTAGCCAAAGCATTAGACTCTGACCAAGGGTTGAAAATGTAACGGCGCCCATTGTACTTTCCTCCGTTCTTATTGTCGTCCACGGTACGTGCGATGGCAGCATCATCAAAGTCAATAGACTGTCCGTCAACCTTGATATCCTTGATAATGATATCTGCATTAGGATGATCCTTCAGAAGCTTATCTACCTGCAGATAGATAATCTTTCCATCCGCAGTAAGAGCACCATTTGCTGTACAGGTGTAAGTGCCTTCTTCTGTCACATAGACAGGATCGCTGTTGTTGAAAGAATAGTTGGTATTCTCGCCACAATAGAGAACGGCTGAATATTTCTTCACCTGAACACCCGAAACATAAGGTTTGAAGTGATAGCCCATATACTGAACTGTATTACCCTGATTGTCGCGCTCCGCACTACCCAACCACAAATCACTCAAAGCGTTGCTCTCGCCATCTTTCGCAGTCTTGATAATGCGAAGAGTATTGTCGGCATTGGCCTTGAATTCAGCCAAGCCATCAAGAGAGAGTTGAACTGTTGGCAAACCATTAGAGAATGTATAAACGCCCTTGTCATCCAAGGTATAAGTACCCTCTACAGTCACACCAGCAGGTGTAGTTACAGAATAAGTCTTCTTGCTATGGTTCATCACCAAGGTCAAGTCACCAATACCGAAGGTTGGAGTAGAAGACTGTATATCTTTTAATGTACCGTCCAATTTAGCCCAATCGAAAGGAGTGTCATCCTCAGCCAACTTATAGGTAACCACATTCTGGGTCTTAGGCTCCACATAGTCTCTCCAGTCTTCATCCAAAGCAGGAACAACCTCACCTGTAGAAACATTAGGAGTCCAGTTGTCACGATATTCTTCAGAGATAAAGTTATAAACCAACAGACAAGGACCTTCGGAAGAATTGTCACGAAGAACAGCCAACTGCATGTGGTCTTCGGTAAGCGACAGGAGCTTCATACTGGTCCAGTTGGTAACGATGGCATCATGAT
>ERZ1026854.1226-NODE-1226-length-16687-cov-5.972643_pt1 | contig 16687 bp, 15 predicted proteins | sample MGYA00380157_ERZ1026854 | MGnify/ENA primary metagenome ERZ1026854 (study PRJEB33269, sample SAMEA4719793) | human gut metagenome | biome: human-associated habitat; feature: organic feature; material: feces | place: Cameroon | collected 2013-10 ...
GGATCTTTTCCGCCCTGCCATCGTCAAGCCTCCTCGACGTATACCTGATACGCCGTCGTCAGCTTGCCATCGGCAGGACGAAAAATCTCGCCGCCGTGGCGGGATGCGTTCCCGCCCTGCCTGCGTCAAGTGATGAGCCGCAGGGTGCCGGAGAGAACTACACAAACAAGGAGAAAACCATATGCACGAGATCATTCTGTGCAAGCTGGGCGAGGTGGTCCTGAAGGGACTGAACCGCCGCAGCTTTGAGATGAAGCTGATGAGCAACATCCGCCGCCGCACCCAGCGGTTCGGCAAGTGGAAGATATATTCCCGCCAGTCCACTATCTATGTGGAGCCGGCGGAGGAGAACTGCGACATCGCCGGGGCCTATGCCGCCTGCAAGCAGGTGTTCGGCATCATCGCCATTACCCGGGCGCTGCCCTGCGAAAAGAGCAAGGAGGCCATTTTCGACACGGCAAAGACCTATCTGGGCGGCGCGCTGACCGCGGCCAAGAGCTTCAAGGTGGAGAGCAAGCGGGCGGACAAGTCCTTCCCCATGGGCAGCATCCAGCTGAGCCAGTGGGTGGGCGGCGCGCTGCACGACGCCTTCCCCCACCTGACGGTGGACGTACACCACCCGGAGCTGACGGTGTACATCGAGGTACGGGAGGACGCGGCCTACGTCCACGGACCCGCCGAGAGCGCTGCGGGCGGCCTGCCCCTGGGCATGGGCGGCCACGCGGTGAGCCTGCTGTCCGGCGGTATCGACAGCCCCGTGGCCAGCTATATGATCGCCAAGCGGGGCGTACAGCTGGAGATGATCCACTTCGCCTCCCCGCCCTATACCGGCGAGCTGGCCCGGGAGAAGGTGCTGAAGCTGGCGGAGGAGCTGACCCCCTGGTGCGGCCGGCTGGCGGTGTTCATCATCCCCTTTACCGAAATTCAGGAGGAGATCCGGCGCAAATGCCCGGAGGACCACTTTACCCTGATCATGCGGCGGTTCATGATGCGCCTGGCCAATATGCTGGCGCTGGAGCTGCGGTGCCGCGCCCTGGTCACCGGAGAAAATCTGGGACAGGTGGCCAGCCAGACCATGCAGGCGCTGGCCGTCAGCGAGGACGTGACCACCATGCCGGTGCTGCGGCCCCTGATCGGCATGGACAAGGAGGAGATCGTGAAGATCGCCCGGCATATCGGCACCTTCGACACGTCTATCCTGCCCTATGAGGACTGCTGCACCGTGTTCACCCCCCGGCACCCCAAGACGAAGCCCAGCGTGGAGGAGACGCGGGAGTACGAGAGCGCGCTGGACGTGGAGGGCCTGTGCCAGCGGGCCATGGCCGGACGCGAGATGATCCGGATCAAACCGACGATATAAGGAGGCGCTTCTATGCCCCGCACCGCGGAGATCATCGCCGTGGGCAGCGAGCTGCTCGACGGCGGCGTGACCAATACGAATGCCGCGTTCCTCTCCCGGCTGCTGACTGCCGCCGGTGTGGAGGTGCTGTACCACACCGCTGTGGACGATGACATAGCGCGGCTGGAAAAGGCTGTGACCATCGCAAAGGGGCGGGCAGAGCTGCTGGTGTTCACCGGCGGGCTTGGCCCCACCTACGACGATATGACGAAAACGGCGGTGTGCGCCGCGCTGGACACGCCGCTGGTGTTCCACCCGGAGGTGGTGGAGGATATGCGGCGGTATTTCGACCGGGTGTTCCACCGGGAGATGCCGGAATGCGATATGCAGCAGGCCTATCTGCCGGAGGGGTGCACCGTGTTCCGCAATCCGGTGGGCACGGCCCCAGGGTGCGTGTTCACCGCCGGAAAGACCACGGCGGCGCTGCTGCCCGGCGTGCCCCACGAGTGCCGCTATATGGCCGAGCACTGCCTGCTGCCCTGGCTGGAGCAGGTCCGGGGACAGACGGTGCGGTCACACACGCTGCATATCTTCGGCCTGACGGAGCCGCAGGTGCAGGAGCTGCTGGACGACCTGCTGCGGCGGGAGGCGGACATGACGCTGGCACCCTATGCCAAGCCGGGCGAGGTGATGCTGCAGCTGTCCGCCCGCGGGGCGGACGAGCGTGCCTGTGAGGCGCGGATGGCGCCGGTGCTGGCGGAGGTAAGGGCCCGGCTGGGCGCGTATCTCTACGGCGTGGACATGTCCGGGCTGGAGGAGACGGTGCTGACGCTGTGCCGGGAACGGGGACTGACGCTAACGGCGGCGGAGAGCTGCACCGGCGGACTGATCGCCAAGCGGCTGACGGATATCCCCGGCGCGTCCCAGGTGTTTCTGGGCGGCGTGGTCAGCTATACGAACCATGTGAAGCAGCAGGTGCTGCGCGTGCCGGAGAATTTGCTGGCGCGCTGCGGCGCGGTGTCGGCAGAGGTGGCCCGGGCCATGGCCCTGGGCGTCCGGGTGCTGACAGGCGCGGACCTGGCGGTATCCGTCACCGGACTGGCCGGTCCCGACGGCGACGACCGGGGAAACCCGGTGGGCACCGTGTTCGTGGGGCTTTCCGCGCCGGAGGGCGTGACCGTGCGGCATTTGACATTGGGCGGCGACCGGGAGCGCATCCGGACGCTGTCTGCCCACCACGCTTTTGATATGCTGCGGCGTTATCTTACCAATCTACCGATAGAAGGAGAATAAAACCATGGCAAAGAACAGCTACAAGGCCAACGTGAACCAGTACGCCAACCAGGAGGAGGCCATCCGCAAGGCCAAGGGCAACCCCAATAAGAATATCCATTCCAAGAAGAAGAACAGCAACTACGGCGGGTACACCACCGGCGCCTACATGGCCCAGAAGGTGGCCGAGAAGGTGAACCAGCAGGAGAAGGTGAAGCTGCCCACCTGGCTGAATGTGACGCTGATCGCGGAGTTTGCCGTGGTGCTGGTGATCCTGATCCTGCGCCTGACGGCCTTCAAGGACAGCGCGGTGATGACGCACCTGTCCTCCCTGACGCTGGGCATCACCTGCGGCACGCTGTTCTATATCCGCAAGTACAAGCACACGAAGAAGAACAGCGCCATGTACAGCATCATCACCATTCTGCTGGTGATCATGTGCCTGCTGTACACCACCTTCGGCATTCTGGGCCTGCTGGGCTTTTTGGGCTGAGCGCCCCGCGCCGTAAGGCGCAGACTTCCCGGAGGGAGAAAGGAGCCGAGCTATGGCTGAGCTGACACCCATGATGCGGCAGTATATGGAGGAGAAGGAGAAGCACCCCGACTCCCTGCTGTTTTTCCGGTTGGGTGATTTTTACGAGATGTTCGGGCCGGATGCCCGGACGGCGTCGAGGGAGCTGGACCTGGCCCTGACCACCAGGGACAAGGACAAGAGCAAGTCCGACGAGGAGCGCATTCCCATGTGCGGCGTGCCGTATCACTCCGCCGAGGGGTATATCGCGCGGCTGATCGCCAAGGGGTACAAGGTGTCCATCTGTGAGCAGATGGAGGACCCGGCTCTGGCCAAGGGGCTGGTGAAGCGGGAGATCATCCGCACCGTCACCCCCGGTACGGTGCTGGACGAGGCCTGCCTGGACGCGGGACGCAGCAACTATCTGTGCGGCGTGTATCTGACAGACACGGCGGCGGGACTGTGCGCGGCGGACATCTCCACCGGGCAGGCCCAGGTGACGGCGTTCACCGGGGCGCAGCGGTTGACGGGGCTGATCAACGAGCTGGGGCGCTTCGCCCCGGCGGAGGCGGTGATGAACGCCGCGGCCTATGACGACCCGGCGCTGACCGCCGCGCTGGAGGAGCGCTTTTCCTGCCGGCGGGAGAGGCTGGCGGAGGGACGGTTCGACGTGTCGGACGCGGAGAAGAAGGTGCGGCTGCAATTCGGCGAGGCGGCGCTGCGGGACCTGCCCCGGAATGAGAGCGCACCGCTGCTGGCGCTGGGCGGACTGCTGACGTATCTCTATGAGACGCAGAAGACCGACGTGAAGCAGCTGGATAAGCTGGAGTGGTACCGGACGGGACAGTTCATGGAGCTGGACCTGACGGCGCGGCGCAATCTGGAGCTGACGGAGACGCTGCGGGGCAAGGAGAAGAAGGGCAGCCTGCTGTGGGTGCTGGATAAGACCAAGACGCCCATGGGCGCGCGGAACCTGCGGATGTGGCTGCAGCAGCCGCTGGTGAACGTGGCGGCCATCGACCGGCGGCTGAATGCCGTGGCGGCGCTGACGGACAACACCGTGGGCCGCCAGGAGCTGCGGCTGGCCATGACCGGCATGGGCGACATGGAACGGCTGATGAGCCGGATCGTCTACGGCACTGCCGGAGCCAGGGACCTGGTGAACCTGCGGGCGGCGCTGGAGCACCTGCCGGAGGTCAAGCGGTGCCTGACGCCGTTCCGGACAGGGGCGCTGGGAAAGCTGGACGAGCAGCTGGAGACGCTGGAGGACATCAGCGGGCGCATTGCCGCCGTGCTGGTAGACGAGCCGCCGTTCTCCGTCCGGGAGGGCGGCATGATCCGCGAGGGCTATGACGATGAGGTGGACCGGCTGCGGGGGATACTCTCCGGCGGCAAGGGGTTTATCGCGCAGCTTGAGGCCCGGGAGAAGGAGAAGACCGGCATCCGTACCCTGAAGGTGGGGTACAACAAGGTGTTCGGGTACTATATCGAGGTGAGCAACTCCTTTAAGGACCAGGTGCCGGCAGACTACATACGCAAGCAGACGCTGGTGAACGGCGAGCGCTATATCACCCAGGAGCTGAAGGACCTGGAGCACGAGGTGCTCACCGCCCATGACCGGGACGCGGCGCTGGAATACGACCTGTTCGCCGCGCTGCGGACAGAGGCGGCGGGACAGGTGACGCGGGTGCAGCTGGCGGCATCGCTGATCGCGCAGCTGGACACGCTGTGCGCCTTTGCCGAGGTGGCGGCCCAGAACCACTACTGCCGGCCGGAGGTGGACGAGTCCGGGGTCATCGAGATCACGGCGGGACGCCATCCGGTGGTGGAAAAGGTGCGGGGCGACGCATTCTTTGTGCCCAACGACACCCACATGGGCGCAAAGGAGGACCGGGTGGCCATCATCACCGGTCCCAACATGGCCGGTAAGTCCACCTATATGCGCCAGGTGGCGCTGATCGTGCTGATGGCCCAGGTGGGGTGCTTTGTCCCCGCCCAGCGGGCGCACATCGGCGTGGTGGACCGCATTTTCACCCGCATCGGCGCCAGCGACGACCTGGCGGCGGGACAGTCCACCTTCATGGTGGAGATGACCGAGGTGTCGGAGCTGCTTCGCTGCGCCACGAAGAACAGCCTGCTCATTCTGGATGAGATCGGCCGGGGTACGTCTACATTCGACGGAATGTCCATTGCCCGGGCGGTGCTGGAGCACTGCGCCGGGAAGCTGAAGGCCAAGACGCTGTTCGCCACCCATTATCATGAGCTGACCACGCTGGAGCAGGAGCTGCCCAACGTGCGGAACTACAACGTGGCCGTCCACGCCCGGGGCGAGGATATCGTCTTTCTGCGGAAGATCGTCCCCGGCGGCGCGGACCGGAGCTACGGCATCGAGGTGGCCAAGCTGGCGGGCCTGCCGGACACGGTGCTCAAGCGGGCGCGGGAGATCTTGCGGGAGCTGGAGAGCCAGCCCCGGCAGCCCCACACCCCGGCGGCGCGGGAGGACCAGGTATCCCTGGAGGGCATGGCCGAGGGCGCCGTGGCGGATATCATCCGCCGGACGCAGGTAGACGCGCTGAGTCCCCTGGAGGCGCTGAACCTGCTGTATGAACTGAAGAGCAAGCTGCAATAGAAAAGGAGTGAATACCATGCCGCAGATACAACAACTGCCTGCCCATATCGCCGATCTCATCGCTGCCGGCGAGGTGGTGGAGCGCCCCGCCAGCGTGTGCAAGGAGCTGCTGGAGAACGCTTTGGACGCCGGGGCGTCCGCCGTATCCGTGGAGCTGGAGCACGGCGGCATGACGTATCTGCGGGTGACGGACAACGGCTGCGGCATCGCGCCGGAGCAGCTGCCTACCGCGTTTCTGCGCCACGCCACCAGCAAGCTGCGCCGGGCGGAGGACCTGGCGGCTATCGGGACGCTGGGCTTCCGGGGCGAGGCGTTGGCGGCCATCGCCGCCGTGTCACGGCTGGATATTTTCTCCCGTGCGCGGGGCGCCGACAGCGGCGCGTCCCTGCATCTGGAGGGTGGCGTACCCGGTGAGGTCACGGCCGCCGGGTGCCCGGAGGGCACCACCGTGTGTGTGCGGGACCTGTTCTACAACACCCCGGCGCGAATGAAATTCATGAAAAAGGACAGTGCCGAGGGCGCGGCGGCTGCCGCTGTGGTGACACAGCTGGCGCTCAGCCATTCGGAGGTGTCCTTCAAGCTGCTGCGGGATGGGCAGGAGGTGCTGCACACCCCCGGCGACGGGCAGCTGCTGTCAGCGATCTACGCTGCCCTGGGCCGGGATTTTGCCAAAAGTCTGCTGGAGGTGGACGGCGGCAGCGGCGATGTGCGGGCCAGCGGCTTTGTGAGCAGTCCCGCCGCGGGACACGGTACCCGGGCGCGGCAGCTGTTCTTTGTCAACGGGCGGCTGGTAAAAAGCCAGCTGCTGACCGCCGCCGTGGAGGAGGCCTACCGCAACCGGCTGCTGAAGGGGAAGTTCCCCGGCTGTGTGCTGCATATCGCGCTGCCGGTGAACGAGGTGGACGTGAACGTCCACCCGGCCAAGACGGTGGTGAAATTCGCCGCCGAGAAAGCGATGTTCGACGCGGTGCACTACACCGTGAAAGACGCGCTGGACGGCGAGGGGCGGCCAAAAGCGGCGGAAAAGCCCTTCTATCAGACCATGACGGCACAGGAATTCCTGAAACGACCGGATGCGCCAAAGCCTTCGCAGGCGGCGATGCTGCCCATGGGGAAGACCATCGGCTCGGTACCCGCAAGACCGGCGGCTACGGAGCCGGTCAGACCCGCGCCCGCTCCCGCCACGGTCACGCCGGTGATGGCGGTGCACGACGTGGTGCGCCAGCCGGACAAGCCGTTCACGGCGCCGGCCGCGCCGGGCGTGGTGTATCACATCACGCCGCCGGAGGCCCGCACGCCGGCGGAGGAAACGGCGGAACGACCGGAGACGACGCCCTCCCCTGCCCCGGCCGCGGAGCCGGAGCAGCAGGAGATCGCCATGCCGGAGGGCCCCGCCGCGGCGGAGCAGCCCTGGCGCGTGGCGGGCGAGGTGCTGAAGACGTATATCATCTGCGAGGACGCGGAACGGAACGTGTGGCTCATCGACAAGCACGCCGCCCATGAGAGGATGCGGTTCGACGCGCTGAAGGCGCGCACGGAGCCGCCCATGCGGCAGCTGCTGCTGACGCCGGCGGCGGTGACGCTGGCGGCGGAGGAATACACCGCCGTGCTGGAAAATCTGGAGCTGCTGGCGGACTGCGGGTTCCTGTGCGAGGACTTCGGCGACGGCACGGTGCTGGTGCGGGAGGTGCCCGACGATGTGCGGGCCGAGGACGCCGCCGCCACGCTGGAGGAGCTGGCGCAGAAGCTGCGCCTGCACAGTGCGGACCGGGCGGCCCTGCGGGACGAGGTGCTGCACACCGTGGCCTGCAAGAGCGCCATCAAGGCCGGCATGACCAGCGATCCGGCGGAGCTGCGGGCGCTGGCGGCGCAGGTGCAGTCCGGCGCGGTGCGCTATTGCCCCCACGGGCGGCCCGTGGCGGTGAAGCTGAGAGAATACGAGATCGAAAAAATGTTCAAACGGGCGTAAAGCCGCGTCTTTTCCGTTCTGCCATCGCCGGGTCGGCTTGCTGTACACAAAGTACAGCGGCACCGTCCCGTCATCGGCAGAACGAAAAATCCACGACTTTACAGGCCATAACGGCGTCGCGGCGCTTTCCAAAACGAATCGAGGTGAGGACATGGACAACAAGGTCGTCTGCGTGGTGGGGCCCACGGCCTGCGGCAAGACGAAAATGGGCGTGGCGCTGGCCAAGCGCTTCGGCGGCGAGGTGGTGTCCGTGGACTCCATGCAGATATACCGGGGCATGACCGTCGGCACCGCCGCCCCCACGGCGGAGGAGATGGAGGGCGTGCCCCACCACATGGTGGCCGTGGCGGACCCGGCGGAGAGCTGGTCCGTGGCCCGGTACGTCCGGGAGGCGGACGCGTGTGTGCAGGACATCCTGCGGCGGGGAAAGCGGCCGGTGCTGGTGGGGGGCACGGGGCTGTATCTGGACGCGCTGGTGCGGGGGCAGGACTTTGCCGCCGGCAGCCAGGGCGGGGAGATACGCCGGGAATTGCAGGAAAGGCTGGCGAAGGATGGCGCGGAGGCGCTGCTGGAGGCGCTGCGGGCCGTGGACCCGGAGAGCGCGGCGCGGCTGCACCTGCGGGACGAAAAGCGCATCGTCCGGGCGCTGGAGGTCTATTACGAGACGGGGGAGACTATCGGGGCGCACGACAGAAAAAGCCGGGAGATGCCGCCCCGGTACGACGCGGCGTACATCGGCCTGGCCTTCCGGGACCGGGAGGATATGAAGGAGCGCATCGACCGGCGGGTGGACGCGATGGTGGCACAGGGGCTGCTGCGGGAGGTGGAGACACTGCTGCAAAGCGGCCTGCCCCGGGACGCCACGGCCCTGCAGGCCATCGGGTACAAGCAGTTTCTGGCGGTGGCCGAGGGCCGCGCCACCACGGCCGAGGCCATCGCGGAGGTAAAGCTGCGGTCACGGCAGTACGCCAAGCGGCAGCTGACCTGGCTGCGGCGCAACGAGGCCATCCACTGGATATTATGGGAAAAAACGCCGGATTTTTCGGCGGGGTTACAAAATGCGACAGAATTCCTCCTGTCCGCCGGGGTATGCTGATAGCGGCGGGCGGAGGCAGATATTGTGCATATCGTCCGTACAGACATACAAGGAGTGGACGATCATGCAGAAGACAAACAACTTACAGGATATCTTTCTTACCAAGGCCCGGAAGGAGAATGTGCCGGTGACACTGTTCCTGGTGAACGGCTTTCAGCTGCGGGGCGTCATCACGGGGTTCGACTGCTTCGTGGTGGTGCTGGACAGCGAGGGGCGGCAGCAGGTGATCTACAAGCACGCCATCTCCACCATCGCGCCGGCGCGGAATGTCACGCTGTGGGAGGACACGGAGTAAGAGAACACAGACAAAGAGGAAAGCCCATGAACAACACCCCAGACAACAACACGAACATCCCGGCGGGGAACAACAAGCGCTCGTCGCCGCTTTTGAAGGTGCTGCCCATCGCGGTGCTGGCGGCAGTGCTGGTGTACTTCGCCGCGCAGGTATACAACTACTTTGCCGACCCGATGACCATCACGCTGGTCTATGAGGCACAGGCGGAGGACGTTATCTCTATGGAGGGCTGGCTGGTGCGGACGGAGGAGCCGCTGCCCGGCCAGACCGGCACCGTGTCCCGGGCCGTGCAGGAGGGCCAGCGGGTGGCCGCCGGCGAGACGGTGGCCACGGTGTACAGCGACGACAGCGCGCTGCAGACCGTCAGCCGGATCGAGACGCTGGAGCTGCAGCTGCAGCAGCTGCAGTTCGCCCTGACGTCCTATCTGGACCCGGATGCGGCGCTGAAGCTGGACACCTCCATCACCGGCGACATCCTGACCCTGCGCCAGACGCTGAGCGCCGGGGACTATGCCGCGGCGGAGAGCGACCTGGCGGCGCTGAAGGCCGCCGTGCTGAAGCGGGACCACGGGAGCTATACGTCACAGGAGGACATACAGGCCCAGATCAAGTCGTTGGAGAGTGAGATACAGCAGCAGAAAGCCGCGCTGTCCGGCGCGAAGACCGTGACCGCCAAGGCCTCCGGCACCTATTCCGCCGTGTGCGACGGGTACGAGAGCGTACTGACGGAGGCATTTCTGGAGGACGTGACGCCCAGCAAGCTGAACGGCGTGAAGGCGGCGGCGGAGCAGAGCAACGTGGGCAAGCTGATCTACGGCGACACCTGGTACTATGCGGTGGTGCTGCCGGCGGAGCAGGCGGCGGCGCTGAAAGATATGGGCCGGGTGGATGTGCGCCTGGCCAAGGGCTTTGACCAGAGCATCCGCATGAGCGTGGTGTCCGTGTCCCGGGAGGAGAACGGCCAGGCGGCGGTGGTGCTGTCCAGCACACGGTATCTGGCACAGACCACGCTGCTGCGTCATCAGGCGGCGGACGCGGTGCTGCACACCTATCAGGGGCTGCGGGTGCCGGCCGACGCGCTGCGTGTCAGCGCGGACGGCACCACCGGCGTGTACTGCGTGGATGGCGAGAACGCTTCCTTCCGGCCGATCGAGCTGGTATATCAGGGGGAGGGCTATGCGCTGGTGAAGCCCGCCGAGGGCGTGCGGGACACGCAGACCCTGCGCTCCGGCGATCAGGTCATCGCCACGTCCGGCGAGCTGTATGACGGCAAGGTCATCCGATAAACACGTATGCGCCCGCCGCAGGCGGGCGCACGCGGCTTAGATACGAAAGAGACAAGGAGGCACAAGCGATGTCTATTCGGGAAAATTTGGAAGCGATCCGCGCCGAGATCGACGCGGCGGCACGGGAGACGGGCCGCACCGGGGCGGATATCACGCTGGTGGGCGCCAGCAAGATGAACGATGCCGCCGCCTGCCAGGAGGCCATCGCCGCCGGCATCGACGCCCTGGGCGAGAACCGGGTGCAGGAGATGACCGCCAAGCTGGCGGAGGACGCCTATCGCGGCGCGCCGCTGCATTTCATCGGCCACTTGCAGCGCAACAAGGTGAAGCAGGTGGTGGGCAAGGTGGCTCTGATCCAGTCCATCGGCTCGCCGGAGCTGCTGGCCGAGGTGGACAAGCAGGCGGATAAGCTGGGCATCGTGCAGGATATTCTGCTGGAGGTGAACATCGGCGGCGAGGCGGCCAAAAGCGGCTTTGCGCCGCAGGAGGTGGAAAACGCGGCGGCACAGGCGAAGGAAATGGACCATGTGCGGGTGCGGGGACTGATGACCATACCCCCGGCGGACGCCACACGGGAAGAAAATGTGGTATATTTCCAAAAAGTACAGGCACTATATGTTGACATAAACAGAAAAATGTACGATAATGGATTAGAATATCTTTCTATGGGTATGAGCGGCGATTTTGCCGATGCCATTCGCGCGGGAGCCAACATGGTCCGCGTGGGCACCGCCATTTTCGGCGCAAGAGACTATTCCAAATAATACGCGGGAGGTATTGCACATGGGCCTGATGGACGAGCTGAAGAAGATCATTCATCCCTACGATGATGAGGATTATGATTATGAGGACGATTTTGAGGAGCCGGTAAAGGAGTCCTCCCGTTCCCTGTTTGACGACCGCAAGGACGACCGCCGTGAGGATCGCCGCAGCGAGGACCGCCACAACAAGGTGGTGAACATCCACGCCACCACCCAGCTGAAGGTGGTGCTGGTGAAGCCGGAGCGCTTCGAGAACGCCTCGGAGATCGCGGACCATCTGAAGGAGAAGCGCACGGTGGTGCTGAACCTGGAGTCCACCAACAAGGACGTGGCCCGGCGGCTGATCGACTTCCTGTCCGGCGTGGCCTATGCCGGCGAGGGCAAGATCAAGAAGGTGGCGGCCAACACGTATATCATCACCCCCTACTCCGTGGACATCATGGGCGACCTGATCGACGAGCTGGAGAACAACGGACTGTACTTCTAAAGAAATCATATAACGGAGGGATCGGCAATGTTTACACCCCAGGAAGTTTCCGAAAAAGTATTCCCGAAGGCGTCATTTGGCGGCGGCGGATACAATATGGCGTCTGTGGATGAGTTTCTGGACGCGCTGACGGAGGACTACACCGCCCTGTTCAAGGAGAATGTCACGCTGAAGGCCAAGCTGAAGGTGCTGGCCGAGAAGGTGGAGGAGTACCGTTCCACCGAGGAGGCCATGCGCCAGGCGCTGCTGACGGCCCAGAAGATGGCCGCCAAGCTGGTGCAGGAGGCCCAGAGCGAGAAGGAGAAGATCCTGGCCGACGCGCAGGTGGAGGCCCAGGCGGAGATCCACCGGCTGGACGACGAGCGCAGGGCGGCGGAGAAGAAGCTGCAGGCCGCACAGGAGAAGACCGCGGCGTTCATTCGCCGCAGCGAGGAGCTGTGCCAGGCCCAGAGCGCCTTTTTGCAGTCCCTGCCGGAGCTGGACTTCGTGCCGGAGCAGCCGGAGTCCCCTGCCGCTGAGCCCCAGGCCGATGTGGTGTCCGCCATCGAGCAGGATATCCTCAGCAAGTACATCGACGCGCCGGAGGAGAAGGGCGCCGGGAGCGCCGTCACCGACGAGCCCACCATCAAGCTGCCGCCGGTGGACGGCAGCGCCATCCCCAGCGATTTCCGGCTGAGTCTGGATGAACTGAAGTTCGGACGGAATTACAGCGGAAACAAGTAAGCACAACAAAAAAAGGCGGCCTTGCGCCGCCTTTTTTCCACGGAGGGACCGATATGACAAAGCCCATCATCGCGCTGCTGTACGACTTTGACAAGACGCTGTGTACCACGGACATGGAGGACTACGCCTTTATCCCGGCCCTGGGATACACCCCGGCGGAGTTCTGGCACAAGGCCAACACCTTCGGCCGGGAGAACCGGATGGACGGGCTGCTGGCGTATATGTACACCATGATCGCCGAGTGCCGCGCCCAGGGCAAGGACCTGAAGCGGGACTTCCTGGTGGCGTGCGGCCGCAGCATGGAGCTGTTTCCCGGCGTACGGGAGTGGTTTCAGCGGATCAACGCCTTCGGTGAGCAGCAGGGCGTGACCATCGAGCACTATGTGCTGTCCTCCGGGCTGAAGGAGATCATTGAGGGCAGCGGTATTGCCCACGAGTTCAAGCAGATCTACGCCTGCGAGTTCTACTATGACGAGGCGGGTGCCGCCTGCTGGCCCAAGCTGGACGTCAACTTCACCAACAAGACCCAGTTCGTCTACCGCATCAACAAGGGTGTGCTGGACGTGGCCGATGACAAGACGCTGAACGACTCCATGCCCGACGACAGCAAGCGGGTGCCCTTTACCAACATGATCTATGTGGGCGACGGGCTCTCCGACGTGCCGTGTATGAAGATGATGCGGTCCTACGGCGGGCAGGCCATCGCCGTGTACCAGAGCAGCAACCGGGCCGGCGTGGAGGACCTGCTGGCCAAGGGACGGGTGGATTTCATCTTCCCTGCCGACTACCGGGAGGGCACGGGGCTGGACGTGACGGTGCAGAACATCATCCGTAAGATGGCCATCAGCGACGCGCTGACCGCCGAGAATGTCCGCCAGATACAGTCCATCGGGCACACGGAGGTGCCGGGACAGGCGGGGTTGTTTGAATAGGGAAGTGGGAAATAACGTAAAAAGCCCTGTGCCGTGCGGCACAGGGCTTTCGTCATATCGGCTTATTTCTTCTTCTTTTTGCCCACGATGAGCAGCACTACAACGGCGATGACGGCCACGACCACCAGGGTGATCCACAGGCCCATGTTGCTGGTGTCGCCGGTGAGGGGGCTGGCACAGGCGACGCACAGGCTCACGGCCGCGGCGCACACCGCGCACAGCAGCGCGATCAGTTTTTTCATCTTTTTCACCTCATTTTAACGGTTTCTCCATTCCACCGCCGCCGGCGGGGAAATACATACAGGCGCAGGTCTATTGTACCATAGTTTTTGGGTTTTGCAACCCCGGAAACGTGCGCCCTGCCGCAGGGAAAGATCGGCGCCCCCGCCGATGGGCAGGGGCGCTGCGGTTTACAGATAGTTCAGCGGGTTGACAAACGTGCCGTTGAACTTGACGCCGAAATGGCAGTGGTTGCCGGTGGAGCGGCCCGTCGAGCCCATGCGGGCGATGAGCTGGCCCTTGTGGACCTTCTGCCCCAGGGACGCCACCAAACTGCTGTTATGCCCGTAGTACGTCTGATACCCGTTGCCGTGGTCGATGATGATCAGATAGCCGTACCCGCTCATCCAGCCGGAGTACGTCACCGTGCCGCCGTCGGAGGCATAGATGGACGTGCCGTAGCTGTTGCCGATGTCGATGCCGCTGTGGTAGGTGCTGCCCAGCAGGCTTCGATAGCCGAACCGGCTGGTGAGGATGCCGGTGCAGGGCCAGGAGAACGACCCGGTGGGATACCAGGTGGGCCGCTCCTTCGTGCCGCGGAGCTGCTGCTCCGTCACCGGCTGGGACAGCGTCACGCTGGCGACCACCTCGCGCTCCGTCTCCTCGCCGTTGATGTACGTCACGTTGGCGGTCATGTCCGCCTTGCCGTACACGCCGGGGGACGTGACCTTATACTCACCCTGATACATGGACGCGTCGTCGGTGTACTCCACCTGGTACGGCACATCCTGCACGTACCGCTGCCGCTCCACGTTCACCACCGTCAGATAGGGCACGGCGTTGCTGATGGTCAGCACATCGCCCACCCGCAGGATCTTCGGGTCATAGCCGGAGTTCAGCTTCATCAGCGCTTCCACGCTCAGGTCGTATTTCTCCGCGATGCTGTAATAACTGTCGCCGGAGGTGACGGTGTACGTCACCTCGCCCTCCTTCGTCTCGTTGAGGATCTCGGCGATGTAGCCCAGGTTCATCACGTAGGACGACTCCACATACTCCTGCCGGATGTCCACGTCCTCCACGAAGTAGGCGTTCACCGTGTCCGCCGTCTCATAGCCCAGCTTCAACTGCTCCAGCAGGTCCTCCAGCGCGCCGGAGCGGGTGGTGGCCACCACCTTTTCGCCGTCCACATACAGGACATAGGCGTAATCCACCACGCCGAGGGTGTCGCTCAGTGTCTCTTCAAACTCGTCGTCGGAGATCAGCTCGCGGCGGGGGAAAACGCCTGTTTCGGCGGTGAGCAGCGCCGTATCCACGGTGTAGCCGCCGTCGCCGGTGGTCGCGCGGGTGACATCCTCCAGCTCCGCCACCACCTTTTCGGCGGCGCGGCGGGAGGAGACGATGCCAAGGTCCTGACCGTCATAGGTCACCTGAGCGCCCAGGGTGTACAGGGACAGAACGGTGGCCGCGGCGGCGATGGCCATGGCGCCGCACAGGAATGCCACCGGGTGCAGATGCATCTTCTCAAAAAAGTGGCGGCGTTTGCCGCCCATCCAGGTCAGTGCCTTGCGCCGGTTGGAGAAGCCCTCGCGTATGGCGGCGGCCCGGCGCTCCAGGCTGCCGCGGAAGAAGAGGAACAGCTGGGCTGCGCCGTATTCGGATTCGGGGAACCGCCTGTCGCGGTTGGCGGCCGCCAGAGCCCGCGCATTGCTGCGCAGATCGGACAGCCACCGACCGATGCGGCGGAAGCCCGCTTGTATGTTCAGGGTGAACAGATCGTGGTGCTCATCGCAGAAGCTCCGCCAGCTCATTAAATTGTCACGCCACAGCTGCCACAGCTCCGATAGGGTCATGTGCTCCCGGTTGGGGTCGCGGTCGGCGGCTTTTTTCTGTTGTTGATCCTGCGTCATGGTGTAAGCCCCTAAAAGTTACAAATAGTTACAAAGCGTATGATACAATGATTTTCCCCTCACGTCAAGGATTAAATTGTAAACAAACCTTGCTGTGAAGAGAAAACCTTATAAAAAGGGGCTTTAATGGGGGGAAACGGCGGGTTTTCGGAAAAAACTTTTTGATGAAAAGCGCGGGACAGTGGCCGGGCGGTCAAACGCGGTCTGTATTGTTCCTGATAAAATAAAAAGCCAAGCCCCGAAAGGGGGCTTGGCTTTTTTCTTTTTCAAAGCTGATTGTCCAGAGAACGGATCAGCTGGGCAATGGCGTTGTCGCGGCAGTCGGGCAGGCGGCGGACGCCGGGTGTGTGCAGCACCTGGGGAATGGCGTTGGCGGGGGCGTAGCCCTGGCCGGCCCAGGTGAGCATACTGATGTCGTTGGCGTGGTCGCCCACGCAGATCACGTTTTCCCGTGCCACATCCAGCAGGTCCGCCAGACGCCGGACCATGCCGCCCTTGTTGGCGCCCTTGGCTGTCAGCTCCACCAGGGTCACGGCGCTGGGGACTACCTCATAGTCGTGGTACCAGGGCCGGGAGGCCAGAAAGTCCAGCAGGGCGGGCAGGTGCGCCTCCTCGGTGGAGAAAAGGGCCTTGCTGATGGGGGACGGCACGTCGTCCATGGTGTCTACCTCGATGGACGGCGCGTGGGTGATGTGCATATGACGGCGGGTGACGTCGTTGGCGTTCAGGGCGTGGATGGTGTTGTCATCGTGGTACAGCTCCACAGCCACCTGGGGCAGGGCGGTGACGACCTCCGTGACGTGCTGCCGGACGGAGTCGGGCAAAAAGGCCGTGACCAGGTACTTCTTCTGCGGGAAGTCGTAGATAGCCGCGCCGTTGAACAGCACGGTGGGACCGTTCATGGGAATGCCGTCCACAACCGTTTCAAAGGCGGGCTTGGCGCGGCCGGTGGCCACGGAAAAGATGCCGCCGTTGGCCATGAAATATTCGATGGCGGCGCGGTTCTCGTCAGAGACGGGGGGCATATCCACGCACTTTTGCAGGGCCTCCTCGGTGTAGACAAGGGTGTTGTCGAAATCGCTGACCAGCAGCAAGCCGTTGAATTTACGCATGATTTACGCCTCCGTGCCGCCGTTGGGCTTACTGCCGCCGCTTCTGCGGCGGGGCCGATGGCGGCTGCGCTTCTTCTCACCGCTCACGTTACCCGGGCCGTCCCCGGCGGGCTTGACTGCCTTGGGTGCGGGTGCGCCGGTGCTGCCGG
>ERZ1026854.1227-NODE-1227-length-16673-cov-19.308521_pt1 | contig 16673 bp, 21 predicted proteins | sample MGYA00380157_ERZ1026854 | MGnify/ENA primary metagenome ERZ1026854 (study PRJEB33269, sample SAMEA4719793) | human gut metagenome | biome: human-associated habitat; feature: organic feature; material: feces | place: Cameroon | collected 2013-10 ...
GGCTCGGAGATGTGTATAAGAGACAGAATACCCACCACCCACCCCTCGGTATCCTCCGTGCTCTCCGCGTGATCCGTGTGCGACACCCTCAAGTTGCAGAGACCTCGGCCTCTTTCGTGTCATTCGCCCGATTCGTGTTCGTTTAAACCTCAAGCAGAGAGCCGAGTTAGGCTCCTCATCCGTGTTCTCTGTGGTATCCGTGTGCGACATACTCAAGCAGCAGAGACCTCGGTCTCATTCGTGTCATTCGCCCAATTAGTGTTCTTTAAACCTCAAGCAGAGAGCCGAGTTAGGCTCCTCATCCGTGTCCTCTGTGGTATCCGTGTGCGCCACACACCAGCAGCAGAGACCTCGGTCTCATTCGTGTCATTCGCCCTATTCGTGTTCTTTAAACCTCAAGCAGTAGAGCCGAGCTAGGCTCCTCTTCCGTGTTCTCTGTGCAATCCGTGTGCGCCATACTCCAGCAGCAGAGCCCACAGGGCTATTCGTGTCGATTCGCGATATTCGTGTTCGCCACACACCAGCAATACGAAGCCTAATTTACCCCTTTACCTATCCCAGCCAGGTAGCGCACGAGCTAACTCCCAGCGCTGTGAGTGCGGCTATTAAAGCCTGCACTACAGCATTCACGATCTGGTACCACGGAATCTTCTTCGTGTTCGATTCCACGTTTGAACTATATATATACATAATAGTCAGAATTAAACATTAAACACTAAATATTAAACATTAGTCTCCTTCTTCTTGGCAGCATTCAAGTCTACAGAAGTCTCGTTGTTCTTCTCAGCCTTCAATACAGCAGCTTGACCAGCACGGCTTGCCACAGGGTTGAACTCAGCCATAGAACGAAGATCCTCGAAGTCCTCACCTGGCGAGAACTTGATATTCACATTCTTGATGTTTTCAGCGGTGAACTTCTCCAGCGACTCAGCACCCTCACAGTTGATAGAGATACTAAACACACCAAACTCGCCGAGCTTAATCTTGTTGCCGTTGAGCAGCTGTTCCACCATACAGTCGCACATATCCGACAAGATAGCCTTTACGATACCGCGGCTATAGCCACTATGGTGCGATGCGATATGCTTACTAAACTTGTTCAAGTCCCAGATCTCGCGCACTTGGTTCTTAGCATAAGCCTTAGCAGGTTCCTCTGGCTTCATTTGGTTCTTCATCATGTAAACAGAATAATCGATCATAATTTAAATCCTTTCTTTTAAAATTGTTAATACTAAAAATGTTAGCAACTCCAAACTTCGAATGTTGAGCACCCTGGGTATTGAATAAGCATTCACTTCGGCCGCCGAACCTTGTTTCTTCACTCATCACCCTCCGTTCTTTGTTTAAGCTGATGCAAAGTTACAACATCAAAACCCCGAATCCAATTCTGTTGAACCCCATTGAATAACCATTGAGCAACCATTGAATAACCATTAAATAATAACCCATATACCCCTCAATATAACCCCATATACCCACTCTTTTACCTTTTCACTCTTTTACCTTTTTACTCTTAATACGAGCTTGTGAAAGCTCAATTATTTATATATACCTATAAAAAGTTATTTTATTAGTTAAACGATGAATTCAACAACCACTCCCTCCGTATCCATTCAGATTTACGGAGGCAACAATCAGATTCTCCCCAACGCAACCTATGCGGTGCAGAATTTCTATGGCGACGAGCTCGCCAGCCAGAACACTGCAGGGGAAAGTAGTTCACCCGCACCACTCAGTCCCCCTGAGCAGCGGCTGTCCATATATATTAATAATGTGGACACCCTTCGAGGGTACATCACCCAGCTTCAGGCGTGCAAAACCGCCAAAGAAGTAGGCGAAGTGGTCGCCACGATGTGTCTTCAAGAGACCACGATAGTAGAAGAGCTCATAGTGAAGCAAAACTTCATCACCCTTCTCCTACCATTCCTCACGAATGTGGAGACCGGCAAGAGTATCGACAACCTGCGTCTATACATCAATCAAGCCTGGGAAGTTCGCAAACGAGCCAACCGCCATCCCGGTCGCTAAAGACCCCTAAAAAAGTATTACGTGATACTTTGCCCAGTATCACGTATTACTTTGCCAAGTATCACGTAATACTTTGGCAAGTATCATTATATACCCATTTTTCCACCCCTACACCCAATTATTAACATATTATTAGAATAACCATTTAAAAAACAACAATGTCAAACGAGACAACAAAAATTAGTGTACAGTCAGGAAACAACCAAATTGCTCCAAATGCAACCACACAAAACCAGATAGTTATAAGTGAGCTCCATTTGCACCTCGACAAGATCTCCGTCCAGCTCCTCTACCACTTGGCAAAACTCGACCCCAAGATCCTCGAACTCAGCAAAGCCCTTAGAGTCACCCTCCCTAACAATCATATAATATAATCAATGAGAAAACTAAGGTAGAGAGTAATCCGTGTGCGCCATCCTCCAGCAACAGAGCCCCCCGGGCTATTCGTGTCATTCGCGATATTCGTGTTCGTTTAAAGACCTCAAGCAGCAGAGCCGAGTTAGGCTCCTCTTCCGTGTCCTCTGTGGTATCCGTGTGCGCCATACTCCAGCATTCCATTAAACATTAAACACTACACATTAAACACTAAACACTACATTAAGCTATGGTTTATTTGCAAGATATAAGATTTACCAATTTCAAATGCTTTGAAGATACCTCCAGCCTGAAATTTGGAAAACTGACGTTGCTTACAGGTGCCAACAGCACCGGTAAGAGCTCCTTGATGTATGGTATGTTGGGAGTTCTTCAGAGTAAGAAATTCCCTTTGGAATTTTCCCCTAATGGCATTTATGTGCAGATGGGTAATTTCATGGAGATGGTATTCAAACATGATTCGAAAAGAGAAATTGGTTTTAGTTTTACCTTGGTTGACTCAGAAACCGACGAACAGTTAAAGATTGAAAGCCTGTGGATGAGTAATCAGGCAGGTAATCCGATGATTTCTTTCTGTGAATGTACGGGTAGTTATTATTATTTCAAGCAAAAAGTTACGAAAGATGGTGAACTCCTCGTTGATGTCGATATAGATCCTTCTAAAAATAGGCAGAGAAAGAAATTTGAGGAATTGTTGGAATATGCTAATTCTCATTTGGCTCCAAAAGATTCCATTATAGAGGTTTTGAAATATGCTACCAAGAAAATTCATTTAGAAAATTTGGTGGTTAGTGACCTTTCTAGTGGAAACATGGAAAAAAAGTATCCACTATTCTTTGCCATGCGGGAAGCAACGAGTTTCATAGAGCGTTATAATACGAAAGTCAACTATATCAGTTCTTATCGTCAACCGGCTCAACGTATTTATACCGAGGAGCCTGTTACATCCGGTAAGATTGCAACTTCAGGCGAAGGTTTTATCAACGAACTCTTAACTTGGAAGGATAATAGCCATGATAAGTTTGATGAATTTGTAGAGGGCATCAAATCCATTGGATTGTTGAGTGAAGTAGAACCATCCAGATTAGGTTCTGGTCAATTCAAGATTGGCGTGAAGGTGCATGAAGATGATGAACTTGCAAATCTTTCAGATGTAGGATTTGGTATATCACAAACCATGCCGATTATCATTGCAGATGTAGAGTTGGGCAAGGGGTCCACTCTTTATGTTTCTCAGCCAGAAGTTCATTTGCACCCAAGAGCCCAGGCAAAGTTTGGCGATTATCTTGTTAAGCAGATGCTGAAGGGCAAACGTTATGTCATCGAATCACACAGCGAGTATCTTATGAATCGTCTGCGTCTGTCAGTAGTTAGGGGCGATATTCAGGAGGAGGATATTAAGGTATATTATATGAGTCAAGGCGAAGGCAAGACCACCATTCACACTGTCAAGTTCAAGAAGAACGGTCAGATAGAAGGAGCTCCTCAGGATTTCTTCGATACTTATATGATAGATGTGATGGACATAGCAATGAGTGCGCAATGAAAAAAGATATATTTATAGACAATAATATCGCTTGTCGTTTTGCCAACCCAATGGATCCAGAGATGAAGAAGCTCATCAATTGGATTATGAAGAATGAGGTGGGTAGTGATGACAATGTGATATTAGTAGTGTCCGACAAGTTGCTTCATGAATATATTGCTTCATGCCAAGGGGCTTATGGTTCAACGAGCATCCCAATGATAGTTGGCAAGTTGACGAAGGAAGGCAGATTGTTGAAAATCAGCAATGCAGAAATCAAGGAGTTTCAGCGCACGTATTTTAAAAAGAAGGTAGAAAAGGCTCTTCGATCCAACCAGGAAGATAGAAATCACATACCTGTGGTTCTTCTTTCTGACAGAAAGTTTGCTTTAACCAACGATGAAAAGTTTACTTACGATCTGGAGCATTTCCCAGGTTTCCAAGTCCTAGTTTGTTCAAGACCCGAAAACCTGCCTTATGAAGGATGAATTTGCATCATCCTTTTGTCTTAAATTGTCTGTCTTGTCGTTAAACATTACACACTAAGCATTAGTGTTCTCTGCTAATCCGTGTGTGCCATACTTCAGCTGCCAAGCCCACAGGGCTATTCGTGTCATTTGCCCAATTCGTGTTCTTTAAAAGCCTCCAGCAGCCGAGCCGCGTTAGGCTCCTCTTCCGTGTTCTCTGTGCAATCCGTGTGTGCCATACTCCAGCAGCAGAGCCCACAGGGCTATTCGTGTCATTCGCCCAATTCGTGTTCTTTAAAAGCCTCCAGCAGCAGAGCCGCGTTAGGCTCCTCCTCCGTGTTCTCTGTGGTATCCGTGTGCGCCATCCTCCAGCTACGGTTTATCCCGGTTTATCGCCCTGCGGGCAAAGAGCTGGTACAGCGCATGATGGAAAGACATAGCGATATGAGTCGTACAGCTTGCTTACGTAATCGCATGCTATATCTTCCCATCAAAACTCAAAGCATGAAAGTTTGCCTCCTGGGTGTTTATATGGTTTATGTTTTTTACTCTAGCATTCCATTAAACATTACACATTAAACAGAAAAACTTCCTGAAATTTTTTGTAGCTTCATCAATAAAACTTATATTTGTAGACAAAAAAAGGAGATATAATTATGAATACAATAGTAATTGATAGTAATATATATAAAGGAGCGGAAAGTTATGCTAAAATGCATAATATTAGTGTAACAGCTGCAATAGAAAAGGCGATTTCAATGTTTTTGCAAAAGGTACAACCTAAGCAAAGACTATTAGAAACCGAAGAATTTAGTGATGCGTTGTCTTATGTTAAGACATTAAAGGCAAAAGGAGGCAAGCCGATACCGGCAGATGAAAATAACTTAGATGCGTTGGTTGATAAAAAATATGCATTATGAGAGTTTTTATAGATACGAATATCTTAATAGATTTCGTTGCCAATCGGGAGGGCTTTTCTGAAGATGCCGATAAACTCTTTGCTCTTGGAGTAACAGGAGACATAAAGTTGATGACGTCAGCTTTATCTTATGTTACAGCCATGTATGTAGCACATAAGTATGAGTGTCAAAATGTAAAAGAAGCACTTTTGGCTGTATCGAATTTTGTAGATGTTTTAGACTTGCAAGGCAATGTGGTAATCGAAATGCTCTCTTCTGATTGGAAAGATTATGAGGATGCAACACAGAATGCCACAGCTTTGAAAGCCGAAGGAGATTGTATTGTAACTCGTAACAAGAAGGATTTTTCGAATTCTTCTTTACCAGGTAAACCACCAATACAGCGTAAGGTAGGTTGAATGTAAAATATTATCTTTGCAACCGTTTTAAAATTCACATAAAATGGAAAGCAAAGAATATTTTGAAAAGGTGATGCAGGACTACAACCAGAACCGAAAGGGACGTAGCCTGCGTAAGTATTGCAAAGATGAAGCTGTCGACTATGAGTGGCTCATCCAGTACAAGAAAAACTATCCTTTACAGGAGAAACAGCAAGAGCAACTACAAGATGCTTTTATACCTATAACTATAAAGGATGATACTCCTAAGCTAACAACCTGGCAAGTGGAGACTTTGGTTTTGAAATCTCCAGACGGAGATCAGATAGAGTTAAAAAGTAACAGTTTGTGTGTCGTGGCGGAATTGCTGCATAAAATGTCGCAGCCATGATAAACTTTGATAGTAGAACTAAATACTTTATAAAGTCCACTCCAATCGATATGCGTAAGGGATATGAGGGACTAGCATCAATCGTGCGTGATGTCATGGGGCATAATCCTCGAAATTACAATGAGGCTTTTGTTTTTTATTCCAAGGACTATCGTAAAGTGAAAATCTTGCATTATGACATAAATGGTTGGGTTCTTTGTTCGAAGTGGTTTACTGACGGCAAGTTTCTTAAGCCAGAGTTTGAGGAATGTAAGATTACACATGAGTTATCAAGGGAAACTTTGATATTGATAATGTCAACGTCAGTTCAGACGAAAATAAGAATATGAGCATACAAGAAGAAATATCAGCATTGGAGGCAGAGATTGCTGCTGCCGATGCCCGTACTGCTAAGGCGAAAGCACAAACAGCAGCAGCCAATCGAAGAGCGTCCGAATATAGCGCCCGTGCCTCCCAAACAGAAGCTGAGATACTAAAGCTGCTTTCGAATCCAAACTTTCCTGAGGACAAGAAACAGCAAATTCTAGCGAAAATGCGAGCTTTTGGGAATAAGGCTTAATAGGTTTAACTGGTTGAATATCAGTTATTTTATTATGTGATATTTAGCTGAAAATATTTGCGTATCTCGTTGATTTTTAGTACCTTTGTATACATGAATACAAGAGACAACATACAGGCAGAACTCCAAATTTTACGCATGGAGAACGTTCGTTTGACCAATGAGTTGACCAAACGTAACGAGTATGCTCGTTTCTTGGAGAATGAGAATGAGGCAATAGAGTCGGAGACTCGTCAAGAGTATGAGAGCAAGCTAATCTTGATGAAGAAGGAACGCGACAATGCCTTGGAAAAAGCCAAGGAAGCTGAGAAGGAGATCCAAGCTGCAAATGGAAGGGTATACAAAGAACGTATGCGTGCCGACAATGCCGAACAAATGCTTTGTGAGGCACAAAAAGCCCTTGAGGAAAGCAACAAAAAGGTATCTATTCTTACCGAAAAAGTGAAATCTGTTGATGATCTGAACGATGTTGCAGACGCAGCCGATAAGGCAGTGTTAGATGCCAAGCAGGTGATAGAACTCATCAATCGCCGTGTGTTCCAGCGCAATAGTGATGCCACCCGATTCTTGAATGGAGAGATAGATCCTAATTGTCCATTGTTGGAGGAGAATGGACTCGCAGCTATTGTTAAGCATGTGATGGCTGTGACTAGTGGAAAGGATCGCACCGTAGTGGATAATACAGTGAAGAAGAAAGCAGGCAAGTCGAAGGTTCGAGTTCCGAAGCAAAAAAGCGACAAAACCAAACCTTCTTCGTGTACGGATTCGAATACTCCTCGCCGCCGTCGTGTGTATACTGCAACTGTCTTGGAAGAAATGGGTGTTGATACGAGTAATCTCCCTAAAGGTTCAAAGTTGATTAACCGAAAGGACAAGGTGACGGGTGAGGATACATGGTATATCCAGCTATTCTTTCATACTCCAGCTAAGGTAACTTGCCGTGAATACAAGATTGGTCGTTTCAATGTTCCTAAGAGTGATCCAATGTGCAGTAAGCGCCCAGTTAGAATATTGGAGAGCAATCCTATCATGCCAAGTTTTGCAAGATTCTACCTGGAGTCAAAGTTTTGCTATAACCTTAGCGAGAATCGTATTCTAGAGATATTGAAGGGGATGAAGACGAATATACCTCAGTCTTCCTTGAACTTATGGATGCATCAGATTATGGAGATGTTGAGGGAAAGACTTGAACCGTTGATGCTGGAAGCCATCCGACAGTCTAAGTTTACCAACAATGACGCAACTCGTTTGCTGGTACGTAGCAGGAAAACACCTGATGACCCTCTGAAATATACAATAGAATATGTTCAGGCAACACTCTCCTTGGAGAAGAAGCTTTGCGTGATGCTCTATGATGAGGGAACCCGCGACCACATGCTGCAAGAAGAGAAAATCTTCAAGGATTCTTCCATTGTCGGTTTCGTTGCAGACAGAGCTCCTCAATATCCAGCCATAGTCAAGGACTTGGAAAAACAGGAGTTGTTGCGTCAGGCCTGTTGGTTCCACGCTCGCCATTATTTGGTGGATGCCTATTTGGTAGATTCGAGAATGGAAATGCTTTTGATATTGATCAATGCTTTGTTCTATATCGAGCGAGTCTTCCTACAAGAGGATGACCAAAGTCCAGAACATCGCCTGGAGTTCCGTCAAGAGTGGAGCGAGCCTATCGTTGATCGCATCATGGAAATGCTCAAAAAGATGCGTGCAGCAGGTGACGAATATGGTCAGATGGTTCACAGAGCCGTAGATTACATACTTGATGACGAAGATGCCTTCCGAACATTCCTTTCGGACGGCCGAATCGACATGCACAATATAGCCATAGAGAGATGTTTTAGACATATCGCTATGGGAAGACGCAATTGGCTTCAGACAGGAAGTCATTTCTCAGCCCAAAATATGGCGTTTATGTTCGGGTTGTTGGAAAGTTGTAAATTGAACAAAGTGAACTTTGGTGAGTACATTGAGGACATCCTTACTCGCATCCTTTATTGCGAGGATGTTGATGCCTCGTTCTTACCATGTGACTATGTTCGCCATTTTGAAGATGGTACGGATGCTGAGGTAACAAAACCATCCCAAGACATTGCTTAATAGTTAAATATTAAAAATCAGAACTTTATTCAAAAATACAGGTATTGTTAACCCGCTAATAAATAGTGGGGACGCTGTATTAGTGGTTTACCTTTACCAGTTTATACTCCTGCTGAGTTGTTGGATATTTTAAATCAATAAAGTAGAATAATAAGTTTCGCCCATCGGTTGTATCCGTTGTACCTGTTGTATTTGTTGTTTTAAAGACCTCAAGCAGCCAAGCCCACAGGGCTATTCGTGTCATTTGCCCTATTCGTGTTCTTTTAAACGCTCCAGCAGCAGAGCCGTGTTAGGCTCCTCCTCCGTGTCCTCTGTGGTATCCGTGTGCGCCATACTCCAGCTACGGTTTATCCAGGTTTATCGCCTTACGATATTCCCATGGTGCCAACCACAGTTGCTGCAGTTTAATCAGACTGTCGAGAGTTCGCACTATCGTAAAGGCTGCTTAAACAGTAGCAACACGAAGTAAAGAATATCGTTAGGGGTTTATATGGTTTATGTTAATCATCGCAAGCTTTCCATTAAACACTAAACATTACACATAACACACGATACATTAGTGTTCTTATAAACCTCAGCAAGTTTCGCCCCAACGGGTGTATTACTTTAGCTCGTATTATGAAAAAACTTTTTTTAAAAAACATTTTGCGGTATCATAGAAAAACTATATCTTTGAGCGCAAAGCATAATTAATAAGGAGATTACGTTATGAACATAGAAGATAAAAAAGCAGATTTTATGCGTCGCTTCAAGGCTTCTAGGGAGCGGAAGGCAGAATACATAGCACAAATGGAAAAGCGTATGCGAGATGACTACCGCAGCAGAACCGGTAAGGAAGCAGAATCATTTAGTGTATTGTAAGAATGAAAAAATTAGACTTAGCCAAGATTAATAGTTGTGCACCATATGCAGTAAAAGAAGACACTCAAGAAGGTGCATATACTTTTATCGCTGATTCTGGAGCTGAGTTTTCAATCGGCTTTATGCCAGATGATTTGATTCAATCCGATGATTCCTATGAACTTATCATAGGTAATCTCAATGGTGTGAAATCACCTCGTGATAAAAGGTCAAAGCTACAGTTATAGCAATTGTAGAGGAATTCTTCAATGTCAATAAGGCGACGATGTTGTTTTTATGCTCTACAAGTGACAGCAAGCAATTGATGAGAGGACGGTTGTTTAAGAATTGGTTCGATACATATAAGTATCGTAATCGTTTTACAATGGTGACATCTACTTTGTTAGATGAATACGGGATAGATAATGTAGCTTCTGTAATCATCAGAAATGACAATCCTAATCTTGGTAAAGTATTGGCAGAATTTGGAGAAACTATAGAAATGTTTAGCCATAAGCCAAGCATCGGTTGACAAATACATTTTACCCCATTCGAGTGGCGACAAGTGCAGAGCGATACTGCAATGGGGAACCAAATATAACTTTTTCGAAAAACTGATAGGTGTAACTACTTGTAATAAATAGGGACGCTGTATTGGTGATATACAATATAATATAAAAATGCTTACAAGTGATATAATTCGGATTTTGATGGCGGGTGCTTCTGTGCATATTGACTGTAAGAAACATACTGTATCAGAGTTATTGATGATGGCTAATGTTGCCAAAGTACATAAACGCAGAATTTTCTTTGAAAATTCAGAGAAACTGCTTGTGTCAGACAGGTTAAGAATAGCTTTGGTGGGTAAGGATTATGTTGAATTTTGTGATTTAGTATAACGATGGACAGAATTGTATTTTATAACGGTGAAGAAACAGGATACGTTGTAGAGCGAACCAACTTCAACAATTCCTTTTTTGCAGAACAATATGCTTCTGCTTTGAAATTGTTCAAGAAGATATATTGTTCTACAGGACCAGTATCTAACATTATTGCTTTTTGTGGTGATAGAGGTGAAGGTAAAACTTCGTGTATGCGTAGTTTTATGAAACTTCTCAGTCAGGATTCTGAGTTGGACAACTTTGATAAGAATTTGCCTTTTAATGCCTCAAAAATAGAATTGCTGGATGTTGTAGACCCTGCGTTCTTTGACAAAAAACATAATCTGATAGAGCTGGTCTTAGGTCAAATGTATGGGAGGTTAACACAAAAGGCATTGGATGACGAGGAATATTCTTCTGAATTGAGTAAAAAACAAAAGCTGTTGAATAGCTTTCAAAAAGCAAAGATGTGCTTGGCACATCTTGAAAAGGAGAAAAAAGAGCTATATGACCCTTTGGAAGAATTGGAAGCGTTGTCGGCAGGTATTAACTTGCAGCAATGTTTAGGTACACTTTTTGAAGAATATTTAAAATTTCAAGGCAAGGAAAAAATAGTATTGGCTATTGACGACCTTGATCTCAATATGACTGAGGGCTATCGGATGGCTGAACAAATCCGAAAGTATTTAAATCAACAATCTTGCATATTGCTGATAGGCTTGAATATAGGACAACTTACAGAAGTCATCAAAAATTCTATAGCAAAAGAATTGGATGTAAGAGAATGGGAATATGAGGATTTGCCTACAATGGCGATGAAATATGTCATGAAGCTTTTTCCTTATGGAAACAGGGTACTTATGCCTTCTATAAATGAATCATGTGAGGTAAAACTACAAATCAGTGATAGAGGTGATGCTTTGAAGGACTTGAATTCTTTAAATAGCGTAAAGGATGAGGTGACACGGCTGATATTCCGGAAGACAAGATATTTGTTCTATAACGAAAAAGGAAATGTATCACCTATAGTCCCTCGAAATTTGCGCTCTTTGCGATTACTGTTAGGTATGCTTTTGCAGATGGAAGATTTTAAAGATAATGAAAGTCATGCATCCAACAAAAAAATCTTCAAGTCCTATTTCTTTGGAGAATGGACAAAGTGTTTGGCTGAAGAAGACCAAAAATTTGCAAATGCTCTGATTGATTATCGTGACTTAGGAGGCATAAATAAATATGTTTTAATGCATTTCCATCAGGAAGCGATGGAAAGTGAAATTACGGGAGATTGGGCAGATTGGACAAACATATCTGAATATGATGTTAGTTTAGGACAAGTTCTTGATATATTGTCTCGTGTTTCAAATAGAAGTACAAGTAATGATAAAAAACTACTTATATTTTTTGTACGTTCTTTCTATTCTATGAAGTTGTATGAATTATACGATGTGATTTCTGAAACACAAAATGGAATATATCCTATTGCATCATCAGATGATAATGAAGTTGTAAAAGTTGATACGCTATTCAGAAATGTCAATCAACTCCAGAAATTATTAAATGGTAATTATTTCCGTTATGCACAAAATGATTTTCTTGCCCCAAGAAAAGATGGACGGGCAAGAGATTTGCATGCCATCAATGGAAAAGAGCTAAATGAAAGTTTGAAGGCTGTATGTACTCAACTTGATCAATATAAGGATGCTAATTTTTCTGATGATGATAACTCTACAGAAGCCATAAATTGGCGTTGTTTTAAAAAGCAATTTAGAGAATGTGAGTTCTTTGTAATGTCAACCTTGCGTTCTTTACCATCAAAAGAGAAAGAAGACACGACCAAATTCTTCATCAGCCCAGAGTTTTCTCTTCCAGCATATATGACAGACTATAATTCCAACATGGGATTTTATCTGTTTGATGTGATGGCACCATTTTTCAACATTGTCAATATAAAATATGCCTATAAGCGTTTTGCGGAAATAGGTGACATTTATGATTATGCACTTAATCATGAATGGTCTCTGTTGCGTTCGATGATGTCTGCAGCATACGTATATAAAGGTAGTCCTGTATTAAAGGATGGCGAGAATTATACTGATGTAGCTATGCACTGTCTTGTATCCGATGCTGTGATACGAAATGCTGATGTTCACAGTTCTATTGTTGAGACTATGCAGACAAACAGACTTAAGGTAAAGGAGACTGGAAGTACTGTCGGATTGTTGGAAAAAACATATAATGCCTTAACCAAAATAGGTATGAAGACATACTTCTATTCAGAAGGAAAAGCCCATGAAATACATTTCGCTTTTTTAAGTGCTATCATCTCTTTTTTAAAAGAGACAACGGACGAAGATTTTGATAAAGTTTTTTATGTGAATAAGGATGATACGACAGAAAATAACACAGGGCTTTCGCAAGAAGATTCTCAATGGTTAGATGATCATTTCCGTTCGGAAATCCAGGCACAGTATCCTGCAATAGGAAAAACAATTATCAGTCGCATAAGAAAGAGCATGGAGGCAGGGTGGAATGACTATCTTCCACGTGGATTCTGGCAGAAAATCATAGAAAATAAAACGAGGTATCAGTCTTGGACAGAGGTGAAAAATATGATAGGACCTCAAATTGCGATGCTAAAGGCAACAGAACCTTTTATCCATGCGGATGACCCTGTTGAAGCATCTGATGCCGAATAAAACAACTGTACGATGGACTTTGAGAAAATTGTCGCTAAGACCTTGTTTTCTGACATGCCAATAGAGTCTGCAGTACAATCTGTACTAGCAAACGATTCAGAAAAGTTTCTTGTGGATTTCTTGGCTGTAGCTCGACATGGTAACAGTGCTTTTACAGAATCAGAATTGAGTCTGCTTCAACGAGATTTTAATGAAGTATGGTGTAAAGTCGAGAATAAGGAGTTGAACACACATCCTATTTTTGCCAGATGCTTCAAGCTTCTGTTTCGCCTTTCAGAGCAGTTACTTTGCTTGGATGGCAAAAATCCGATAGTTCATTTTGACAGCTTGTTACGGTGGAGAATGTTCAGTCTGATATTAGGCGAGGATGCTCTTACAACATCTTATCTTGCAGCCTATAGTAAGACACATGGCTACCAGTTCAATTCTTTTGCCTGGCCAGATGTCCTATCGCATGATGAGGAAAATCTAAATAGAATTCTTTGTAAAGGTATGTCCGATGTTCATGCTCATTATGGTGCCTCATGTGCAATATTCAATCTCAGCTGGGTAAGCATGATGAATGACATTAGTACAAATACAGATTTTGTAGCAGGTAACTTGTTCAAATATTGTCAAGAAGCTCATACAAGTCCTACATTCGTCTCTAAGACGTATAGCTTGCGTACTCTTTGGATAGTTGCTGCTTTCATCAGAAAAGAGTTTTACAGACTGTTGTATTTGTCTTCTGAAGAGGTGAACTTTAAGCAATGTTGGCGTTATCTCAATGAGGATATTATAAGAAATGCTTGTATCAATGATATTCAGGCAGATATTAATACTTTTGCATTAAACTCTTTCCGAGATAGAAAAGATGGACGTATTGACTATGCTTTGAGCAATGATGCTGGCATGAAGGCTAAAGGATCTATTCATGTAATCGAGAGTGGTGAAAGAGAATTGTTGTACCGCTTCTTTTCGAAATATCAGAATGGCGACAAAGCCGTCTGGAAATATTCTGGCTATTTCTATTTGTATTTACTCATAAAGAATAGAATACGTCAAGAATTAGAACATACCAATCTGAAAGTAGGGTTTCTGAATTTCAAGCATTATCAAGATAGGAAGACAACTTTCATTTCGAAGAAAGGTCTTGTTTACCGAAATTATCACAATTTCGTAGTACAATCCTCTTGTTATAAAGAAAATGACAAACTGGAATTACGTATAGGTGGAAAACAATCACTAGCTGATCTTAATAATTTGACATTCATGCCGAATTTATTCTCTATCACCCCATTGTCAAAAGAAACCCTAAATGATAGGTTGTCTATAGTATATTCTTTTTATAAGGCGTCGAAAGACAAGGCGTTACAGCAAAACAGTATCAGATATGCCTCCTTTCGTAATCAAATTATGCAGAAGTGCTTTGAACTTGTAGATGAGCACAGAAAAAGCTATCCTATTCGGTTGACAGGTGTAGATGCTGCCGGCAATGAATTAAATTGTAGACCTGAGGTGTTTGCTCATGCTTTTCGTTATTTGCGAGAATTTGGAGGCTTGGGAAGAACTTATCATGTTGGTGAGGATTTCTATGATTTGATTGATGGATTGAGGGCAATTGATGAAGCCATAACTTTTTTGGAGTTTGGTAAAAACGACCGTTTAGGTCATGCTTTGGCTTTAGGTGTGAATCCTTATGACTATTATAAGCATAGAAGATATAATATCGTTATGCCTCAGCAAAATTTGCTCGACAACTACGTATGGTTGTATCATCAGATAAAAGCAAATAATGTAAAGACTCCCTCTTCGATGCTATTAGAGTTAGAAAACAGAGCCTCTTTTCTGTATTATCAGATTGGTTATAGGAATTTCTCTATGCTCAAATGTTGGCATGCATGGCTTTTACGAGGGGAAGAAGATGAGAAAGAGAATGATAGCCCATGGGGGAAAACAGCTTTCAGTAAGTGTGCCTTCGTAAAGAATGCACGTTTTGATACAGAAGCTGTTAATATGAATCTACAGTATAATCATAATCCACTAATAAAGCAAAAGGGTGCGAAAGTCATAGAGGAAAAATTGCCAAAGGGTATTGAAGATATTGTTGAAGCCTTGCAGGGTGTTATGATTAGAAAAATATCAGAAAGAGGTATCGGCATTGAGTCAAATCCGTCTTCTAATATATGCATCGGTCCGTTTGAAAAATATGAAGACTTGCCTTTGTTCAATTTTGCTCCTATGGAACAGAATGTTCGCACATCCGTAGTTAATGTTTCCGTAAATACTGATGACAGAGGGGTTTTTGCTACATCATTGTACCATGAGTTTTCATTGATAGCAGCTGCATTGTTTAAACAAAAAGACAAAGATGGAAACCGTCTTTGGAGCAATGAGGCTATTTATGAATATATCGACAGATTGCGAAGTAATGGATTTAACCAAAGATTTAACTAATTCAAAAATACAATTGGGATGAATTTTCAAAAACAATTTGATACGATAACAGGTGCATTGAGCTTATTTGACCTGTCATATTGGATTTCGGGAACAGCTCTTTTGTTGTCATTGGTTTATGTCAATCCGAAGTTGATGAATTTCTTGCTTCAAGATGATAAGTTGTTTTTCTCCATGATATTCTGTGTGATAATAGCTTATGTTGCAGGTTTGGTCAGCTGGGTTATAGGAAAGCGGTTGAGATATCTCTTTATGATTGTATATAAGCGAAAAATGAAAGCAGTAAAAATAGATTTTGAAAACTTGTTTGCTGAAGCCATACACGTTTGCAATATAAGCGACCGCTCTAAAATCAAAAGCATGCTCACTAAGAGTAAAACATTAACTTATTCGTATATGTGGATGAAATTAGACCAATCAGAAAATGCTGATTGTAAACGGCGTTTTGACTACATCTGCAGATTCTGGACTTTTAGGGCAATTTATGAAGGAATAATACCGCCAGTAATAATTATGTCTGTTACATTCTACTGCAATTATATTACAAAATGCAGCTGTGAACTTTCTGGTTTATGCAAGGTTGTTTCTTCTTTTGATATTTGTGGGTGTCTTTGCGCATTGATTTACTTTTGTTTTGTTCTGTTTTTAGTTGGATGCTTGGCATTGGAAGCAAGAAAATGTTTCAAGACCCAGTTAAGAGAAGTTGTTCTGGCTTTTAGCGTTTTTTGCAGCGAAGATATGTAATATACAGATTCTCTCTTAAACATTGAATAGATTTGAGGTAAAAAATAGCAATGACAGACCAACAATACAACGAATTTTTGAAAGCCTACACAAAGGAGGCTTTGGCAAGCATGATAAAGGCAGACATACGCAGTAGGTTCCCAGAATCTTATGCAAGTATTTATTGCCAACAATTTGATAATTTCAAAAATGTTGCAGATTTCTTTGAATTTGCAGCAAAGTTGATGAGGAGACAATAATTTGACATTGGCTTTAAATTCCAAGGAAGAAGAGGTTGACAAGGACGATAAAGAGTCTTTGGCTTGGGTTAGAGCTTTACAGTTACCTTTGAGGCAATTTA
>ERZ1026854.1233-NODE-1233-length-16624-cov-5.106947_pt1 | contig 16624 bp, 14 predicted proteins | sample MGYA00380157_ERZ1026854 | MGnify/ENA primary metagenome ERZ1026854 (study PRJEB33269, sample SAMEA4719793) | human gut metagenome | biome: human-associated habitat; feature: organic feature; material: feces | place: Cameroon | collected 2013-10 ...
TCGTTAACAAAAAATAAGGATATTGACTTCCATATCAATATCCTTATCCTATACAACATATGAATATTTATTTTTAAAAATGTGCAATCTTTAACTTAGATATAAGCTCCTTCAATGCATCTGCCTGACTGCTCATCTGCTGGCTTGCTGCCGCACATTCCTCTGATGTAGCAGAGTTAGTCTGTACAACATCATTAATCTGTTCAACACCCTCGTCAACCTGCTTGATTGCCTCTGTCTGGGCATCAAGAGCTTCCGCAATATCATTAACCTCAACAACAATTGCCTTAGAGTTCTCAACAACTCCACCAAGCTGTACAGCAGTATCATTAGCAATAACCATACCATTCTCAACTGCCTTTACAGATGATTCGATAAGTGCTGATGACTCTTTTGCTGCCTCTGCACTCTGCGCTGCAAGTACCGCTACCTGGTCTGCAACAACCGCAAAACCTCTTCCGGCATCACCAGCTCTTGCCGCTTCAATAGATGCGTTAAGCGCAAGAAGATTTGTCTGTGAAGCAATATCATTAATAGTTGCGATAATTTTACTGATTTCATTAGATGAGCGGTTAATCTCTTGCATCGAATCAACCATTTCACTCATCTTGCCATTGCTGCTGTCAAGCTGTGTACCAAGCTCGCCAACCTTGTCACTGACATCCTTGGCATTCTGTGAATTCTGTGAAACTCTCTCATACACACTTGTAAGTGATGCTGTAAGCTCCTGAATAGCTGCCGCCTGGTTAGTTGCACCTTCCGCAAGTTCTGTAGAACTCTCTGCCACCTGATCAGACCCCTCTGATACCTGGTCAGCAACCTTCTGAAGATTCTTAACCATATCAGCCATGCTTCCCTCAAATGCCATGAATGAATCAAGTATCTCCTCGAAATCGCCCTTCCACTCTACCTGTGGCTGGATATCAAAGTCACCTGATGAGAACTGCTTCATAGCCCTTGATATATCACTTACATATGAATTAAGTGTTCTTATTGATGAACGTAAGCTGTGTGCAAGGAAACCAAGCTCATCATCTGAATGATATTTAAGCTCTGTATGGAGATTACCATCTGCAAGGTCGTCTGCAATCTTCCCAATCTCCTGTATAGGCTCCATGATAAGTCCAACAATAGTAGTTCCAATTCTTCTTGATATAATAACCGCAAGGATTATAAAAAGAATAGTTATTCCAACACCTATTATAGCTACAACATTGCATAAGATAACTGCACTGTTAGTCTCTTTATCTGTGACAGCATCCATTCTGTCAGCGATAGACATAAGATTGTTAAGGGCTGGTGTACAGACATTATGTATCTTATTCTTGGCACCGCCGATATCACCCTTTTCAATCTGGTTGATTATATCGTAACCAACTGTCGCCCACTCATTAAGAGCCGTTACATACTCATTATATAATGACTCATCTATAATATTAGTACTTTTGATTACACTAATCTGTTCCTGTGAACCTGTAAGCTCTGTCTCAAAGTTTTTCTTATATGTGCTATAAGTCGTCTTATCATCATTAAGAGCCATCTCTCTGACATTACGTGCGGCATTATCTATATTAATAATGCTTTCCTTAACAGCAGTATCTGTCTTCTGTGCGCCCTTGACATAATCATTAAATCTTAAATCAAGAATACCAAGACCAATAATAGCCACAAGGCCTGTTGCAATCATGCACTTAACTGCTACAGCATAGCCATGCTTAACCCTGTCATTGAGTTTCATTTTCTTCAGTTTTTCCTTCAGTTTTTCCTTCATTTAGTTGTACCTCCATTCCTTTCATCCAAAGCCAAATTAATTAGTACCTTTTTCCCATATTGGTGAATTAATTTACCACAACCAAATGGCAATGTCAACCATTATTTTTATATTGCAAGCACATAATATATACTCATTTCTTTTTTACATATACAATCTTATGAATCTTATCTTCTGCCAGCTCATTCTTCAATTCAAAGCGGTTGCTGTTCTTCTTGATAAGATCCGAGAAATTCCTGTAACCATATATTCGTGCATCAAATCCCGGGCAACGCTTAGACATATGTATTCCAACACTCGCGAGATTCTGCCAGTCATCTTCAAGATATTCTGATATCTCAGATAAAACCTCATCCAGAGTCGGCACGCTTATAGGAGAAGCCTCTTTAATAATCTCCTCATCTTCTATCGCATCTGCTTCCTCAGACATAACAGTATCTGCGGCCTGATTAACCTGTGCAGAGCCATCTTCCTTAACTTCATTATTATATATAAGATCAAGAAGCCTGAATTCGTCACACGCCTTGACCAGCGATTCATTAGTCTTCTGCTCACCCATGCCAATCACTGTTATACCAGCCTCTTTGACACGGTAAACCAGCTTGGTAAAATCACTGTCACTGCTTACAAGACACAGTGTATCTATCTGACCTGAGTGAAGTATGTCCATGGCATCTATTGTGAGTGCCTGGTCAGCTATACTCTTGCCATTCGCATAGCTTATCTGTAACATAGGAGTGATTCCCTGACCCGGCATAACACCGTACCATGACTTTACAGTTGGGGAACTTATCGAACCATACAACCTTGATATCTTAATTCTCCCTATATGCTCAGCTTCTTTCTTAATATACTCCGCATATTTAGGTGATATATTATCTCCATCAATCAAGATTGCTATTCTATCCTCCATACTGTCCCTCCATCTCATATTTAATTAATTATATCACGTATAACGCTATCATGCACGAACTATTTTTATATCATTCTCTTTTTATATTATTACTAATGTATCAGACCTGCGGCTCCACATAACAGCACAATTGCGCCGAGAACAATTCTGTAGTATCCAAACACCTGAAAATCATGCTTTTTAACATAATTGATAAGGAATTTAAGAATAAATATAGATACAACGAATGAAACTACTGAACCTACAAGTAACACAACAAGCTCTGTTCCTGTAAATGCCAGGCCATACTTTACAAGCTTTAAAAGGCTCGCACCTAACATTACAGGAATTGCAAGGAAGAATGTATACTCAGCAGCTATGCTTCTTGATACGCCAATCAGAAGCGCACCTACAATTGTGGCACCTGATCTTGAAGTACCTGGGAAAATTGCCGCTATAACCTGAAATAATCCGATTATAATTGCTGTTTTAAATGTAATCTCTGATAATGAGTTAATCTTAAAACTCTTACCCTTATTAGCACGCTCTATAATTATGAAAGCCACACCAAATACAATAAGTGCAATGGCAACACATGTTGGGTTATAGAATAACGCATTGAATAAATCATCAAATATAATTCCTATGATTGCGGCTGGAACACAGGACACTAATATCTTAAACCAGAGCATCCATATATCTTTCTTGAAGAATGCATCCATTCCTTTCTTTCCTGCCCGCGATTGCTTAGTCAGTGCAAATGGCCATATCTGGCTCCAGTACAAAACTACTACTGCAAGGATTGCTCCAAGCTGGATAACGACATCAAATACATTAAAGAAATTCTCGCTTGTTCCCTTAAACGGAATTAACTGCTCAACAAGTATCAGATGACCTGTACTGCTTATTGGAAGCCACTCTGTGATTCCCTCTACAATACCGTAGATTATCGCTTTAATTATATCTGCCACGATAACTCCTCCTTATTATTTTTATAATTTTAAACTCGTATAAGTATATCAGATACTTGTGTATATTAGAAATACTTTTTATCATTATCACAAATATTTGCACCATTTTTACAAGCCATTTACTTTGATTACATCATCTGGCACTTCAAAATGCTGGTAATCCTTGGCACTTTCCCAGTCTCCTCCCCATTCAAAGCCATGCTCTGTAAACAGCTTGTAGCACAGGTCATTATGATCTATCTTACATCTGAAATCTTTGCTTCTGTCTGTATACTCCACAGCCGTAGCAGGTTCTACACTAAGACTGCCATTAACCATCTTGACATATGGATTGTAGAGTGTGTTGATATCAACTGCAAGTCCCTTGCCATGCTTTGACACTGTTGTAGTATATGATATAAATCTGAAATTAAATGATGATGAATTGTTATCTCTCATAGACATCTCATCACTCGCATCGTACTCATCTATAAGTCTGATTTTTTCAATCGGATAATCTGCCTTGTACAGTTCCTTTAGTATCTCAAGCACATCCTCTGCGATAAATTGATTTACAACCATCTCACCCTCTTTTGTCTCTCCATTCAAATCCTTATGAAGCACATGCAGATACCTTAAATCCTCTCTTGGCACTGTACAGTTGTCCTTGTATGATTTCCCCTGCATCTTCGCAAACAGCTCATCTGTAATCTCTGTTATGTAAAACTGGCTGTCTTCGCTATTAGATTTATCTGCTGCATCCGCCTCAATCACAGTGCCAACATCAGCCGCTGAACCAATATCAGCCGCAGCCCCTGTTGCGGCTGTGGCATCAGTGTTAGCTGTTATATTATTGCCTGTCATGCTTGCCAATTCACTTCCTGTTCCTTCTAATTTAACATTAATGTCACTATTTTTTCCTCTGCCACATCCATATAACACCATAGCAGCCAGCAAAACGCTGCCGGCTGCCATCACATAACCTCTCTTATTCATCACATTACTTCCCTGCACTATCCATATATATAATCCTGTTTATCTTTTTTAATCCATATAACAAATGCCTTTGTATTTCTGTCATCCGGCTTTGACACAAACTTTAAATCCCATCCATGCATATCGATTACCTTCTTGGCAATGGATAATCCAAGTCCGCTTCCTCCGCTTCTCCTTGACGAGTCGCCTTTGGCAAAAGGTTCAAATATATGCCCGCTGATATCATCTGGGATTGTATTGCCATCATCAGCAACAACAACCATGACTCCTGCTGCTTCCTCTTTCATTGACAATGTTATTGTCGTACCCTTTGGATTATGACGTATCGCATTGTTAAGCAGGTTAGTCACAACTCTTGAAAGCTGTATAGAATCCACATTGATATAATACGGTTCTTCTGGTATCCGCACTTCAAAGTCCATCCCTGCCTCTTCAATATCTGAGTAGGCAAGTGCCGCATTTTCTCTTAAAAGCTCACACAAATCCAGCTTTGTTTTATCAAGCCTGAATCCCTCGCTGTCAAGCTTCGCATATTCAAACAGCAGATTGATAAGCTCATTCATGCGGACAGATTTATTCTGGATTGCATTAAGATATTCCTGCTTCTTTGTCTCATCTGTCACCATTCCGTCAGCAAGTGCCTTGGCATATCCGTTAACCGTTGTCATAGGCGTGCGCAGGTCATGTGCAATATCTGACAGCATAAGATTTCTCTTTTTATCAAAATCTCTCTGCTGCTGTTCTCTTTCCTCCTGAATAGCCCTGAATTCCTTGATTATAATCTTTGCAAAACATAAAGCTCCTAATATATACGGAGCCGCCACAATCGCAATAAGTGCAAATCCAGTCAGAAACAATAATATTGCATTATATCTGTCAAGCGTATATACCGATGTAGTCTCATCCATAGAGTACATAACCTGGGATAGTCCGCTCTGAATCTCCTCAATTCCACCATGTATAATTCCGTTTATCGGAAATGGAAATACTGACCCGATTGCTCCCAGACACAGAAGCACCATCATAACAACAAAAAACGCTACCGCCTCTGAACCTGCCATTCTGATGTTATCATAATCAGGAAAGAAATATTCAAATACCAAAGGCATAACATACGAATTAATCGCAAATGTTATGAAATATTCTGCCACGCCGACAACAAGCAGTATCTCTATAAATTTTCTGATAAGAAACCATTTCAACTCATCATACTTTTTCATCTATTTCTCCAAACCATACTTTTCACCTATTTCTCAAGCCCTCGCTTTTTCGCCTATTTTTCCAAACGATATCCTAATCCGCGTATTGTCCTGATATATTCAGATGCATCAACTGAAAGCTTGGAACGTAGCTTGCTTATGCACACCATAATATTATTATCTGCAACTATATAATCCTCACCCCAGCCGCACTCATATATCTGCTGCTTGGTAAAGACCTTGCCCGGATGTGTCATGAACATCTCCATTATCTTATATTCAACTGATGTGAGCTCAATCTGCTTATCACCTTTAATTAATGTACACGAATCCTCATCCAGTGTAAGGTCACGGACTTTAAGCTGTCTTCCCGCTGATTCACCAGCCTCTGCACTGCTGTTGTTAACGCCATCAACACCAGCTCCTAATGCATAAAATCTTCTTATATTAGAATTGACTCTGGCAACTGCCTCAAGCGGATTAAATGGCTTGGAAAGATAATCATCTGCTCCCATGTTAAGTCCAAGAATCTTCTCCGAATCCGCATTCTTAGCTGAAAGGATTATAACCGGAATATTGCTCTGCTTGCGAATCTGTGCAAGACATGTGTATCCATCCACTTCCGGCATCATGATATCAAGTATGCACAGGTCGGGCTTATCGGACTGCATCTTGTCCATCGCTTCACGCCCATCTGCCGCCTCAATCACGATATATTTTTCATTCTCCAAATAGAGCCGGAGAAGCTCTCTTATCTCCGGCTCATCATCTGCAATCAGAATCTTATAGCTCATAACGGCTCCTACATATTATCTGTATTTTCCATAACTATACTATCTGATGCATTATTTGTAAATTGATTTTGTCCACCATATGCAAGTGTATCGTAAAGTGCAGCATGTGCAGCATCAACATATGGAGCAACATAGAACACCTCAAGTATTCCACATGTAAGGACAGAAAGGATATGCCATCCTATGAATGAAAAATCAAGTACGAAGGCTCTCCACTTATTACCTGTCATCATCTGCTTACTTGCAGCAAATGCTTCATCCTTGCTCATCTGAGGATTCTCAGCAAGAAGGTATGGAACCATCATATATTCATATTCCTTGATAATACCAGGAATGACGAAAAGCAATGTCCATAATACTACATAAAGGTCTTTAAAGAACATTACCTTAACTACATTCATATAATTATTAGTGTCAAATGCAAATCCTAAATTACCAACCTGTGCTTTTTCATGAAGGTTGCGCACGTAGAATCTCTTGCCACCGATTTCAAGTGGGTTGCATATAAAGATATCAATAACACATGCAAATGCAAATACTATCACAAATACAACAATGAATATCAATACAAACATAGCTAAAACCGCTATCTGATCTGAGCCTGCCGCTTTCTGTATAATCCCCTCTAAGCCCAGGTCATCATACGCATTATCATCATACGTACTATCATCATACGTACTATCATCATAACTATTTATTGAAGTATCTGTAAATCTTGATGCAAATGATGAACTTGATGAACTGATTGAACTTCCACCAACTCCTCCTGCTATAAGTACAAGTACAAAACTTACAAGAACGCACTTCCAGTAATTCAACTTAAATGTATTCTTGGCTCTCTGCTTTAAATCTGCTCTCGACCACATATATAATTCCTCCTTTAATTCAATGGGTTTGTTATTTGATGGTGTTATAATAACACGCATTCCTTACCATGGAATTGGGAGAACCTTAACAAAACCTTAAAATACTGACTTATATATTTCCAGTACTTGTTCCTCGGTGAGAGGGATGTAGTTATTTTTTAGGAGACGCTGCTGGGTTTTGATTACGTCGCGGGCGAATACTGGGAGGTCACTTTCTTTGACACCGAAGTTTTTAAGAGGCTCGCTCTTTAGGACCTCGTCCATTAAAGAATAGAGAACTTCAAGTGATTCTTCTGCGTGGCAGCCGAGGGTTTCGGCTATTAAGGCTTCAAGGTCATTGATTCTGCCTGTTGGCTGGAGTTCTTTGTATTTCTTCATAACTGGGGCAAACATTAACTGGTTGGACTGTCCATGTGGAATGTGGTATACAGAACCTAATGGGTATGCACATGCATGGACTGCTGCACAGCCGGCATATCCGAAACCAAGTCCAGCCCAGTCAGAGGCTTTTAAGAAATCAGCGGCGTACTCTTTCCATGCATCACCGCCGCCATTATCTACAGCCTTCTTCCAGCATGAGATAATTGTCTTTAATGCTTCTGTTGAAAAAATTCTTGATATACTGCATCCGTTAGGGCTTAAAAATGACTCAACACTATGTACCATCGCATCAATTGATGATGTTGCGAATATCTTGTATGGTAATGAATCAAGCATATTAGTTATCATAACAGCTTTATCTGGAAGCATTGCCTCAGAGGCAAGACCCATCTTGACACCTTTGCTGACACGGTTGATTACAGATATGCTTGTAACCTCGCTTCCTGTTCCGCATGTCGTTGGAATTATTATAAGAGGGTGCTTTTTCGTAAGATTGGCGACATTATCATACAGGTCATCTACCTTATCTTCTGCTCCTGCAACGGCTACAACCTTGGCAATATCAATAACTGTTCCACCACCGATGGCTATAATTCTTCCATATTTCCTGCCTTTGCATGCATCAAGAATTGCATCGACATCACCATCTGTAGGCTCACCCTTGCTGTATTTCTCCCTGAATAAGGTCTGCACACCTGTATTAAGTGGTGCAATATAATCGTTATATGTATGCTCACCGCAGAGCACTAAATCATCTGCTCCTAACTGCGCTTCCTCTGCGAACTGTTTAAATGTATCATATTCCTCAATCTCTGTCTTGATTGAAAAACCTTTCATGTATATTAAGCCTCCTTCCTGACTTCCTCTTCACTAATAGAATATTTACGCTCTACAAGGTCTATTATGAAATCTGCGGTCTGTCTCCATCCAAGCAGGCTACTGTTAAGAAGAAGGTCTCTTGTATGCCTGTCGCCACGCTTCTTGCCTGTAATATACTCATGCCTTGCGTGCTGTGCTTTTTCAACAGACTCCCATTCTTCTCTTGCCTTGCGCTCATTAATGCCTTTCTCTTTCATGACTGCAGCTATCTCATCCTCTTCTGGTGCGTATATGAATACATTTAAGACATCATTTCTGTCTTTAAGGATATAGTCACTGCTTCGACCGACAATAACACATGATGACTTCTCAGCGAAATCGTGAATTGCCTGGAACTGTGCATCAATTACTCGGTTTGAAAGGTTGGCGTAACGGACACCATAAGATGTATCAAATCCATATCTTACACCAATCTTAGTATCAGCTTCCTCAACAAGCCCCTTATCAACACCAATCTGCTCTACAACCTTATCTACAAGGTCTCTGTTATAATACTCTATTCCAAAATAATCAGCAACCATCTTGGCAATCTCTGGTCCGCCGCTTCCGTACTCACAACCAACTGTAACAACGAAATGCTTGCCCTCATATTTCTTATTGATAGCAACAATCTTAGGATCAACTTCCTCTGTCTTAGATTCATCTGTGATAATGAATATATCACGTCCGAACTCTGCACCATATTTTCTCTTAGAATAGAAGTAGAAGAACGCTCCCAATGCAAGCCATGTTCCTACAACTACCCATTCCTGCCATATAAGTGCTGCTGAAAATGATGCTGGAACAATATATAAAAGTGTCATAAATCCAGCCATGACTACTGCCATAACTCCTACGAACTTACCAGCCTTTACCTTGTATGGACGCTCCATTTCCGGCTTTTTCTTTCTTAATATACAGAATGATATTGACACGAACATATAGGCAATAACACATCCAAATGAAGCCGCATCAACAAGCCATACAAGAACGCCTCTTCCGAAGAATGGTGCTATACAGCATGCAATACCACAAAGGATAATAGCTGCTTCTGGTGTCTTGTTCTTTCCAAGCTTACCGAATACCTTAGGTATCATGAGTGATTCACCCATTGAATATAACGCTCTGCTTCCGCCCATAAGGAATGAATTCCATGAGGTGATAATTCCGCATAAACCGCCGATTATTAGAATTTTGCCCATCATTGGTGAACGGAAAGCTATCTCAATAGCCTTGGCTGATACAAGTCCGTTCTGTGATGACATTTCCTGTGCAATAGCACTCTGTGGCATAATGTAGCAGACTGCAAATATTATAAGAAGATACCATGCAACAGCAAGGAATATAGATAACAGCATGATTTTACCAATCTTTTTATATGGTACATTAATCTCTTCTGCCGCCTGTGGTATAACATCAAATCCTATGAATAAGAATGGTGTCATGCAGGCAACCTTGAACACACTTCCGAGTGTACTTCCAGTTGAAGACTCCCACATCTGTCCTGTTATATTAGAGCCATCTCCGTTAACAGCAGAACCAACTACAAGAAGTATTCCTGCAATTGCAATAATTGCTGTAAGTATTGTCTGCAACATAGCTGCTGTCTTAGCACCTTTGATATTGATAATTGTGATGAGAATTGCAACACCGACACCTAATATAATAGTTGTAAGATATATGTCTTTGCCTGCTATTGAATACATGTAAACCTGATTAAAATCAGGAAACAGATATGTGATTACTGTAGGAAGTGCTGTTGCTTCAAATGCTGATGTAGCAACATATCCTAATATAATCATCCATGTACATATAAATGAGCCTGTAGGACCCATTGCCCTGTAGCTGAACACATGCTCACCGCCACACTGAGGCATTGCAGATGTAAGCTCTGCATATGTAAGACCTACGAAGAACACCATCACTCCACCTATAAGCATCGCAATAATTGAACCCATAAAGCCGGCTGTTGTAATCCAGTCACCTGAGTTAATAACCCAGCCCCAGCCAATCATTGCACCAAATGCGATAACGAGTATGTCCCACGCACCCATTACCTTATCAAACTTTGACTTCTGTTCCATAGCTATCTCCTCCAATTATAGTTATTTTAAAGAATGTCAGGATAGACGGATATTAGTTATCCGTCTGCCCTGACACCTTTGTCTTTATATATTTATCTAAGCTTCAATAGCTTCTTTAATTGCCTCCTCGAATATCTCAAGACCTCTCTCCATCTGCTCATCTGTCATTGTAAGTGGAGCTAAGAAACGGATTGTGTTGCTTGCTGTACCGCAGCTCTCAAGGAGAAGACCTTTCTGCATAGCATTTTTAATAATGCTGGCAACAAGCTTAGTTGCTGGCTCTTTAGTCTCTGGGTCTGTTACGAACTCTATACCAATCATGGCACCAAGACCTCTTATATCACCAATAACTGGGTACTTCTTCTGAAGTTCCTTATATCTTGCTGTAACAACCTCACCGATATGTCTTGCCTTAGCTGCATAATCGTCTCTCTGCATTATATCCATGACTGCTAATGCAGAAGCACACGCAAGTGGGTTACCACAGAATGTACCACCGATTGTTCCGGCTGGAGCTGCATCCATAACCTCTGCCCTTGCTGTAATTGCTGATATTGGAAGACCACCACCAAGAGACTTGGCTGTTGTGATGATATCAGGAGCTGCGCCTGCTTCTTTCCAGTACTCAGAAGCATAATACTTACCAGTTCTACAGTTACCACACTGAACCTCATCTGCTATCATAAGGATTCCGTTGTCATCACAGATTTTACGAACTGCCTTAACCCATTCAATTGGTGCTGGAATGAATCCGCCCTCACCCTGAAGTGGCTCTAAAATCATACAAGCAATCTCGCTTGCTGGAGCACCCTCATCAAATATTCTGTTTAACTCATCAATATAGTACTGAATTGCCTCAGCCTCTGTGTATCCCTTAGGTGCTCTGTAAAGATATGGATAAGGAGCACGGTAAATTCCTGCTGGGAATGGTCCCATGCCGACTGCATATATCTTCTTGGCTGTAAGTGCCATTGTAAGATTAGTTCTTCCGTGGAATGCACCTGTGAAGCAGATAACACCATTTCTCTTAGTGTAAGCCTTTGCAATCTTGATTGCATTCTCATCACACTCTGCACCTGAGTTAGCGAAATATGTCTTCTTAACATCGCCCTTACATGGCATAAGCTTATTTAATCTCTCTGCAAGTGTTACATAACCATCATGTACATATACATTGAAAATTGTGTGGAAATATTTCTCAGCCTGTTCCTTAACTGCATCTATAACCTCTGGATTAGAATAACCTATGTTAAGAACACCTACGCCGCCGATCCAGTCAAGAATCTTGTTGCCATCAAGATCTTCAAACATTGCGCCTGCGCCCTGCTTGATACATATTGGATATGTCTTGCCACATAATGCCTGTGGAATTGCTGCATCTCTTCTTTCAAGAAGTGCTTTTGACTTTGGTCCTGGAACCTGCTCTGTTATAATCTCTGGTAATGCATTTGCTAAATCCTTTGTTGTCATAAATTTGTCCTCCTTAAATTACAAAAAGGCGCCGAATAAAGTATTGCAAAATACTTAATTCGACGCCTTTGTCTTTGCTTTATTTGATTGTGCCTAAATTATAACAGTCCAGTTTTATATTACAATGTACACGGTGTACTAAATCTTTCGTGCATCATGCACAAGTCTATATTTCACGGCGCATTTTGTGGTAATTTCTTATCATAAATGCAAGTTTTAAAGTCAGGCAGCTTTCTATATCATCAAATTCCCTGCCTAAGATTTCCTGAATCTTGTTCAGGCGGTAATTCAGGGTGTTGCGGTGAATATACATTGATTCGGCTGTATATTTTACATTGCAGTTGTGGTTGAGATAATTCTCAAGGGTCTCGCACAGATTTCCATCATTGACCTCATCTGCATGAATGAGCTTTCCTATATTTTTCTCAACGAATTCATCCAAGAACTTATCATCTGTAATCTTTGATATTAATGTATACAAGCCCTGGTCTTTGTAAAAATATATGTGTTCATCTGCCTTTGATATATCAGCGACTTTGATTGCGGCAGATGCTTCATTACGGCTTAGCTTCACATCCTCAAGATAACCTGTGCTGTTACCAACTCCTACATAGAGGTTAGTGTGATATTCACGATCCGCAATATCTACTATGTTGCCAAGAACCTCTTTTAACTGTTCATCGCTTATCCTGCCAGATGGGACTAATGCAAGGACTGTACCAGTCTGTAGCTGGACAAGAATATTCTCAGACAGATGATATGAAAATTCTGTGCTGATAATTCTGCTTATCGACTGACCCACTGTAAGTGAATCATCACGATGCATTCCCCCATCTGTCCTGCCAGTCTCATATCCGCCTTCATCATAATTATTCTTATCTTTGTGGTAGGCAAATTCTATAACACGGAATTCTCCTGACAAATCAACATTTAAAAATCTCGCCTGTGCAAATACATTTTCTCTGTTAAGATGCTCAGCATCAAGAATAGATGTAAACAGCTGCTCGGCTGAATTCTTATTATTCTGCTCAATGACAAGTCTCTGGCACATTATCTGGCTCAAATCCACAAGCGGAAATTTCTCTGGAAGCTCGAACAATGGAAGACTATGTTCATTGCAATATTCAACCATCTCATCCGATATCTGCCCTTCATTGATTCCCAGTGCGGCTATGTCATATTTCTGCATTTTGCTGATTAATTCTCTTAATCTTGTACTGTCATCTGTGAGGCTCCTGTTGGTGAGCACCACAAATTCACTTCCATGTATATAATCTTCAACACGATACTCATTCTTAACGCACTGAAGGCAGTCGGCAAAATATATCCATCTTATCGGATGAAGCATCCCTTCTGCCCCAGCTTTCAAGTTCAATACGCCTTTTAATTCAGGCATCTTAACCATATCTTCGCAATTCATCTGTTCCTCACCTTTGCACCCATATCACAACCAATATGTCTCAATTATCCGTTCAGCAATTTTCGTTATTTTATAATAGCATAGATGAGGAAAGATGACTATATTCAATTATCACTGCGCAGATGTTATGTATATTCTCATCGCTTTTTCACCTAGTGCATCATATAGTTCGGATTTCAGTCCCAGCCTTTGGGTATATTTACTGCCGTCCTTCATATTCGCTGTTACACACAATATACGCCCATTAACATACTCACTCATTCTCTCCATAATATCCTTATTAGAATAATAGGAATTCTCACGTAATGCATTATCGCCAAGCCATCTTGATTCTATATAAAATGTCTTTTCAGCCTGTTCTTCATAGGCAACTGTCATTTCATTGCCAATATACTGTGTAAAATGGTATCTTCCATCCTCTGCTGGTCTGGTATCAAAACTGGTAAGCAGATTTCTCTGCTTTAAAAAAGAAATTCTCTGCTCTATTTTATTATCAGGAGCAAACAAATCTGTTTCAAGTGTAATCTCATCCTCTGCCATTAATTCTTTAAATGTTTCCTCATCCTCTTCACTAAGAACGTAATCCTGCCAGAACCCTGTCTCTCCATCTTCAAACTGGTATGTTATAGATTCAATATCAGCTCCCTCACACAGCAATGGAAGCTCTCCAATTATTGTAACATCCCCTGTAGAGCTTGCACTGCTATATCTTACATCAATCGTATCCTGTATCTGTACCGACATCCCCTCTTCCAGAACAACTGGCTCGCTGTCATTATCAGCCGCATATACTTTTATATTAAACATATTCTGCGCTTCTTTCTGAGTCCCGATAGAAGCATTTCTTCCAATATATCCGTTATACACAGCGACTGAACTTACCGCTACAACTACAGCAGCAGCTATACTTAACACTCTTGTCAGTATCTTTTTAGTCCTGTGCTGTCTCTTATAATCTGCAACTTTATTATTAAAACCTGCAATTATTTTCGTGTCCGAAAAATTCAATTTTCCAGCAATTCCTTCTACTTCTTTTTCGTACTCTTCTGAATACTCATAATTATCTATCTTCATATAATCATGTCTCCTTCCTGTATTATGCTCTTTAACTTATTCCTTGAACGATACAGCCTCTGTTTCACATTTGCCTCTGAAAGTCCTGTACTTACCGATATGTCTTTGACTGATTTCTGTTCATAATAATATGCGTACACAATATTGCAGTCTGGCTTCCCCAACTTCATAAGCTTGTCCAGTAAATCTGATTTGTTTTCCTGTCTGATTGCGTACATTTCAGGATTATTCTCATGTACTTTACTGTCATTCTCACTGTTTTCAGATATAATTTCATCTGTAATCTCTGCATAACTAGCGGCTTTCGTGCGATTACGTTTCATGGCATCCACAGTTTTATTTCTGGCAATAGCAGCTATGTAAGTGCGGAGATTTCCGCACGCTGTATCTATGTGTCTGGCATTCTTCCACATTGAAAAGAACACATCTGCAATCAGTTCTTCAACATCTTCCATTGAAAGTGTATTATTGCTTTTTCTTATAATAACTGCACCGACATAATTCTTATATATACGGATACATTCCTCATATATCTCCATGTCCTTTTTCTTCAATCCTTCAACCAGTTGCTGCTCTGAATATCTTCCTAGCATATCACACCACCTTTTTGCTATATTATAAGGTCCTTACATACATATATTCTTGTATTGCTTAACTTTGGTTACACATTTATAAAAAATCTTGTATTACATAATGTAAATAACATTTATTTCCGATAATAATAATGTATTTATACGATAAATCTGTTCCAAGGAGGGAACTATTATGTCAATATCTATCAGAACAACTTATAATAATGCCGGATATGATTATTCATCTTCTAATGTGTCATCTGATAGCAAAAGCAGACGAAGCATATACGCCAAAGATTTAACGCTTTCATATAATGATAACAATTATATAGATAACAAGCGTAAAAACGCAAGAAATCAGGCTATGAAGCTGATAAATGATGCGTGGGGCAGGGATGACGGACTTGTTAAGAATATTCAGAATTTGAATGACGACAAGGCTAATCAAGTTGCGAAAAAGCAGGAGCTTCTCGCACAGATGAAATGTATCGATGATACTAAAGAAGCTTTGCGCAAAGAGTACGGCGTATCTAAAGGTTCTGATGAACAGAAGGATCTTGAACTTCTGGAAAAATACCAGAACAACAAGACTGGTGCTTCATATGACGACTTCACGGATGAAGAGATTGCACGTTTGAAAGAATTACAGACCCAGCCACTCACTGAATACCAGAAAAGGATTCTTGAGTTAAATGGTGTCAAAGATGGTCTTGATATTGAAACCCAGAGAATTGATGAAAAACTTATGGGAATGACTATATCTATACTTATGGCAGAAACTGACCAGGCTGCATCCCAGGATATGATAAATTCTCAGGACGCGGCAGACCAGGTACTTGAAGCTGCCGAAAAAGACATCATGTTAAAGCTTATTAACGATGGTAAGGAAACTGTCGATGATAAGAAAGCTGAAGCTGAAGAGAAAGCTGACAAGGCTGAGGAAAAGAAGGAAGAATCCCAGACTGATGATGCCAAGACTAAGACTGAAAAGGACAATGAGAATATCATCAAGGGCGAGTCTGAGGCTGAACAGATTAAGCAGAATTACAAGATAAAATCCCAGTCTGTTGACAATGTTGCAGAAGTACAGAAGCAGATTCAGCAGATAATGAAGGATAATAATCTTATCAATGAAGATATCAAAGGAATTGATATCGACCTCAACTTTTAACATAACCACTCAAAAAAGTCCTACTCTCCCCAATAGTCTATACTCTCATCTGTCCTAAGTCTTATTCCGAACATATCCCACATAAAATCTTCACGCTCATTATATATATCTGTCACATATATAATC
>ERZ1026854.1234-NODE-1234-length-16621-cov-3.872993_pt1 | contig 16621 bp, 11 predicted proteins | sample MGYA00380157_ERZ1026854 | MGnify/ENA primary metagenome ERZ1026854 (study PRJEB33269, sample SAMEA4719793) | human gut metagenome | biome: human-associated habitat; feature: organic feature; material: feces | place: Cameroon | collected 2013-10 ...
AGCTATCGTAGGTGAGGCGAAGGAGGAGGCAAACCGCATCCTGGAGCGTGCGAACCGCGAGGTAGAGCTGGAAAAGAATAAAGTCAAGGACGAAGTGAAACAGGAAATGATCTCTGTTGCAACGGCAATGGCCGGAAAGGTCATCGAGGTTTCTCTTGACGAGGGTAAACAGTCACAGTTGATCGAGGACACTTTAAAAGAGATGGGTGATGAGACATGGCTAAGTTAGTATCAAAAACCTATGGCGAGGCTCTTTTTGAGCTGGCTGTTGAGGAAAACAAGCTGGACGCCCTGATGGAGGAAGTGGAAGCGGTCATACAGGTGTTAGACGACAATGAAGATTTCGTGAAGCTGATGTGTCATCCGAAGATTTGTGTGGAGGAGAAATGTTCCGTACTGGAAACTGTTTTTCATGGCAGAGTGAGTGATGAGCTGACGGGATTTTTCCTGACCATCGAGGATAAGGGCAGATTTAAGGAAATCTATGATATTTTGTCCTATTTCGTTGATGAGTGCAGAGAATATAAAAAGATTGGCGTAGCACATGTGACATCGGCAGTGTCTTTGAAGGATGCGGAAAAGGACGCTGTGGAAAAGAGACTGCTTGAGACGACAAAGTATGAGTCGTTTGTGATGAAATATAAAGTTGATCCGGCGCTGATCGGTGGAATGAAGATCCAGATCGGCGACAGGGTAGTGGACAGCAGTATAAAAACAAAGCTGAATAATATGGCGAAATCCTTGTCGGAGATTCAGTTATCGAATGAAACAGGCAAATGCAAAGAATAAAAGGTCTTCTGTGTTTGCTGAAATAGCAAGTTGAATGGAGGAGTATCATGAATTTGAAACCGGAAGAGATCAGTTCCGTGATCAAGGAACAGATTAAACATTACAGTACCAAATTCGATGTATCTGATACCGGTACTGTCATTCAGGTGGCGGATGGTATTGCCCGTATTCATGGTCTGGAAAATGCCATGCAGGGCGAGCTCCTGGAATTTCCAAATGACGTATTTGGAATGGTACAGAACCTGGAGGAAGATAATGTCGGTGCAGTACTCTTAGGTGATCATAAAAACATCAATGAAGGCGATGTGGTTAAGACCACAGGCCGGGTGGTTGAGGTGCCGGTAGGGGATGCCCTGCTGGGAAGAGTTGTCAATGCACTGGGACAGCCGATTGATGGAAAAGGACCTATCGAAACCGAGAAATATCGTCAGATCGAGCGTGTGGCATCGGGCGTTATTTCCAGAAAGTCCGTAGACACACCGCTGCAGACAGGTATTAAGGCGATTGATTCTATGGTGCCGATCGGAAGAGGACAGCGTGAGCTGATCATCGGTGACCGTCAGACAGGAAAGACGGCCATTGCCATCGACACGATCATCAATCAGAAGGGCCAGGGTGTAAAATGTATTTATGTTGCCATTGGCCAGAAAGCATCTACCGTAGCTACCATCGTAAAGAAGCTGGATGAGTACGGTGCGATGGATTATACAACGATCGTTGCGGCAACAGCAAGTGAGCTGGCACCGTTACAGTATATCGCTCCGTATTCCGGATGTGCCATCGGTGAGGAGTGGATGGAGTCAGGAGAGGACGTGCTGATCATTTATGATGATCTGACCAAGCATGCAGCAGCATACCGTACCCTTTCCTTGCTGCTCAAGCGTCCACCGGGACGTGAGGCATTCCCTGGAGATGTATTCTATCTGCATTCCCGTCTGCTGGAGCGTGCAGCCAGACTTTCTGACAAGCTGGGCGGCGGTTCCCTGACAGCTCTGCCGATCATTGAGACTCAGGCAGGCGATGTATCAGCATATATTCCGACCAACGTAATTTCTATTACAGATGGTCAGATTTATCTGGAAACAGAGATGTTTAACTCCGGATTCCGTCCGGCAGTAAACGCCGGACTGTCTGTATCCCGTGTTGGTGGTGCAGCACAGATCAAGGCAATGAAGAAGATTGCCGGACCGATCCGTATCGAGCTGGCGCAGTTCCGTGAGCTGGCAGCCTTCTCCCAGTTCAGTTCTGATCTGGACCCGGAGACAAAGGCGCAGCTGGCACAGGGAGAGCGTATCCGCGAGATCCTGAAGCAGGATCAGTATAATCCGATGCCTGTAGAAAACGAGGTTATGATCATTTATGCAGCAACCAAGAAATATCTGATCGATATTGAGCTGGATCAGATTCTTGAGTTTGAGAAGGGACTCTTTGAGTATGTCGATACTAAGTATCCGGAAATTCCTGACGAGATCCGCACGAAGGGCGAGATGAGTAAGGAGATCGAGGAGAAGCTTGTAAAAGCCATCGAGGAGTTCAAGGCAGATTTTGTAAAATAAGCTGCTGTCGCAGATGTATCGTAGAAAGAAAGTAGAATGGAGGAACAAATCATATGGCCTCTATGAGAGATATTAAACGGAGGAAGGAGAGCGTACAGAGTACGGAGCAGATCACTAAGGCGATGAAGCTGGTGTCTTCGGTTAAGCTGACCAAGGCAAAGCAGAATGCCGAGGAATCCAAGCCGTATTTTGATACGATGTATGAGACGGTAGCCGGAATGATCGCAAAGTCCGGACAGATGTCTCATCCTTTCCTGCAGAAAGGAAAGTCGGACAAGAAGGCTGTGATCGTTGTGTCATCCAACCGTGGACTGGCAGGTGGTTACAATTCCAACATTGTCAAAATGATCTCCAAGGATGATCGTTTTACCCCGGACAATACAAAGATTTTTTCCGTGGGAACCAAGGGCCGTGACGCCCTGGAGCATCTGGGATATGAGATCGTAAATGATTATTCGGAAGCCATGAATGGTCCTATGTATGATGATGCGATTGCTGTGGGAAAAGATGTCCTCAGCCAGTTTACCATGGGCAATATCGGTGAGATCTATCTGGTTTACACCATATTCAAAAACACCGTGGTACAGATTCCGACAATGGTAAAGCTTCTGCCGATCGATGCAGACGATATTACATCGGAGAGAGAGGAGGCGGCTGATCCGCTGGAGCGCATTACGCTGATGAATTATGAGCCGGCGGCAGAGGAGGCTTTGGACGCCATTGTGCCAAAGTATATCAACAGTCTGATCTTTGGCGGTCTGACCGAGGCGTATGCCAGCGAGAATGGAGCCCGTATGCAGGCGATGGATTCTGCAACGAGCAACGCGGAGGATATGATCAGTGATCTGTCCCTGCGTTATAACCGTGCCCGTCAGGCGTCTATTACACAGGAGCTGACAGAGATCATTGCCGGTGCTTCGGCGATCCAGTAATGATAATAAATGAAAAATGATTGAAACAGTACCTTGCTGAAGGATAGGCAAAGTACAGCAGAAATATAGTAAAAAGGAGTGAGATAAGAAAGATGGCAGATTTAAAGACAGGTAAGCTGACGCAGATTATTGGTGCCGTCCTTGATATCAAATTCCCAGAGGGTGGACTGCCTGAGATCAACGATGCAGTAAATGTCCCATTGGAAAATGGGAAAAAGCTGGTGGTTGAGGTGGCACAGCATCTGGGAGATGACACCGTGCGTTGTATCGCCATGGGTCCTACTGATGGATTAAAGCGTGGTATGACAGCGGAAGCTACCGGCGGTCCGATCAGTGTACCGGTTGGTGAGGCAACGCTGGGACGTATGTTTAACGTACTGGGTGAGCCGATCGATGAGAAGCCGGCACCAACGGACGTACAGTATGATCCAATTCATAGAAAAGCACCATCCTTTGAGGAGCAGTCTACAGCCACAGAGATCCTTGAGACAGGTATCAAGGTTGTTGATCTTCTGTGTCCATATCAGAAGGGTGGTAAGATCGGTCTCTTTGGAGGTGCCGGTGTAGGTAAGACCGTACTGATCCAGGAGCTGATCACAAATATCGCGCAGGAGCATGGTGGATATTCTGTATTTACCGGTGTAGGAGAGCGTACCCGTGAGGGTAACGATCTTTATTATGAGATGATCGAGTCCGGTGTTATTGACAAGACCACCATGGTATTCGGTCAGATGAATGAGCCGCCCGGAGCGCGTATGCGTGTAGGTCTGACAGGACTTACTATGGCAGAGAATTTCCGTGACCGTTCCGGTAAGGATGTCCTCTTGTTCATTGATAATATTTTCCGTTTTACACAGGCTGGTTCTGAGGTGTCAGCACTTCTTGGACGTATGCCTAGTGCCGTAGGTTATCAGCCGACACTGCAGACCGAGATGGGTGCGCTGCAGGAGCGTATCACATCTACCAAAAAGGGATCTATCACTTCGGTACAGGCCGTATATGTGCCTGCCGATGACTTAACAGACCCTGCTCCGGCCAATACCTTTGCACATCTGGATGCAACAACTGTATTGGCGCGTTCCATCGCAGAGCTGGGTATTTATCCGGCAGTAGATCCGCTGGAGTCCACATCGCGTATCCTTGATCCGCATATCGTAGGAGAGGAGCATTACCGGGTAGCCAGAAGCGTACAGGAGCTTCTTCAGAGATATAAGGAGCTGCAGGATATTATTGCCATTCTTGGTATGGACGAGCTTTCCGAGGAGGATAAGCTGGTGGTAAACCGTGCAAGAAAGGTACAGAGATTCCTGTCACAGCCGTTCCATGTAGCAGAACAGTTTACAGGACTTCCCGGCAAATATGTACCGGTATCTGAGACAATCCGTGGTTTCCAGGAGATTCTGGATGGTAAGCATGATGCGATTCCGGAGAGCTATTTCCTGAATGCCGGCAGTATTGATGACGTCGTAGAGCGTGCAGCTTCGGCATCCAAATAAGGGGGGCTTAGATGGCTGAAAAAACATTTAATTTGCAGATCATCTCTCCGACCCGTGTGTTTTTTAATGAAGCTGTGGATATGGTAGAGATGAAGACCACAGAGGGCGAGATCGGTGTGCTGGCGGGGCATATTCCGCTGACGACGATCCTGGAGCCGGGTGTGCTGCGGATCAAGACGGACGGAAATGTCCGGGAGGCAGCACTTCATGATGGTTTCGTGCAGATCCAGAAGGACAAGGTCACTGTGCTGGCGGAGTCATGCGAATGGCCGGATGAGATCGATGCCAACCGTGCCCGGAAAGCGAAGGAACGTGCAGAACGCAGGCTGACAAGCGGTTCCAAAGAGGTAGATATGGTCCGTGCAGAGCTTGCACTGAAGAAGGCATTGATCCGAATTGATCTTGCCGGAAAGCATTAAATAAAATCTTAAGAAATTTGTAAGAATTTAAGAGAGATACGAATAAAAAAGGTCGAATAATTCGTGTAATTTTGATTTAATAATTCGTGCAACTGAAAAAATCACTGTAAATTTTATGAAATTTGCAGTGATTTTTTTTGCTTTTTTCTATGATAGGATTGATGTAGCGAAATGGACGAAAGGAGAAACGATATGGCAGAGACGATATTGCGGCTGCAGAATATCAGCAAATATTATTATTCCGATACATCTGTCACGCAGGCACTGCGTAAGATCAATCTGGAATTTTCCATGGGAGAGTTTGTGGCGATCACCGGAGAGAGTGGAGGAGGAAAATCCACTCTTTTGAACGTGATCAGTGGAATGCTTCCTTTTGATGAAGGAGAAATGTACTTCCGGGGAGAGCCGACCTTCCAATATGATGATCAGGATTGGGAGGAGTACCGGCGCAATAAGATCGGATTTGTGTTTCAGGATTACAGCCTGATCAATCACTATACGGCACTGGATAATATTCTTGCGGCATTAGTGATTCAGGGAAAGGACCCGGAAAGCTCGAAGGAAGAGGCAATGGCTTATCTGGAGCAGGTAGGCCTGACGGAGCAGGCGGCGCAGAGAGCATCACAACTTTCCAGCGGACAGAAGCAGAGGCTTTCGATTGCCAGAGCGCTGGCAAAGAATACCGATATCATTGTAGCAGATGAGCCAACCGGAAATCTGGACAGTGAGACGGGAGAACAGATTGTGGAGATCCTGGAGCGGTTATCCCATGAGAAACTGGTGATCATGGTAACACATAATTATGATCAGGCGGAACCGTATGTTACCAGAAGAATCCGGCTTCACGACGGAGAGGTTGTAACTGATGTTCCTGTGAATAAACGGGATAAAAATGTGGATCAAGACCACCAGAATCCCCCCGAAGGTGAAATTAAAAGCAACTCAGGAGAAAAAACCAAAAAGAAACATCTGGAGAATTTTTTTGCGTTAAAAAATATCAAAATGCAGAAGGCAAGAGCGGGATTGTTCTTTACCTTTTTTCTGATCACGGCAGTGGTGTCATTCCTGTTTATCGGAGAGCTGTTGGTGTATCGGGATGACAGAATCACAAAGGAGTATAACAGTGACGCTTATCTGCAGAAAAACGATACCCGTCTGGTGGTGCGTCATCCGGATAACAGTGTATTGACCGAGAAGGATCAGGCGGCAATCGCCGGTTTAAAATATGTAACCATGACAGATCTTTACGATTATGCCAATGATGTCAACTATTATATAGAAGAGGATAAGGATTACGAAAAGACTCACGGAAGTCAGGATAAGCAGATTACAAATGTGGATAACGATGGTATGACAGCGGAAGAAAAGAATCAGGGAGTCCGCTTGTTGGACAAAACACATTTTATGAAATCCTCCACGGCGATCACCAAGTCGGATCTGGCGTCAGGCCGCCTTCCGAAGGAACAAAATGAGATCGTGCTGTATACCACAGACAAAAAGAAGCTGAACAGCGAGATCCGGTGCTATTTTTCATCCGAAAATTTATGGAAAGAGGGAGAAAGCTGTTTTCAGGATCTGAAGATCGTGGGGATATTAAAGGACAATACAAGACAGGTGTATTTTCATCCGGAGCTTTGCCAGATGCTGACATATGGTATGGATAAGTTCGTGGTGTGGGGAGAGTTTTGCTGGGACATGAGATATAAGAAATATTATGGAACCATGAAGCCTGTATATGTCGTTGTTGCCGATGATCTCAAAGACAATCAGGTGCGTGTTTCAGAAAATTATATCATACCTTCCACCGGCTATGGACTTGTTCCAAGTGATCTGAAAATGGCATTTTCGGGACAGCAGGGAGTTCTTCATATAGAAAAGGAAGAATCCGGTAACGATACGGCCCGTGCGCAGGCGGATGAGATCGATCAGAATATGAAAGCAGCCGGTCTGGAAACGGATTCAGAGAAAACGTCCCAAAAAGCGAATCGTATCTCGATAGATATTGAATATGCCGAAGACTTCAGTCAGCAGGGAGGAGATTTTATCGAGGTCAGCCCGGAGATTTACCAGCAGCTGAGGGATTACTACAATATCGGAACTACGCAGGCAAGTGTGTACATTGCAAATTACAGCAAAACCGATAAGGTACTTCGGGAGCTGCAAGATATGGGTTATGATGCCATCAGCACATATCAGGTAAGTGCCACAAAATATGTACAGGAAAAGGTGTATAAAAGACTGGAGGTTATCGGGATCTCTACTCTGATCCTGATCGTACTTGCAATTTTACAGATCCTGATCGTCCGCTCTATTTTGAAGATCAAGAGAAAGGATTACAGTGTATTGCGTTTTATAGGAATGCGGCGCAGACAGATGTGCAGGATCACATATCTGGAAATGGGAATCCACGGTATTGCGGCGGTAATTGTTACGCTGGTCATTATGGTAATTCTGCAGCAGACGGGGGTATCCTTTATCCGTAATATGATGTTTTATTATGGAATCATCGGCTTTGTCCTGTTTATTGTATATAATGCGGTCCTGATGTTTTTGACGGTATTCTTCTTTAATCGTACGTTGAGACAGGAATAAGGGGGAATTTGATGGAGAAGGGGAATCTGACAGATTTGGGAAAAGCCGTGTTTTTTGCCACAAAGGATCTGAAACGCCAGAGGGGAAGAACGGTATTTCTGGCCGCTGTATTATTTATACTGGCATGCATTTCATTTATATTTATTGGGGAATTGGCAGTCTATAAGGATGACAGGATCACCAAAAAACGTGATACATCTGCCTTCCTGCAGATCAATGACAGAAGATTGTCGGTGCGCCGGCTTGATAAAAAGGCATTGACGGAGAAGGATCAGAAATTTCTGGAAGGTGTCAAATATGTTGAGTCAGTAGATCTGTGTGATTATGCCAATGATATTCATTATAATACATCCCGCGAAATGAAGGATTCTCCCTTTATGCGGTCAGACTCCGGTATGACGAAGGAGGATCTGGTCAAAGGCCGTCTGCCGCAAAAACGTCAGGAGATTATAGTATCCGCCGATGATGCGTCCCTGCTTGGCAAGACAGTTAAATTTTATTTTAAGTGTGAAAATATATGGCCGGAGGGGCAGAAGTGCTGGTTTAAAATGAAAATTGTGGGAGTATGCAGTCAAAAGGGAAAGCAGGTATATTTTCATCCCGACTTTTGCAGAATGCTGGTGCCGTCTTTGGATGGATATGGCTACAGCGTAGATTTTGATAAGGATGAAATGACCAGAAAGTATATGGAGACAAGAGGCTTTTATCCGATCATTGCAGACGACCTGAAAGGAAATCAGGCAAGAGTATCCAAGAACTACAATATGCGTAAAACAATAGACAGTGCAGGTGTGATGCAGGTTGTAAATACTGCCTTTTGCGGAAAAAATCTTCCCTATCATATTACAAAGATGCAGGGGGTTACCGGTGTTGGTGTGGATGAACAGGAGGATACGCTGGAACCACAGGTAAGCTCCAAAAATAACGGTTATCTGGAATTTGTGCCGGATGTCAGTGATCAGGGAGGAGAGTTTGTGGAGGTCAGTCAGGAGCTGTTTGACAAATTGTATTCGGAGCCTTCCTGTCAGGCAAGCGTATATATCACACACTATATTAAGACAGACCGGGTGATCCGGGCACTGAATGATGCAGGCTATGATGCGATCAATACCTATCGTATCAGTACCACAGAGTATGTGATGAGTAAGGTGTACAAAAGAATGTACATTATTGTGTTTTCCACCGGGGTTCTGGTGGTGCTGGCGGTAATGATGATCTTGCTGCTGGCACAGTTTTTGAAAATGCAGCAAAAGGAGCTTTTGCTTCTCCGTTTTATGGGAATGCGGCGGCGCCCTCTGGAGCTGACGGTGTATCTGGAAGTACTGATGTTAAGTATACCGGTGTCTGTGATAAGCCTGCTGATCCTGATAACGGGAGGGCAAAGGATCGGTATCGTACACAGGATTGTTCAATATCAGAATGTGTGGAGTGTTTTGTGGTTCGCCGGTTATAATCTGGCAGTGGTATCCATGGCGGCAGCAATGGCTCTGAGGCGGTTCCGGTCATTAAACGGAGGGCAGAATGGAGGAATAAGAAATGATAAAAATAGAAAAACTCGATAAATATTTTAATAAAGGCAAGTCCAATGAAAACCATGTATTAAAAGAGGTCAGTCTGGAGCTGGGTGACAAAGGACTTGTGTGTATTCTGGGAGAGAGCGGATCAGGAAAGACCACTCTGCTGAACACCATTGGAGGACTGGATACCTTCAAAAGCGGCACGGTAAAGGTTGATGACGTGGTGCTTCAAAAGTATGAGCAGAACAAGATCGAACGTCTTCGGAATCAGAAATTTGGTTATATTTTCCAGAACTATTATTTGCTGCAGGATTATACGGTAGCATACAATGTGAAGCTGGCTCTGAATGTGTTTGACCTGACAGAGGAGCAGAAAGATGAGCGTGTGGATTATGTTTTGGAGGCGTTGGGAATGTCCCGCTACAAAAAGAAGCGCATCTCGCAGCTTTCCGGTGGACAGCAGCAGAGAGTTTCCATTGCAAGAGCACTTGTAAAGTCGCCGGAGATCATTCTGGCCGATGAGCCTACGGGTAATCTGGATGAGGAAAATACGCTGAAAACCATGAGCATCCTGAAAAGTATTTCAAAAGAATGCCTTGTGATTTTAGTTTCTCACGAGAAGGCGATCGCTAAATTCTTTGCTGACCGCATTATAGAGATTCAGGATGGAGAGATCAAGCGGGATTATGCCAATGATCCAAGCGGCGGATATCAAAAAATGGATGATTCCGATATTTATCTGAGGGATATGGAGCAGCAGAGGGTAGAGGAAGATTTTATCGATCTGTCCCTGTACCGGGAAAAATTCCATCGGAATGATCCGGAGGAGCAGCCGGAGGGGAAGCTGCATATCAATCTCGCCTGGAAGGACGGAAAGCTTTACATTCAGACGGAGGACAATGTGGAGCTGGTGCTGACGGGCGAGGAATCCGGCTGCGTAATGCGTGATGCAAGCCGTCCAAAGCTGGATCAGAGCCAGATGGAGGAGATATCTTATCATTTACCGAAACTCAAGGCGGGGCGAAGTATGGGACTGCCTATGGGACAGATCTGGAAGCTTGCCTGTGAAAATATAAGAATGCTAGGCAAAAAACATCGTTTTATCGTGGGGATCCTTTTGGCGACCTCGGTTCTGCTGGTGCTTGCACTTGCAGATTTTATGATGCAGCATGATATCAACAAGCAGGAGATTGTGACGCAGGATTCTCATTATGTGACGGTACAGCTGGAGCCGGTAAACGGGGATGAGAGTGAGGTGTTTAAGGCAGTACAAAAATATTGTCAGGAAACTCTGACTTCCGATATCAAATATAACGCATTGCAGCAGGGAACATTAAACCTGAGCTATGACGGCTTCCGTCAGCTGAAACAGGTCAATGCTAAAATTGATAATTTTTCAGCGGTAGATTACAGTGAGCTGAAGGAGGAAGATCTGGTATGCGGACGTCTGCCAAAGAACCGGAAGGAGCTTGTTATTGACAAATGGCTCTTATCTACCTTCCAAAAATCCGGAAGCGTTGTAGCGTCTCTTTATAACAAGGAGGAGTCTCTGTTAGGCTTAAAAGTCATTACCACAATATCAAATCTTGAGCTGGAGATTGTGGGTGTATCTGACACAGGAGAACCATCTGTTTATGTGAGCCCGTATGTGGCATTCTGCATGAATTACGGAGATAAAAAGATTATGTCAGATGAGGAGCTGCGGCAGGCATATCCGAAAGAATATGGGGATGTGAAGCTGAAGGGAAATCAGATCCTTGTGGACGAGAACCAGTATCAGGACTACGAGCACCAGAAAAGGTGGGAAAGTGGCGAAATGATCACAGATCTGGCAGAGCAGAAGCTGGAGCTGGATACATGCAAGATTGTAGGCAAATGTCCGATGGACAGTGGTGCGGAGTATGTGCTTCCGAAGGACAAATGTGAGGAGATCCGGATGGCCTATGTGGTAAATGCCAAACAGTTTCAGGTATATACCGATGATGTAGAGGGAACCGTAGCCTATTTTAAGAAAAAAGGTAAAGACTATAAGGATTATTTCAAAGTGAGGGCACAGAGTAATGCACAGCTTCAGATCGAGGAATATCAGAAGGAGCAGAAGGAAAGCGGTCTGAATGCAGGATATATTGTGACAATAGCAGTTGCAGTATTATCACTGATTATGATATATTTTACTATAAAGTCGAATGCAATGGCACGAAGCGAAGAACTGACAGTTTACCGGCTGATCGGTATTTCGCCGGGAAGTATTCTCAAGGCATATATGCTGGAGATGGTCATGATGACGGCGTACACCTGTATTCCGGCCATTTTGCTCACCAGTGGAGTGATCAAATTCATCACCTCGATCCCGTCACTGGAGATTTATCTCCTGTTCCCTTGGTGGATGGCGGCATTGTTGATCCTTGCCCTGTTTATTGTCAACATCATAGTCAGCATACTTCCGGTCCGGAAGATCCTTCATACACCACCGGCACAGCTGGTACAATAGGCAGAAACGGTACGGTGCCACAGCATGACCGGAAGATGTACTATATTTAGTGTATAGGAAAATGTTCGTAGCGTAGAGGGAAGCCAACGAGAATTGCGAAGCAATTCTTGGAGGGCAAAACGCTGGTTTTGCCCTTTTTATAATAGAATGGAGAACTGTCATGCAGGTGTATTTTGCACCCCTGGAGAGCATTACCGGGTATGTATTCCGGAATGTTTTTGAAAAATATTACGGAGGGATTGACCGCTATTTCACTCCCTTCATTACAGCGACAGACAGCAAACGTCTGAGAAATAAAGAGATGAGAGATATCCTGCCGGAAAATAATCAGGTGGGATGTCTGATTCCGCAGATTATGAGCAATCGGGCAGAGGAATTTTTGCGGGTAGCCGGGCAGATGGCGGAGCTGGGCTACGATACGGTTAATCTGAATCTGGGCTGTCCGGCCCGGACGGTGGTTTCTAAGGGGAAGGGGTCCGGTTTTCTGGCAAGAACCGTGGCGCTTGACCGGTTTCTGGAGGAAATCTACCGGGAATGTCCGTTGAAAATATCCATCAAAACAAGATTAGGTGTGGATGATCCGGAGGAATTTCCGGAGATCATTGATATTTATAATCAGTATCCGGTGGAGGAGCTGATCATTCATCCGCGGGTGCAAAAGGATTATTACAAAAATACACCAAATCTGGATATGTTTGCGGAAGCAGTGAGGCGTTGTAATATGCCGTTGTGCTATAATGGTGATATCTGTTCTCTGGAGGATTACGACCGGATTTGTGCCCGCTTTCCGGAGGTGTCCCGGATTATGATAGGACGGGGACTTATGGCACATCCGGAACTGGCGTTACAAATACAGGAGAGAGAGGAGTGTGGGGAAGAACAAACCGCTTCCTCGTCAGGTGAAAGTGTGGGGAATGGGCAGCAAAAAATGTCCGGTGCCGGTGGGATGAGTAATTTGTCCGAAAAAGAGAGGATTAACCGGATCGGTACATATGCCAATGCGCTTTGCGAGGCATACTGCGAAGCGTATGGACCCGGTCAGCCGGTGCTTTTTAAGATGAAGGAGCTGTGGGGGTTTCTGGCAGACAGTATGCCGGACGGCAAAAAGCTTCGTAAGAAGGTGCATAAGGTGCAGCGGCTGGATGGATATCAGCGTCTGATGCGGGAAGTGTTTCCGGAGATTTATCGTTTGTGACAAATCTCTGGCAGGCAATATTTCCTTTGATATCCGGCAGCAAGGCATAACATTAGAATGGAGGAGAAAATCAACCAGATGAAAGAGAAAATGAATCAAATGAAAAGACATATGGGAAAGCTGATAATGACAGTTGCTTTTATGGTCATTATCGCTGGTTTAACGGGGGCGGTTCTGGCAGAAATTTCCGGTAGAAATCTGGCAGAGAAGAAGAGTCAGTCAGGCACCGCTGCGTCTGTGGCGGCAGATGTTACGGGAACGGTAAGAGATGAGCTGACCAGAACAGCACAGGCAGCAGGGGTCACTCCGGTGAAACGACACGGAGCACTTCATGTATCCGGAACGGATCTGAAGGACAGCCATGGTGCGAAGTTCCAGTTGAAGGGTGTCAGTACCCATGGCATTGCATGGTTTCCGCAGTATGTCAATAAGGACGCATTCCAGACACTTCGGGACAACTATGGCATCAACACGATCCGTCTGGCGATGTACACCAATAAGTCTGAGGGATATGGTCCGGATGCAGTCAATAAGGTCCAGGAAGGCGTGAAATATGCAACGGAGCTTGGAATGTATGTGATCATCGACTGGCATATTCTCAATGACGGCAATCCAAATCAGCATAAGTCGGAAGCAAAGAAATTCTTTACGAAGATGTCAAAGAAATACGGCAGTCAGAAGAATGTCATATATGAGATCTGTAATGAGCCAAACGGTAATGTCACCTGGAATAAACAGATCAAACCTTATGCAAAGACCATCGTAAAGACCATTCGAAAACACAGCAAAAATGCCGTGATCGTGATTGGAACACCAACCTGGTCCCAGGATGTGGATATTGTGGCGCAGAGCCCGCTGAAGGGAAAGAACCTTATGTATGCCCTTCATTTCTATGCCGGGACGCATAAGGAGTGGAATCAGGAAAAGCTCAAGACGGCACATAAAAAGGGTCTGCCGGTGATCGTGACAGAGTTCAGTATCTGTGATGCGTCAGGAAACGGTGCGCTCGACAAGGCCTCCGGCAATAAATGGCTGCGTCTGCTGGACCGGTACAACATCAGCTATGCTGCGTGGAGCCTGTGTAATAAGAACGAATCCTCTGCGCTGATCGCCAGCTCCTGCAGCAAAACGAGCGGCTGGACAAACGGCGATCTGTCAGCAGCAGGCAAGTGGTATTTTAACAAAACGAAATAGGACAAAAAAATGGAGGTCACCCGGGGGAAGTGGGTGGCCTCTTTATAAAGGGGAAACAAATAAAAGATAATATGTAAAGTTAACTCTTCCCTTATACGTTATAATATATTACCGAAAAATGCAATACCTTTTTAAAAAATATTTTGTGAATTTCATGAAAGAATTTTAATAAACTGTGAATGAAATGTAAAAAATCAGTTGTCTAAGACGGGCTGTATATTATATAATATAAACAAATTCATAGCGCAAAAGGCGCAGAAAGAGGTAACAGATGATAACATGGACAAGGGAAGAATTGAAATCCAGAGGAAAAGCGGCTGTAAAGATGTATTATTGGAAGCTGGTGCTGGTTTCATTGATTTTATCGGCAATTACAGGAGGAGCTACAAGTGCCGGCAGAAACGGTGTGAAAAATTCTCAGAGTGCGTCAACCGGAAATATGGATGTATCGGGAGTGTTGAGCGGCATTAATCCCATGGCAGTGATGGTGGCTTCTATTGCAGTACTGGTGATCCTGCTTCTGGCGTTTGCCATCAAGATATTTGCTTTGAATGTACTGGTTGTAGGATGCAAGGGCTTTTTCAGTCAGAGTATGACCGGTGAACCGGAGTTTGGAACACTTGGAAACGGTTTTATCCGTAATTACTGGAACTGCGTAAAGACCTGCTTCTTAAGGGACTTATTTGTGGGACTGTGGAGTCTGCTCTTTGTGATCCCGGGAATTGTAAAGAGTTATGAATACCGTATGGTGCCATATCTTCTGGCTGAGCATCCGGAGATGAGCAGCAGCGAGGTATTTGCACAAAGCAAACAGATGATGAACGGTAATAAATGGGCAGCCTTTGTGCTGGATCTGTCCTTTATCGGATGGGCACTTCTTGGTGCGATCACGATGGGACTTGTATTTATTTTCTGGACTTCACCTTATATGAATGCGACAGATGCTGCATTATATCACAGACTGAGTGGTCAGGACAGCTATGGTAACGGTGGTTATGATCAGGGCGGCTACAGCCAGACCGGCTATGCTCAGGATGGTTATACACAGACCGGCTACAGCAATCAGGGCACTACAGGCCGGGACAGCTATGATCAGACCGGCTACAGCAATCAGGAAAGTGCAGGGCGCAACAGCTATGATCAGGGAAATTATACACAGACAGGTTATGACCAGACCGGCTACAACAATCAGGGAAGTGCAGATCAGGCACAAAATGGCCAGAGCGGTTACGACCAGAGTTATTTTTCTGATAAGTAATGACCGGGTCAGGTATCTGAAAGGTTGTTAGAAGGTATGAAAGGGGGGAGTGTATGGGAAAAGCCAGACGAGGAATCAGGCGAAGGCTGATTTTAATGGTGACCCTTCCCACAGTGATCCTGTCAATATTTGTATTGCTCTTTGGAGCGATGATGTTTTATCACTTCTACTGTCAGAGTATCCGGGATGAGCTGGCAGCCACCACCAATATGATGGTGGACTGCATGGATCTCACTGTCAGAGGCGATTATAAGTATGAGGATGGGCGGTTACTGAAGGGAGATTTAAACATCACAGATTCCACTATGCTCTACAGGGTGCGGGAAAAGTCTCATATTGACACTACCATTTTCTGGGGTGACACCCGTGTGATCACGACGGTGGAGGATGAGGATGGGATATCGGCAGCAGGTACAAAAGCGGAGCAGACAGTTGATGATGTGGTGCTTGCTACAGGACAGGATTATTTCTCGGATAAAGTGGGAGTTAACGGGACTAAATATATAGGGTATTATAAGGCACTAAAAAATGATGACAACTCTGTTGTGGGAATGGTCTTTGCCGGCAAAAGGAGAAGTACCGTGTATCATAAGATTTTACGGATCCTGTCATGGTTTTTGGGATTTTCTGTCGTGGCAGTTTTTGTGGCAGTTCTGTGTACCCGTAGGTATTCTGCAGGAGTTCTTACAGATATTAACTCCATAAATCATTTTCTTCAGACGATCTCAGAGGGAACTCTGGGAGAAACACTGGACGAGAGGATCCGTAAGCGAAAGGATGAGCTTGGAGATATTGGTATTTATGCAGATAAGATGAGAAGCAATCTACAGAAGCTTGTGGAAATGGATGCCCTCACTTCTTTGTATAACCGGCGGAGCGGCAACCATATGATGGCGGCTCTGGTAGAACAAAAAGCAGTATATACGGCGGTAATGTGTGATATTGACTTTTTTAAGCGGATCAATGACACATTTGGCCACGCGGCCGGAGATCAGGTTTTGATCGAGGTATCCGCAGCTATCAGGAATAACGTCGGAGAAGAAGGCTTTGCCAGCCGTTGGGGTGGTGAGGAGTTTCTGGCAATCTATTGTCTGGATCTGACCGAAGCAAGGGAACGGGTAGAAGCTTTGCAGCAAAGTATCCGGGATCTGGTAGTAAATTATGGTGGTACGGATATACAGG
>ERZ1026854.1240-NODE-1240-length-16564-cov-3.974014_pt1 | contig 16564 bp, 16 predicted proteins | sample MGYA00380157_ERZ1026854 | MGnify/ENA primary metagenome ERZ1026854 (study PRJEB33269, sample SAMEA4719793) | human gut metagenome | biome: human-associated habitat; feature: organic feature; material: feces | place: Cameroon | collected 2013-10 ...
ATATCAAGCTTGCTTGAATATTATGCCGAGGTGCAGCTTATCTTATGCAAAGATACAACAAAGAATGATGAAAAGCAAACACGAAGAGAAATTTTAATTCTTAGAAATTGCTTGCCAAAGCAAGAACTCATCGTCTTATAAAATAAGGTGTAAGGCACGGAAACACCACCAAAAACATGTGAAAACGTTTTCTTTGAAAATGTCAAAATGTAATTATTTTTCCTTAGATAGTAAATTATTGTCTTTTTATTTGTGTGTTTCAAATAAAAGGTGTAATTTCGCATCTACAATCTTACGAAAAGTAGAAAACATGTCCTACGACATATTTTACCGTAACTGAAACAACGTATAAAAACTGAAAATAGAAATAGAGTATTAATCAAAAAAATACATACAGATGAAAAAGTACAACTTTAATGCAGGTCCGTCAATCCTTCCAAGAGAGGTGATTGAGAATACTGCGAAACAGATTTTAGATTTCAATGGTACCGGACTGTCACTCGCTGAGATCAGTCATCGTTCCAAAGATTTCCAGCCTGTTGTCGACGAAGCAGAGTCGCTCATCAAGGAGATCCTCAACATTCCTGAGGGCTACTCCGTGCTGTTTCTTGGAGGTGGAGCCTCGTTGGAGTTCTGTATGGTGCCTTTCAACTTCCTTATAAAGAAGGCCGCATATCTCAACACAGGCACATGGGCAAAGAAGGCCATGAAGGAGGCAAAGCTCTTTGGCGATGTGGTTGAGGTGGCTTCGTCTGCCGATGCCAACTACACGTTCATTCCTAAGGGATGGGACGTTCCTGCCGATGCCGACTATCTGCACATCACAACCAACAACACGATCTATGGTACCGAGATCCGTAAAGATCTTGACGTACCTGTGCGTCTTATTGCCGACATGTCGTCCGACATCTTCAGCCGCCCTGTGGACGTGTCAAAATACGACTGCATCTATGCTGGTGCCCAGAAGAACCTCGCCATGGCCGGTGTGACCCTCGCTATCGTGAAGAACGACGCTCTGGGCAAGGCTCCTCGCCAGATTCCTACCATGCTCGACTATCGCACACATGTGGAGAAGGGCTCTATGTTCAACACTCCTCCCGTGGTGCCCATCTACTCGGCTCTTGAGACCCTGCGTTGGCTGAAGGCCAAGGGTGGCGTTGAAGCCATGGACAAGCTTGCAAAGGAGCGTGCAGAGCTGCTCTACGGCGAGATCGACCGCAACAAGCTGTTCCGCGGAACCGTTAAGGAGGAAGACCGTTCTGTCATGAACATCTGCTTCGTCATGAACGACGAGTATGCTGAGCTTGAGAAGCCTTTCTTCGAGTTTGCCACATCCAAGGGCATGGTCGGCATCAAGGGCCACCGCTCTGTTGGCGGCTTCCGTGCCAGCTGCTACAACGCTCAGCCGCTTGAGGGCGTGCAGGCGTTGGTTGACTGCATGAAAGAGTTTGAAGCAAAGCATTGAGAATTTTGAGTTTTGAGTTTTGATTTTTGAATTATCGGCTTTCAGCCGATTTTGAATTATCGACTTTTGATTTTTGAATTATCGATTTTGAATTATCGATTTTTGATTTTTGAATTATCGATTTTGAATTATCGATTTTCCCAATTCATAATTGAGGCAAAGCCGCAATAATTCTTGCTTAGGGCTGCGTCTCTACAAGTCTAGGGCAAAATAAAAATTGCTCTTGCGCAATAATTCTAGCTTAGGCAAGCGTCTCTACGAGCCGAGCGCAAAAATCAAAAAATCATAATCGGCTGAAAGCCGATAATTCAAAAATCAAAAATCAAAATTGCGCCATCAGGCGCAATAATTCAAAAATCAAAACTCAAAAATCAAAACTCAAAAATGCGCCATCAGGCGCAACAATTCAAAATTCAAAATTCAAAATTCAAAATTCAAAAATGAACATTCTTGTAGCGACAGAAAAGCCGTTTGCTGCAGAAGCAGTAGAAGGCATAAAGAAAGAAATAGAAGGAGCAGGCCACAAGCTCGTGCTCTTGGAGAAATATACAGATGTGGCAGACCTCAAGGCTGCCGTGGCCGATGCTGATGCCATGATCGTGCGCTCAGACAAGGTCACACCCGAGGTGCTTGATGCTGCCAAGCAGCTTAAGATCGTGGTGCGTGCAGGTGCTGGCTACGACAGCATCGACACGGCCTATGCCAAGCAGAAGGGTGTGGTCGTGGAGAACACTCCCGGCCAGAACTCTAACGCTGTGGCAGAGCTGGTGTTTGGCCTGCTCGTCTTCACCGTGCGCAACTTCTATAACGGCAAGGCAGGCACAGAGCTCAAGGGCAAGCGCCTCGGCATCCTCGCCTTCGGCAACGTGGGCCGCAACGTGGCACGCATAGCCAAAGGCTTCGGCATGGAGGTCTATGCCTACGATGCCTTCTGCCCCAAGGCTGCCATAGAGGAGGCTGGCGTTCATGCTGTCAACTCGCAGGAGGAGCTGTTTGAGAAGTGTGACATCGTGTCGCTCCATATCCCAGCCACACCCGAGACCAAGCAGAGTATCAACTATGCCCTTGTCAACAAGCTTGAGAAGGGCGGCATACTCATCAACACGGCGCGTAAGGAGGTCATCAACGAGCCCGAGCTCATAAAGCTCATGGCCGAGCGTGCCGACCTGCGCTTCGTTACCGACATCAAGCCCGATGCCGATGCCGAGTTTGCACAGTTTGAGGGACGCTATTTCTCCACTCCCAAGAAGATGGGCGCACAGACAGCCGAGGCCAACACCAACGCCGGCATAGCTGCTGCAAAGCAGATCAACGCCTTCTTTGAGAGTGGCTGCACAAAATATCAGGTCAACAAATAAGTAAAAAAACAAGCAATAAAGCAAGAAACGCTCTCTCTCTTTAGCGTGGGGAGCTGTTTCTTAGCACAAACAATCAAGGCAATTGCCAACCGGCTTTTCTTCTTCGTGGGTAGAGAGTCTGTTAGCCATTGCCTTGCTTTTGTTTTAACGACTTGCTTATATTGAACTTTTGCAGGTTCTGAAGTTGTTGCTGCAAACGGCAAAGCCGAGCGAACAGACAATAGCTTTAGAGCTAAAACAACAAATAACCGATAACTAAAAGAAGATAAATCATGGCAACAATTAAACCATTCCGCGGAATAAGACCGCCACAAGAGCTGGTGGAAGAGATAGAATGTCGTCCCTACGACGTGCTCGACAGCGAAGAGGCCAGGGCAGAGGCTGGCGACAACGAGAAGAGCCTGTACCACATAACAAAGCCCGAGATCGATTTTGAGCCCGGCACAAGCGAGTATGAGCAGAAGGTCTATGAACAGGCCACAGCCAACTTTAAGCTGTTCCAAGAGCGTGGATGGCTCAAGCAAGACGAGGAGGACCACTACTACATCTACGCGCAGACCATGAACGGAAAGACGCAGTATGGACTTGTGGTGGGAGCTTATGTGAACGACTATCTTAACGGTGTGATCAAGAAGCATGAGCTCACACGCAAGGACAAGGAAGAGGACCGCATGAAGCATGTGCGCGTGTGTGATGCCAACATAGAGCCCGTGTTTCTTGCCTATCCCGATAACGACGTGTTGGACAGCCTGATAACCCGTTATGCTGCAACCAAAGCTACATACGATTTTGTGGCCCCCATCGACCACTTCCGCCACCAGCTGTGGGTCGTTGACAAGAAAGACGACATAGACCTCATAACCCGACAGTTTGCGCAGATGCCTGCCCTCTACATCGCCGACGGCCACCATCGCAGCGCTGCCACAGCTCTCGTGGGAGCGGAGAAGGCAAAGGCCGATCCCAACCACACGGGACAGGAGGAATATAACTATTTCATGGCCGTTTGCTTCCAGGCTTCCCAGCTCACCGTGCTCGACTATAACCGCGTGGTGAAAGATCTTAACGGCTTGACCTCGGAGCAGTTTCTTGACAAGCTATCCGATCATTTTGTGGTGGAAGACAAGGGAACCGACATCTACCGCCCGTCACGCCTTCACAACTTCTCGCTCTATCTCGACGGCCATTGGTTCAGCCTCGACGCCAAGCCTGGCACCTACGACGACAAGGACCCCATAGGCGTGCTCGATGTAGACATCTCAAGCCGTCTCATTCTTGACCAGATTCTCAACATCGGCGACCTGCGCTCAAGCAAGCGCATCGACTTTGTGGGCGGTCTCAGAGGCCTCTCTGAGCTCAAACAACGTGTCGACAGCGGCGAGATGAGGGCTGCCCTGGCTCTCTATCCTGTGACCATGAAGCAGATCATGGACATTGCTGACAGCGGAAAGATCATGCCGCCCAAGGCAACATGGTTTGAGCCTAAGCTGCGCTCCGGACTGGTTATCCACAAGCTGTCTTAGGGCCTCATCACGCTCCTGCTACAAATCAGTTTTTTTAATGTTTGATAAATGGAAATCATTGACGAATACAAGACCATAACATCAACCCCAGCCGAAGGCTTCTACAGCGAGAAGCGCAGCAAGTTTTACGCCTTCGCACATCATGTTGAAACCGAAGAACAGGTAAAAGACATCGTGCAGACCTATCGCAAACGCTTCTACGACGCCAGGCATGTGTGCTATGCCTTCATGCTCGGAGCCGACAGCAGTCTCTTCCGAACCAACGACGACGGTGAGCCCAGCAGCACGGCAGGCAAACCCATTCTCGGACAGATCGTGAAGAACGAGCTTACCAACATCCTCATCATCGTGGTGCGCTATTTTGGCGGAGTGAAGCTCGGCACCAGCGGCTTGCTTGTGGCCTATAAAACGGCTGCTGCCGATGCCATAGACCATGCAGAGACCGTAACCTGCCAGGTGGAGGAAGAGGTGGTGTTCAACTTTCCTTACGTCATGATGAACGACGTCATGCGCATTGTGAAGGAGATGAAGCCACGCATCGTGTCGCAAACGTTCGACAACACATGCCAGATAACCTTAAGCATCAGAAAGTCGGAAGCTGAGCAGCTGCGCACACGTCTTGACAAACTGGCCTTTGAGTGAAGAACGATCGGGCTTCTATTCATCAATCTTGAAACAGAACGTCAGGTGACAAACCTGACGTTTTTTTTAATGTTACCTGTCGTTCTGTTTTATAGCACCTTTTCTCGCGATGGCAGATTCTGAGCAAGCTCGGTTCTGCTCTTTTGGCTTAACGAAAAGACACCCTTCTGTTTCAGATGTTCCTGTTCCAATTCCAGTTATTCCAATTCCAGTTATTCCATCCAGTGGTTCCAATTCCAGTTATTCCAATTAAAAAAAATGGCATTTCAAAAGTGAACCCTCTTTTTAAGAGCTTTATAACTTATTGATTATTAATATATTATATATATAATGTATATAAATATAAGAGATTGGAAACACGAGAAAAATTAATTGGAATAACTGGAATTGGAATAGACAGCCTGTCGACATTATCCTAAAAGGCTTATTATCAACACTTTACAGTTTCGCAGTAAAGAACGAAAATGGACAAAAGACCAGAAAAGCTACATTATAAAGCTGCAAAGCCCAGATTTTAGCAGTCTTTTTGTTGCCATTTTGCTCTCGTTAAGGACAAAAGTCTTTCAAAAGCCCAATGTACCAATGTTATCTTCTGTACTTGTAAAACTGGCGTGTGGCGTTGAAGAGTGTATAAACGGCGTAGAAAAAGTAATAAGTACCATAGTTAGCCATCGTTTGTGACGTATTTAGCATGCCTATGTATGGTATTTAGACACAAAAAATGACAAGATAGAAAAGCTCATGCAGTATCAACGCCATACAACCAAAATATATAACAGCAAAGTTTTTTAGGCAAACAATTAACATAATCTTTATTATTAAAAGGTGGAATTATTGCATCCACTCTTTTTTATTAAAAAAATTTCAAAAAACCGTCTTTGTTTAAGATTATTTATCTACCTTTGCCAATATATAACTTACTTTGCCAATATATAACTTAAAACAAAAAAAATAAACGCATGAAAAAGAAACGAATAGAAAACCTGATAGTCACCTTAATAGCTGTTTTCATCAGCCTACCAACCTATGCTGACGATAACGCAAACACGAGCAATGTCTATAAGCTTGTTACGAACGTGTCAGAATTGACTACTGACGGAACATTGTTTATTATCGCTAATAAAGAAAGCAAAAAGGCTTTATGCAAGAACTTTTATACTTTGGGTAAGGGCGATGACAATTTGGTTGAAATGCAACCTTATGGTGATTTTTTTATGATAAACGAGAAGATAGCAACTTTTAAGTTGGACATAATTAAAAGTGGATACAGATTTCAATTGGAACCTTATGAAAAACCAGAATCGGGTTACCTTTCATGTTATGATGATGGGGTATTACGACTATATGGCAAAACATACGCAACAATGACCATTACTATAATCAATAACGAAAAAGCCAAGCTTAAATTAATTAAATTACCATACTATTTAAATATAGTAAACGACGATTATATTCAATTTTCTTATTATGACTTGAAACGAGTCTACATATACAAACAGCTCCCCCTATCCATCACCCCATCTCTCACTTTAGAAACCTCCAAGTCGTTATCAGAGACCGTTAAAGACAAAGACATAACGGGTAAGGTCATTCCAAGCATCAAAATTGACAGACGATTTGATGCCGATGGCGGTTGGTACTCTATCTGCTTGCCATTTTCGTTGACGGCAGACGACATAAATAAACAGTTTAAGGGTGCTGAGTTTCAAGATTTTAATGGGGTAGAACAGCAAGACAAGACAATAAATCTGAAGTTTAAAAAGGTCACCACGACAGAAGCAGGCAAGCCTTATCTCATAAAGCCAAGAAAAGACATCACAGCTGCCGACTTGACGTTCATCAACAAGCTGATAGAGCAGACAACCCCTGTCGATGTAAACCATAAGCTTGACTCTGATGCCAACAAAACATTCACGTTCAAAGGTGTGTTTTCGCCTTTTACAGCCAATTCGGAAGAGCTGGCAGACAAAAACATCAAGTTCTTAAGTGGCGAAAAGGGATTGGATCTTGTGAGCCCCAACGGCTCAGGCACCATGAAATGTTATAGAGCCTATTTCGTATTTCCCGGTAAAAAGGGCATCGTTGAGACTGAAGCAAAGATAACCAACCATGATGAAGCCACAGCCGTGCAACCCGTTAAAAGACAAGAAGCTGAAACAGAACATGTGGTCTTCTCCATCTCTGGACAAAAGGTGGCTAATGTTAAAAACGCATCTCAGTTGCCTAAAGGGGTGTATATCATTAACAAGAAACGGATTATGGTAAAATAGGCTGGCTTATAAGCTTTTAAAGAACAAAGCCGCAAAACAAACATATCATCAAAAAACAAAGAAAAGAACATTAAATGAAAACCTTTAACACCAAAAACCTTATGTCGAAGAAATATATTACACCTAAAATAATGGTGAAGAGAATAGACCCTCTTCATCTCATGTCCGGTTCACCAGGGGGCGAGAACGAAGCAAAACTGGAATTGGAAGGAGAAACAACGGGACCTACATTGAAAAACAACACAGAATCGTATGACAACATGCGCTCAAAGAAATATGATTTATGGGAGCAATATGAATGATTAATGTGGGCATTATGAATGATTAACGGCGTGCAACACAAAGTGTTTGCACGCCCTGACTTCGTCTCTCAAAAAATATGTATTTTATAAATGGTTGATAAACAATATTTTGTATCTTTCCTGACTTCGTCAGGAAAAAGGGCTGGCGCCGTTGAAGGGAAACGGGAAAGGGGAAAAGGGTGAATGGAAACTAAAAATGAAGCCTCAAGCGAGCTTCGCCACGCTCAACTTTGTCGCTTGACGTCGTCGCGCTCGATTTTGACGCTATGGCAAGCGAAAGAATCGAGCGTGGCGACGGTAAGCGCGAAGCGCCTAAGAGCCTACGGAGCGCAAGAATGTTAAAAAGCAAGCGCGAAGCGCGATGTAAAACGAGCCTTTGCGCAAGCTACTCTATCTACTTCTGCAGATCGAAGCCCACACGCACACCATCATAGTTTTTGCTGATGTTGCCGATGGCGCCCACGGTCTCGTTGGTGCTCATTGAGGCCATGGTCTGGATGATGGTCAAGATCTTCTTCGACTCGAAAAGGATGCCGATGCCATCGGCATTGCGCTTGGCATAAGCCGTGAAGTTGAGAAGCAGACCCTGAAGCTTGATCTGGGCTGTGCTCTCGTCGTAAGTGTAGTTGCCGTTCATGCTCTTGCCGTCGATCTTTGCGGCAAACGTGCCGTCGGCATTAAACGTGATGTAGGTATTGGAAGAGTTGAAGCCCAGCTTCGAATAGTGTGAAGCAAGCTTCTCCTTGATCTGCGCTGCCGCAACCTCGCCGCCAGCCTTTGCCAACGTGTTGTGGCTGGTGAAAGCGCAACCCGGACCTTTATATTTCCATGTTCCCACAAGGCTCTTCTGCGACAGCTTGTCGATGCCCAACACGCTCGTGATGACGTTGCCTAAGGTTTCGCCATTGGCGGCTGATCCGATGATGCTTCCCAGCACGCTTCCGCCGTTGGAGGCGCTGGCAGAAGAATTGGAAGACGAGGCCGACGATGAGCCTGTGTTTGTTCCCACACCACCACAACTTGTAACAAGAAGCACGGCCATAGCCACGCCAACAAATGATTTCTTCATCTTTTCTCTCTTTTAGTTTTGTTTTTAAAATTAAGATTCAACGTTATTGTCTTTTATCTGTCAGGAAACAGATTTCTACAATCTGTCCGCAACTATCTGTTCTTTTTGACTCAAAAAAGGCAATAAGGTTTAAAATCTGTCCCCCAAAAAAACTTATTCATCCCCTACTGTTTTAAGGGAAGAACTTGCCATTTCATGAACAATTGAGCCCTTTCATGAACAATTGAGCCTCTTCATGAACAAGACAATGAGCGACAAGCACACAAACGCGTGTCTTGCCGCTCATCGCTGTTCTTGAAATATGTGACCGCAGGAAGCTTAGTTGTTTACGCTACCTCCCACGATGTCAAGCAGTTCGTTCGTAATAGCCTGCTGGCGTCCCTTGTTATACTGCAAGTTGAGCTCACGAAGCAGCTCGTCGGCATTGTCGGTGGCCGTCTGCATGGCAACCATTCGTGCCGCGTGCTCGCTGGCGTTGCTGTCGAGCAAAGCCGTGTAGACCATCAGGTTGAGCTCCTGCGGAATGAGCTTGCCCAGCACGGTAGCGAGGTCGGGCTCCACGATAAAGTTGTCGTTGAGCGGCTTTACCGCCTCTTCCTTCTTCCCGCCGTTCTGCTCACGGTGCTTGCGCACATACTCTTGAGCCTTCTCAGAGGTAAGGGTCGACGTGAGGTCGCGTTCGTCGTCAGACATGAAGTCGTCGGCAACGTCGATGGGAAGGAACACACGGCGTTGCAGAATCTGCGAGCCAGCACTCTTGAAGTGGTGATAGATAAGCTCCACCTTGTCGATCTCTCCTACCACAAACTTACGGCACAACTCCTCGGAAATGTTCTGACAACCTTGGGGGTTGGGCTTGTCGGCAAGCTCTGTGAAATTGCCGGCAACAGGCAGTCCAAGTTTCGTCACTTTCTCTGCCACCTTCCTTCCTACAGGATAGACAAGGATGTCGCTGGCGCCTTGAGCCTTATACTCCGCGACAGTCTGCTCCATCAGTTTGATCACGTTGTTGTTGAAACCGCCGCACAGGCTGCTGTTGCTCGTGAACACCACCAGCGCCACACGCTTCACATCGGCGTGGGGAACGTTGAGAGGAGTGCGCACGTCGGGCATGGCTGCAAGGAACGATTTCAAGATGTGCTCCAGACTTTTCTCGTAGGGCAGCATGTTGCTGATGAGCGTCTGGGCGTGATGCAGTTTTGACGAAGCCACCATCTTCATGGCACTCGTGATCTTGCGCGTGCTGTTGACGGAGACAATTCGGTCTTTTGTTTCTTTAAGTGACGGCATAAGCTATTACTTTTTATACTGTCCTGCTATGTCGGCCATCGTGTCTGAGATGACCTTTATGGCAGAATCGTCAATCTTACCGGAAGCGAGGATGTCGATAACGTCCTTATGGGCAGAACGCATCTTGTCGAGGAACGTTGCCTGACACTCGATAACCTTCTCTACGGGAACGTTGCGCATGAGGCCGTGGACACCGCAATAGAGGATGGCAATCTGCTCGCCTACAGGCATAGGTGTGTACTGAGGCTGGATGAGCAGCTGGTTGTTCTTGCGGCCACGGTCGATGGTCATGGCGGTAACGGCATCCATGTCGCTTGAGAACTTGGAGAAGGCCTCAAGCTCACGATACTGGGCCATGTCGATCTTCAGCGTGCCGGCCACCTTCTTCATGCTCTTGATCTGGGCCGAACCACCTACACGGCTTACCGAGATGCCCACGTTGATGGCGGGACGGAAGCCCTGGTTGAACAGGTCGGTCTCAAGGTAGATCTGACCGTCGGTGATGGAGATCACGTTGGTAGGAATGTAAGCCGACACGTCGCCTGCCTGGGTCTCGATGATTGGCAGAGCCGTGAGCGAACCGCCGCCCTTGACATGGCCTTTCATACACTCGGGCAGGTCGTTCATCTGCTCGGCAACCTCCTGCTGGTCGTTGATGCGTGCGGCACGCTCCAACAGACGGCTGTGGAGGTAGAACACGTCGCCAGGGTAGGCCTCACGTCCTGACGGACGACGAAGGATCAGAGACACCTCACGATAAGCTACGGCCTGTTTTGACAGGTCGTCATAGACCACAAGGGCAGAGAAGCCGCGGTCGCGGAAATATTCGCCAATGGCGGCACCGGCAAACGGCGCATAATATTGCATGGCGGCGGGATCGGCTGCCGTGGCGCTTACGATGATGGTGTAAGGCAGGGCACCGTGCTCCTTGAGGTTCTCGACAAGGGCGGCAACGGTTGAAGCCTTCTGGCCGATGGCCACATAGATGCAATAGACAGGCTTGCCTGCCTCATAGAAACTCTTCTGGTTGATGATGGTGTCGATGGCGATGGCGGTCTTGCCCGTCTGGCGGTCGCCGATGATGAGCTCACGCTGGCCACGGCCGATAGGAATCATCGAGTCGACGGCCTTCAGACCCGTCTGCAACGGCTCCTTCACAGGCTGACGATAGATAACGCCCGGCGCCTTGCGGTCAAGAGGCATCTCAAACGAACCGGTGAGGTCGATCTCGCCCTTACCGTCGATGGCCTCGCCAAGAGGGTTGATGACACGTCCCAACATGTTGTCGTTGACGCGTATGCTGGCAATGCGCTTGGTGCGCTTCACCATCATGCCCTCTTTAATGCCCGACGTTGAACCAAGAAGCACACAACCCACGTTGTCCTCCTCAAGGTTCATCACGATGGCCATCGTTCCGTTCTCAAACTCAAGAAGCTCATTGGCCTCAGCGTTGCGCAAGCCGTAGATGCGGGCAACACCGTCGCTCACCTGGAGAACGGTGCCCACCTCGTCAAACTGGGCCTTGCCGCTGATGCCGTTAAGCTGTTCGAGAAGAACCGCTGACACTTCGCTTGGTTTAATTTTATCTGACATAAAATCTTGATTTTTGTTTTTAAAGGCGAGAGGAGACCAGGGAAAGAAGGCCCCGCTCACGCCTGTTTCTTAAACTACTTAAGTTTTGACAAGATGGCGCTAAGCTGCGTCTTTATGCTCGCATCCATGCGGTAGGTGTCATACTCGAGAACGAAGCCGCCAATGATGTCGGGATCGACCTCTGACACAAACTCTACCTTGCTGCCGCTTGTCTTACTTCCTACTAACTGCCTCAGACGAGCCTCTACCTGTTGTGAAGGCTGCGAAGCGGTCACCAGTCTTGCTTTGATCAAGTTGTTCTGCTTCCTGTAAAGAGTGATAAACGAATTGGCGATAAACTGCATGATGTTCTCACGCCCCTCGTCGAGCACCAAGCCTATGAACCGCTTTGTGAGCTCGCACGACGTGCTGCCCGTGGCAGACGTCAGCAAGTCGCCCTTCTGGCTTTTCGAAAGCATCGGATTGTCTATGGTCGCTTTCAAAGCAGGCACCTCAGCATAGCTCGCTGCCAGCACCTGCATGTCGGCATAAACCTTGTCGGAGTTTTTGGCTTCGACACTTGCCTTGAAAAGGGCGCGTGCATAACGTACCGATATTAATCCTAAATCCATAGTGCTTAAACTTTATTTATCGTTAGAAGAAACAACTTCATCCAGCATGCGGTCTATATAATCCATCTGTGCCTGGTCGGTTCCCAGCTTCTGGCGAAGAACCTTCTCTGACACTTCCACACTCAAACGGGCTACCTCGCCGCGAATCTCGCTGATGGCGGCCTGCTTCTGGCTCTCAATCTCGGCCTTGGCCTCAGAGATGATGCGGGCGCTCTCTTCGCGGGCTTTCGCCTGGGCGGTCTCCACTATTGAGTCGCGCGTGGCGGCTGCCTCCTTAAGAATGACAGCCTGCTTGTCGCGTGCTTCCTGTAGAATGGATTCGCTCTCCTGCTTGATATTCTCAAGGCGGGTTGACGCCTCGTGGGCCTTGCGCAAGCTTTCATCGATATAATTCTTGCGCTTTTCCACCATGCCGATGATGGCGGGGAATCCAAATTTGGCCAGCACAAAGAACACCACTAAGAATGCGCCAAGCATCCAGAGGAGCAAACCTGGGTCAGGAGTCAATATTGATGGTAACGTACTGAAATCCATTCGCGTTAATTTACAAACAACGTTTCTTGTATATTCTTGTCGCAACCGACGTGCTTACTTGATAAGGAAGGCACATGCAACGATAGCGAACAGAGCACAACCCTCAACGAAGGCGGCTGTAAGAATCATGTTTGTCTGAATCTTGCCAGAAGCCTCAGGCTGACGTGCGATAGCGTCCATTGCGCTGCCGCCAATCTTGCCAATACCCAAACCTGCGCCAATTACTGCAATACCTGCTCCGAGACCGCAGCCCAGCTGTGCCAGACCTTCAGCAGCCAAAAGTGATGAAATGATCATAATTCTTAATTTTTTTAAAGTTGTTATTTTATTGTTTGTTTTTTTATTTTTTTGGGGCGTCTTTTTAACGCGGCTTTATAAAGGCGTCTTTTTAACGCGTCGTTTGGAGCGTCGTTTGGAGCGTCGTTTGGAGCGTCGTTTGGAGCGTCTTTTTAAAGGCGTCTTTTGGGGTGTCGGGGGTAGAGACCCGTGTGGGGTTTATTCGGCCTCTTCCTCCTTGTGTGCGAGGCCGATGAACACGGCGCTCAGCAACGTGAAGACGTAAGCCTGGATGAAAGCCACCAATACCTCAAGACAGTTCATGAAGAGCATCATGATGACGCTGATGAAGTTGAGACCCATACCGTAGCCCACGCCCATAGACCAGCCGAGGAAGATCACACAAGTGAAGCTCAGGATGATCGCGTGGCCTGCCATCATGTTGGCAAAGAGACGGACCATAAGGGCAAACGGCTTGGTGAACACGCCGAAGAACTCGATTACAGGCATGAGAGGCACAGGGTAGGCCTTGAGGAAGAGTGGCACATTAGGCCAGAAAATATCCTTCCAGTACTCCTTGTTGCCGAAGAGGTTTATGGCCACCATCGAGCAGAAAGCCAGGAAGAACGTGATGTTGATGTTTCCTGTTACGTTGGCACCACCGGGGAAGATAGGAAGCAAGCCTAACAGGTTGGTGGTGAAGATAAAGAAGAACACCGTAAGGAGGTATGGAGCGTAGGGCTTGAAATGTTTCTCGCCGATAGAGGCTTTCACAACATCGTCGTAGATTGCCATCACAAGCATCTCCATCATGCCCACAAAACCGCTTGGGGCAGCGCTCTTCTCGTCGCGCTTCTTGTACCATTTGGCACATGACAGGAAGACAACGATAAGAACGATCACCACAATCCAGATTTGCGCCACCGTCTTGGTGAAGCTCAGGTCTAAAGGACGCTCGGTCGTTCCGTCGGCCATGCGCTCATAAATTTTTCCGTGATGCTGCTCATCGAAGAAAAAGTTGTGGGGCAGGCTCCCGGCCGTGCAGAACGTCCATTGTCCTGTTTCTGAGCTACGAACAATTATGGGGAGGGGAATGCTCACACTCTTGCCGCCGAACGTGGCGATGTGCCACTCGTAAGAGTCGGACAAGTGTTCGAGCACAATCTCCGGTATGTCGAGCTTCTCTCCCCCACCCTTTTCTTGGGCACCTGCAGCCAGAGGCAACAGGGCAAAGAGCAAAAGGAGGAACAATGACCTTAATTGTTTCATTTCTAATAATGTTTATTTACTTGTCACACTTAGCGTGAGGATTTTCATTCTCACTATGAGAACTGGGAACACGCGCAAAGAAGAGCGAGTGGTGCGTGAGCACAACAAGATAGAAGAGCATGAACACAACACAATAGGGACCCATCGCGTCGCGTCCTACAGCTGCCCAGCAGCCCACCATCGTGAAGATGGCGAGAAGCATGCGGAAGCCCGACACAGCCGTGAAGAATGTAGGCAAGCTGTCGTTGTGTTTCTCAGCAACCCATCTCCAAAGAAAAATGTCGGCTCCCTCAACAACCAGGGAGAAGACCACGCTAACCGCCAACGGCGACGCGAGGTCAGCCTCGCACAGGTTGAACGCTTTGGCACAGACAACGAGAGCCGTCGTGAGCGCCACAGCAATGAGCGTCTGCAAAGCGTATCTTGTAACAAGTCGGTTTCTGTCTGTCATGTCATTAGAACTCGACACAAATGGTGACTATGTTTTTCTGCACTTCCACGAATCCGCTTGCTATCTGAACCTCGTGTAGCCCTCCGTTGTCGAAGAAAGAAACGGCGCCGGGCTCGAGCGAAGAGATGATGGGCGCATGGTTGGGCAGTATCTCAAACTGTCCGTTTGTGCCGGGCACCACAACACGCTCTACCTGTCCGCGGAATTCGACCTTCGCGGGAGAGACGATCTTTAAATCCAAACTCATAAGCACTACCTTTCTTTTTATGCGTTAGCCTTGGCAGCCTCAAGCAGCTTCTTGCCCTTGGCCTTGGCGTCTTCAATGGTTCCCACATTGAGGAAGGCCTGCTCGGGCAGGTCGTCAACCTCGCCGTCAAGAATGGCGTTGAAGCCCTTGATGGTTTCCTCGATGGGCACCATGACACCTGGCAGACCTGTAAACTGTTCTGCAACGGCAAACGGCTGAGAGAGGAAGCGCTGCACACGACGTGCGCGGTTCACGGTCAGCTTGTCCTCGTCGGAGAGCTCGTCCATGCCAAGGATGGCGATGATGTCCTGAAGCTCCTTGTAACGCTGCAAGATCTCCTTGACACGCTGTGCACACTGGTAATGCTCCTTTCCTACGATCAGAGGATCGAGGATGCGCGATGTTGAACCCAGAGGGTCAACGGCAGGATAGATACCAAGCTCCGCGATCTTACGGCTGAGCTCTGTGGTGGCATCGAGGTGTGTAAAGGTTGTGGCAGGGGCTGGGTCGGTGAGGTCGTCGGCAGGCACATAAACGGCCTGTACCGAGGTGATTGAACCGTTCTTGGTAGAGGTGATTCGCTCCTGCATCTGGCCCATCTCGCTGGCAAGCGTAGGCTGATAGCCCACGGCTGAAGGCATACGGCCCAACAGAGCCGACACCTCAGAACCTGCCTGGGTGAAACGGAAGATGTTGTCGATGAAGAACATGATGTCGGCAGCCTCGCCGTTCACGCCGCCATGGTCACGAAACTCCTCGGCAACGGTAAGACCTGAGAGCGCAACAGAAGCACGCGCGCCTGGAGGCTCGTTCATCTGGCCGTAGACAAGGGTGGCCTGACTCTTCTTCAGCTCTTCGGGGTCGACAAGCGAGAGGTCCCACTTGCCTTCCTCCATGGCTTTCTTGAATTTCTCGCCGTAACGTATTACGCCGCTCTCGAGCATGTCGCGGATGAGATCATTACCCTCACGGGTGCGCTCGCCTACGCCAGCAAACACAGAGTAGCCGTTGTGGCCTTTCGCAATATTGTTGATAAGCTCCATGATGAGCACGGTCTTGCCCACACCGGCTCCACCGAACAGACCGATCTTGCCACCCTTCATGTAGGGCTCAAGAAGGTCAATGACCTTGATGCCTGTTGCAAGCATCTCTTTGTGGGTTGAGAGATCCTCAAACTTGGGAGCCTCGCGGTGGATTGGATAAGCGCCCTGCATGTCGAGCTCTTTCATGCCATCAATAGGTTGTCCGATAACGTTCATCATACGGCCCTTGATCTGCTCACCTGCGGGCATGGTGATCGGACTGCCGGTCTGCATAACCTCCAGTCCGCGCTGCAAGCCATCGGTGTTATCCATAGCCACACAACGCACGGTGTCCTCGCCGATGTGCTGCTGGACCTCAATGATGAGTTCCTTGCCATCGGGGCGGGCGATCTTAAGAGCATCATGAATCTTTGGCAGAACCTTCTCAGCGTTCTGGCCTGCGGTGTCAAAATAGACATCAATTACAGGACCGATAATCTGGGAGATTCGCCCATTAATTTGTGCCATATAATTATGTTTAGAATTATTTTTTTTCGAATGCAAAAGTAACAAAAATCATCTATCTGCCAAAAATTGAAGGATAAATAAAGCTTAAAACTTCGCAAATCGATCAATTGTCAATAC
>ERZ1026854.1245-NODE-1245-length-16528-cov-4.843562_pt1 | contig 16528 bp, 14 predicted proteins | sample MGYA00380157_ERZ1026854 | MGnify/ENA primary metagenome ERZ1026854 (study PRJEB33269, sample SAMEA4719793) | human gut metagenome | biome: human-associated habitat; feature: organic feature; material: feces | place: Cameroon | collected 2013-10 ...
CGATACAATGGCTTCGGATGAAAAACGAGGGAGGAACTAAATGGCATTTGATGGTATTACCATTGCAGCAATGGTACAGGAACTGCACAAAAATCTTGACAATGGCCGGTTTAACAAAATCGCACAGCCTGAGTCGGATGCACTGATGATCACCGGAAAAGGAGCAAATGGACAGTGCCGTCTGTTTGTATCTGCTAGTCCTTCTCTTCCGCTGATCTATTTTACAGGAAAAAATAAACCGAGTCCCCTGACTGCTCCGAATTTCTGCATGCTGCTCCGTAAACATCTTGGCAGCGCAAGAATCGGAAATATTTCACAGCCGGGACTGGAACGTGTTGTGGAATTTGAACTGGAGCATTTAAATGAACTGGGGGATCCCTGCAAAAAATATCTCATCGTTGAACTGATGGGAAAATACAGTAACATTATTTTCTGTGATGAAAATCATATGATCCTTGACAGCATCAAACATGTTTCTTCACATATGAGTTCTGTTCGTGAGGTTCTGCCGGGAAGAGATTATTTTCTGCCGCAGACACAGGAGAAATATGATCCGTTCATGATCACAGAAGAAGAATTTAAAGCTGTTGTATGCAAAAAACCGTGTAATATTTCCAGAGCGGTTTATACGACACTGACAGGAATCAGTCCGCTGATCGCGGAAGAAATCTGCTACAGAGCATCTGTGGATGGAAGCGATGCGGCACAGTCACTGGATGAAAATGCCGCAACTCATCTGTATCACACATTCAGGCGTCTGATCGAACAGATACAGGAGGGAGATTTTACTCCCAATATTATTTACCGGGATGAGGAACCTGTGGAGTACGCAGTGGTTCCGCTTACACAGTATGGACCGGAATATCACAGTGAAACGTTTGCGTCAGTATCTGAGATGCTGGAAACCTATTATGCATCAAAAGAGATCCTGACCAGGATTCGACAGAAATCTTCAGATCTTCGCAGAATCGTGCAGACGGCACTGGAGAGAAATCGTAAAAAGCTGTCACTTCAGCAGAAACAAATGAAAGATACTGCCAAGAAGGACAAATATAAAGTATACGGTGAACTGATCAACACATACGGATATGGGCTTGAAGAAGGCTGCAAATCCTTTAAAGCTCTGAATTATTATACAAACGAGGAAATTACGATACCACTGGATCCGGCGCTGACTCCCGGAGAAAATTCCAAGAAATATTTTGAGAAATACGGTAAACTGAAACGAACGGAAGAAGCACTGACAGAGCAGATTGCCGATACTGAGTCGGAAATTGAACATCTTGAGTCTATTTCTAATGCCCTTGATATTGCCCGGGCAGAAAATGACCTGAGCCAGATCAAAGAAGAACTGACGGAATATGGGTATATCAGGAAACACTATTCGAATAAAAAGGGACAGAAAGCACAGGCAAAATCAAAACCATTTCATTATATTTCAAGTGATGGATTTGACATCTATGTAGGAAAAAATAATTTCCAGAACGATGAGCTTACTTTCAAAATGGCTACCGGTAATGACTGGTGGTTCCACGCAAAGAAAATGGCCGGCTCTCATGTGGTTGTGAAGACACCGGACGGAGAACTTCCGGACCGCACATTTGAGGAGGCAGGAAGACTTGCAGCCTATTATTCCAAAGGCCGTACTGCTCCAAAGGTAGAGATTGATTATATTCAGAAGAAACATGTCAAGAAACCAGGCGGTGCAAAACCGGGATTTGTAGTTTATTATACGAACTACTCTCTCATGGCAGAGCCGGATATCGCAGATATCAAAGAAGCCCCCCAGTCTTAACTGGAGGGCTATTCTTATGCGTTTATGCAATTATTTTGCAACAAAGTTGACAATCTTATTTGGAACATAGATTTCTTTGATCAGGTTCTTGCCATCCAGGAAGGATGCAATTCTCTCATCTGCTTTTGCAATTTCAAATGCTTTTTCTTTGTCACAGCCATTTGGAATTACGATAGTTCCTCTTACTTTACCATTTACCTGTACACCGATCTCAACAGTTTTGGCAACAGTTTTGCCTTCGTCATATTCCGGCCAGGAAGCAATTGCAAGTAATCCTTCTCCACCGAGAAGTTCCCAGATTTCTTCGCAGAGATGCGGAGCAAACGGGCTGAGAAGTTTGATAAAGATTGCAAGCTCTTCTTTGCCGATATGTCCTTCTGCTGTGATATCGTTGATCAGGGTCATCAGACTTGCAATGGCTGTATTAAACTTGAGGTTCTCAATGTCGGAAGAAACCTTCTTAATTGTTCTGTGGAGTTTCATTTCAAGTTCATCAGAAACAGGCTCATCAGAAAGAATATCTGTCAGTCCGGCTACACGGTCAAGGAATTTCTTACAGCCCTTAACGGAACTGTCACTCCAAGGTGTCGCAGCACCGTAATCACCCATAAACAGAACATAGGTACGAAGAGTATCAGCACCATATTCTTCTACGATATCAAGCGGGTCTACAACGTTTCCTTTGGATTTACTCATCTTGTCGCCATCTGGTCCAAGGATAAGTCCCTGAATGGAACGTTTTGCATATGGTTCCGGAGTGTTTACAACGCCCAGATCATACAGGAAATGATGCCAGAATCTGGAGTAGATCATATGTCTGGTAACATGTTCCATACCGCCGTTGTACCAGTCAACCGGCATCCAGTATTTCAGCTTATCCATATCAGCCAGTGCATGGTTATTATGCGGATCTGTATATCTCAGGAAATACCAGGAAGAACCTGCCCACTGAGGCATGGTATCTGTCTCACGTTTGGCTGCTGCTCCACATTTCGGACAGCTGCAGTTTACGAAGGAATCAATCTTGGCAAGTGGTGACTGACCGTCTTCTCCCGGCTCAAAATCTTTGACAACAGGCAGACGAAGCGGAAGTTCTTCTTCCGGGACAGCTACAACACCACAGTTTGGACAATGGATGAGCGGAATCGGCTCGCCCCAGTATCTCTGACGGTTGAATGCCCAGTCTTTCATCTTGTACTGTACACCGGCTTTACCAATACCTTTTTTCTCAAGCTCTTCCAGCATACGTTCGATGGAATCTTTTTTATTAGTATATCCATTGAGGAATTCGGAGTTTACCATCTCACCGTCACCTGTGTAGGCTTCTTTAGAGATATCACCACCCTTGATGACTTCAATGATATCAACACCAAATTTCTTTGCAAAATCATAGTCACGCTGGTCATGAGCCGGTACTGCCATGATCGCACCTGTACCATAACCCATCATTACATAGTCTGCAATATAGATCGGAATCTTCTTGCCGTTGGCCGGGTTAACACCTTCCAGACCCTGGATGCATACACCGGTTTTGTCTTTGACAAGCTGTGTTCTTTCGAATTCTGTTTTCTTTGCACATTCATTACGATATGCAGTGATCTCATCCATGTTTGAGATTTTATCTTTGTATTTATCAATAATCGGATGTTCCGGTGCGATTACCATGAAAGTAACACCAAACAGAGTATCTGGCCTGGTGGTATAAATCTCAAGCTTCTCATCGATTCCGTCAATGTTGAAGTTTACGAATGCACCTTTGGATTTACCAATCCAGTGAACCTGCTGCTGTTTTACATTGTCCGGATAATCTACATCTTTCAGACCTTCCAGAAGCTTGTCAGCATACTGTGTGATTCTCAGATACCAGACATCTTTGGATTTCTGCACTACTTCGCTGTGGCAGATATCACATTTACCGCCCTGGCTGTCTTCATTGGAAAGAACTACCTTACAGTGCGGACAATAGTTTACAAGAGTTCTGTCTCTGAATACGAGACCTTTTTCGAACATTTTAAGGAAAATCCACTGTGTCCATTTGTAATAATCTTCGTCTGTTGTGTCGATTACACGATTCCAGTCGAAAGAAAAACCGACCTTTTTCAGCTGATTGGAAAATCTTTTGATATTCTCATCTGTGATGATACGCGGATGTGTGCCTGTCTTTACAGCATAGTTTTCGGTAGGAAGACCAAATGCATCAAATCCGATCGGAAAAAGTACATTATATCCTTCCATACGGCGTTTTCTGGAAATAACTTCAAGGCTTGAATAAGCTTTGATATGGCCGACGTGCATACCTGCACCACTTGGATACGGGAATTCTACAAGACCATAGAATTTAGGCTTGTCACTGTTGTCTTTGGCTTCGAAGACTTTACTCTCTTCCCATTTCGCCTGCCACTTCGGCTCGATCTTTTTAAACATGTATTTCATATCTATGTTTCCTCCAACATTGTTATCTAAAAATTAATTTTAATTCAAGACGCTTCTTTTGTCAATGGCTCTGTTGCCTGCAAAAAAAGTCCTTCACTTCAAACAAATGAGGTGAAGGACTTTTGTTCCTGCTTCGATTATTTAATTATCATTTAAATGAACACTTATTCTGCAGCTTCTAATTTGCTCGCTCTGGCTTCAATTTCTTTGGCCTGGATGTCGTTCGGAGCCTGCTCATAGCGTGCGAATTCATAGGAGAAATCTCCGCTTCCGCCTGTCATGGAACGAAGTGTTGTGGAATAGCCATAAATCTCAAGCTGCGGTACATCTGCTTCGATAATGGTATTGCCTGCGTGATCCGGGTTCATACCAAGAACACGGCCGCGTCGTTTGTTAAGGTCACCCATAACATCACCGGTATATTTGTCCGGAACTGTAACTTTCATAGATACGATTGGCTCAAGAAGTACCGGAGATGCATCCATAAAGCCTTTCTTGAATGCAAGAATGGTTGCCATCTTGAATGCCATTTCTGAGGAGTCTACCGGATGGTAGGAACCGTCATAAAGAGTTGCTTTAACGCCGACTACAGGGTAAGCAGCCAGAGGTCCTTTCAGAACACATTCCTGAAGTCCTTTTTCAACTGCAGGGAAATAGTTCTTCGGCACTGCTCCACCAACAACTACCTGCTCAAATACATATGGTGTTTCCAGATCACCGGATGGTTCAAAACGCATTTTAACATGACCATACTGTCCGTGTCCGCCAGACTGTTTTTTATGTTTGCCTTCCACATCAGAGTTCTTGCGAATGGTCTCGCGGAATGCAACCTTCGGTTTGGAAAGTTCAATATCTACTTTGTAACGTTCTTTCAGTTTGCTGACCACGATATCAAGATGCTGATCACCCATACCATAAAGGAGTGTCTGTCTGTTGGCAGAATCATTTACAACACGAAGGGTCTTGTCTTCGCTTGTCATTTTTGCGAGAGCCTGTGCAATTTTGTCCTCATCCCCCTTGTTGACTGCTTTGTATCTCTTATATGTGTAAGGTGTGGAGATCACAGCCTTCGGATAGAGAACAGGAGCAGCTTTGGCTGCAAGGCTGTCACCGGTCTGTACGCTTGCAAGTTTGGCAATGGCACCGATATCACCTGCATGAAGCTCCGGAACTTCGATCGGTTTGGAGCCTTCCAGGACATATAATTTGTTCAGACGTTCTTCTTCACCTTTATCTACGTTGAGAAGTGTATCATCGGACTTGATAACACCGGATGCAACTTTGATAAGAGAATATTTGCCAAGGAATGGATCCACGATAGTTTTCCATACATATGCGGATTTTGTTTTGGCAAAATCATAATTCGCTTCGAAAATTTCGTTGGTCTTCTGAGAAATTCCGTTGCAGGAACGTTTGTCAGGACTTGGGAAATATCCGCAGATATCATCAAGAAGGTTGGAAACACCACGAAGATTGATCGGTGATCCCATGCATACCGGAACAATACTTGCATCCTGTACATTTGTTGCAAGTGCTGCGGAAACTTCTGTTACGGAGAACTCATCTCCTTCAAAGTAACGGTCCATAAATTCTTCGCTGGTCTCTGCAACTGATTCCATCAGAATATCATGGTATTTTTCAAGATATTCGTTCAGATATTCCGGAATATCGCAAGGCTCTTTGCCTGCTTTGTCGACATATCTGCGGCCGGCCTGTTTGACAACATTGACATAACCTACAAATTTACCGTCTTCACGAATCGGGAAGTGCAGCGGAGCAATCTTCTTTCCGTACAGTTCTGTCAGATCTTCCACAACTTTTCGGTAACTGACGTCATCCACATCCATGTCTGTTACGAAGAACATACGTGGCAGTTTGTATTTCTCACAGAGATTCCATGCCTTCTGTGTTCCTACCTGTACACCTGCTTTACCTGAAACAACGATAATTGCTGCATCTGCTGCGCTGACAGCCTCTTCTACTTCGCCGACAAAATCAAAATATCCCGGTGTATCAAGTACGTTCACTTTTACTTTATCCCATGGTACCGGAATCAAAGTAGTTGAAACAGAAAAATGTCTTTTGATCTCTTCTTTATCAAAATCACTAACGGTATTTCCATCCTCTACTCTGCCGAGGCGGTTAGTCATTCCTGCCAGATAAGCCATTGCCTCTGCTAATGTTGTCTTTCCGGATCCCCCGTGACCTAAAAGAACCACATTGCGGATTCGGTCAGTTCTATAAACGTCCATATGTAATACCTCCCTGTTTGTCTAATATGTTCATATTCTACTAAAATTTCTCGCACTTTTCAAGTATTTTATATAATTTTAACAACATTTTTTATTTGAATTGTGTAAAAAATTAACGAATTTACCGATTTTATGGCTTTGTTTGACATTTATCATATATTCTTTTAAAATAAGAGCATAGTTTAACTTGGAAAGGATAACATACATCATGAAAACCATCGGTTTTATCGGGCTTGGCCTGATCGGAGGATCTATCGCAAAAACGATCCGTAAATTTCATCCAGACTATCATATTCTGGCATATGCAAAGCACAAAGAAACTCTGGCAGCGGCATTAAACTGCAATGCAATTGATGCAGTGCTGGAAGAAAAGGATGAGCGATACCGTACCTGCGATTATATTTTTCTCTGTGCACCGGTAGAATATAATATAGAATATCTGAAGTATCTGAAGAATGTGATTTCTGATGACTGTATTATTACAGATGCAGGAAGTGTTAAGGGACCTATTCATAAAGCCGTAGAAGAGCTTGGCATGGAGCATTGTTTTATCGGAGGACATCCGATGGCTGGTTCTGAACGGTCAGGATTTGAGCATTCATCCGATCATCTTCTGGAAAATGCCTACTATATTCTTACACCAGGAGGAGAAGTTCCACTGGATAAGCTCACTGAGTTTTCAGAACTGATTGATTCACTGGGTTCTATTCCAATGGTACTGACTGCTGAAGAACATGATTTTATCACTGCAGGTGTCAGCCATCTGCCGCATATCATTGCATCCTCACTTGTTAATCTGGTCAGTGAACTGGATAACGATGCAGAATATATGAAAACGATCGCAGCAGGAGGTTTCCGTGATATTACGAGAATCGCTTCTTCTTCGCCGGTAATGTGGGAACAGATCTGTGTCGAAAATCATACAAATATTTCCACCGTTCTTGATGAATATATTCGTATGCTGATCAAGATCCGATGCTCAATTGACAATCAGGATGCGGAAAATCTTTATGACATGTTTGCAAGATCAAGGGATTACAGAGATTCCATCGATGCCTCCTCTTCCGGTCTGATCAATAAGACATATGTGCTTTATATTGATATTGTTGATGAAGCAGGTGGAATTGCTACAATTGCTACGATTCTTGCCATGGAAGGGATCAGTATCAAGAATATTGGAATTATCCATAACCGTGAATTTGAGCAGGGTGTTCTTAAGATTGAGTTTTATGAAGAAAATGCCATGCAGAAAGGTGCGGCACTTCTGAAGAAACGTAATTACATAGTATATGAACGGTAGGTGAAAATATGGAGATCAGAAAACAGAAAAACTTAAAAGGTACACTCATTGTACCGGGAGATAAATCCATCTCTCACAGAGCCGTTATGTTTGGTTCTCTTGCAAAAGGAACAACGCGTATTTCTCATTTTCTGGAAGGTGCAGACTGTCTCTCAACAATCTCCTGTTTTCGCAGGATGGGAATTGAGATCGAGAAAAATGGTTCAGAAATCCTTGTCCACGGAAAGGGACTTCACGGTCTCTCTGCCCCGGAGGGAATTCTGGATGTCGGGAACAGTGGAACGACTACCCGACTGATTTCCGGTATTCTTGCAGGTCAGAAATTCACATCTGAACTGGATGGAGATGATTCAATCCGGACACGTCCGATGAAACGTATTATAACACCGCTTCAGGCTATGGGAGCAGATATTGCCAGCCAGAAGGACAATGGATGTGCACCACTTATCATTCACGGAAAAGCACTTCACGGGATCCATTATGATTCACCGGTTGCCTCTGCACAGGTCAAATCCTGTATTCTTCTTGCAGGAATGTATGCAGACGGTATCACGGGCGTTACAGAGCCGTTTCTGTCACGTAACCATACAGAAATCATGCTGAATTACTTTGGTGCAGATGTTGTTTCTGAGGGGACAACTGCAACTGTTCAACCGGAGCCGGTACTTGAAGGAAGAGATGTTGTTGTGCCGGGAGATATTTCATCAGCAGCATATTTTATTGCTGCAGGTCTTCTGACACCGGGAAGTGAGATCCTTCTGAAAAATGTAGGAATTAACCCGACCAGAGCCGGAATTCTGAAAGTCTGCATGGATATGGGGGCAGACATTACTCTTCTTAACGAAAGCACTGAGGGGGAACCTACTGCAGATCTTCTGATACGTACAAGCAGTCTGAAAGGAACAACGATTGAGGGTGCTGTTATTCCGACACTGATCGATGAAATCCCAATGATCGCTGTTATGGCAGCATTTGCTGAAGGAACAACCGTTATTCGTGATGCACAGGAACTGAAAGTCAAAGAATCTGACCGTATTGCTGTTATGGTTGATAATCTGAAGCGAATGGGTGCAGATATTGAGGGTACTGATGATGGTATGATCATTCATGGTGGCAAACCGCTTCAGGGAGCAACGATTGATTCTCATCTGGATCATCGTGTGGCGATGTCTTTTGCTGTCGCAGGTACGATCTGTGATGGTCCGCTGGACATTCTGAATGGCGACTGTGTAAAGATTTCCTATCCGGAATTTTATCAGGATCTTTACAGTCTGGGTGAAAGTAGAAAAGAATAAATATTGTACAGTATATAAAATATTGATAAAAGGAACCTGTCTTTTACATGAAATGTGTGAAAAGACAGGTTTTTTTGTGTTTTGCTGTAATTGTATGCATAGGCTTAGGCATATAGAGACAATCTATTAACAGAAAGCGAAATCTAAAATGATAGATGGAATGCTTCAGACAGAATTTACAGGAGGGCTTTATGAAAATCTTATTTTATGGTACGAAGGATTATGATCAGCAATTTTTTGATCGTCTGCAGCCAGAATATCCGGATATCGAATTAACATTTATTGAATCAAATCTATACAGAGAAACAGCATCCCTTGCAGCCGGCTATGATGGAATCTGTGCGTTTGTCAATGCTAATCTGGGAACAGAAGTCATCGAAGAACTACGGCATCAGGGAATTCGTCTGATTCTGATGCGCTGTGCCGGTTATAATAATGTAGATCTTGCCAAAGCAAAAGAAAGTAATATCAAAGTCCTGCGTGTTCCGGGCTATTCTCCGGAGGCAGTTGCGGAACATGCTATGGCACTGGTGCTCACAGCAAATCGTCATACACATAAGGCATATATTAAATGCAGAGAAAACAATTTTTCATTAAATGGACTTATGGGCGTGAATTTGTATGAGAAAACAGCCGGAATTGTGGGCACCGGAAAAATTGGTCTTGCAATGGCCCGCATCTGCAAAGGATTCGGCATGAAAATTCTGGCATATGATCGTTATCCTAACAGAGATTCTGGTTTAGAATATGTTTCTTTAGATAAACTTTTGACTATGAGTGATCTGATCAGTCTGCACTGTCCTCTTACACCGGAAACGCACCACATGATCGACAAGAAATCCATCTCTCGCATGAGGGAAGGGGTAATTCTTGTGAACACTTCTCGTGGAGGACTGATCTGTACAGAGGATCTGATTGCTGGAATCCGCGACCATAAATTCCTGGCAGTGGGGCTCGATGTATATGAAGAGGAATCTGATTTTGTATATGAAGATATGTCAGAATTCATTTTGAAAACTTCTACCGTACAGCGTCTCCTCTCCTTCCCGAATGTAGCGCTTACGTCTCATCAAGGATTTTTTACGGAGGAGGCACTGACCAATATTGCAGAAACGACACTAAAAAATGCAGAAGCTTTCCGGACAGGAATGGAATTAAAGAATGAAGTCTATTTATAAAAAGCTTCTTTTAAAATACGAATCTCTTCTGCCCAGCCGGCATCATCATTCGGAGTCTCCAGAATAAAGGGAATCTCCTGCAGTGCCGGATGTTTTATCACGCGGACAAGAGCATCCACACCAATCTTTCCTTCTCCGATTCGGGCATGACGATCCTTGTGACTTCCGCGTTCATTCAAACTGTCATTGAGATGGATGGCTTTTAATCGAGGCAGTCCGATCACTCGGTCAAATTCATTTAAAACTCCATCCAGATCATTTACAATGTCATAACCGCCATCCCAGACATGGCAGGTATCCAGACAGATTCCCATTTTTTCTCTTTTTTCTACCTTATCAAGAATACTTCGAAGTTCTTCAAAATTTCTTCCTACTTCGGTTCCTTTGCCCGACATGGTTTCCAGCAGAACTGTTGTTGTCTGTTCTTCTGTGAGAACATCATTCAGGATTTCGGCAATCTTCTGAATGCCGGTTTCGGAGCCCTGTCCTACATGACTTCCGGGATGAAAATTGTAATAATTGCCGGGAGTATATTCCATTCTGCGAAGATCATCAATAAAAGTCTCGCGTACAAATGTCCGAAGCTCTTCTTTGGCAGCACATGCATTTAAAGTATAAGGTGCATGTGCGACAATTTTACCAAATTTATATTCTTCGGCCAGCTCCAGATATTCACGGATATCCTTCGGATCAATTTCTTTTGCCCTGCCGCCTCTCGGATTTCTTGTAAAGAATGCAAAGGTATTTCCGCCATTTGTGTGCATCTGACGTGCCATTCTGGCATAGCCCTTTGATGATGTAGTATGATTGCCAATATATAATGTACTCATAATTAAAAAAGTCCCGTTACTTTCTGATCCCCATTGTTATATCTGCCAGCTGCCTGATCAACGACTGAGGATATTTTTGATGTTTTTCTTCCTTCTAAAACAAGTTGTACAGAGAGTGTTCTGAGTCGATGTTTATAATAGTAAGCACTGACGGAATCATATGGCAGTGTCCTGCTGATTTCTGCTATTTCTCCAGAAATCCTCTCAAATGTCTGAGTTACACCTGCCAGATTGTCCGCAATACTTCCTATACTGCTTACGTTAATGGTGTATTCACCTGAAACAAGCAGAGAAATAAAGTTCTGATACAGTTCATTTGCTTTGTTTTGTATTTTAGCTACAATCTGACTCATCTCCTGGATACCATTTATATAAACACTTGCCAGATATGTTTCGAATATTGCAAAAGCATAAAATTTAAAAAACAGCATTGTCATGACAAAGGATTTTCCATTGTCCATCCCCTTTGTTATATTGCCCCAGGTAATTTGAAGAAAGTCTCGTTCTCCGTCTATGACATTGCCGTTTTCATCAAATTCAATATTTCGTGTATGATGTCTGAATAAATGGGTCTTAAATATATTTGAAACCTCTTTGTCATTATGAGCTTTTATAACACGGTCATGAATGCCCTCCGGCTGAGTCAGCAAAGCTCCGACAAAACTATATTCATAATGATATACTTTGTCTTTTATTCGATTAATACCATCCTTGTGTGCCTTTAAATATTCATCTGAAAAACCAGGGCCGTCAAAGCTGATTACTTTATCAATTTTGTCCTGCATTTCCGGTGGTGCCGAAAATGCAGAATGCATTGCAAGAGATCCTCCAAGAGAATGTCCGGTAATGCTGAATTTATCATATTTATCCCCGTATTCTTCGTACAAACGTGCCATATATGCTGTCGCATCGCTTTGCTGTATGGTTTCAGGGTTATTAAGACGTCCTGCATCTGCCAGTCCCCAGTCCAGTATTGTCTGTTGTGTACTGCTGCTTTCGCTGCCTCTGCATGCAATAATGGCGTCTCCTCCCCCGGTATCGATCATACATCCATAAAAACCACTTTTATCATTGTTATTGCAGACATCCACAACTTCCCAATTCCGCCAGGAAACGACGTTGTTTTTCTCAGCAAGCTCCATAATGTTCTGTGCCGTTTCGAACTGAGCCTTGGCAACACCATCTTTTAAATCCGCTTTTGCTACATAGGTTCCTGTGGCCGCATCATAGGTCCCGTATTTTTTTAAAACAGCTTCTACAACGTCACCTACATTTTTTTTGCCGGATCTGTCTGAAAGATCCACATCCAGATAGGCGATCTGTGTGGCCAGCATCATTTCTGCATCTGTATAACTCATATATGTCCACCTGCCATCTCTCTAAGTTTATCTGTCGTAAGAACAAAGGAACTATTATTCACTTCTACAGAGCCGATATAACTCTTATCCGTTAAATCCATGAATTCCTGATATAAACGTGTATGAGATTCTATATACTCTTTGGTTTTCTGAAGAGATTCAGAATCTACCAGATACAGACAGACAGAACCGTTCAGATTTTGTACTCCGTTCATCAGGTTTATCAGTGCATTTGCAATCTCTTCCAGACTGTTTTCCTTCATTTCTATAAAAATGTGAACCGTAAATTCCTCTCCGGGACTGTCTTTTAAATAATCCTCCAGAGAGATCGTAGGATCTGTAAGAAGTGTATCATCCAGCATAGCCTGTGTATATATGTAATATTCATCCTTTAAAGAGGCTATATTTTTGCTGAGCTGTTCTGAAATCCTGTCACAGAGGCGTTTTGTGACATATGAGTCTGTGACATCATTAAAATCTTCACTTACAGTTGCTGAAAATGGTATTTCCGGATATGCAACGGCATAGGCTTCTGCAGAATAATAATCCTGAAACAGACTCGGATTATTAAAAGAGAGCACCTTAAATTCTTCGCCATATTTTTTTTCCAGTGCTTTTTCAGTTTTTTCTTTTCCAACCGACGGCAGTGTACATCCTGCCATACTTCCCGAAACTACGGTCATTAGAATCACTCCCATCACAATATGTTTTTTTAATCTGTTCATAAATCTCCTGTTCTTTCAATGGGAAACTATTTGGATCAATTGTTTTTCAAGACGATACTGACGCTGTGCAGCTGCCCTTATAGCGGAAGCTGTTTTTTCAAGTTCCTCAGCACGTTTGGTTATCTTATAATTTAATCGAGTAACTTTCTGGCGAAAAGCATCTCCACTATCGCCTTCCCATATTCCCTTGGTATTCATGCATTCTGCTATCTGATTATCGGCAACGTTGCGAATTTCCTTAGCCAGTTCTTCCAAACGAGTGGCTTTCTGTTCCATGGCCTGATAATCCAGATAAATCTGATTCATTGTCTTTCCCATATTCTGGCTCCTACCTTCTAAACAATTACATCGCTTTCCAGAGACTGAGATATTTCAACAGCCTTAGATTCTGCTTCTTTGTATATCCCTGCTATTGTTCTCAAATCTGTTATATGATCTGAAAACTTTTGTAAATACTGTCCCATGTTTGCACTTTTTGAACGATATGACTGAAGATAGGCTGTATTACCTTCTGCTTCCCAATAAGAAGTACTTCTTGTTACAACCTGTTCAGCCTTCGCAAGTTCATTTCTTAAGTTTTGTATGTGATTTTCTGCTTCACTGGCAATAATTTCTAATTCTTCAGGTTTTACCTTTAATTTTATTCCGGATGTCTGGCTCATTTTTCCCCCTTATATCAATATGGACTTTATTGCTTTGAAGTTATTGAATTCTGTCTTCAGATAAACGTCTCTTCCCTCGCTGAGAGCTTTTTGTAATTCTGTGAGATTTTCATACAATTCATTCATATTTTGAATATCTTTATTTACCTGATGCTGAAAATTCTCCCAGGCGGGTCCATTCCAGCATGAGGAAAGTTTTCTCATAGAAACCTGAAGCTGTTCTATGATTTTAGGGATTCTTTTTAATATAGCTTCCAGTTCCTCTGCATCATTTTGCATAGATTTACATGATATTCTCTGTATGTCAGCCAAAGTATCTGCTCCTTCCATGATTAGTTCAAGAATGTCTCGGTATTCTTGTTGATATATTCTGTTATTTTTGCATGAAATACAAAATATTATATACATTATAGCATTTATGAACTCAGTTGTCTATTTTGTATTTTTATCATTCGGTAGGTTTTTATAATTTTTTTCGTTCAAAACAGAAAATATTGACGAATTGCATAAAATTACCTATACTTCTTATAAGTACAAAAGATAAGGAGTCTCCCATGCCAAAAAAGAAAAAATCCAAAAAGAACCTGTACAAAAAATCTCGATACTACCAAAGAAAAAAACAGCTCCAGAAATTATATGCCGGTATTGGTGTCGGTCTGTTTTTCTTTGTTCTGCTGCTCTGTCTTATCATAAAGGGCTGTGGTTCCGGAAAAACCAAAACAGTCTCTTCAAATAAGACTGAAACCAGCGAACAAAAAGAAGTTCTTACTGTGACACCGGAACCGGAAATGACACCGGTATCTCTGACACTCAGTGTTGTTGGTGACTGTACTCTGGGTACAGATGAAAACTTCGATTATGATACAAGTCTGAATGCATACTATGAAAATAATGGTGCTGACTATTTCCTGGCAAATGTGAAAAGTATTTTTTCGGCGGATGATCTGACGATTGCCAATTTTGAGGGGACACTCACAGACTCTACGGAACGTGAGGACAAACAGTTTGCCTTCAAGGCCCCGGCTTCCTATGCAGATATTCTTACTGCTGGTTCTGTAGAAGCGGTAAACACCGCAAACAATCACAGTCATGATTATGGAGAGCAGAGCTTTGATGATACTCTGAAGGCACTGGATGCTGCCGGTATTATTCATTTTGGTTATGATGAGACGGCTGTTACCGAAGTAAAAGGTATAAAGATCGGTCTGGTCGGAATATATGAGCTGAACGATCATCTTGGTCGTAAAGAACAGCTGAAGCAAAATATTGCAAAGGTCAAAAAGGAAGGTGCCCAGCTGGTGATCGTCATCTTCCACTGGGGAAATGAGAAAGAAGAAGTTCCTGATGAGAATCAGAAAACACTTGGACATCTTGCAATTGATGAGGGCGCAGATCTGGTTTGCGGACATCATCCTCATGTTCTTCAGGGAATTGAGAAATATAAAGGGAAAAATATTGTTTACAGTCTTGGGAATTTCTGTTTTGGCGGAAATTCATATCCCAGTGATATGGATACCATGATCTTTCAGCAGACATTTACGATCGATCAGAATGGTGTAAAAGCTGATGATGTTACGAACATTATTCCATGTTCCATCTCGTCCGATTCTGATTATAATAATTACCAGCCAACGCCGGCTGAAGGAGAAGAAGCAGATCAGATCATGCAGAAAATCCAGGAAAGAAGTTCCTGGATTTCGAGCAGTGCTACAATAGATTCTGATGAAGAAAATGAGGAAGAGACTACAGATTCTGGTGAAACTGAGAATCCAGAACAGTAATTTCCGGATTTTTACTTACTGTGCTGGTAAGCTCGTGCAGAAATTCTGTGACCAGTGGCCGGGCATTTCGCTGATCATTCATGATCGCATAACAGGTGCGGTATTCCGGTCCGTTTTCCAGCGATACGATCCGGCAGTTTTCTTTTTCGGCAAGTTTGCGAGCAAGCGTTGCCGGCATGATCGCCCAGCTGTCCTTGAGATCAAGCAGCTGACGAAGCAATGCCATGTTGTCAAGCATGACTTTGACCTCTGGATTGCTGCCGAACCAGTAATCATGCCACATAAGAAAGGTGTTGCTCCAGGGAATGTATATTTCATCGGTACTGCTCAGCTGTGATGGAAGGATTCTGTCCTGATAACGGGCATTCTTGCTGCATACAAAAACGAGCTGTTCCTCAAAAAGAGGAATCGTCTGAACTTTTTTGAAGAAATGGGGATTGGTGATAAGACCAAGATCCGCTTCTTTGTTTTCTATTGCTTTGTAGGAAAGATTGGACTGCATAGTATTGATGTGCAGACTGCATTTGGAATGCTTATTCAGAAAACTTTCGATTACCTGTGGCATGAAATAAAAATTCAGACTGTCCACATTTACGATCCGAAGGTGTTCTGAGGGCCGATCAAATTTTATCTTCCCGGTTTCAATCCACAGCTGCTCCCATTTTCGTGCTATGGGAATAAAGCGTTCTCCGGCATCAGTAAGTTCCAATGTACGGGATCCCTTGCTGCGTATGATCAGTTCGGTTCCAAGTTCTTCTTCCAGTGCGGAAAGACGGTGGCTGAGTGCCGGCTGAGACACAAACAGACTCTCGGCTGCTTTTGATAAAGACGAACTGGAAGCAATGGTAAGAAAAGTATGTATATCTTGATAGTTCAATGCAAGTCCCTCCAATGTTTATAATATAAAAGTATTTTATAT
>ERZ1026854.1250-NODE-1250-length-16476-cov-4.266914_pt1 | contig 16476 bp, 15 predicted proteins | sample MGYA00380157_ERZ1026854 | MGnify/ENA primary metagenome ERZ1026854 (study PRJEB33269, sample SAMEA4719793) | human gut metagenome | biome: human-associated habitat; feature: organic feature; material: feces | place: Cameroon | collected 2013-10 ...
GTGCAATTTTTAGAAACGAAATGTTTTTATAAGTGTATAGAATGAAGTATAAAGTCAATTTCCTACGAGGAATTGAAGAAAGGTGAATTATGAGTACAAATGTGGGTGCAGTTTACACTATTGATCAGCAGGGTGTAATGTTCAGGTTGGACATCGATGAAAACGGACGGCCTGTGAAAAAAGAAGTTACCGGAGAAGAATTACAAAAACTTCTCAATGGCATGAATCAAGGTCAAAAACCTCAAGGTGACATGAATGTTCCGGGGTTGTCAGTTGAAAGACAATCAGCACAACTTCCTGAAACAGGAACAAGATCAACAGGTTTGAATTATGCAAGTAACAAAGATGGCGTTATGAAAACTAAAAAAGAATACAAAGAAATGAGAAAAGAACGCCAAGCAGAATTGTATCTAGACTTGCATAAAGTAGACGACAATTATTCAAACAAAATGGCTAAAAAACAAGCCAAACAGTCAGTAGAAGTAACAAAAGCAGCAGATAGAGTTTTGTCATCTGTTTATTATACAGATAAAGCGGCTTTTGATGCAGCTAAAGAAAAGGATAAGGCTGATGGCAAACGTCCTGTTCTTTTAACAGAAACCGATATGGAATTGTTGAAAGACCAAAATTGGGATAAAGCTTTCGTCGGCAGAGAACGTGACGCAAAAGGTAATATTACCAAAGAAGGTAAACTTGACAGCGACATGTTGAAACAACTCGCAGCTGAAAGAATCGGTATGGATAACGAATTGGAAATGGAAGAACGACAATATGAATCTCGTGCAATGGCTGATGAAGTTGGTCTTGTTGACGGTAAAGTTACCCATAAAAAGGCTCGTAAAACTAAAAATTTGTATAAACATTTAGGGTTTGATTATCAAAAAGATTTAACAGAAACTAAACGAGCAGCTTATGTTGTCGGTACAACTTTAGCAGGTGCTTTAATCGGTAAAGGTTTACAACACACATTGGGAAAAGCTTCAGGTGTTGGTCAAGCAAAAGACGGTGTTGCAACTGGTACTGTTTATTCAGAAGTTTACCATAATGGAGTTTTGACATCGAAACTTCCTCAAAAGGTATTTCTTCCTTATAAAGGAAAAAAGGTTCCAGTAAATACTGTTTTATCAGGAGCTAATTGTATGGCTCTCGGTTCGTTAATCGGTGCTGGTATTGGGCTTGCTACAATGCATAATATTAATGATTTGACGAATAAGAAAAATGATATTATGGGAGGTTCAATAAGTGATTTTAAGGATGCCGTCGATTTCGTCAAAAAAGGTGACGTTATGGGTATCAAAAAAGAACGTAACCAAATCATGATGAAGGGTATCTTGCAAGAAGCTAAGGCAAAAGGTATTTCCGACGAACAGTTAGGCTTGGCAATCCTTGGTGCAAGAGGTGATAATTATTGCTTGACTGAAAAAGAGTTGAACACTTTGTATAAATCAGTTAAGGAATATCAACCACAACCAACCCCGACAGAACCAACCGGACCAACAGGACCTACAGGTCCAACGGGACCGACTGGACCAACGGGACCGACAGGACCGACAGGACCAACAGGACCAACAGGTCCGACAGGCCCGACATGTCCGACTGAACCATGCCACGAAGAAATCGGGTTCAAAAAAATTCCGGTTCCAAAATTCAGAACAGGTAATTGGTACATCTCTCACGCTTATGTAAACGGTGACGGTTCAAAACTTTCAGAAGCAGACAGACGTGCATTACAAAAAGCACTTGCCGAAGCAGAAAACAGAATTGCGGAAGTTCGTGAAAACAACAGACGTACAGGTATTCAGTTAGTCGAAACAATCACCGTAAACGGAAAAGAATTCTATGTAGCACAAGATGCTTACCAAAGGATTATGAAACTTCCTGCACACGGCGGTCGCAGAGATGCTAAGTACAACCCCCAAAGACACGGCAACTTGTACAGACCGACAGATTGTGCAACAGGCAAACCATTGGCAGACTGGATGAACAAAGCTGACTACGACAAATGGACAGCTGAACACGCTCACAAAAGCTAAACATCTTAATACCAAATGAGCATAATTCACTTTCAGGTGAGGGGCAAATTAGTCCCTCACTTTTCATATCTTAATATTACCCGATCGGGTAGTTGCATGCCCTTTCCCTTTTTTATACTATAATCTTAGTATGAAGAAGTTTTTATTACTGCTTGCAATTTTTATATGGGGATTTCTTCTCGGGGGAATGAATTCAAAAATTCCGCCGATTACGCCAAATGCGAACTTTTCAATGAGTACGCCCGCAACAATTCAATCTGCCTTTTCTGTGGCAAGTTTTGAAAATGATGTTGTAAGCAGCCACAAATACATTATAAAAACTCTCAAAAAAGAACCGCTTAAATTCGGGTTTTCATGCATTACATATATAAATTGGAACGATTTCGGACATCTTTTCGTTTTTAGTCCGAAAACAAAAACAGCACTGCTCGGGGCAGATGATATATTCTCCCCGCAAACTCCACGTGCTCCCTAAGGTTGTGATGAGGTGTTATTAAGGCAGTCTTAATGACAAATATAATTTTATTCACAATCACAACATGGAGAAATTGAAATGGAAATATTTAACTTTGTACAGGCACACAGTGTCGGTATTTCGGCGTTAATATTGCTCGTTTCGTACGTGTTTATCGCTTTGGAAAAAATTCCGAAAGCGGTTATCGCACTCTTAGGTGCAGTATTAACAATTATTCTGGGGCTTTTGAGCCAAACCAAAATGATAGACGGTTCTATCAACAATTTGTATTTTATTAATTACATAGACTTCAACGTAATCTTTTTGCTTGTGTCTATGATGATTATTGTAAGTATCGCTACAAAAAGCGGTATGTTTAACTGGCTTGCGAATGAACTTTTGAAACACACAAAAGGCAAGCCTATTGCCGTATTATTTACACTCGGTATTTTTACGGCGATCGTTTCTGCGTTTTTGGATAATGTAACTACAGTAATTTTAATCATGCCGATTACCTTTTATGCAGCTAAAAAACTTGATATAAACCCTGTTCCGTTCCTGATTACGGAAATTTTTGCCTCAAACATCGGGGGCACAGCAACCCTTATCGGCGACCCGCCGAATATTATTATCGGAAGTGCCGCAGGTTTATCGTTTATGGATTTTTTGAAAGAGCTTACGGGAATTGTTGCAGTAATTTTGGTTGTCGTGTTGACAATCCTTGCACTGTTCTTTAAAAACCAACTTAAAACTAAAGAAGAGAATATGACAGCGATTGCAAATATCGACAATTCGGGCACAATTACCAACAAACCGCTCTTAATCAGAAGTTTGATAGTGCTTGTCGGGGTAATTGCAGGGTTCGTTTTGCACGATGTTACTCATCTCGAAACCTCTGTCACGGCAATGCTCGGGGCAAGTCTTTTGTTGATTTTTGAAAAACCGACGGAGATTTTTAAAGAGGTCGAATGGAATACGATTTTCTTCTTCATCGGGTTATTTATAATTATCGGCGGGCTGGAAGCGTCCGGCGGTATCGCACTTATGGCAAAATGGCTTTTGAATGTAACTCAGGGCTCGCAAAAAGCGACGGCGTTGCTCATCCTGTGGGGTTCGGGCTTAATCTCGGGTGTAATTGATAACATTCCGTACACGGCGACGATGACACCTATGATTGCCGAAATCCAAAAGGTTATGGGCAGTGACTACGCCTTTCCGCTTTGGTGGTGCTTGTCACTCGGGGCATGCCTTGGCGGAAACCTTACGATTATTGGGGCTGCCGCTAATGTTATTGTGTCCGAAACTGCTAACACTCAAGGCTACAGCATGTCGTTTATGAAATTCTTGAAATACGGCGTAGTTGTAGTTTTGACGTCTTTGTTGTTGAGCTCGGCGTACATTTATTTGAGATTTTTAGTATAAGGAGAAAATTATGAATAACGAAAATAATAAAAAAAAGAACCACAATTTTTTGTATGACCATTCCGAGGTAATTTCGGGGATAGTGTTCTTCATATTAGTGTTTGTCGCAATGGCGGTGGGCTCGCACTTTTTGAACTAATTCACACGTAAACACAGCATGCAAAACATATAATAAAAAGGGCTCGGAGGTTTCCGAGCCTTTTGCAAAACGAATTATTTTTTAATGGTTTGATTTGTTCTCAAGTATTCTTTTTCGAGAGTTCCTTTTACTCTCATTTTGCCATCAGGGTCGACAAAGATTTCAAACTTGTCGGGAGCAGGGCAGGTTGTTGCGTTGTAGGTGCAGTCTGGACCTTTGCCACCGTTGTCTTTCGGACCGTTTATGTCCACTGTGATTTGTTGCTCGGTGTTGAAGTTTGATACAGGCATGTACCAAGAAATCCCGTCACTTGTAGTAAAACTTAATGCCCCTGTGGTACAGTCAGCCTCGCTTTCGACGGTGTTAACTTTGTTGGCAAAAAGTTCACAGAACTTTGAGTTACCTTCGTAGTTTTTTCCACCTATAGAAACTCGGTCTGTATTGTCAAAGCCTTCTTTGTCATCGACGGTCGGGTAAAGGTCTTCGTCGTTGATGAGTTCGGACACGATACGTTCTGAGATATAGTAGGCTTTTTTGAAAAGTGTTTTCGGTTTGTCTGGTCTGACCTGCATAATTGCAGGGATAAGCATTGTTGCGATTACTGACATTACAGCGAGTGCAACCATCATTTCTGCCATTGTAAAACCGAATTTTTTATTATTGTGTTTCATTGCGTTTTCCTTTTATTAGATTGAATTTTGGTGACTACCAAACGATTACGATAGCCCCCGGTTTGCCGTCCTCTGCCGGTGTTGTTGTACCATTTGCTCTACATAAGGTGTGGCGGAAGGTTGATAGCAATTCATGACCTTCAAATTTTCTGATATGATTTCCAATCCAGCAACCGTTAACACTGGTAGAACCGTTTCCGCCTTTGCCGAAGATGTTCAAATCGATACCGTTTTCGGATTTTGGAACATCATTCATGCCTGCCATATTGGCTGCGTCAGAGTATGCTGCACGTTGTCCGATGTAGTTGTCGGTCATAAAAGATTTTGAGTAATTGCCATCCAGCCCGTCCAACCAAGTTTGGATTTCATCAGCGTCGAGTCCTAGAGGAGGAAGTGTTTCCGTTGGGAGTGTGATACTGCCCTGACCGCCCATACCGCCAGCTGCTGCAAGTGCTCCGTCTGCAACGGTTGTTTCTCCGCCGGTTTCACCGTTAGCCCCTGATCTCCAAGTGCCTGCGGAACCTGCTTTGCCCGGTTTCATTTGAAGTGTGTTAGATTTGAAGGAACGAACGAATACAGCCAAATACTCGCCTGCATATCCGCCGTCACCACCAACGCCGAATCCTGTTTCATATTCGTGTGTGAAGTGGAGCTTACTATCAAGGTGGCCATTTATGTAGAAACCATAACCGCTATACCCGCTATCTCTGTGAGCACTAGTTCCGGGGGTTTTTGTTACAGGAGGAACGGTATTGCTGGTAATTCCTTTACAATTACATGTTGCGGCACTTCCACCTGTACCATAATCTGCCGAACAACTTACACTTCCGATATACGCAGAACCTGTAGAACCGTTATCTCCGGCATGACCTGTATTCCAATATGATGAAGATGTATATGAAGATCCGTCAGAACCATTGCTGTAGTCACCGCTTAAGTCAAAATCCAACGGTATTGCAGATGTAATACACTCACCGCCTTGTCCTCCTTCAGCACCCTCTGCCGGCTCGGTTTGTCTTGAATATCCGTCGAACGTACAGCCTGCTGCTAATTGAGCTTCTGTGCATGATGTTACACCTATTGCTGTACCAATAGGGCATTGAGATTTAGTATCTGGAACGACACAGTCGCCCGTTGGAAGAACGTATCCACAGGTACAGCCTGCTCCTTTTCCTCCATCACCACCATAGGCAGCGGCTTGAACAGTATAATTTTGGGTGATATTTTTGAATTCTTCGGTAGTTATTCCAAGAGCATTAACATAACTCCTTGAAATATCCCTTGGTCCAAAATCTGCTGATTCAGACGCATCAGTGTGTTCGCCGTTATAAGAGCCTGCGTCACCACCGCCACCGCCACCGCCGACAAGTTGGATATAAAAATATGTAGCTTTTTTAGGCGGTTCAAATACGCAAGAACCACCGTCAGGAATTACTTCTGCTCCAAGGCTCTTGTTTTCGATAAATCTTTCCTGATAGAGTTGTCCTGTCTCATTGTAACCGCAAATGTATTTGCCATGAACAATTTTTTTAGGTATACGAGCATGTTTCTTGGTAATTACAGACATTGAACCTGCCGTAACCAATGATACAATTAGGAGTAAAAGCATCATTTCAACAAGTGAAAATCCTTTTTTTAAATTCTTTCTCATATAATATATACCTCTTTATTTTATTATTGTTCAAATTAATGTGACTTGTTTACCAAACGATAACGGCTGCTCCGGGTTTGCCCGATTGCCCTTGAGCCCCGCCATTACCTGCATTTACTGCAGCAATTCCTGTTTTGACTCCGATTGCATTCAAATATGGGTTAAATGCTGATTGGTCGGCATCTGCGGTGAAGTTTGAATTTATTGTGAGATTAACCGCATATAGAATCTTGCCCCCGTAAGAGGCTCTTCTCGTGTAAGAAATAGTACCGCTACCTTCATCAAATACGGTATTTTCTTTGCTGTCAGAACCATTACCTAGCTTATTTTTTATATTATCGTAAGTAACGGTTTCACTGGTATATGCGTCAGGATTGTTTTCATCTTTTCGTTCATCTGCTTTGCAATAACCGACAAAAATGTAGTTTCCATAATGAATACAAACAGGATCTTTGTTGCAGACATAGCCGGTATTATTGACTGAACAGTCAGAAACATTATTTCCTGATAAAGTATTTATATTAAAACCGTACTGCCCGCCTGCAACTGTTGCGAGGTTTTCTTTTTCCCCAGCATTTGTTATGTTGTAAGCAACAGATTCTTCACCTGAATCTCCCGAAGATATTCCTGCTTTCCCCGGGGTAATTTGCAATTCTTTTTCAATCGTTGTGACAAAGAAACTTCTATATTCTCCTGCTCCGCCACCATATTGTGAACTTGAGCCAGCTCCACCACCTCCGACGAGGTTAACAACATAGTATGGTGCGTTTTTGACGGGTTTGAATGTACAATGATCGGAAACATTTTGTTTTTGTTGTGACATATTTTCCGTAAACAACTGTTGCACAAGTTGATTACCATTGTAATAACATTCAAATCTGCCGTGCGGAGTTTTTTCCTGAACGTGTTTGTGCTTTTTGGTAAATACGTTTGTGGCAGAGGCAACGAAAATCGCAACGATGCCCATTACGACAACCGCTTCAAAAAGAGAAAATCCATATTTTTTGTTAAGTGTTTTTTTCATTTATCTATCCTTACCAAACAATTACGACCGCACCTGATTTGCCGTTTGTGCCTTTGCAAACGCCATAATAACCATAGCTTGTCGGGTTAATTTTATTACCTGATGAGTCAACTCTATCTGCCCCGTCGCTGTCTTTGCAAACATATCCGCCTGAGATTGGAGTTGTAGCTATTGGTTCACTTGAGGTATTGCTGGAGCCCAAGTAAAACTCATTAACAACAGACGTATTTGTAATTACGGAATACGCACCGTCACCACCGACACCTGCTTTGGTGTTTTGTATAACTGACGGAGTTTTTGAGTTTTTATCAAGTTCAATAAAGGTTGTAAAGCCTGATGCAATAGCGAAACGTTTGCTTGCACGTTCAACTCCTTTTGCTGTCGGAATATTACCTTCCGGTCCTAAGTTTTCACCGAGCCAAAAAGAGTAACTGCCGCCACTGGTTGAGCCTTTACCGCCGTTGGCAACGAGAGGTTGACCGCCTTCACCGAAGGTAATAGTAGTATTACCGCCGTTTGCACCCTTAGGACTACCGACAGATGAGCCCGCAGCTCCACCCTGACCGAGAGAAATTCTCATGTCAGCATTCAATATCGGAAAGAACATAGAAATATATTCACCGTTTCCGCCCATATTGCCATACCAGTTTGTGGCTTTTTTACCGACTTTTTTATATATTATATCGGATGCGGTATAGGTTGCAGCACCACCATTTAAGCCGGTACCATTATCACACATGTTCGCACTGTATTTCCCGCAGCCACCAGAACCTCCGGATGCTCCGTAACTTGTTCTTGAGCAACCGGGTCCTGAAATTGTACCATTAGACCCCGTAGTCCCTGAAGTGTAATGATCCGGAGCGTCTGTGCCTCGTCCGCCCGTTGTCGCAGTACAAGTACGACCATCTGGGAATGTAGCTTGTGAACCATTCCAAGTAAAAGTTCCACCGTAAGGTACAGTCACATAAGCCCTACCGCAAACACCATAACCGCCATTCCCGCCACAAGACGTTCTTACACCGCCATATTGCAAAGTTTCGCATTTGCCGTCACCACCCCGACCTCCGCCTGAGCAGAAATTAACAGTTGTTGTCGGCGGATTTAGTTGCCAAGCTCTTGATACCCAATCGGGACAAGACTGATCTGTTGTCGTGGTTTCACCGTCCGAGTTTGTCGCTCTACAATTTGTTGACAGGTTGTAATTTCCTGTACCGCCATCCATTGAGAAGGAAACTTTACCTGTATCTTCCGCCGTTTCAATAGTCGGAGCTACAGGAACAAAGGTTCCGCCTGCTCCCGCACCGATTGCTTGAACAATAAAGAAGGAAGCTTTTTTCGGCGTTGAGAAGGTGCATGCAGCAACCTCAACAGGCCCTGTTACTGCACCGTTTTCGTTTGCAAGATATTGCATTGTCTTGCCGGTGGTTTCATCTATATAGCATTCGTATCTTCCGTGCGGTGCTCTCGCTGTCTTTTTGTTAACCTTTTTAACAACAAATGGTGCCATTGCAATAGTCAAAAACGACAATATCATCAGCACCAAAAGCATTTCCGCAAGCGAAAAACCGCCCTTTATTCCCAGTTTTTTATATTCAAATATTTCCATTACAAATCTCCGTCGTGTCAGCTAAAATAATCCATTTCGCAGTTATTTTTATACTCTATTATAACACATTTATATACGAAATGTAACTGTTTTTTCACATTTTTACATAAATCTTTACGTTGTTTATTATATATGCCTGCAACGATTGACACATCCACTATTTTTATGATATAATATGATATAATCTTTATAACATTTGGGAGTCGGAAAAGTCTATGTTGCGTTTTAATAATAAGAAAAAAGCTATGACACTTGCTGAAATGTGTATAGTATTCGTTATTATCGGCGTCATCGCCTCAATCGCCGTTGTTACGATTAAACCGTTCCAAAAATCGGTAAAATGGCTCTATTACAAGTCTTATCACACTCTTGGCACGGCAATTTACAACGCAATGCTTACAAAAACAGCCTTTCCCGAAAAATCCGACGACTTTTGCAAGGCTCTTTTGGAATACATAAACACAAGTGATAAATTGGACTCCGACGCTCAAGCCCGTTGCAAAATCTCGAGCAACATACCGCTCACTCCGAGTAGCAGCGACTTTTCAGACGACAAAGTTCAAATATTTGAATCAAACGGTGTCAAGCTGTGGATTTCGGCAGGTGAAGGCGGAAAACCTTTCACCCATACAGAAGTCCAAACCAACGGAATTTCTGCAAGCGTAAATTATTACGTAGTTTGGGCAGACCTGAACGGTTCACTCGGTCCGAACACAACAAAAACAAGCTCGACAAATATGGCGGACATCGTCGGCTTTGTAGTTACGGAAACCTCGGAGGTTGTCCCTGTAGGGTTGCCTGAACTCGATACCCGCTACATGTATGCTAAAACTGTTTACACTCCGACAGATTCCGACGACGAATTCAGCAATGTTTCAGAACCTATGTCTTATTATGAGGCAAAACACATGGCATTCGGTTCAAAATCAAGTGAAAAATACTACGAAACTCCTGCAGAAAGTAATGAAATTATGTCCTTCAACTTTCAAGAGGATTTCCCGGAAACTTCACCGCTCCGAGTTACATATCCGAGCCAAGATGATACTCCTGCTATGGACACAACAAACGGTTGCACGGCAGAAAATTCACCATGCTATGTAAAAATTGAAGAATATTACTAAACATTTTCTTGTCTTTTGTCAAATTTCGTGATAGCTTACTGTTGTAAGGTTTTTTGAGGTTATTATGAACAAGAAAAAAATTTTTATATTGACTTCCGTTGTCATCATTGTGATAGCTCTCGGTTGTTGCGGAGCGTTTTGGGCATTCAAGACGAATGCAGTAATTACAAACGATGCGGTAATTGAGCCCGAGCAAATTGCAATTAATGCAACGGACAACGGCAAGATTAAAGAGATTTTCGTCAAACCCGACGAAGAAGTCGAATCGGGTCAACTCGTTGCAGAAATTGAAATTAAAAAAACAATTTCCCAGCCTGTTGTCGAAACGAAAGACACTGTCGAGGTTTCGCAAAAAAAACTTGAAGATGCCGAAGAAAATCACACGAATTTTGCAATGATGTACAAAGACGGCGTAATTTCTCAACAAGAATACGACAAGTCGCTCGAACAGCTCGAGGAGGCAAAAAAAGCAGTTTCAGAGGCAAAAACTCCTGCAAAACAAAAATCTGTAGTTTCTGTGGTTACGAAAAAAGTTTATGCACCGAAAGACGGCACGATTGCTTTGAGCTATGTTACAAAAGGCGAAACAACCGCAAAAGACAAGCCTCTCTTGCTTTTGGATACAGAAAATCCAAAAATTATCGCATACTTCAACCCGAAATTTCAAGAAAATTTGAAAGTTGGAAATGATGTTCAAATTACCTGTGAAAAGTACAAGGGAAAGACTTTTGAAGGGGTAATCGAGGCTATTTCTACAGAACCTGAAATCAGCGTTGACAAAAAATCTTCGGTTATTCCTGTGACAATCCGTTTTAAAAACGGCACTGCGGGATATGATTTTGACAAAAATATGCACCTTTCGGTTAGCTTAAAAAATAAATAACAAAAAAGCGGAGCTTTGAAAGTTCCGCTTTTAATTTGTCTAAAGCCTGTAATTTTGACGGCTATTCGTCGCCTTCAATACGGATTTCGCCGTTTTCTTGGATAAATCTCACATTTTTAGGCGGTTTGATGATGGTTTTGTGAGTTCTTGAATCATCTACGACGTTTGTATCCGTCTTGTTTTCAATACGTTGTTTTTCCTCTTTCAGGTCTTTGTAGTCGTTGACTTCTTCATAACGAAAACGCTGTTGATTAATCGAGTTCATGTCGTGATTAAATCCGCCCTGAAAAGATTGGACATCGTTCACCATAGACGGAGTAATTCCGCCTGACGGAAATGCCAAGGCAATACTTCCTCCGAGAAATACTGCCGTCAACAGTAATAATTTTTTCATAAAAACCTCCACTTATTTAATCCTGAATGTTACGTTTGCAACCGATGTAATTTTCTTTTCAATACTTGACGTATCGCTTATCCCCATATCGGAAACGTTCGTCGAATCAACAGGTGTAATCTGGAATACGCCCATATTTACGGATTGAATTTTCCCGACCCTGTTGTGAGTTGCCTTCAACATTGCTGAAGCTCTGTTTTGGGCATCGGCTGTCGCATCTTTAAGCATTTCAACTTTCATATCCGAAAGTTTTGAGTAAAAATATTCCGGTGACATTACGCTTATATCAATGCCTTTGTCTATCAAGCCCGTAATATCTGTCGAAATATCTTTGATTTTATTTACGTCTTTTGACTTGATTGCAATGTTTTGTGAAAGATTGTAGTAAGCAATCTCGTTAGAAGTGTTTCCGTTCGGAAGTTGTTTGTAAATATTGTAGCAACTTGCGGTTTTGAGTTCAATCTCGGAATCTTCAATTCCTTTAGATTTCAGATATTCTTTAACTTGCGGAATTTGTTTGCTCAAGGTTGCGTAAGCAGCAGCTTTTGTCGGGGTTCTGGTTTCTATCGTGAATTCAAGTCTGCCGTTATCCGAAATTACATTTTTTGAAGATGAACCGGTTACAAAAATCGTATCTTTTGATAGTGACGAAGTCACTATTTTGGTTGAGCGAATAAGCCCAAATGCCAATACGACTGCAAGAATTATAATTTGATATTTTTCTAACTTTTCTAACATATAAATTCCCTTTCTCTCTTGTGTATATAATAAATTAAACCAAAAATTTTTAAAGTCGGTTGTTAAGATATATTACTGAAAACTTATCTCGTAATAGCCGTTGTTTATGTAAAATTTTATCCGAACTTTTTCGCCGTTGTAACCCGCAGGTGGTGTCTTGTATGTCGGTAATTTCATCAACATCAAATAAACCTGATCATTGACGGATTTGTTTTGAGATTTGTAGACAAAGCGTCGGTTTAAGAGTTTTCCGCTGTTGTCCAGTGAAAATTCTACAACGCAATCGCCTTCCCCCGAAATCTTTACCAAATCCAATTTTGACAAAAGTGCTAATCTCAAAGAGTTTTTATAATTTGTCCAAGCTGTTGCATCCATTTTAGGGGCGGTAGTTTTTTGAACCGGAGTTGAAACTCGTTGAACCGGTTTTGTAACACGTTGTGCAGGTTGTTTAGGTGTTGTCGGTTGGGCTTTTGGTGTTGTGACGGTTTGCGATGTCTGCTTAGGTTTTGACACTTGTTGCGGGTGCGTCTTTGGCTTTTGAACCTGCTGTTGCTTCGGCTTTTGTTGAGTTTGCCGTGGTTTTGCGACCTGTTGCGGTTTTTGTACTGGAGCAGGTTTTTGGAGAACTTTTTTGATGTTTTGTACAAATGGCTCAGGATTTGTTTGCTGTGCAATTTGTTGAACAGGTTGTGGTAAAGGCTTTTCGTAAACCGTAATCATGTTATCTTTTTTTTGAGAAGTCTTTTTAGGTGGTGTTGAATTCCAAATCTTGTCTATATCAGGAATATCTTGTTTTTGTTCGGTTGAGGGCTTTTGTATTGTTTTATCGGTGTTTTGGGAAGGTGGATTTATTTCCCAAACAAGGATTGATGAAATTATGCACAAAATAAAAATCAAAATCGAGAGAACTTTTTTTGTCGGGAACTTTCTTTTTTCAACCTCAAAATCTTCCTCAAGCGATTTTGCCTCAACGATTTCATCAAACGTATCGTTTCCGCAATCGCAGTAATCAGGTTTTATCTCATATTCTTTTGAACAAATTGTGCATTTAAACATTAGTTTCTAACCCTTTCTATATCGGAATAGTCGTTCGGAGTAGTAAACCTGTCTTGGTTTGATATCGCAAAAGCACCTTCCACGTTTGTTGTTATTCGTTTCGTACGGGCAGGGAAATTTAAAATAGGTTTGCCCTGATAACTTAATAATAAAGGCTTTAGAGCTTGGATTGCATAATTTGTATACCCCGGAGTATCAGACCAAATTTTTAAGTTTGACATTTGTCCGAACTTGTTTACCGTGAAAGAAAATCTGAAAACCGTTCCACGTGGTGCTGCAATACGTGAGTCTCTCATCACTTTGTTTTGCAAGTCGCTACGCCATTTGTTCCAAACGATAACCTCTTCAGCTTCTGTTAAAGGTGCATTGTTTTGAACCTGTTGAGGCTTTTGTTGTACCTGTTGAGGTTTTGGCTTTTGCTGAACCTGTTGCTGTTGAGGCGGAGTTGTCGGTTTTTGGTGCGTTGTTTGCTGAACTGGAGGTTTCGGTGATTGTACAATCTTTTCAACCTCTTGATTTTGCGGGTGCTTGCCGTTCACAATATCTTGGATGGATTTTGGTAGTTCGTATTTTGGACGTTGTTGCACTTGGGTTTGTGACTTAACCGCTTTTGTTTTTATTTTTTTGTTAACCACCTGCGACGGTGTATTTTGAAAAATGGTTTTTTGCTCAACAATTTGTTGCGGAATTTGTGAAACCTTCACATTTTGCTGAATTATGTTATTTTGTTGCGGTGCAAGTTGTATTCCTTGTTCTTCTTGAGTTTGCTGAACATGAACAATTTGGGTTTCTACATCCGTATCGGATGCTTTTTGCGGAATATCCTCGACAACCGTGCTTTGCGGGGCGAAGGTCAGAGGTTTGTGCAAAGAAGGTTTGACGACAGAAATTACGGTCGTCAACAAAACAAATATTACGATTAATGATATAATTAATTTGTTCATAAGCTCGTATAAGGTTGTACCGTCATTGGTTCAGCCAACATAATTTGAAGGTTTGTCCCTTCCGGCACATCAACATCCTCTCCTTTTGTACTGATTGCGGAAAGTGTTCCTAAAGCTCCGCCGACAGCCGCACCTCCGATTAGAGCTTTTGCATCACAACCGAAAAGCATTGAAATTGCAGCAACCGCAAGCCCGCCGAGAACCCCGCCCGCAACACGTCCGGCAACAGCTTTTGTTCTGGAGGAATCCCCGACAATATAAACTTTGTTTGTAGAAAGTTTAATAACTTTGCCTTCAGGGGTGATGATTTCGTTGAAATTAATTCCAATTCTGCCGTTACCCATTGCAAAGCCGGCAGCACGTGAATCTACAACATTTCCGTTGACTAAGCTTCCCGCAGGGGCAACTGTTACGCCGTTAAAATTCCAATCTTCCATAAGTTGAGCTGAAATTCTGTCGTTGTTTGCGATGCTTTCGGAGCTTATTCCCGAACTCAAAACAGCATTGAACTGTGTTCCTGCCTCAATGTGCAAAAGTGAGCCGACAAGAACATTTGACGGTGTAATTTGTTGTTGAGTTTTTTTATTTGTGAGGTATCCGCCGTTATTAAATCTCTCTTGAGCTTCATCGCTAAAATCATATTCATCATTAGTTGAGTTTTGTTGCTGAGTGAATGATTTTTGGTTGTCTGAAATTGTTTTTACATGGCTGCGACTTTTTGCTAAAAAGTCCGTGGCATCGTTATAAAAAAGTTCTAAATATGCAGAATTTTTTACTCTTTTATAAGAATACATGTACTTGTCCATATAAACAAGAATAGTTTTGTTAAAGTCCAAGCCCTCCGACGACAAGTAGTAATAATAGCAATCAGAGCCAATATTTTTCAAAACTACAACGTTATAAACATTCTTTGCTGGGTTTTCGTAAACGTAGTATTCGTTATCTTTTATCAGATTATAACCGAGTTTGTTAAATGCGGGCAGGACGACTTTTTGCAAATTAGAAGCGTTTTCGTTTTCAACGAGGTAAAGTCTTGCGACTTCTTCTGCCAAAACGCTGTTGGCACTTAACAATAAACATAAAATTACACATATTATTTTTTTCATAAATGCAAACACTCACTTTATGACGATATTATACTTATAGTAAAAAAAAATGTAAACAGAATTTGCAATTAATGATATAAAAATATATAATTTATTTATGAAAAGGTTTCAAAAAGTTTTAACGGTTTCGGCAATATTAATGGCATTTGCAATTATGCCTGTATTTGGAGCGAAAAAGCAAGGGGTTACAATATATAAACAGAGTGATTTGGTAAAACAGCAGGTTAATGTTTATACACCGGCTGCATATCAAAGCGGTAATGTTGTACGTTCGGGATTGGGGATAAAGGGAGATGTGATAGAACTAGTCGTTGATTATTCGGGGAGTATGGACAGTTGGATAAAATTGGCAATCTCGACATTAAGGGGGATATTGCCGAAGATTTCACCCGAAACAAATGTGGGCTTGAGAGTTTTCGGGCAAGATACGGGACAGCCGTTTATTTCCGTAATGTTTAGCAGTTGCAAAGCTACAGAACAAGTAGTTCGTCCTGCTCAAAAGAACTCTGCTTCTGTCATAAACGGGCTTAACAAAACAAAAATCGGTTATGCAACACCATTGACTTATGCTCTGAAAAGAACAGTATACGGAGATTTTGCCGGAATTGCACACACCACAAAAAAGAAAATCGTACTTGTTACGGACGGTGGAGAATCCTGCAACGAAGACCCTTGTGCATTTATTCGTTCTGTAATGGCTCAAAGGAAAGATATCGTGGTAGACGTTATTATGGTAAACGGGGGTAATAATTTACGTTGTCTTGCGGACGCAACGGGTGGAAAATATTACAACATCAATGATGCATCACAATTTGGAACCGCAATGGGCGTATCTTTTGAAACTCTTCCAGTCGACTCTTTCAAAAATACTCAACCTTCAACGGGACATCAACAAGGTGTCGGTGACGGTTATCATTACGAATATGTAAAATAATCAAATCAAAAGATTTAGGACTGCATCCTTGTCATATTGTTTCACCAAAGGCAACATAAATTGTTCGCATTCAGGGGATGCCATTAAATAAGTTTCTCTACTCCAAGGAAAATTTACAATCCCGAATGCTTTTTCGCCGAAGGTTGCCTTTTTGCGTAATCCTTTGGCTGCGTTTATTTTGTCTGAAATCGTATTGTTGCAATATATTGTTTTTTGCCCTAAAAGTTTAAACCCTGTTTTTTGGGCAACTGACACGATTTCTCTTACCGAATTTATATTCGTATTTGATAATTTTATTCC
>ERZ1026854.1253-NODE-1253-length-16451-cov-10.287936_pt1 | contig 16451 bp, 8 predicted proteins | sample MGYA00380157_ERZ1026854 | MGnify/ENA primary metagenome ERZ1026854 (study PRJEB33269, sample SAMEA4719793) | human gut metagenome | biome: human-associated habitat; feature: organic feature; material: feces | place: Cameroon | collected 2013-10 ...
GTCTCAGTGTGTTCTGCTATATCATAAATTATATATAAATATTTAGTACTGTTTTCCTGTTCTTCTTGTGAAAGAGTTTCTCGTTTAAAATGCTTAACTACATCTCCTGCATGTAATCTCACTTTTGGTATCTCCTTTTTTATTTATATATTATAATATTTTAAGAAGAAAGTCCAATGGAATTAAATTTATCTTCTAATAAAGCAATTTTATCGAGAGTTTCTTTATCTTTTATATTTTCTTTTACTGTTGGTAAAATAGCTTTAAAGCAATCAATGCAGTCATTTAATATTGGTATAAATAAAATAGGTAATCTATCATATTGAACACCTTCTACAGTTTTTAAATTACGTGTATTATCATATCCATAAAAACAAAATTTATTTAAACCAACTTTTTCTACATCTTCAGCTATTAAACCATAATAAGAATCTATTGAATAATCATCTAATTCATCTTTTTTAATTTTACCTTCTAACCATTGAGAATATTTTTCAACCGCAGTTTTATCAAACCATTGCTTTGGTTTAAGATTTAAAATTTTATAAGGATATTTTTCATCTTCTTCTATTTCTTTAATGTCTAACTTATATTTAGCTGAAGATGTACTTCTTCTTAACCATCCATTAGATGTGACATATACATTTGCGGCATTAGTTACTTTCTCATTATTAAACATATATGATGAGCCTATAGCATTTTTACATAAAAATTTTCCTCTAACACACATATTTCCGGTTTCTGTCGTATGGTATCCAGCTTCATATGCAGCGGGTGTACTTGTGTTGCCTTCAATTACAACAATATTACCTTGTATATGTATTCCATTGCTATTTCTAATGCAAATAGCACCACTAACACCAGATTGAGCAGAAGTAGCTGCCATATCAATATAACTTGTTACATTAGAATATGCTGATTTACTACTTTTTATATATTCTCCACATTTTAAAGTGCTACTACATGTAACAGTACTATTAAATGTTACTGCACCAGAAAAAGTTCCTCCAGTCTTAGGCATTAAATCACTACAAGCTGTAGCCTTTCCAGCTAATAAATATATTGGTTTTGTTAAACCACCTATGGTTGAGCTTCCTAATAAATTAGCTTGATGAGCTGTTCCAGTAAAATTACCTTTATAATCTATTTTCCAAAAAAATTCGTCATTTTCTGCAATGAGTTCATTTTCAGTAGCAAATTTTTTACTACCTAAACTTCCTGATCTATAAAACATCCATTTTCCAATAATAGCCATAATTATTTACCTATTTTCTTTATTCTAAGTATTGCAAGTTTCTTTTCTAATTCTTCAATTTCCTTGTTTTGCATTTGCCAACCTTTAATAAGTGCAGGTATCATATGGTTATAAGATACGGAATAAGTCATGTCATCTTTTTCTGGAGCATTAATATCATAATATATATCATCTCTATCACTATCATTGTATTCCCACTGTAAATAAGGACGATTACCTATATTATTCTTTTTTAATAACTCCCGCAAATCTTGAGCAAATACACCATTTTGTTCAAGGTCATTATGTCCAATGTCTTCTTTAAATACAAAATTACGAATTGGAACATTTAATAAAACTTTAGTTTCATCTTCTGGCATATCTTCTATATATAGTTTTCTTCTTCTATCTGAAGTATTAGCAGTAATAGCTCCAGAAGTATTAATGTAGATAAGCCATTTACTATGTGAACCATAAACTGACCCTGGTCTGCTTCCATCTGTAAATGTTTCAGCGTTACAATAAATACCCGCATTTTTATTTGCTGCTAAATCTACTGTATTGTAATAATTAGATACACCTATTGTATTATTCCCAGCAGGAGAATCTACTCCAAAAGTAGCATTTCCACCTTTAAGATAAGAATAAGTCCCTAAACCATTATCCATAAGAAGTATACTACCAGAATGCATTGAACTCTTACCAGTTCCACCTTTATTTACAGGTAATACTTTTGATAATCCTGCCGCATTACCAGATATATTAATTCCCCAAGTTCCAGAGGCTCCAGAACCCGTTTTAGTTGGCATATAACTGGTATAATTATTAGAATTAAAGTAATAACAATTTTTATCATTTAATCTTTTTAAACTACCTCTTATACCAAATCCGCCATTATCAACATTAAACCACCATCTAACCATACAATCTCTATCTAAACCATCGTCAATGATTACATCTCCATCAGAAGTTACTGCAATATTAGAATCATCATTTTCAGGTTCAGGTTCAATAATAATATCGTCATCATATGTTTTATGTATACCAACTAGGGTTATATCATTTGTAAAAGTTCCAAAACTAATATAGCTAGTATAATCACTAGAAGCAATATTATCTTGTATTAACCAAGGAGTATAATTAGAGGAATCGGTACTATCAGTTATTTTAATTGGCGAATCTTTAAAACCATCTATCCACGTAACACTTCTTTGCGGAATTGTAATAGTATTAGTAGTAGTTAATTCTCCATTTATTAAAGTAGAACGTAATCTAGACATAATTTACATCTCTTCCAATTCTTTAATTTTATCTTTCAATTGAGAAATTTTATTTTCATTAATTTGCCAACCTTTTATAAGCAATGGAATTAAACTAGAATAATTAATCTCATAAGTCATATTATCTGTTTCTGGTTCATTTATATTATAATAAACATTATCATCGTCATTATAATGCCATTGTAACCAAGGACGATTACTTATGTTATAATGTTTCATAATATCTCTTAAATCTTGAGCAAAAATACCATTCTGAATTAAATTATTATGTCCTATATCTTCTTTATATATAAAATTACGAACCTTAATATTTTTTAATACTGAAGTTGCTTCATATTCTGTAGTATCTTCTATATATTTTTTCTTTCTTCTATCTGATGTATTAGCAACAACATTTCCAGAAGTGTTAATATAAATAAGCCATTTAGCAGTACTACTTCCTTTGCTATTATGATGATAAACTCCTGCAGCTGTTGATGCTCTTAAATCTACAGTATTATTATTATTTATTACATAAAATCTTACTGTCTCTTTGGTATCAACATCAATACCAATACTTGTACTATAAACATTAACTTTTCCAGCTGATACAAGTTTAGAACCATTGTAATATACTAATTTACCTGAAGTAAAACTAGTATTTCCAGTTCCACCTTTACTAATTGATAAAGTTGATGATAAACTTGCGGCGTTGCCTGAAATATTAATGCCCCAGGTACCACTTGCGCCACCGCCAGTTTTAGTAGGAGCATAATTATTATAATTATTAGAATGTAAATAAAGATAAGAGTTATTTAATTTCAATTCTCCATTAGTAACATTAAAAAATAATGCATTATCATAGCCATTACCTGTTCTTGATGTTGCACTTCCTGCCATTACAAAATAAGTTTGATAAACTCCCATTGTAAACATCTTTGCGGCGCTTGTATTCTTCTGGATTATCCAAGGGTGATAGCCACTATTATCGCTAGCTTCCGATATCTGAATTGGAGACTGCTGGAAACCTTGTAACCAAGAAACAGATTTTTTAGGAAGAGTTATATAGCCATTTCCAGTTAAAGTTAAAGTCCCGTTAATTGTTGTATCTTTTAAAATTGCCATTTTATCCCTCCTTAATATTCAATAATATCACTATATTTTACATCACCAGTTCTAGTAATTCTATTTAAGCTAGATTGCTCAATTGTGCCTTTAGAACAGACACCACCTTTTTTAGAAAAGCAAGTGTTGGTATAATTATGTCCACCATTAGCATAATCAGCACTCTTATATTCATTAAAGCAAGATGCCATTAAAGCATTAGTAGATTTTATATAGTATACTTTTCCTTTAACTAAATCTTCTGCATTAGTTTTACCAATGTTATAACCATATCCTCTAAAATTATATACATATACGGGATTGGTAGTATCAAATATAAAACCGGGACAATAATCTGATATTGAACTAGTACTATATCCACTGGGTACAGCCATATTTATACTACTAGTATAAGTCCATTTATTTTGTAAAGTAGAATAAATATTTAACATTATCGTATAAACATTGGAATTAGAATTATATACTATATCAACCAAGAAAAAATAGTCTTCAGACTGATTAGTTATATAGTTTTGCACGTTTTGAACAGCCTGTTCTCCTTTTTCATTATAAGCACCTAGTTTTAAGATGCTTCCAGAAGAAGGAAATTTCATAAAACCGCAATATCCAAAAGCACTACCATAATTTTGCCTTATTTTTATTGTAGTGCCTCCATTATAATAAGCATAAGGTACACCAACAGTAGTATTAACTCTTGTATAAGAGTTTGTAGAACTAAAAGTTTGATTATCGGTATAAAGTAAGTGTGGTTTATCAAAATTAGCGGCAGTATAAGCCTCTAAAAATAAATTGTCTCTAAAAGTATCTAACATAATTAATCACCTAATTTAGCCTTTATGTTATTTAATTTTTTATTCCAAGGCATAAATTTAATCTCCTTTATATCTAAATAATAGTATAAAAAAAATAGGTTAAAGTCAACTTGACCTTAACCTATTAGATTTTTATATTAAGCAAATACGAATTCTATTCTATCATTATATGCAACAATCTTGGCGCCAGGCGCTGCAGTACCGCCATTAGTGCAGAAATTTATTGTTGAGCCAGAACCATTACCCACTCTTAAGCTGGCTGCCGCCAATATACCATTTCGGCAGTCTATAGAAACAGCATTTTTGTTGGTGAAGGTAGTATTAGCACAAACAGTGGAAAATGAAATACCATTCCAAGATGAAATAACTAAGTTATTAAATGCTCCGCCTACCATATTAGCTGCATCATTAGTACCAGCCCCAATATAGGAAGTACCTTTTGCATCATAAGTAATATTACCAGTCATTTTTCCACCAGCTAATGGTAAATATTGACCATGTGAATGGTTAGTAGTAGTTGTAATACTTAAATTACCAGACCCATCAAAAGTTCCAGAACCAGTAATTGAGCCTGTTAAACTAATAGTACGTGCTGTTTGAAGTTTAGCAGCTGTTGCGGCGTTGCCAGTACAAGATGCGGAAGAGCCAGATACACTAATTCCCCAGGTGCCACTAGCGCCTGAACCAGTTTTTGTCACGGTATAAGAAGTATAATTTTTTGAATCAATAACTGGAATCCATTCAGACCAAGTATTACTACTATTATATCTATGAGCTATAGTAGGACCAGAGTCATCTATAAAGATTTGTTGTCCATAACTTGTACTATCTTTCCAAGTCATGCTTAAAATTATACCACCATTTTTAGCTAAACCATTTAATCCATCTAATGGAGCAACTGTAGCATATTTAAAAGCATTGGCTTCTTTAAAAGCATCTAATTTATCTACAGTATCTAAATGGTCAGCTCTCATAATTTTATTATGAGTGTGATCACTCGGGGTAAATGTACTAGGCTTACCAGTAATCTCACCCCAAGAATAACTTGGCTTAGTAGAAGCTTTCGCCCAGGCATAAACATCAGAAGCAGGACGAGCATTTGAAAGTCTTGAATCATTACCTGCACAAGCTGTATCAGCAGTTGTACCAAGAGGTCTCCATGTATTTGTATCAGTAAATTTAGCATCTGCTGGAACTGATTTGCTTAAAGTATAAGTACAGGCTACAGGTTTTCCTCCACTAAAATAAATAGGCTGCGTAGAAGTACCTGCTGATGAGGTAAGAGCGGTGGCAGTATTTGCATTACCATTAAGGGTACCATTAAATTGACTTGCAGTAACTTGAGTAAGCTGACCATCTCCGCCATCAAATCTATAAGCACTAATTAATTTTACTTTTGAGTTGTCTGACCAAGCCCAACCTATATGTAACTCTTTAGCTTCTGTATAATTCGGTTTTGTAAATCTAATTTCATTTCCTGCTACCCAGTTAATTGCATCTGTACTTGCGGATTTACCAGATATACTATTGGCTAAAGTATCATTGCATTGAACTGGAATACCACCAGAAAAATATACTGGTCTAGTGGCAGAACCCGCATTAGTCTGCAAAGTTGCTGCACTATTACTAATACATGGAGTAGTAACTGTTTGAGTAATAGTTCCTAATGTAGCAGTAAATCCAACTGACCATCCAGAAGCCCAATTAACATAATCATAATTCCTGAATCCAACTGTAATATTACTTATTTGTACTTGCGGATAATTCCATGTACTATTACTTTCACCTATATAGATAGCGCATTTAGAGCCATCATGCCCAAATCTTACAGTTCTATTTGATATTGTTTGTGCATTACTTTTGCTTAAAGAATAAGCTGAAACACAATTCCAATTTCCACCATTATCAGCATAATTATATCCACTTAAATAATACGTACAACTAAGATTATTTTGATACTCATATATGGTTACTTTAAAACTCATCATGGTATTAGACCAAGTTCTTGGTAAAGTAATTTTTAAATATCCTGTAGCAGAAGGTGTAATAGCTCTATAACCACCGCCTTGCGGAAAAGCAATATAAGTATTATTACCAGTACCTACAGCTCTTAAGTTAGCATCTGCTGATTCATTAATATAATAAGTTGTATTATTGGCGAAATAAACTTTACCATTATAAAAACTATTACCTTGAACTTTTAAAGCATATGAACTATCTACTTTTGTATATTCATATCCTATATTTATATTCTTAAATCCTGCAATACCAGAGTTTTTTATAACCCACTTATCCGTACCTTGGTCAGAACGAATATCTTGAGTGACAACCCAACCTTTATTATTACTATTGCCTAAATATAAATTATTATCACTATCTCCATTTGTATTCATAATTCTAGTACAACCAGAAATCTGACCAGAAACATTTGCAGAACCATCAAAAGATTGACCCCAAAGGGTTCTAGCTGTAGTTAATTTAGCTGCACTACCTGTAATAGAAATTCCCCAATTAGTACCTGTTGCATTTGAACCATCATTTGCCGCGAGGGTTTTTGAGGTTGTCGGAAATGTATAAGTTTGCTCGGATGTTCCAGAAAGTTTAAAATACCATTTTGGATTATTATCATTAGAACTTCCATTAGAAGCTCCACCAAAAGTAACAGTAGGAGTATTATAACCGCAATCTAATAAACCTTTGACATCTTGTACGCCAAATACAATAGAAGCTGAATATTGTTGACTATTCCAAGCTGCAGGTTTATTGTTAGAAGCTACAGTTATATAAGAACCTCCAACATTGCCATTCATTTTTTTCCATCCACCCGTTGATAAATCCCCACTAACTGATTGTACATGAGCATTTAAAGTATAAGTAGTAGGCACAGGAACTCCATCTTTAAAATAAATTGGATGTATAAGTGAGCCTGCGTTAGTATTTAGTTTATTGGCACTTGTAGCCGCACCACCTGAAGAAGCAGAACCCGCATATTTACTGTCGTTCATTAAAGCTTCTCTAAAATAAAAAGCATATTTGTAAGTACCAAAAGTATAGATATTACCACCGAGATGAACATAACTACCAGATGAATATTCAGGTAGACCAGAAGTAGCATCTACTTTACTTGTATCATAAATATAAATAGATGCATACGCTTGTGAATTAGGATTTACTCTGCCAATAAAAGTATGATTAGCTTTATTAGGATAATTAGAACAAATCCATTTTAATAAAGCTTTGAAATAAACTGAAGTAGTATAAGAAGTATCTCCTATATTTATAGTAGGAATACTAAGCAATATTAGTCTAGTAACACTTGTTCCTGACATAGGATTGCCAACTAAACAATCATTTACAAATATAGTATTATTAAATCTTTTTTCGCCACTAAAGGTTTGTGTACCAGTCGTAACAACGCCAGCTGCTTTATCTGTCGCTGCGGGAATGATGGCTGTGGAAATATTTGAATCACCTACAGTAGTGTTAGTTGAACTACCAGCGCCATTACCCTCTAAAAGATAGATCTTATCAGCTACCGCACTAAACTTTATAGTTTTATATTTTACATAAGTGCTTCTGATATTCTGACCACCATCATCATTCGTGGCCTTACTTGCTGTTGCCGCATTACCTGATATATTAATACCCCAAGTGCCAGAAGCACCGACGCCAGTTTTAGTAGGGGCATAACTGTTATAATTAGTTGAATCAAGAATTGAAGCCCAATCTGACCAAGTTCCATTATTTCTATATCTATATCTTAAATTATAACTAGAATCATCTATAAAAATTTGATGACCATAATTTGCACTAGTCTTCCAAGAAGCACTTAAAACAATACCATCATTTTTCTCTAAACCATTATAGCCTTCTATAGCATTTATATGTCCAAATTTAAAAACATTGGTTTCAATAAATTTATCTAAATCATCTTTAGTTGTTATTACGTCACCACTATAAAGTTTATCTTTTACGCTTAAGGTTGATGTGGCTCCAGACCCTTTGGTAATAGTCATAGTGCTATTACTTATAGTAATATCTTTTATATAAGTATTTCTAATATTCTGACCATTGCCATCACTTGTAGCTTTTTCTGCGGTTCCAGATAAATTCGTAACTTTAAGAGTCTGAGTGGCGGGATTATAAGTAAAGTTAGTATTAATCACAGGTTTACCATTAGCAGAGTTATCTGCAAACCATATAGGTCTTACTGCATCTGCTGTTCCTGAACCAATACCGCTATAATTAAAGCCGCCAGAACCAGTTACAGTTAAATTACTAGAATTAATAGTAACAAAAGTTTTTGTTCCACCAAAACTTTGAGCATCAGTAGTAACAATACCAGATTTAGTTGCACTAGCTATTGGTAATGCTATTTTCGTTTGGTTATTTCCGCTACCTTTAATTAGTATGGTTTGTTTACCGTCATCCGTATATCCTAAACTGCTTAAATAAGTATCTCTGATACTTAATCCAGCAGAGTCATTAAAAGCTTTATCTGCTATATCCGCATTCGCGGTCATCTTTACTCTAGTTTGGGTTCCTCCAATAGGAGTATCTATATAAATAGCACCTGTATATGAAGGTTTTTCTGCGGTGCCGACATTCTTATAGGCAAAATATACTTGACCTTCGGTTTTGGTTGCGGGCAAACTTTTTTCTTCGCCTTTTAAAAATTTAATAGCATTAGCTATTGTATTGTCTGCCATGTTTAACCTCCTTTTTCTCATTTCATTTAAGTTTTTTATATCTCTATGAATTTATAAAAATATCTAATTTTATTTTAATTATTTTTGTCCAAAAAAAAAAGAGAGGGTAACCCGCAGGTCACCCTCTCTATATGAGTTAAAAGTGGTCTTCCCAATGTAAATCATATTCAGAAATTTTCTTAATTTCCGCAAATAGCTGGTCTTTAAAACTAGCTAAATAATCATTGGAATTATCTATATCAGTCTTTGGTGCAATACCATGTAATACTTCACTTTTTGAAGGAAGAGTACTAATATTATAACGTAAATAAGTACCAGACTCATCTATATCATAAAAGCGCACTGAATATGATACATCACCTGCGGCTTTTGTTGCCTCTCCGTCTATACACCAAGGGAAAAGCATCATATCCTCATCTGAATAAGTATCAACATCATAGTAAGGGACCGCATAAACGCGGCCCTCACCCTTAGCATTGATATATTGAACTATACAAGTCATATTAGCTAAATCAATATTATCATAATATCTTGCGATTTTAAAATAAATTGTTTCAGCTTTATGGTCTAATTCTACGCTTAAATATTTAGGAGCATCAATCTTACGCGTATTCAAATCTATTTCAAAGATTTTTTCATCGCTGGGAAGTAATAGCGCAAGAGTTGGTTTATTTTCATCCTGAATTCTGTAAAGTAAGTCATAGTATTCTTGTGGAGTTGTAATCACTTTTAATGACCTCCTTTACTTAATTAATCATTCACCATCTGCCGCAGCATCACGAAGGATATCAAAGAATCTAGAACAACGAATTGCTTTAGTTCCATTATAAACATTTGTCACTTGACAGAAGATTGTTAAACCGGCCCAAGTATCAGAATCTGCAGCCGCAGGAATTGTATAATCCTCAAGCTTAATTTTAGCTTTAGTAGCTCCAACAATTTCAAGGTCTTTATCAAACAGATATTCTTGTTTCTCTGCTTTTTCTCTATCCTCTTGAAGTTTATTGATATTACTATATCTATAAATGAACCATTGATATTCAAAAGTATCTTGGTCAGTTCTACCAGCTTCACCAGCATCTGCTGGGATACTTCCTTCAATAGAAAAACCAATTCTCTTAGCTAAACTTACTGGTTTAGAAAGTTCAGTAGTTTCTTTAATAGCAGGAACTGAAGCTTTATGAGTAACACGACATACTTTAGATTCTGTAGAAATAGCTTCTTTATTAAGTGTATTTGTTACAATAGCTTTATAATAGCCATCACCCTCATGCACTCCGCCAACAACAGCATCATAACCTGTTATCATAAAACTACTTCCAGTTCCACCAAGTACAATTTTTTCCCATTCGGTTTTATCATCTGGTTTTGCAGTAATAGGTTTCTTATACCATTGATAAGTAACTTCATTAGGTTTTTTATCAACAGTATCCTGAGTAGTTGCTTTAACATTTAAAGTAACACTTCCTGGTACATCTGAATCTTTTGCTTGTGGAGGAATGATTGCGCTAAGACTATCTTTAAAGCTTTCCTCAACAACGACTTCAGATGGTTTCTTAATATAAACCATTGTACTATCTGCGGTTTTTCTACTTTGTTTAACACGGTTTGTAGAAGTAACAATATATTTACCAACAGAATTCATAGTTCCTTGAGAAACTTTCTCATAAATAATTGTATCTTCATCTTCTGGAGGAATAGCACCTTTGTATAAAGTGTATACAGGAGTTAAACCATCAGAAATAGTAGAAGAAATATAATAAAGCTTATTAGGATTACGTTCTGTATCAGTAGATTCAATATGAATTGTTTCATAAGGCATTACATCCTGACCACTAGAATCTAATCCTTGCATTCTTTCATTGGTATCAATATTATATTTCTTCCATGTATAAGTAATCGCACCACCATCTGTAGAAACAGCTTCAACGTGGTCTTTAAGGATTCCAGTTTTCTTATCAAGGAATGCTTCCTTAACATTATTTCCTTTTTCGTCAACAAATGGCTTACCATCAAGATCTTTAACAAATAAAGGCTCTGCGGCAGGCGTTCCTCCTGTAACTCCAGTAGAGTTAACAAATCTGTTATTAATCAGATTAGTCGCATCATCAATTCTTTCTTTTCCATCTTTGATAATTCCTGGAAGATCAAAGTTAAGAGAAGGCTTAATTTCAGCTGTACAAGTTAATGTAGATAAACTGTAAGTAAGTTTTTCTTCTTCTCTGTCATATTTATAAAAACGAACAGAGAACTGAATTTTTCCATCAGCAACAGTAGCTTTTGAACTGATAGGCCAACCAAAAATAATGTAACCTGGCTGACTTTCAATATCTTTAACCCAAATAGGAGATACCTTTTCTACTGGATTACCTTCTTCATCAAACTCAGAAGAACGCCACTGAACATAAATATCCATCATATCAAGGTCTGTAGCGTCGAAGAATCTATCAATTTTGAAATAAATAGTTTCTGCGGCTTCATCGCCCTGAACACTAATACCATTAGTCTTAAAAGACTTAGGAACTGTAATAGTTCTTGTATTAGCATCAATTACAAAAGGCTCTTCATCTAATGGAAGAATTGTATATTTACGATTAATATGATTTAAGTCTTCAATATATGAAAAATACTCATCCAAACTGGTAATCTGCTCAGCTGCATCATAGTAATAAGTCTGGCCAGGAGTAAAAGTAAGGCTATTATCAATCTCATAGACACCTTCACTCTTTTGGATATAATATGTTTTTGGAACATAATCATCCGCAGTTAACTCAATTACGACATAATTTGTTTTTAAAATTGGTGTCTTGTCTTGAGTTTTTGGGTCAGAGATTAGCTGATAACTAGTATTATACTTTTTAAGGTCTTCTGATGCTTGTCTAAAAAGATCACCATACTCTTTAGTCTGTTTTGTAATCATCTAAATGCCCAATCCTTTCTATATTATTGCGGCTCCCGGTCGGCGCAAAGCACAACCAGAAACCGCTTGTATTTTCTTTCACAATATTCTGAAAGATAAACTATTATTTATAATTATTTTTGTCCAGCTGGAACTTCTTTCCACTCATCAACTTCATCTTCTGGAACAGTTGTAGAACCAACAAGGTTCTTACCATCTTTAGTAAGAGCCATGTTGTTGTCTGCTACAAGACGATAACGAGTAGTATAAAATATATCTTCCAAATGGACCGGAGACTCAATGGTTCCATTGGTCCCCAGATAGACATATAATTTAACCTTTGTCATGTTAAGCCTCCGTTATCATGCATTTACATAGTTAATAGTTACATTAGGTTTAATAAATCCTAACTGAGAATCTGTAGAAGTTGCTTCTAATAGTGTCTTAAATGAAGATTCAAGTGGACCATTAGAATAAACAGTCATACTGCTTGCTTTATTATTCTGAGATAAAGCATTAGGACTAAGAGTTCTCAAATTGGTTCCATCTCCAGGACCACCAATAGTAATAGATGTAATATTACTAAATAAGTAAGAAACACCATATTGGTCAAGTTGACTAACCGTACCCGGAATATATAATTCGTAAGGATCTGATGATGCTTCAAATGCTTGGTTCAAAGCACTATCACCAATAATTTTCAAACCTTTATTAAGCCTAAAAGCTTCAAGAGATTTTGTAAGTTGGAAACAATATGCTCCTAATTCAGTTATAGTATCTGGATATTGGAAATATTTTAATCTGTCACATCTTCGGAAGCAATCTGCTGCAATAGACTTAATTTTTGGTGTTCCTTTAAAGAATACATGAGTGATATTTGTATAGCTAGTTTCACCACCAAATCCACTAATCTGAAGGATAGGTTTTTCATTGTACTCTACTGGTAAAGTAATTTTACCACCAAAGCCAGAATTACAATATTTAGATTTAAGTTCAAGTCTATATCCAGAAATTCCATCTATTTGAATGCTTGTATAGTCAAAATATTTATCATCAGTAGTTTTATCATAAACGCTTTCTTCTACAAACGCTGCATAGAAGCTTGTATTTGCAGTTGCAACTATTTTAGAAAAATCTACTACGTTAACTGCGTTTTCCGCAGAATAAACATTTTTACCGTTTACTTTTCTTGTAAAGCCAATGAATCTGTAACGTTGATCTTTAGCCAAGTTAACTTCATCGCTGCGGGCTACGTTAACTCCAGGGTCATGTAAAGTACTACCATGAACTGCTTTATAAGAAATTGGAACTTTATTTACTACAATCTCTCCGCCAGAAGAAGAATAAGTATCTTTTGTAATTGGTGTATAATTTCCATCAGCTTCAACCACATAGAAAGAAATATTCCAATAGTGATCTTCAAATACTGCATAGAAAGTATAATCATACTTATTTTTTTCCAGTTTCAAATCTTTCCATAAATGAGTTGCGGATAGTCCAAGACCAGTAGCAACATCATCATATGTTTCGACTAAGCCACCTCTATCATTAGTTGTACCCCAACCTAAGAAATCTTTAGTAGGTCTTAAAGCATTAATTCTACTTGGGCTGAAAGCGGTTTCTGTTCTTTCTAATGGATTAGTAAAGTAAGTGTTAAAGTTTTGTTTACTAATTTTATCGGTTCCAATTAATGTTTCTACACCATTTTCAAGAATAACAAATCTAGCTGCATATCCTTTGTCAACTTTATTAAAGAAGAAAGTTAAGCCAGGGAATTTGCTTGCTAATTTAGTTTGAATTACTCCTTCATCAATGGCAGTTTCATTATTAATATATATATAACCTGTAATATTTGGAACTTCATTATTAGATTCTGCAGTGCTAAGATAATGAACATTACTTACAAGTTCTTCAAGAAGAGTTGTATCTGTAATATTTGTTACACCATTAGCTTCATCTAATGTGATACCATTTATTGCGGTTGGTGTATATTCATAAATCATTCCATTTTTAATTAATTGAGACCATCCAGAGAAACCTGTTTCATTATAGTTATCTCTAGTAAATGCAACTAATCCAAAGTGTCCATCGTCTTTAAAATATTGAGCAGTATTATTAAAACCTAAATCTGAATCAGTAACTTTAACGTATGGACTCCACTGAACATCAGTAAGATTAATATTACGAGTTGTATTTGCATCTGTATGACTTGCGGCATCAGTATAAAGTTTTAATAGTTTATAACTATTATAACCTAAATTACCACCTTGAATATCAAAAGTAATAAGTTTAGTTTGATTCTTACCATTAGTTAAACCATCAATGAATAAACCAGGTTTAGCTGTAAGTGTATTATCTTTCTTTCTAGTAATTGGAGCTTTTTCATCTGTTACTAAATTAGTAAGTAATCTAGCTTCAACAAGTTTTAAGTTTACTGTAGAATCAGATAAATATAAAGTATTTAAAGCAACACCATCAGCAAAAGTAACTTGAGTGATGTTTGAACCAATATCACGGAAATTCTCAAGTTTTTCGCAACTTGAAAAATCAAATGTAGGAGTTTGGTTTTTAAAAGTAATATTACTTAAATTAACCTCTCTTAACAGTGGCATACCACCAGTAATAGTACCTGCTGCAGCTGGAATTGTCCAGTCATTTACGCCACTATTTTTATATTGATTTCCTTCTTCATCGGTTCCATCATATCCAAGAAGTAAATCTACCATCTTAGAAGCTTTACCAGAAAGTTCAAATTCTTGGAAATATAATCTACTTAAATCTCCAAGTGATTTCATTTGGTCAAGTCCATAAATGTAGTATAACTGCTCACGATAGTTACCACTCTCACGCACACCTTTTTCCAAATCTGAAGTTTCAAAACGTACAGGAGTACCAGAATATTTCAAAGATGGGAAGTTTGCCGCATCAGTACCAACAGTTACATACATATTACGAACAGGTGTCATTGTAATCCAATATTCACCATCGAATAAATGAGTTTTAGTTTTTCCGTCTTCTTTATAGTAAGGTGTATTAATGATAAGACCACTAGCACCATTAGTAGAAGTACCCTCAATCCACTTATCTGATGTATTCTGCGCGTTATTTGCGGATACACGAGAACGAATTCTGTTTGCGCCGCCACGCTTATAGTTTCCTACAGCCAGCCATGAATCAATATAATTCAAACGGTTTGTTAAGAACTGATTATTGGATAGCTTTCTATCACCTTGTAAAGCATAGAAATAAGTATTACTTGTATCCTGGGTTATTTCACCATTTTGATATGGATAACCAATTTTACTATTAGTAATAGAAATATATTTGTATTGTTCATCAAGGTTAAGAGCAAGTAAAGGTCTAACACCTTTTACAGAATAACTCTTGATATATTTAGGGTCACATGTATACCAACTTTGAATGGTTTCTACATTAACAAATGGAGGATTTGTAAGTTTTCCGCCAAAGTAATCACTAGGAACACCTGTTAATTGCTCATATTTATCTGTAATCAGATTTTTAAACAGTGCGTATAAGTTATTCCATAGAACACTATCATTTGTAGAGAATGTTCCATCTTCAGTAGCATCAATATTATATTCAAAAGAAGGAATACCAGTATTATTAATACCTAACTGAGTATCCATATCATAGAAGATTGGATACCAAATGTAATCTCCTTTTTCTTTCTGAGGACCCCAAGAAGCAAACATTGCATTCTTTCCACGAGAGTCATAACATTCAAGAACTTCTGTGATTACAAAATATGTTACTAAATATTCAAGATTAAAGTGATCTTCAATCTCATTCTTAAATTTAGCTAAACGATATTCTTGTGTATCATATTCATAAGTTGTTATTCCATAAGTTACTGGTTTTTCAAGTTTCCAGAACTCATCAATTTTGCTCGTATCTTGTACTAATTCATAGTATATTTCACTAGAATCATATGCACCTTCAGCGAGAACATAATTATCATTCTCTAAGGTATAGTATTTATTAGCTACATATACTTTATTAGCCTCATTTGTTACTGTAACTCCATAATATTTTTTATCATTATCAATTAAATAATAAGAAATACCGGCTTTGTATTCAGTAGCAAATTTATATCCGCCTTCTTCATCCTCAATATAAAATTTATTTGGAGCAAAAATATACTCAGCTAATTCAATTTTATTATAAGAACCAAGAGCAGGAACAGCTTTTCCATCAATTACAGCATCAGTTGCAGTTGACCATACCCATGCTACTGCTCTTTCCCAATTACTATATAAATCAAGTAATTTTTTACGACCAGAAGCAATATCAGTAATTTGGTCTGCACCAAACTGTTTTTGTAATTTCTTTATAGTATTAGTACTGTCTCTTATACACATCTCCGAGCCCACGAGACGTAGAGGAATCTCGTAT